>Ga0079306_1000893_pt1 | contig 22993 bp, 19 predicted proteins | sample Methanotroph_Enr_FD_79181 | JGI IMG/M metagenome (GOLD analysis project Ga0079306, IMG submission 79181) | Enriched soil microbial communities from Old Woman Creek wetland in Ohio, USA - Methanotroph_Enrichment_5 | ecosystem: Environmental > Terrestrial > Soil > Wetlands | place: USA: Ohio...
ATACTAATTATTTACGGATCATTATTGGCCGGAAGCAGTAAGGATCTCAACGACAAGATCATGGCCGATCCAGTCGGAGCGCTAACTACACTGCTGCCTACCTGGTATTTGATTCCATTCGCAGTTGTTGCGGTGCTTGGGCTCATCGGTGGCGCAATTCTTGATCTGTATTCCTCTGGTCTTGCCCTGGTCTCTATTGGTCTTCCCGTACGTCGCCATGTGGCCGCCTCCATCGATGCAACGATCATGTTGCTTGGCACCATCTACATTGTGTGGCATGCCTCCACCTTCATCGGTCCATTTCAAGGTTTCTTGATTACTTTGGGCGTTCCCATCGCTGTCTGGTCTGCGATCTTCGTCGCCGATGTGATGATGCGGAAACGCGACTATGTGGAAACCGAACTATTCGACGCGACTGGTCGCTACGGAGCCTGGAACTTCCGATCCATTGCGCTGACTATTGTCGGCTCCGTTATTGGGTGGGGCTTCGTTACCAACCCGATGGCGTCCTGGCTTTCATGGCAGGGTTACTTCATGGGCGCCATTGGTGGCAAAAATGGGGCGTGGGCGTACGCAAATCTCGGCGTGATATTTGCCTTGGTTGTTGGCTTTTTCGGCCATATCCTCCTATCGAGAAGGGCGATAACCACCCAAGAAGAGCGAAGGTAACCCTTGAAAACGGTCCTGAGTGGTGGCACTCTCTTTGCATGCCAGTCGTGACCGAGCATGCGCAGGGGATGCCTTGTTGGATCGATGCCAGCGTGAGCACAACCGCATTACGGGAGGGCTTGATCGATTTCTATACCGCCCTCTTCGGATGGACATTCGACGTGGATGGGCCGGAGACGGGTTTCTATTCCATCGCACGCCATGACGGCAAAGCCGTGCTGGGCATCGGTGAGCAACCAGGCGGGCAGGGACGCTGGATTACGTATTTTTCAACTACCGACATTGAGCGAACTGCCGAACGTGCCAAGGAACACGGAGGCAACGTCTTCTTTCCGCCTATGCAAGTCATGGATGTCGGGTGGATGGCCCTTGTCTTGGATCCGGCGGGCGCGGTTCACGGACTTTGGCAACAAAATACATTTCCTGGATTTGAAGTGATGTACGAACCCAATTCGCCTGGATGGTTTGACCATGTCTCTGAAGATACTCGGAGCGCTGCCAGGTACTACGAGAGCGTTCTCGGAAATGGAATCCAATCAGAATCGCAGGATGGCATGACAATTCTGCGAAGGGGAGAGCAATGGTTCGCAAGCCTCACTCGCGAAGAGGGCTCACGTCAACCGCCTCAATGGACTCCGGTGTTCGTGGTTGATTCTCTCGACCGGATCAATGAGCACGTTAGACAACTGGGCGGAACCATCGTTGTCGAAGAGATGCCGGTTCCAGGAAGTGCGATATCGATATTCCAAGATCCAATTGTCGGCACGCACGTTACCGTCATGCGGGCCGGCGAGGCTTCAAGCTCTTGAAAATCTCCTGAGCATGCTCAGACCCAGGGTCGCTGACATCAATGCGGCGGCTATCAAGCCGATTTTAATCTGCGCCATTTGAGTCGTATCCCTGGTAGCCAACTCCGCAATAAAGAGCGAGACGGTAAGTCCCATTCCCGCCAAAGCGCCGGCTCCTGCAATATGCCTGAAGGTAAGGCTTTGAGGTAGTTGAGCGATACCAATTCTTACCGCAAGCCATGCAAATAGTGTGATGCCTATCAATTTTCCTGCCACGCGTCCGATGATGATTCCCGATGCGACAGGAGAGGTGAGTAAATTCCCGAAGTGGTGAAAATCCACTGAAATTCCGATATTTGCCAGCGCGAAAATTGGAATAACCACGAAACTGCTCCACGGATGGATGATCGCAATGAGACGATCTGTGGAGAATTTCTCGTTGGCGGGCACAACCCAGGCTAAAAAGACGGCTCCAAAAGTGGAGAGAACTTTGTACGGGCTGATTCCCGAAGAATAAAAAAGCCCCATGACCACGAGTGAGCCAAGATCGTCCGCAATCGCCAAAGTGAGCAGGAATATTTTTATCGCGGGGTCGGTTTTGGAGCCGAGAAGGGCAAGTGCCCCAATAGACAGTGCGATGTCGGTAGGCATGGGCACTGCCCACGCATGCATACCCACTCCACCATGATTGATAGCTATGTAAATCAGCGCCGGGGTCAGCATGCCGCCCATCGCCGCGATTATGGGCAAGGCCGCAGATTTCGGCTTCCGGAGTTCTCCTTCCTTGAATTCGCGCTTTATTTCAAGGCCGACAAGAAAGAAGAAAATGCTCATCAGCCCTTCACTGATGAATGCCTGGCCCGGTTTCCAAAAATCTGCATAGCCCTGGCGCGCGGGCGAATTGGCAAATGCAAGGGCTATTGCCGCCGCCAGCACCAAGGCGATGCCACCTGCGCTTTCGGTAGCGAAAAATACGCGCATTGACTGCGGAATCCGGCGAACCATGCGGCAAGAGTAGCGATGGGACCAATATTCATGGCGGCTACTCGGCCGAAGGCGTTATCGTGTCCGAATGTCATTGGCGCCAAAGAAGTCACTGGAAAGACTGAAGAATGCCGCGCTTCCAAAGGAAAGCGCTATACGAATTCTTAGCCTTGCTACTCTGATCAATACCTTCGGCAATGGTCTCTTCATGACCATCGAGGTCATCTACTTCACCTTATATGTGGGTCTCACGCCGGCTCAGGTGGGCCTTGGACTCTCCTTGGGCGGGGGAGTCTCATTGTTGTTCAACATTCCCGCCGGCCATCTTGCAGACAGATTCGGGCCACGAGACATCACAGCCGTTGCCTACGCGGGAGAAGGCTTGGCCCTTGCCAGTTTCGTATTTATTCACTCGTTGGTTCCGTTTCTGGTCATGTCGCTGCTGATGGGCGCTGTCGGTGCTACAGGCCAAACCCTTCGAATGGCGACAATCGCCAAATTCGGCGTTGGAGAGGAGCGAGTCCGGATCCGTGCATACACGCGTGCGGTCACGAACTTGGGTATCGGACTAGGTGCGGTGTTTGCTGGTTTTGCGCTAGCGATCAATACACGGTCGGCGTACGTGGCGATGTTAGTCCTAGATGCATTGACATTCTTTGGTGCAGCCTTCGTTTGGAGAAGACTTCCATATGTTGCCCCGACAGTTAGCAAAGGCGAACCGTTCTCGTTCATTGCCTTGAAGGATAAGAAATTCGTTGCGGCGACCCTGCTTAACGGAATCATGAGCCTCCATTTTGTGATCCAAAATGTGGCGATACCCCTGTGGATTGTTCATGAAACCAAGGCGCCAAGATGGTGGGTGGCGGTTTTGATGCTTATAAACACGATTTCTGTGGTTCTTTTCCAGGTTCGTGCTAGCAAGGGGTCTGGTGACGTAAAGACTGGCGCTCGGATGTATGCGCGCGCGGGGCTTCTGGTTGCGGCAGCGTGTCTCCTTTACGCACTCTCAGCAGGTGCATCAAGAATCGTTGCGTGTGCGATATTAGTGGTGGCTGCCCTTGTCCATGTCGCGGGTGAACTCATCGGCTCTGCGGGGTCGTGGAGCATCGGATTTGGATTGGCCAATCAAGACCAGCAGGGGCAATATCAAGGCGTCTATTCCATGGGATTTGGTCTAGGTGGGGCAGTAGGACCAAGTGTGGTGACTGCCCTTGCTATCGGAATGGGAAAGATCGGCTGGGTGATACTGGCGGGAATTTTCCTTACAACAGGTGTATTAATGCGTCGTCTCGTGACTGGATCGTGGTTAGCGAACCAGTCACGAGACTAGGCAATCTTCTTACAGGTTATTTTCGCGGTAGTAGCGTCGCCAAATTAACCGATGGATAGGTATCAGTCGCGGTAGGCGATTGATGAACGGAAGTTTCGGCATGAAGATGAAGCCAAGGGTAAGAAGCATCAGGAGTGCGAATATTTGGATATCTGCATTCTCAGATGACTTAAATGGTTCAACCTGATACCAGAGCGAGAAGAGCCACAACCAAGACTGTCCTGGGTAGGATCCCGTCTCGTTCATCATTCCCCATTGGTCGCCATGAAGATGCTGGGCGGCACCGAGTTCATCAAAGTAACCACCATCGGCCAAGAAGAGCATTGGCTTAGTGAAGTCGCTTGGATAAGGGGTGACCGTCGTAGTCAAGAGGCCATCGAGGACATCTGACTGGGCAAGTGCAAGTAGACCTACTCCCATTGCAGGAACCGGTCCATACGCATCACTTGCAGCAACCTTGGTGTAGTCCCCGCCAGCCTTCTCGATTGCAGCGGCATAGTCGGATGCCCACTTTGTCTGTTGATCTGCGCTTGCACCGTTCCACTGTGCGAGTGCAGCAGGGATTGTGGCATCTTTGCTGAATTTGAGTGGATCTACAACGAAGTCAACAGCTGGATTGATGGGAATTGTAACGCCGGCCCATTTTTGAATCTTAAGTGGTCCAAGGGCAAGACCTTCTCCCGCCTTGTTGTAAGGAGGACCGTAGGAAGCACTGATCGTGGTTCCGGCGAGTTCTCCCGTCGTGGTTGCGACAAAGTCGGCTGGGGCTTGTTTGGCCCACTGCTGGAGGGTGACAGCCGGTTCGTCTGGCGAACTGAAGATTGCTGCCATAGCGCCAACCAATAAACCGACTACAACAAAGGCGATGACGAACTCTTTGACCAAATCGTATGGACGCTTTGGTCCGCTCCATTTTGCTAGATCTACATTGCGTTCTTTACTCACTTTGCACCTCCAGCAATCTCCTGAGCATCAAGCGGAGGCACAACACCTCGGCGTCTGACGAGAATCACATGCCACACGGCGATGATTCCCACAACTAGAGGCAAAAGAGCCACATGTAGCAGCATGGCTTGGCCAGTGTTCAACACATTGAAGAAGGATCCGATTCCAGCTGAGTTCAAACCATCTTTAGCTTGAGTCGCGATCCATTGAGAATCGAAGTCAAACTGGATGAGGTATCCGGTGAATCCCGTTGCAACTGAGGCAAGAAAGGCAAGAGCACCTGTCGCCCATGTTGCGAAACGACGTCCTCGCCATGATGCCATCCAGAATTTGCCCCAAAGATGCACGACCATGAATACGAAGAAGAGTTCGACGGACCAAAGATGTACTGAGTTGAAGAAATGTCCGACACTTGAACTGTGCCACCAAATTGCGCCTTTTGATGTGATCACGAGGCCAGAGATGATGATGATCATCAATGAGGCGAGGGTGAGAACTCCGAACACATAGATCCAGGAAGCCACATACGACGGCTGGTCATCGGGAAGAATGTCCTGCGGTTCGAACTTCTCGACAGTTGCCTTGCGAAGTTTTGTTGTCCACATTGTTGACATAGGTTTCACTTACCCTTCGTTTTATCGTGTGAAGGGAAGGGAACGACGAGAGCAAGGGCAAAGAGGACAAAGATGATCCCGATCATTATGAGGTTCGGGATTGAGATTGAAATAAACCCCCAGTTGAAGAACTTGGCGGGGTGATCAAGCGAAATAGCCAAAAAAACCATATCTCTCTCCTTTTTTGGATCCATGGTTGTGGACCGCAATGAGGTTACTCTCCTGCAAAAGAGGGCAATAGAGAAGCAGCGACAGGTGAATTTATGTGTGAGATACCCCAAAGAGGGCTAGCCCTTCTAGTGAGCCTTGACCGCTTGAGTTCTATCTGCGCAATTGCTAGGGGGTTGCGCTCGGGGTCGCGACAGGTAGCGGGATTCCAGTGGCGACCGAGATCGCCTTCCGTAATTTGCCTGCTAGCGCGGCGGAAAATGTTGCTGTCAGGTGCCCGCCATCCATGTAGATAAGGAGATTTCCAAGGATCACGGGGCACGGGCTCGTAGGGCAGATCCAAAGCCCAGGATCGATGAACGCAATCTTCTCCTGGATTGTCATGGCGGTCTCTTGGGCGAGCCAGTCCGTTGAAATCGCTTTTGCAAGCGGAGTCGCACATTCCAATGCGTTTTTCGGATGAGCCGAGAGGCAGACAGGGGGATCGACCAGTGATTGCGGAGCGTCCCCTATGTATATGACATTCTTCGAAGCCAGTTTTAGTTGATCCACCGTGCGTTTCATTCCCTCACGCCATGCTGCGGCTCTCGCATCACCCAAGAGCAGTTTGCCCTGAGAATCGATGGTTTCGAACCCGCGGGTTCCAGCAATAACGACTATTAAAGGCTTGGCTGCCGCGATCTTCTTGATGGAATCCGATCTCCATAGCGTGCAGTTCTTCATGACGCTGTTGTTTGAGGGGTTCCATCCGGGTATATCGGAGGGAGAACAGGCCGACATGGTCAATGAGAGCAATTTCCAGCCGTTCTCTTTGGCAAGAATGTTCATCGCTGGAAACCAGGAGAGTGCATGGCTATCCCCAAAGAGGGCGATCGTCGTATTAGAGGAGGTGTCTCCATAAATGCATGGCAGAGTGGAAGGAGAAAGGTTCTGCTGAGTGTGACAACGGTCTTTATAGGCAAGTGGCCGATCACCTTTTGCATCAATGAGCTGCGGTTCAAGATTGGCGGGCACAGCGGAGGGCAGTGTGTCTGGCCGTGTATTAGCGGACTTATTCGCTTCGGCCAATGGATTCAGGATTGCGTCTATTTCGGCACTCTTCTGTTCGGCAGTCATCGGCTTGCTGTTGTAATGGGCGCGATTGGTGACCACAAAGTCAGCGCCGAGTGATACGCCGGCGATTACGAGTGCCATCGCGCCAGCCGTGATCAAGTTCCGTCGTGGAACGGTACCGATGAATTTTCCATGCCTGAGTGGGTCTTCGACCCATCGCTGGGTTGCATAGGCAAACACGATGGCAAGGAGGGCCATACTTGCTCGCTCGTAGATATTGAGAGGCTTGATTGCAAGAGGCAGCACGAGCAAGGGCCAATGCCAGAGGTATAACGAGTAACTAATGCGGCCGAAAAACTGCATGATCGTGGTTTTCAGGAGAATGGCTGGGCCAAGGCGCGAAATACGACTGCCACCGACTATAAGAAGGGCGGCCCCGAGTGTCGGCGTGAGAGCCGGCCATGATGGGAATGGAGCGGTTGCTCGGATGACAAGGCCGGAATAAACAACTGCGGCCAATCCAACCCATCCAAAAACAATTGAGAGCCAGAGCGGGATCTTGGCCAATTTGGCTCCAATTGCCGCGAGGATTCCACCGACTGCGAGTTCCCACGCGCGTGTGGGCAGCGAGAAAAAAGCCCAAGGTCCGGCGCGCGTCACAAGGTAGGTGGCAAAGGCAAATGATGCGACAGCGATTGTTGCGATTGCGATACCGACGCGCATTCTGAGTCGCTTGGTTCGAAATGCGACCAAGATGAAGATTGCCGGCCAGAAAAGGTAGAACTGTTCTTCGACGCCTAATGACCAGAAGTGAAGAATGGGAGAGGGTGCCGCACCTGCTGCAAAATAATCTGTTGCGCGAAATGCGAAAACTATATTCGACACATACAAAGCGGCCGCCGATATATCGACCGCGACCGATGGGATCGAAAGTGGAGGTAGCAGAATAAGCGAAGCGATCAGAGTCACCACAAGAACTAGGGCAGATGCCGGCAGGAGCCTGCGAACGCGGCGGGCATAGAAGTCTCGAAGTGAGATCCTTCCAGTGCTTTCAAATTCCCTGAGGAGCATTCCGGTGATCAGAAAGCCAGAAATGACAAAAAAGGCATCCACTCCAACGAATCCGCCGTTGAATCCTGGAATTGCGGCATGAAAAAGCAGCACCAAGAGGACGGCGATACCGCGTAGACCCTCGATGTCAGCGCGAAAAGCGGGCTTGGACTTCTTCGAAATCCCAGTAGTTGCCATTAGGAAACGGTACTGTAGCGATTACGAGAGCCCAAGAAAATAACCAAGTCGGGCTTCATTCACATGAAGTCCACAATGAAGAATCAATCGTTCAATATTTTAAAACCCTGACTTCCCAGGGCCGAAGAGGATTTCCCTCCTCGGCAGACACAGAGTTGTAGTTGGAGATAAGGAGCCGGGCCGGCTGTCTAAAGGTTGCAATCTCGGTCTTGGCGATATCGAGGTTGAAGTTGGCGAAGTTGGACATCACCAAAATGATTTCGTCCTCCCAGGTTCGCGTGTACGCGAATAGGTGCGGATGATGGGGTTCAAGAAGTACAAAATTGCCCGTCGTGAGGGTGCCTTCTTCCCTCCTTAGCTTGATCAGGCGTCGGTAGAACTCAAATATTGAATCGGGATTGCCAACTTGGTTTGCGGCATTGATGAAAGTGTAATTGGGATTGACCTTTATCCACGGCTGACCAGAGGAAAAGCCGGCATTTACTCCCGCATCCCATTGCATGGGAGTTCGGGCATTGTCTCTACTTGACCGGCGCAGATTGCTCAACGCATCGCTAGGAGTCAAACCCGGGCGATCTTTCGAATCTGCAAAGTAGTTGAGGGATTCAATATCGCGGAAGTCGTTTACGTCAAGGAAAGGCACATTCGTCATGCCAATCTCTTCGCCCTGGTAGATGAAGGGAGTTCCTTGCTGAAAATGCAGGATGGTCGCCAACGCCTTTGCGGACTCGATCCAGTACTCGCCGTCATTTCCGAACCTGCTCACGGCCCGGGGTTGATCATGGTTATTCCAATAAAGACTGTTCCACCCAGTGCCAGATAAGCCTTCCTGCCACTTCTTGAACGAGGACTTTAGTTCGCGTAGATCAAGTGGCTTGTGCTCCCATTTTCCCTCGGCGCCATGATCGAGCCCAACATGTTCGAATTGGAAAACCATGTTGAGCTCACGTCGATTAGAGTCGGTGAAAAGTCGAGCCTGCTCGACAGTGACGCCAGGCATCTCTCCAACTGTGATGAGTTGGGAGTCGCGTCCAGCAAATACTTCTGCATGCATCTCTTGAAGAAATTCGTGTATCCGCGGGCCGTATGAGAAATATGGAAATCCGTTGCCAAATGGCGCCCCGGGGGTGAGGTCGCCATTTGGCAACGACGGCTCTTTGGAGATTAGGTTGATGACATCCATCCGAAAACCGTCGACGCCACGATCTAGCCACCAACGCATCATCGAATACACAGCTTGCCTGACTTCGGAGTTTTCCCAGTTCAAATCGGGTTGCTTGCTCGAAAAAAGATGGAGAAAGTATTCACCGGTTACTTCGTTGAATTTCCAGGCTGGGCCAGAGAAGAAGGAGCCCCAGTTATTCGGTTCGGCGCCCGGTTCCCCGCCAGTGTGTCCTTGCCGAGGCTTTCGCCACCAGTACCAATCACGCTTGCCGTTCACCAAACTGGAAGCGGACTCGACAAACCAAGGGTGCTCATCAGAGGTGTGATTGACGACGAGATCCATCACCAATTTCATTCCACTTTTGTGGATTTGCGCGACCAATTCGTCGAAGTCATCGAGAGTGCCGAAGGCGGGATCAATGCTCTGATAATCGCTAATGTCATATCCATTGTCGTCTTGGGGAGAGGAATAGATCGGGGAGAGCCAGATGACGTCGACGCCCAGGGTTTCCAAATGGGGTAGGCGCGAAATAATTCCTTGCAAATCGCCTATTCCATCGCCGTTCGAGTCTGCAAAACTACGTGGGTAAATTTGATAGACAACTGAGTTCTTCCACCACTGTTGGGATATGGAGTCTTTCTCCAGGAGCGACGTATCTTTAGATCGAGTCAAGGAGTCCGCTTTCATCGCGATTGGGGGTCAGATCAATGTGGACTATCTGCCAAATATGCAGCATTGGCAGGGTCGCGATTGCGTAGTCCCCATCTATTGCTACTGGGATTTCCACCAATCGACTTGAATGGTCGGGATCGGCTACCTTCACCACAGGAATCGATTGGCCAACGCATCGAAACCTGAGTTGGCCCAATCCGGGATCGGTTGGTACCTGGCGTGGCGAATCCCAGAGCGTGTCTTCTTGTCCGAGGAGATTGATCAGATGGATGACGAGTCCATGAGGCGTATGCGTGATTCTCCGCCAAATCGATCCGGGTTCGGCCCCTTCGCTCACTCTGGAATTTTCGAACCTGACGTCGCAATCATCGTTGTAGTTCCCTGCATACGAATCTGTCACATCTACGATCTTTGGATCGAGTAGCAATTCATCGTGCTCGACGACAAAGTCGTACCAAGACTTAAGAAGGGTCGCTGTAGACGATTCAATTTTGTGATTTCGCACGTAGTAGGGGTCCACCAAGAGTCGATCGGACTCTCCGGCGAGAATTTGTGTGGCACCGTGAGAGAACAATGTCGCCATCGTGAATGCGGTTGCCAGGTCAGAAACTTCCGCTGATGCGAAGTCGTAGACATGTTGGTATGCGGCGATGACTACGGGTTTTTCACCTGCGAGACTCTTTGCGCGGGTGACCATATGTGCCAGAGAGTTGAGTGTCAGTGTTGGTGCCCAAACCTCGATATAGACCCCGTCCTGTGGAGTATGCGCGGTAATCCACGTTGGAAAGTCGTTGACGTTGTTGAAGACCAACTGTTGGTCGGGCAAGGAGTCACGAACTGTCGAAATAAGTGTCGCGAAAGAGGCGCTCACATCTATGTCGAGTCCGTCGGCTCGAAGCGCAGTCTTCGGGTAGCCGAACTGGTCGAGATGGAAACCGTCGAAGCCAATGCTGCTAACTGAATTGACTAATTCGGTGCTGAAATGTTTGAGCCAATCAGGGGATGCTGGATCTACAAGAAAGAGAAAGTCGCCAAGTCCAAATGGCTTCCCAGATGCAGTCAACAGAGCTCGATGTTCCCATTTCGACCACTCATTTGGGCCTACGGCGTAGACGGCTGCATAGCCGAGTGCGCTTGCACTCACATCTTGGGCGGTGGATACGAGATCGCGAACTGTTTGAAGTGAAATTGGTTGATCAAGGGCGTCTTTGTAGTTTTCGCCTCCACCAAGAAGGTCTGCGTGTCTATAAGCCCAGTCATAGAACAGAATCGCGGATAGATGCAGTCGTCGAATATTGTCGGAAACAGCGGCGAGATCGCGATTAGGTGAGTAGTCGGCAACAAAACCGTACCGAATACGCTCTCGTGAATTCTCCCTTACTTCAACGGCTGTCCGTGCAATATTGCTGCCACTCTTGAGTTCGACTCCATAGCAACCGTGGGGAAGAGGTCCTACATGGATTGATGTCTCCCCGTTATATGGATGATGAGCGACTATCTGGCCTAGACGCCAGACTGACATCTCGCCGTAATCAAATCCACCACGGATTTCGATCTCGATCGGATCGGATGGGGAATAAGTGGCACGGTTGGGGAGAATTTCAAACATTTTCATCCTTTAACTGCCCCCGCTGTGAGGCCTTGAACGAAGTAACGTTGGAATACAAGAAATACGATGATGACGGGAACGATGGCGATGAGCGAGGCCGCAAAGACCAGACCCCACTGAGTCACGTTCTCGCCTTGGAATGCGGCGATGGCTATAGGCAAGGTGCGATGCTCGGTGCCTGTCAGCATGGTGAGAGCGATTGGATATTCGTCCCAGCTTTGCAAAAAGGTAAATATGGTTGCGGTGGCAATGGCCGGCTTTGAGAGTGGCAGTGCCAGACGCCAATACCGAGTCCAAACATTGGCGCCGTCGACTTGCATAGCCTGGTCGAGTTCGATCGGAATAGAGGCGAAGAACCCGCGAAGGAGAAAGGTGTTCAACGATAAGGAGCCCGCGATATAGAAGAAAATAAGCCCAGTAAGTGAATTGAGAATTCCAAGATACTTTGCAAGCACGAATTGTGGGATAAGGAGCATGACCGCTGGAATTACCAAACCTATAAGAAGAACACGAAACATAAATTCACGACCGGGGAAGCGAAAACGAGCAAAGGCGTAGGCCATCATCGAACTAATTAGCAGGGAGAGTGCAGTTGAGGCGATTGCCACGATTGCCGAATTGAGGAAGAAGGTTTCGAAATTCTGGGTGGTTAACGCACTGGAGAAATTGGAAAGAGTCGCAGGATGGGGAATGAATTGAGGTGGAAAGGTTAAGACGTATGCCTGTGACTTGAAGCTGGTAGACACCATGTAGAGGAAGGGGACAACCATTATGACCGCCCCGGCAACAAGGGCGGTGTATCTCAGGAGCGTTGCGACGTTAGTTGTTATTTGAAAGCGATTTCGCAGTTCGAGGGTAACCACTAGATGTCCTCGGCATTTCGGTTGCGAAACAACCGCAGTTGGATGACGGCCATGACGAAGACGATAAGTGCCAAAATTGCCGATAGGGCGGCACCGTAGCCAAAGTCGAGATAAGTGAAGGCCTGCTGGTACATGTAAGTCAGGACTACATCCGTCTGACCGTATGGCCCACCGCCCGTCATGAGAAGTACCGATGCGAAGACATTGAATCCGCCTATTACCAGCATCACCGTGACGAAGGTAGTAGCCGGTGCAATTGCGGGGAGTGTGACAACTTTGAATCTCTGCCAGCGATTAGCACCGTCCACCGTTGCTGCCTCTTCTAGCTCTTTCGGTACGCCTTGAAGGGCGGCCAAGAAGATCATCATCGCCCAACCAACGCCCTTCCAAACGCCTAATACACAAATGGCAATCATCGCCGTGCTTCTTTGCGACAACCATGAGGTGTTCGAATGCGTCAAGTGGAGAAAATCGTCCAACGTGAAGTTGATGAGGCCGTTGTCGGCGAAGAGATATCTAAATAGCAGTGTGACGACCACCCAGCTCGTGACCACGGGCAGGAAAAACAGCGCTCTAAAGAGCGGCTGTGTGGGGCTTTTCTTCTTTAGGAGCATTGCGATTGCAAGTCCGATGGCAATTTCAAAAGGAACCGTAAAGAGCATATAAATGCCGCTATTTGCAAGGCTCAGCCAGAAGTGCGGATCGTGATAGGCGCGGACATAGTTGTCGAACCCGACAAATTGGCTTACTGCCCCGGAAACGATTTTCCAATCGTAGAAGCTCATTTTGAGGGCCTTCAGCGCAGGATAAATAATGGCGATTGAAAAAAGTGATATCCCTGGCGCAAGAAAAAGATACGGAGTGATTGAACTCTTCAGTCGGCTCGAATTGAGCAAGGACGGACGTTTTAGTTGGGCCGCGCGACCCACTGTGTGAATCCCGGGTGGGGAAGTTTCGAGAGTAAGTCGCGCGGCCACGGTTTTACTTTCCTCCGGCTAGTACGTAGTCGATTTGGGCTGCAGCCACCGTCAAAGCATTCTTAACGCTGGTTTTGCCAAGGAAGGCTGGGGCCAAATTGGTGTTCAGGATGGTGTCGACCTTTGATGCATTTGGATTGGCGATGCGAGACTTGGCAGTTTTTAGTTGCTCTGCGAAAGTCTTGTAGTAAGGGGCAATGGCGATCTCTTGTGAGGAAAGCGCCGGAATAACCGTCATTTGCCCGGTCTTTACCATTTCTATCTGGAATTGTTTGCTTTGCGTGAAGCGGATGAACTTCATCGCCGCATCTTGGTTCTTTGAAGAGGATGTCAGGACAATGTCCTCACCACCGACAACGCTCACGGACCCTCCAGGGCCTGCAGGAATCGGAGAGTAGATCTGCTTGAACTTGGGATACTGACCCGTCCAGATGCCACTCATCCAGGGACCATCAAAGATCGTGGTGTATAGCCCCTTAGGGAGTCCGTCCGAGGTTCCGACAGCGCCCTTGTTTCCCGTGATTAAGTTAGGGATCAATCCCTTCTTGTAGTAGTTGACTAACATTTGAACGGTCGCGATGTTCTTAGTGCTATTGAGGTAACCAGTTGCTTTTGTTTGGGTCGCGTTGGTGAGATCTCCGCCGCCCGACCAGAGCCATGGTGAAATGTTCCAAGCACCAAGTCCACCATCGGCAAAGAGGGAAATCTTCTTGCCCTTGAGCTTGGTGGCCATAGCGGCAAGATCTGTCCACGTCTTGGGAGGTGTTTTACGACCAGCCGCAGCAAGTGCTTTCTGGTTGGAGATTAAGACGCGGGTATTCGTATCAAGTGGAAGACCGTAGTACTTGCCCTTATAGAGGTTTGTCGAAAGCGAACCTTTGTAGGTGGCAGCAGCTAGAGTCTTAAAATCGCTCATTTTGTCTGACAGGGGAACTAGAACGCCTAGGTCAGCGAACTTGGGTACCCAGCCCAGGTCGGCACGGACTAGGTCTGGAAGTTGATCACCAGCCGCGCTGGTTGTGAGTTTCTGCAATAGGTCGTCGTAAGCCACGTCCACATACTTGACCGTGATGCCAGGGTTGGCGGCTTCGAAAGCCGGGATGAGGGTCTTGTTGAGTGCATCCTGCTGAGTGGAGTTTCCGCCATTCCCGTAGGCGCCCCAGAAGGTGATGGTGACTGGATCAGCTGCAGAAGCGCTGCTCAATCCGGAGGTGAGACCGGCGGCAAGCAATGCAGTTGCAAGTGCCGCAGACCCCCATTTTGTGGAATTTTTCAATGCATTTCTCCTATCGTTTCCAGGACAGCTAGTTTGGCTGTAGTCGAGAGATCGTGGTGCTGAATTAATTTTATGACGGAAGTAATTACGTGTCAATAGTCACTTCTTCGAACTAAAACGAGGGTGTTTTGTTTATTGAAGAAAGTAATTGAATATGGCAAGGTTAAGGCAGTTGGTTTATGAGAGGGTGCATACGTGCGGATAGCGACTCCACCCTGGACACCCGAATCTGGGGTAACCCAATCCGTTGCCCTCGAGGTGCTTCTCAACGGGCCGATATCCCGCTCCGATATCGCTCGGCGTCTGGATCTATCTCCAGGCTCTCTCACTCGCCTGAGTACCCCGCTGATAGAGAGTGGCTTGCTCGTCGAGGTGGAGGAGCGTACTGATGGACGGGCCGGAAGGCCTTCGCGCCCGCTTGACGTGGTTGTCGATTCGCAACATTTCATCGGAATGAAGCTGACGGGCGACCAAGTTGTCGGCGTAACCACGGACCTACGTGCAAATGTTTTGGCAGCCTCATCAGTCTCACTTTCTTCACGTGAACCCGATGCCGTCGCCAAAGTCATCAGTAAGTTGGCGAAAGAGCTTGCAGATCACGTTCCTTCGGTAACGGCACTGGGGGTGGGGATCGGCGGATTAGTCGAAGACCATACTGTAGTGACAAGTGCACCCTTTCTCGGGTGGTCCAATGTCCCACTTGGTTCGATGCTGGAGACCCTGACGGGCATTCCCACAGTGATTGAAAATGACGTCATTGCATTCACAGAATTGGAACATTGGTTTGGCGCCGGTCGTGGATTGGACCGCTTTGCAGTACTTACATTGGGAGTCGGCGTCGGGTATGGATTGGTGATCCACGACGACATTGTCGTGGATTCGGATTCCGGAATAGGACTTGTCGGCCACTGGCCTCTTGACCCTTTTGGCCCACTGTGTCCATCAGGCCATCGAGGGTGCGCTCGCAGTGTTCTCACTCAAGAGGCGATCAGTGGAGCGGTCTCTACAGTATTGAATCGCCAAGTGAGTTACGAAGAAGCATTGGAACTCGCTGAGAAGGGCGAGCCTGCTGCACGACGTGTGGTCGACGATGCGGGCCGCGGCCTGGGACGCATGCTTGCGGCGATCGCAAACCTCACTGCGCCCGAGCGCATCATTCTCGGCGGAGAAGGAGTTCGTCTCGTTGATGTTGCGGCGGAAGCGATTCAAGAAGGGATGCATACGGACAGAGATCCGCGCGCTCGCAAATTGGACTTGGTAACCACGCCAGGGGATAACACTGAGTGGTGCAGAGGCGCAGCAGTGATTGCAATTCAGCGCTACGTTCTTGGACGTCGTCTTTAACACATTTTTATTCTCTTGATCTGGGAGTAGCCTGACAAATACAGGGTCGCAGAGATGCTGTGGTTCTCGAATCGAGGCTAATTATGTCCGCCCTTGAAGGATTCAAAAACAAAAGCGTAATCGTTACTGGTTCTGGTTCAGGTATTGGTCGAGCTGCAGCGATTCAATTCGCCAAGCAAGGCGCCAAAGTTCTCGTGGCCGAACTCGATGAGAAGAGGGCCAATGCCGTTGTAGATGAGATCCATGCCCTTGGCGGTATTGCCACTTCGGTAACGGGAGATATGAGCGACCCTGCCGTGGTTGATAAAGTCGTGAACGTCGCCATTGCAATCCACGGCGGATTGGATGTGTTGGTAAATAACGCAGGAATCATGGACAGCATGAGCGCAAACGACGAAGTAAGTGTGGAGGAGTGGGATCGGGTTATTCGTGTGAACCTAACCGCCCCGTTCTTACTATCGCGAGCCGCACTTCCGCACATGCTCTTGCAAGGAAAAGGAGTAATTGTTAACACGACATCTGAAGCGGGTTTCCGAGGGAGTTGCGCTGGTGCGCCTTATACGGTCTCCAAGCATGGACTTATTGGGCTAACAAAGTCCGATGCGATTATGTATAGAAACCGTGGTATTCGAGTAAACGCCGTCGCACCTGGTGGAACGAAGACGAATATCTCCGTTGTGCCCATAGCCGGAAAGAAGGGACCGGAAATTCTGGGTGGTTACATGGCCAATGTGGGCAGGATCGCGGAGGCCGATGAAGTTGCGGCCGCAATCCTCTTTCTCGCCTCCGAGGCGGCCAGTGACATAACAGGCGTGGTACTTCCAGTCGATGGAGGCTGGTCTGCTGTTTAATTAATTTATGGTCGCTCTAGCAATCTTCATTCTGATCATTGGAATTGATCGACTGATGCTTTCCGATCGGTGGCCCATTTTTGATCCAATTCGTCGCACTTGGCGACGCTGGATGCCGAAAACAAAAGCTTTTATGCGATCCTCGCCTGGTACGTACACATATTTATTCGTATTAATCATTACCACCTGGGTTCTTCAGACATCGAGCAGCAGAATCGCAGAGGAGTTGCTTCTCGAGAGAAGCACGAATTTGCACCATTTGTTCCATGATCCGATGCGGGTGCTTTTTGGAAGTGCCTTCTGGGTAGCAAGTACTGGAGAGCTTCTCTTCTCATTGTTGGCTTTTAGCCTGGTGGCGACTTCGGTCGAACGATGGATCGGAACCGCACGTACTGCCAGCGTATTCTTCTTTGGCCACATCGGGGCAACATTGCTTGTTGCATTCTGGCTGTGGGCATCGCTTAATTTCACGGTGGTTAAATCCCCAGCTACTAGCGCGAGGGATGTCGGATCAAGTTATGGGTTGGCGGCTCTTGCGGCGCTATTGAGCTACCGAATGCCGTCCTCAAAGAGATGGTTGTACGTAGGCGCAATCCTTCTCCTGATCGGCACAACATTGATGATTGATGCCTCGTTCACCAACTGGGGTCATCTATTCGCATTCGCGATTGGATTCCTCAGTTATGCCTTTATCCCCAAGAGAGTTCGGAGGAGAGGCAAACCTAAGGCTTTCTTCGCCCCTTGACCAATGGCATGTCGGATATAGAGGAGGGGTTCTCCAGCATCTTGTAGATGGGCAATTCAGCCGCACCAACCATGAGCAAATTCGCATTGAGTCTGCCTGGCGTGACCACCACTTCTTCCTGCGATGCGACTAAGGCATGTTTCCTGAATTCCTCCAGCAAACGATCGTGGTCGAATTTGAACAATGAAGCCAGGAATCCGGAGAGAATGACAATTTGCGGGTTGAATATGTTAACGAGATTTGCAACACCAATAGCAAGCGCGTCAATCTGCTCTTGGAATTCTGCAATAGCCTCAAGCGAATTTGCCGCTAATACCGCGGTTTCTAGCTCGTCCTCTGTTGCGGTTTTTAATCCAAGGACTTTTAGCAAGCGATCGCGGCGCACCGCAGCTTCGAGAGTGCCAACTAGACCGGAGTAGTCTTCTCGATTCGAATCCGAGATGCGTATGTGACCCAATTCGCTTGCAAATCCAGATGCGCCGCGAAGTTGCTGACCGTCAATAACAACACCACCTCCGACGCCATTGGTGCCACCGAACAAGTAGACAATGTTGGAGAATTTACGTGCACTACCCATTGTTCGCTCGGCCAAGCATCCGAGGCTTGCATCGTTGTCGATGAAAACGGGAAGTCCTGAAAGTTTGTTAAGCATCGGTCCGAAAGGTGCGTTGATCCAGTTGAATGCAGGGGCAAAGCGCACTAGCCCTTCGGCAACTCGGACTTGTCCCGGAATCGCCACACCGATTCCGATGATTCGAGTTCCTGGTGCTAGTTTTGCGCGCATGTGAATGATGAGGTCATTGGCTATCTGAACAGCCATGGCGGGCGTGAGGTTGGCAGGGTTTGGGCGGCGTGCTTTCATCAATACTTGACCCAGAAGGTTCACGACTCCGACAGTGGTCGCATCAAGGGCGGTGTTGACAGCAAAAGCAACAACATCGGCACTTAGTGAGACGTTTACGCTTGGGCGACCCACACCGGTTGGACCGGCAGACTGAGATTCATAAACCAAGCCAAGCTCCTTGAGTTCAGAGACCAGATTAGAAATTGTGGTTCTGTTCAGACCCGTGCTTGATGTGAGTTGCGCGCGTGAAAGCGTGCCAAATTTGTGGAGCAAACCGACGAGTGCGGAGAGATTGTGCTCACGAAGATCCTCACGGTTTCGTCCGCGATCCGAAGCCGTAGAGACCAGCGAATTCGACACCGCACACCTACCTTTCATGACTGTGCCATTGACAGTTCCGCCATAATAGGGTAAATTGTCAATTCAAACAACAAACTCACCCCAAGGAAAATACATGTCGCTTACGCCAACTCGGGAAGACAAATTCACATTCGGACTTTGGACAGTTGGTTGGCAGGCCAGAGACCCTTTCGGTGATGCAACGCGCGGCCCTCTAGATCCCATTAGGACAGTTGAAGAACTTGCTTCCCGTGGGGCTTACGGAGTGACCTTTCACGATGATGATTTGATTCCCTTTGGTTCAAACGAGGCCGATCGCGAGTTCCATATAGCGCGGTTCAAGAAAGCGCTCTCTGATACCGGCATGAAGATTCCGATGGCGACAACAAATCTCTTTTCGCACCCCATCTTCAAAGATGGCGCCCTCACATCAAATGATCGCGACATCCGACGTTTCGCAATCAAGAAAGTGATGCGCAATATTGATCTTGCTGTCGATCTAGGCGCCGAGATCTACGTATGTTGGGGCGGGCGCGAGGGCGCAGAGTCCGATGGCGCAAAAGACGCCTACGTCGCGCTAGAGCGTTACCGCGAGGGATTCAATATTCTTTCCCAGTTCGTAATCGATCGGGGATACTCCATTAAGTTCGCGATTGAACCAAAGCCAAATGAACCTCGTGGCGATATTTTCCTTCCAACAATCGGTCACGCGATCGCCTTCATTAACTCGCTGGATCATCCAGAGATGGTTGGAGTCAACCCCGAGGTAGGCCATGAGCAAATGGCGGGCCTGAATTTTGTTCACGGAATTGCCCAGGCACTTTTCCATAAGAAGTTGTTCCATATAGATCTCAATGGCCAGCATGGGCCAAAGTACGATCAAGACCTTGTTTTTGGACATGGCGATCTGAAATCGGCATTCTTCCTTGTTGATTTGCTGGAACGTTATAACTACCAAGGTCCCAAGCACTTTGACTACAAGCCTGCGCGCACCGAGGATGACAAAGGTGTCTGGGAGTCAGCAACCGCAAACATGCGCACTTACCTCCTTTTGAGGGAGCGTGCATTGGCATTCCGGAACGACCCCCAGGTCAAAGCAGCCATGGTCGAATCGCACATTGACCAACTCGAGGCGGCAACTCTTTCTGAGGGTGAAAGTTGGAAGGACATCGAACTGGATTCAATCGATGTCGAGTTGGCAGGCGCACGAGGCTATGGCTACGAGAAGATCGACCAGCTTGCCATCGAGCACCTCATGGGAGTTCACGAGTAGGAAATGGCCTCGCCAAAGGAGCCTCTTCTAGTTGCTGGCGTCGATTCTTCGACTCAATCGGTCAAGGTTGTCATTCGCGATGCGTTGACTGGGGATCTTCTTCGTTCGAGTCGGGCCGTTCATCCTGTCGGAACCGAGGTAGATCCGGAGGCGTGGTGGGCGGCTTTGCAAGAAGCTATCTCCTCCGCTGGAGGTTTGAATGATGTTGCAGCGATTTCTATCGGCGGTCAGCAGCATGGAATGGTCGTCCTGGATATTGACGGACACGTTATTCGACCGGCGCTTCTGTGGAATGACACCAGGTCGGCACAAGCGGCCGCTGACCTAAACGATGAGTACGAGAAACTCCATGATGGCGAATCAATTTCCGTCGCAGTTGGCTCGCGCCTTGTTGCCGCCTTTACCGCCAGCAAAGTGCGATGGCTTGCCGATCACGAACCAGAGAATGCAGATCGTGTAGCCGCAGTGGCCCTGCCACATGATTGGCTCTCATGGAAACTCTCCGGTTCAACAAGCATTTCCGGGCTGTTCACCGATCGCTCTGATGCCTCGGGGACGGGATACTTCGATCCGGTGTCCGGCGAATATCGACGGGACATCTTGGCTCTGGCGTTGAAAAGTGACCGCGAAATCATCCTGCCGAGAGTTCTTGCACCATTTGAAATTGCTGCTGTGTCGTCTGGGGGAACAGCCATAGGCGTTGGTTGTGGCGACAATGCTGGAGCGGCTCTTGGCGTTGGCGCAGAGACGGGCGACGTGGTGATCTCTCTTGGGACATCGGGTACTGCATTCTCAGTATCGACAACACCGACTCATGACAGTCGGGGGTACGTCGCCGGCTTTGATGATGCCACCGGCAATTTCCTGCCATTGGTATGCACCTTGAACGCTGCACGTATCCTTGACGTCGGAGCGAAGATACTTGGTGTTTCCCTCAACGAATTTGGCGAACATGCTCTCGCCGCCGAACCCGGAGCAGGCGGGCTTGTATTGCTTCCGTATTTCGAAGGCGAGCGGACACCCGACCGACCTGAAGCGACGGGTGCGTTGACGGGACTGACGTTATCCAATTCGACTCCGGAGAATTTTGCGCGCGCGATGATTGAGGGAATGCTCTGTGGAATGGTTGATGCCGTATCTCAATTGGAAACGCAGGGCGTCGAAGTGAAAAGAATTCTCATCATCGGGGGAGCCGCGAAGAACCCAGCGATTCCATACATTGCTTCCACGCTTTTCGGTAAGCCTGTCTATCTGCCCAAGAGCGGTGAATATGTGGCTGATGGTGCTGCAAAACAGGCGGCATGGGCCCTTCTCGGATTTGAGCCGAATTGGACAAGATCATCAATGGAAGTAGTTGAAGCCGAACATTCGCCAATTGTGATGGAGCGCTATTTGACCTTGGTCGACCGAACAAAGTCCTGGTAAGGCGCGTTTGTCTTGCCTTAAATGGTGACGGAGTTCTATTCTCTAAGCATGGTTTACGCGACGATATTCGTAGCTTTAGTGTTGATTGCTTGTCTGGCGCGAATCTATTTTCTTAACGCAGAAATCAAAGATCTAGACGATGGCGCGAAGAAATTCCTAAGTCGAGTTGATAGCTGGATTTCAACATCGGCAAAGGGCGGGGTTGCAGTTACGCATGAGATGCCCAAGGAAGTTCAAGAGGCGCAGACAGAATATGAGTGGGCAGTGAACGCACGGGACTCAAAGAAGGAAAGTCGCACGATCTGGCTAGGGGCCTCTGCCATGGCACTGGTCGCACTGGTCGCCGCAATCATAGAACTTTCTCAAAATTAGCATTAGTCATTAACTGGCGTCTCCAAGCCGACTAATTCAACGAAGATTGCCTTGCCTCTCGAGCGATATTGCGTTGCATTCCACCGAAGACAAGCCCATGGAAAGGCTTGATTAGCGTCCAATACAGACCACCAGCTGGGCCTAAGGGATGGAAAAGGGCTCTTTGCCGAAAGAGCGTCCTGCCTTCAACATCTCTATCGACGATAAGTTCAAGCCATGCCAGCCCGGGCAATCTCATTTCTGCCCTCAACCTAAGAAGGTGACCCTCTTCAAGTTCTTCTACTCGCCACCAATCAAGAGCATCGCCAACAACTAGGTTGAAAGGGTCCCTTCGACCTCGGCGCAATCCTGGACCTCCGACAAATCGATCAAGAAGACCGCGGGACCACCAGCCAAATCTCCACGAATACCAACCGTGTTCTCCTCCAATTCCTTCGATAACTTGCCAGAGTTGTTGGGGAGTGCTCTCTACAATCCGCTGGCGCTCGTCAACATAGAGTGAGCCTCCTGCCCATTCTGGATCACTGGGCAAAGGATCGCTCGGCGCTCCTACATGGGCGGCAGAGGTCCACCGTGTCGTCACCCGTCCATCTTGAATTCTTTGGAGCGCTAATTCAACTGCCCGATGAAAGTCGATCAGCCCTTGGTCTGGATTGGGTATGAATCGCGAAATGTCGTTCTCCTTGCACACTACTTCGTTGATCAGGCTTTCCATCAGCGGGCGGGCGATTTTCTTTGGCACGGGTGTGATAAGTCCTACCCAATGGCTCGAAAGCGATGGGCTCATAAAAGGTAGAGACATGATCTTTCGAGGTTTGAGACCAGCAACTTGTGCATAGACGACCATCATCTCTCTGTAGGTTAAGACGTCTGGACCTCCGATGTCGAAACCGCGGCTGACGTCGGGCGGCATGTCTGCAGACTTCACGAGGTAATGGAGCACATCTCGGACCGCAATTGGCTGAATCCGACTATCTACCCAACGAGGCGTCACCATAATCGGCAAACGTTCAGTGAGATATCGGAGCATTTCAAAAGAGAGCGAGCCAGAGCCGATGATGACTGCGGCGCGCAGGACTGTGGTTGGCACGCCACTCGCCAGCAAGATTTCACCCACTTCTTTTCGCGATTGAAGGTGGGGGCTCAACTTTTCTTCCTTGGGGTAGAGTCCGCCGAGGTAGACGATTCGTTCGACGGATGCTTCTTTGGCCGCTCGTGCAAAGTTCTCCGCTGTGCTTCGATCAAGATCTGCGAATTGCGAACCGGCCCCCATTGAGTGGATGAGGTAGTAAGCCACTTGTACATCAACCAGGGCTCTGGCAAGGCTGATCGGATCTTCCGCATCTGCTTGAACGAATTCGACGTCGCCGAACCAATCACGGTCCGAAAGATTTCTGGGTTGTCGCGCCATCACTCTGACGGTGAAACCCGCAGCAAGG
>Ga0079306_1000896_pt1 | contig 22963 bp, 20 predicted proteins | sample Methanotroph_Enr_FD_79181 | JGI IMG/M metagenome (GOLD analysis project Ga0079306, IMG submission 79181) | Enriched soil microbial communities from Old Woman Creek wetland in Ohio, USA - Methanotroph_Enrichment_5 | ecosystem: Environmental > Terrestrial > Soil > Wetlands | place: USA: Ohio...
CGCTTGGCCTCCTCGGCAAACCATTCAATAAAAGAGGCGGCATAAACGATTTCACCCTTGGCTTCAGCCAGCGGCTTGCCTTGCTCGACCGTCATGATCATGGCCAGATCATCGGCATTGGCCAGCATCAGGTCGTTCCATTTACGGATCACGGCACTGCGCTCTTTGCCGGTTTTTTCGCGCCAACTGCGCCAAGCCTCGTCGGCCGACTTGATGGCGCGGCGGGTTTCGGCCGTGCCCATTTTCGGCACGGTACCGATGGTTTCACCGGTGGCCGGATTGGTCACGGCACAGGTTTCACCACTGTCGGCGTCGCACCACTGACCGTTGATAAAAGCTTGCTGGCGCAGCAGGGTGGGGTCTTTGAGTTGCATCATAAGATTGCTCCAAGTTCTGTAGAGAATGAAATATCGAACGGCATGGAAAGCATACGATTCAGAGGGCCGCCTGGTACAGCGCGAGTGCGTCTGGGAAGGTGACATCGCGCGGGTTGTTCACGAGCAGGCGCTGCACTTTCATGGCGTCCTCGGCCAGCATTGGCAAATCGTCTGGTTTGACACCGGCATCACGCAAGGTCTGGGCGTATGGCATGGCGGCGACGCGAGCGCCGATCGCTGCCACAAAGGCAGCGGCCGCCGCTGCGTCATCAGCACGGGCAAGCTCGGGCAGGATCGCTCGGCCCAACTCGGCGTATTGGCTTTGAGCTGTACCCAAGTTGAATTCGAGTACCGGCAACAGCACCAACGAATTGGTGAGCCCATGGGGTAAGCCGTAGTGACCACCGAGCGGGTAGGCAAGCGCATGCACCGCCCCGACTGGCGCATTTGCGAAGGCCATGCCCGCAAATAGCGAGCCCAACAGCATAGCCTCGCGCACCGAGGCGTCCTTGCCGTCATTCACCGCCGCCATCAAATTCGGATAGAGCAGTTGCAGCGCCTTTACCGCCAGCGCGTCAGACAGCGGGTTCTTCTTCGTACGGGTGGTGTAGGCCTCAATGGCATGCACCATGGCATCGACGCCGGTCATGGCGGTCACTGCTGGTGGTAGACCAAGCGTCAGACAACTGTCCAGCAGTGCAATGTCGGGATACAGCAGCGGCGAGACCACGCCCTTCTTTTCGTGACTGGGCGTAGTCAGGATGGAAATGGGGGTGACCTCAGAGCCGGTACCCGCAGTAGTGGGCACCTGGATCAGCGGCAGGCGTGGCCCCCGTGCCAGACCAATGCCGTAAATGTCGGGCAGCGCCTGCGGTGTGCGCACCAGCAAAGCCACCAATTTGGCGGTGTCGAGCGAACTGCCGCCGCCAAAGCCGACGACCCCGTCAGCACCAAAGGCGCAGGCGGCATCGACTGCAGCTTGTACGCTGAGTTCGGGTGGATCGGCCAGCACGTCGAAAAACACCGTGGCAGTCACGCCGGCAGCGGCCAGAGAAGCCAGCGCACCATCAAGCAGCTTAGCCTTGATCAGGCCAGCGTCGGTGACCATAAACAGACGCGAGATGTCCATACCTTTGGCGATCTCGCCCAGACGATTCACGCCGCCCTGTTCGCAGATGATTTTGGGGGCGGTTTCGAAAGAAAATGTTGACATGATGTGTGCCTTTCAATAAATTGAATGAGGGTTCAGTCGGCGGTCACGACACCGCGCTCGATGCGGTACACCAGATCCACCAGATGGGCGCTGTGCGTATGGTCCGACTCTGAGATCAGCACCGACAGTCCTTCTTGACGCAGGCTGCCAATGACTTCAGCCAGACGGCGCGAAAGTACCGGGGCCACGCCTTCGAAGGGCTCGTCCAGCAGGAGCAATTTGTTGCCCGGCATCAGCGCGCGCGCCAAGGCCACCAGCTTTTGCTGACCACCCGACAGCAGCATGGCCCGGCGCTGGCGGAATTCAGCAACTTCGGGCATCAAGCCATAAATCCAGTTTAGGCGCTTCTTTGCTTCAGGAATGTGGTTGGCCCAGGCAGGGAGCAGGATATTTTCTTCAACCGTCAGTGCCGGAATCAAACGACGATCCTCCGGCATGTAGCTGATGCCCCGACGTGCCAAAGCATACGGCGCCAGCGCCTGAATATTTTCGCCGTCAGCTGTGATGTGTGTCGCCTTGAATGGCAACAACCCCATGATGGCGCGCATCACCGTGGTTTTGCCAGCGCCATTGCGGCCAATGAGCCCGGCCATTTTGCCTGCGGGTATCTCCAGCGCAACATCTCGCAGCACCGGAATTCGGTCAATGGCCACATTGAGGGATAGAACCTCTAGCGCGGTATTCATAATGTAGCTCCCAGAACAGCATTGACATTCAGGTGATGGCCCACTACAAACTCCTGCACCTTGGCATTCCCAAGCACACTTCGGGGTGGCCCGTCCGCAATGATTTCGCCGCTGTAGAAGGCCATGATGCGGCTCACGTAGCGCGCCACGATCTCCATGTCGTGCTCGACGAAGAGCACGGTGACGCCGTGTTGGCGCACCACTGCCATGACCGTGTCCATGAGTGCAAATTTTTCTTCGGAACTCACGCCGCTGGTGGGTTCGTCAAGCAGTAACATGCGCGGTCGACTTACCAGCGCCATCGCAATATCCACTAGTTTTCGCACACCCTGAGGCACTGTGCTGACCAGGGCATCACGATACCGACTCACACCGAATTCGGCGAAGATGGCATCCGCCCGGTCCCGCCGCTTCGGCGTGTCCAATCGGCGCAAGAAAGAAGGCTGGGTGCCTTCGGCCGCTACCAGGGCGACCAGGGCGTTTTCCATCACTGTCAACTTCGGAAACAACTGCGCTACCTGAAAAGAGCGCGCCATGCCCATGCGCGTGATGTCGCGCGACTTGCGTCCCAGGACTGATTTGCCGTCGAACAGGATGTCGCCGCTGCTGGGCGGCAGGTAACCGGTGACCATGTTGATGAACGTCGTTTTACCCGCGCCATTCGAGCCAATTACCCCGACGACTTCCCCCTTCAGGATGTTCACGTTCAGTTCCTTGGCGGCGACCACGGCGCCGAAGGTCCGGGTCAAACCGCGCGTTTCAAGAATGCTGCTCATGCTGAAGCCTCCCGCTTCTTGCTGCGTTCCACCAGGCTCCACAGCCCCTTAGGCAAAAACAGAACCAACGCCAGCAAAATAACGCCCAGGGTCATTTGCCAGGTGTTGGGCGCCTCCTGAATGGCGAAGGTCCGAATCACCGAGAACACGATGGCGCCGATGAATGGCGCCGCTACGTGGCCGGTGCCACCCAATATCGCGATGAAGACAAATTCGCCCGAGGTGGTCCAGAACGCCATATCGGGGTCGATGTGGCCGCTGGCCATAGCGGTCAGACCGCCCCCCAGGGCAGACAGGCCCGCAGCCAGAACGTAGTTCGCGAAGAGCATGCGTTGGGGCGAGAGTCCTAGATATTCGACGCGGATTTCGTTCTCGCGCACAGCCTCGGTGACGCGACCGAGGCCGGAAACCATAAAGCTGTGAAAGCCCAGCGCTACTATGGCTGACACCCCCACAGTGAGCAAATACAGCGTGCGCTTTATCGCGTCACCCTCCGGCACCCACCCCAGAAAACTGGGCGGAGAAACGTTGAAGCCGTCGGTGGAACCTAGGGCTGATGACTTTACTAGTATGCCGTACAGAATCATTGACAGCGCCAACGTCAGCATCGCGTAGAAAATATCGCGGTAGCGCGTCAGCAACCAGCCACATATGAGCGCCAGAACAATCGCGGCCAGCGTGCCCAGCGCCAGCAGCGCAAACGCATCGCTCACGCCCAGGTACTGGGACGCCAGCCCCACGCCGTAGCCGCCGACGCAATAGAAAAGCGCCTGACCGAACGAGACGAGGCCGGCGCGCATCTGGATCACTACGCCCAAAACCACCAGCGCCTTGGAAAAGGCGAGGGTCAGCAGGAAGGCCAACCAGGCCGGCATCACCCAAGCTGAGGCGGCAAAAATAGCCGCCATAAGCAACAACGCCGGGGTGGTTGCAGAGGCAGATAGTTTGGCAAACAACATTAAATTCTCCTAGCCAGGGTTTGGCCAAACAGCCCTTGCGGACGAATCGCGAGCACCAAGAACATCACGCCGTAAATCACGAACAGCTCAATCTCTGGCGCAATATGCACAGCAAAGGAACGTGCTAGACCGACCAGTAGAGCGCCAGCGGCAGCGCCGCCAATGCTGCCCAGGCCACCGATAACAATGACGGCAAAGGCAAGGACGATCACTTCGACGCCAATCCCAGGCGAAACTGAAATCGCTGGTGCTGTCAGCGCCCCGGCCAGCGCACCCAGAATCGCGCCAATTACAAAGGTGGCAGCAAACATTGCGTTCACGTTCACTCCCATGGCGATGGCGATCTCGCGATCGTGGATCACGGCGCGCAACAGCCGGCCCTTGTTTGTGCGATTCAGTGCAGCCCAGGCCACCAGGCCGATCACAATGGCGATCCCAATCAACATAAGGTCGTAGTTTGCAAAGCGCAGATGCTCGCCAAACCCGGTCTGTCCCAAGAGTTTGTAAGGTTGATAAGCAAAATAAGGATTCACGCCCCAAATCAGTTTGGTGGCATCTTCCAGAATTAGCATCAGGGCATAGGTCACGATCACCATCAGGATTTCATCGCGGCCATGCAGGAAACGCAGCAGGCCCTGTTCTATGAACAGGCCGATGATGGCACCCGCGACGATTGCGCAAGCCGGCAGTATCAGAAGGCTCCAGTAGGGGTTACCTTGATCGCTGGAAAAATACCAGCTCACGAGCGAAGCTGCGGAGTAGGCGCCAATGGCGTAGAAGCTGCCATGCGCCATATTGAGGACACGCATCACGCCGTAGATGATGGTCATGCCGGCGGCTACGAGGAATAGCCACGAGGCGTAGATGGCACCGTCGATCAAGATGGCAATTAGGGTGGTCATATCGAATCTGTACCGGTTGTGGGCGAGGCATTGCGCCTCGCCCTCGGACGCGGAAATTATTCCGTTCTTATGTTGGGTTTAGTTGCACTTGGCGCCAGGAAAACCCGCTTTGATCCAGTCGGCATTGACAGTGCCATCGGGTGGCATGACACATTCGCCGGCATAGGTCTTGACGTTGGAGAGTGTGGCCTTGCCGGACTTGGCATCAAACTGGTACTCGCCGAAAGAAATACTCTGCACAGCCTGATGTCCATTGGATCGAGCCATCTTGACAGTACCGCTTGGTGCTTCATAGCTCAGGCCGGCCAGGCCCTGGATGACCTGATCGGTGCTGGGCATCACGCCGGGTTTGGCGCTCTTCTCTGCCGCGGACTTCAGTCCCAGAATGGCCTGCGCCATCTTGTAGGCCGGGTAGGTCGGGGACTCTTTGAATTGCGCCACAAACGCCGGACGGAACCAGTCATTCAGGGCATTTTTTGGCGAGAAGGCACCAAATGGACCACGCCCGCCGAGGATGGTGCCGTTGGCGACCTGGCCCTTAAAGTGTTCCATGCCAGTTTCACCGCCGGTCAACACCACGGTCTTCTTGTCGAAAAGGCCGCGTGCGCCTCCTTGCAACATCAGTGCTTCCATGTCGCCACCCCAAAAACTGGAGTGAATTAGGTCAGGATTGGCCACGGATAGCGCGGAAATTTCCGCCCCGTACTGACCCTGGCCGAGTTTTGGCCATTGCTCGGACACCACCTTGATTTCGGGCTTGATCCGGCCAAAAGCCTGTGAGAAGTCAGCCCAGGACTCCTGGCCCCATGAATAGTTTTGCTCGATGCCAGCAATGGTTTTGATATTCGGGCGAGTCTCGGCCACATAACGTGCGGCGGCGATGTTATCGACGACCGCATCCAGACCAGTGCGGAACAGGAATTTGGGGTTCTTCACCACCTCGAATACTTTGGAGGTACCGCAGTCGAAAAAGATTGTCGGTACGCCTAATTCCTCAGCGGCGGGAGCAATGGCCAGGCAGTCGCCTGAGGATATGTAGCCGATCACGGCGTCCACTTTTTGCCGCTGCACCAAGTTACGGAATTCTTCGGTTTGCTTGGTAGCTCCGCCGTTCTCGTCAAGCAGGACCATTTCAATTTCCAGGCCGTTGATTCCCTTTTTCGCGTATGGAGCGGGGACCTTGCCGTTATTCAGGGCTTCAACTATCAGTCTGGCGCTGTTTGCTGCGGGAACGCCAAAGGGTCCGGCTGCTGCGCCCGACAAGAAGGTGACAACGCCAATGCGGTACTTGCCGTTGTCGGCAGCGTTGGCACTAGTGGACATCGTCGTCGACAGAACAAGCGTAGCGGCGATGACCGACAAACGAAGCGTGTGATGCGAAATGCGTAATTTTGATTTCATTAATGACTCCTAGTTGGTTGGATTGCTTGTGACAGGGGAACTACTGACGTCGCCGTGCGCCCTGGCGCGACGGGACCGAATGAGACCGGGGGATGGCTGTATATCTTCGGCGCGATAGACCACCCAATTTCCCAGCATCACTTTGGCCGGTGGGAAACCGCTGTTGGGAACCACCTCGCCAATGGCTTGGGCCTGAATGATCTGATGGGTCTGTGGATCAATGTGAGAGACGTAACCTGCTGGGTCTTCGGGCAGGGGCAGTTGCAAGCCTTCCAAGGCATGAATCAGTTGCTCATTGTTGGCATGGTGACCAACGAGCATCAGGGCGCGGCCGATGGCCATGATGCCAGCGTAAGCACCTTCAGCAGCGTAAGTAGGGAAGCGCCCTTCAAGGTGATGAAAATCGCTGACGAATTTGTGGTTGCGTGGGGTATCGGGCCAGTTATTGTGGTGCCGCGCCGAGAGGACCAGACCGGCTGGAACCTGGTCGCCCAAGGATTCCAGAACATCGAAATTACCGCCGGTATCAAAGTTGGCCAACCTCGTTTTTTCCAGCAATCCGGCAGATAGTGCCTGCTTCAGGAAGGCAATGAAGTCACCGCCCCACAGCGCTGACACCACAACGTCCGGCTTGGCCGCGATCAGTTGGGCAATATAAGCGGTGTAATCAGGCTCGTAGAGGCGTGGCCAGAGCTGACCAGTTACCTCATATTTCACGCCCAGACTGCTCAGCGACTCTTCAAGGTCGCGCCAGGAGATGTGGCCATAGTCGTAATCGGGGCCAATGAAGGCCAGCCGCTTCCAGCGGTTCTTCCTTTGCAGGTCGGCAAGATAGCGGGCTCCGGCCGCCATTGACGAGTAGGTGTCGTTCGAAACCCGGAAGTAGTAGCGATGAAAGTCCTCGATGGTCAATCGGGAAGATGCGTGGTCGGTGCCGATCATGATGACTTTGCGGTCACGAGATACACGACTGATCGCTTGGGCGACACCAGAGCTCACGATGCCACAGAGAAAGCGAACCTTGTCATGGTTGATATAGTTTTCTGCGATGCGTGTTGCCACGGACGCCTTTGAACGGTCATCCTCAACCAGGATGCGAAGCGTCGGCGCTGTTCCGGGCGGCACTTCAGCCGCTAGATCAGCGATGGCCAGCTTCATGCCAGCGATACTGTCGCGGCCATAAATGGCGGCTCGGCCAGCCAGGGGAAACATGCAACCGATCGTTGCATCGGCCGCCGCAGTTGAAGCTCCAAATTCGATGCGGGCCTGGCTGGCGAGGGGCCAAACCAACGCAGTCATGACAGCCAGCCAGCCAAGGCCTCGCGCGAAGCGAAGCCAAGCTGTAAGCCGCGACTCAATAGGGCGCAGGGTGGCGCCAATCAGTTCAGACATAGTCTCCTCTTGTGCTTGGGTCATGTAACAACTTTGATGGCAATTACCGTCGCAATTGATTGCCCAGCTTAGCCCTGCAACGCAAGGTATGTGCCAGGTCTTCAATGGAAAACCGAAACGACGAGTTGGAACAGTGAAGAAAAGAGATGCCGACGCCGATTTGGCCCCCTCGTAGGCTATATCGACGTGCCTGGAATGAGCGATAACCGCTCAAAAACGATCAAGCGAATGGCCGCATACGCGAAAACCGCTCACTCAATAGCCAGGCGCTGCAAGCGTCGTTTGAAGGCGTGCCGCGAGATACCCAAACGATCGGCAGCATGGCCCTTATGCCCCCCGCACTCGCGCAATGCGCCAAGCAGTAGCTCGCGCTCGGTGACGTCCAAGGTATCGGTGATGGACGACTTCGTGGCACGCAGCGCCGGCTCGCCCTGCAGATTGGTAGCCGCTGCGCGCGCGACATCCAAGCCAATGACCCCGAACTCAGGCGGCAGCTCGGCGGTGCTGATGTCACGACCAGGGAACAGGATAGTCAGGCGCTCAATCAAGTTTTTCAGTTCACGCACATTGCCCGGCCAGTGGTAGGCTTCAAGCATTTTTCGCGCAACGGCGTCGAGTCGAATTGGGGGCACGCCCTCCTCATGCGAGTACAGTTGGGCGAAGTGCTCGGCCAGGTGCAACACGTCTTCGCTGCGGCTACGCAGGGCGGGAATCTTCAGACAAATGACGTTGATGCGGTAGTAGAGATCTTCGCGAAATCGTCCCGCAGCGACTTCCGTAACCAAGTCCCGGTTGGTAGCAGCCACCACTCGAACATCGGCATGCACAGCACGGGTCGAGCCAATGGTCCGGTATTGACCATTCTCCAGGAAATGCAGAAGTTTGGCCTGTAGGGCAAGCGACATCTCCCCGATTTCATCGAGAAAAAGTGTTCCTTTGTCGGCTAGGGTGACCAGGCCAATGCGACGCTGATAGGCCCCCGTATAAGCGCCTTTCTCTGCACCAAAAAGCTCGGCCTCGATGAGCTGTTCCGGCAGCGAGGCGCAGTTGATCTCGATGAAGGGGCCAGCGCAGCGCGCACTGCCGGCGTGAATGGCACGGGCCACCAAGGCCTTGCCGGTGCCGGACTCCCCCAGCACCAGAATGCGACTGGTACCACTGGCCGCAACGCGCGAGATGGTGGCCGCCAAATCGTGCATCGGTGCACTTTCGCCCACCAGGCCGCTCTGGCGCACCGCATTTCGCCGATGAAAATTGATTTCGCTGGCCATCTGGCCGCGTTCCAACGTTGTGCGAATCGTGTGCAGCAAGTCATCAAGATCGAAAGGCTTGGTCAGGTAGTCGGCAGCCCCCATTTTTACCGCCTTGACTGCCGCTCGTGTGTCGCCGTGAGCAGAAATCATGATGACCTGCGGCTCATTGTTTTCCCGTTGCATGGCTTCCAGCACCTCCAGCCCGGTTTTATCGGGCAGGCGCAGGTCGAGCAGCACCAAATCCGGGTGCACGTCGGCCAATGCATGCAGACCCGCCTGGCCGGTGGCAGCGCCGTACACCTTGTAGCCCTCCTCTTCAAGCGCGAAGGTGAGCGAGCTGACAAGGCTGGGTTCGTCATCAATGATCAAGATGGTCGACATGGTTCAAGACTTTGGCTAAGGGGAATAATATTCGCACAACTGTGCCTTGTCCCGGCGCGCTGTCAATGGTCATCTCGCCCCCATTGAGCTCACACAATTGGCGTGAAATGCTTAGCCCGAGACCGACACCTTTGGTCTTGGTGGTAAAGAACGGGTCGCTGACGCGCTGCAAGAGTTCCGCCGGAATGCCGCAGCCGGTATCGCTGATCTCAATGGCAACTCGCCCGGCAACAACGGAAGCCCGCAAGACAACAGCACCCCCGGCAGGCGTCGCCTGAACAGCGTTGAGCGTCAAATTGAGGATGATCTGCTGCAAGTGATCCGGGTCGGCCCACAACTCAAGGTCCGGATTGCCCTGGCAGCTGAAATGTAGTTTGCGCGCGCGGGCTTCGGGCTCGATGATCATTGCGATGCGTCGAAACAACTCGTGCACCGGCATTAGACCGAACAGGGGCGAGCGCGGTCGGCCAAAGTCCACAAGATCACTAACCACACGTGCCAGTCGATCGATCTCCCTTTCCATCTCGGTGAGCAACTGGGTGCGCTTGGGATCTTGCTCACGCCGGGCGAGGGCCTGAACGCTGGTCTTGATGGCTGCCAACGGATTGCGAATTTCATGGGCAATACCGGTTGCAAATTCGCCGAGAACGGCCAGTTTCTCCATTCGCACGGCCCGTTCAAGATACTCTTGCAATCGGCCTGACATGGCGTTGAAGGCGTGCGAGACCGACGCTATTTCGTCATCGCCCTGTTCCGCGATTCGATGGTCAAGTTGCCCTGATGAGATGGCTGCGGCGCCACTCAACAGCAAGTCAATGCGCAAGCGCAAATGCCTGGACAGGCGAACAAATAGAAATATGATCAGCGCGGTGCTGACGAGCACGGCAAGTAGCAGTGCACGCTGCTCCAGTACGAAAGACTTGAGGACGCCCGTTGATTCGACCTCAAGCATCGAGCCCCAGCCGGGCAGAATTTCCGGACCGGCCATCAAATTCCCACGGACCACAGTGGCCTGACCGGTGGCATTGAAGTTTCCGACCGGCGTGCGCAACAGCGTCTGCAGCGTGCCCGCTACGGCATTCGCGCCGAGTTGCTCGGTGAGCGAAGCCAGTCGAACGTGCAAGGCAATATAGCCAGTGACATGATCGGATTGGCGCGCACGCAGGGGATAACGCACCAACAGCCAGCCCGGGTCCCCGTTGGCAGCGGGCTTGGGGCCAATAAGCTGCGTCTCGCCGAGTACGGTTATCGGTAAGCGCTCAGTTTCAAATGGTCGATCCGCCCAATACGGCGGTCCGGCTGCGGCTTGGCCGGGTACGACACGCTGCAGCTGCCCGTCAGCGTCAAAAAAAAGAATGCCATAGAGATCCGGTAAATCGGATTCAATTTGCAGAACTGCCGCCACCTCATTGTCCACATCGCCCTTTTTCGCAGTTGCATACCCTGCGACTCCCGGATAGTTGGCCAAGGTTTCTAGCTGGTAGCGCCGCGCCTCAAGGTAAGAGCCAAGCCGATTGGTCGTGGCGGTCAGATGAGTTGAAATCTTTTCGCCGAGCAATTGCTCAAGTGCGTTGCTGGTGAAGCGGTCATAGAGCAACCCAATAGACAAAACCGGCAGCGTCGACGCGACCACTGACAGAATCAGGTAGCGTCGAACAATGCTTTTTTCGATGATCATGGGGATATCCCACATGGGCGCAAATACATGCTTGGACTTTATCCCAATCGCCCAGTCGATCGACTGCGGACTGGCCGCGGTTTTGTTGCATTAAGGACTGGCGGTCGTGAAGAAGCCCGTTGGCGTTCATCTGATCAGAATGCCAGTCCATAGAACTGGTCTGCTGCGGGCGCGGTTGAACCGGCTGGGCAGTCCAACTGCCCCTTGCGGATCATGTGCATGGTTTCGATTCCGGCGGTGATGATCCTGGCGCTCCAGAATGATTTGAAGCCCAGCATCGGTCGCGTGATCCGCTTGATGGCCCGGTGGTCCTGCTCGACGATGTTGTTGAGGTACTTGTTTTGCCGCATCAGGATGTCGACGCCCGCGTCGGCCTTGACGCTTTCAATGGCGGCCGTGTTGGCGCCGCTCTTGTCAATGGTGATTTTTTCTGGCACATCGTGCAGGTTGATGGCGCGCTCCAAGAACCGCCGGGCTGCAGCCAGATCCCGCTTGGCAACGAGTAGAAAATCCACCGTGTCACCCGCGCGGTCGACGGCGCGGTAGAGATACTTCCACTGGCCTGAAACTTTGATGTAGGTTTCATCCATGCGCCAGCTTCGACCCGCGGGGCGCTTGCGCAGACGGAACACGGCAGCAAGAACCGGCAGCACCTTGATCGCCCAGCGATGAACCGTGACGTGATCCACGAAAACACCGCGCTCCTGCATCATCTCCTCGATGTGGCGAAGGCTCAGCGGGTAAGCAACATACCAGCGCACGCACGGTGAGCATGACTTCCAAAGGGTAGTGAAGCCGTTTGAGGACCTTGCGCAGGTTGTTGTTAATCAGACTTTGGCGGAAATCAAGCATGGCTCGGATTGTCGTTTATGCTTATTGCAACAGAGCCAGCTGGACTGCCCCGGCGGCCAAACCATGTCGGCAGCCAACCAGTTCTACAGCCTTGCTGCTTGATCACAGGTCAACCGAACAAATCATTTCGGGCCGTCCCCCCATTATCTCGACAGAACCCAGCCGCGCGGGTCAGTGCTGCATGATGCACCGACACCAAGGGTATATCCCAATGCCTAATTTGTTGGTAACTTCTACATTTGAGTAACCGGTTTCTTGAACTATTCAGTTTGTCGCTGTGTTGTTGCCATGAGGGTTGCAAATAGATGACAGTTCAGGATTATTCGATCGCAGTTTCAGGTAACCGGTTTCTTGAACTTTTTAAGTTTTTCGCAATGTTGTCCCTGTGAGACGTGCGTAACTGGCAGTACATCAATGCGCGCAAGAGGATCTGGGTCTAAGGGATCGTCAATTTTAAGGAGCATGTTATGAACAGAGTATTCAGAATCATTACCGTAATGGTGGCCGCCCTCGGTCTTTTGGTCCTGGGCAACGTTGCTTACGGGCAAACGGGAAAGAAAGCTGTAATCGGTTTTTCCCAAGTGGGTGCCGAGAATGAATGGCGCGTCGCGATGTCAAGAATAATGAAAGAGACATTCGCCAACGAAAAGGATATGGAATTGCTTTTTTCCGACGCCCAAGGAAAACAGGAGAATCAACTGAAAGCCCTGAGAACTTTCATCCTGAAAAAAGTTGATTTCATCGTTTTCGCACCTGTCGTCCAAACCGGCTGGGATTCAGTTCTTCAAGAAGCCAAGGAGGCCAATATCCCGGTCATCGTAATAAACAGGCTAATTAAAACGAGTACGGTAAAGAAGGAAGACTACACCGTTACATTCATCGGCCCTGACAACGTGAATGCCGGAAGAGTTGCCGCCAATTTCTTCGTTGACAAGTTCAAAGATGCTCCAGGCACCATCAATATAGTGCAACTCGAAGGAACTGTAGGTGCCTCTTCAGCCGTTGAGAGAAAAACCGGTTTCGAAGAAATCATCAAAGGTCAGAGCAAAATAAAACTCGTCAAATCACAGTCCGGTGACTTTACTCGCGCCAAGGGCAAGGAAGTCATGGAAGCCTTCTTGAAGTCGGCAAAGGCTGACGGTATTAAAATTGATGCCGTGTTCAGCCAATCCGATGACATGGGGATTGGTGCCATGCAGGCTATCGAAGAGGCTGGCCTCAAACCCGGTAAAGATATCACCCTTGTCGGTATTGATGGTGTGAAAGGAGCATTCGAAGCCATGATCGCCGGAAAGCAAGCCGCCACGGTTGAGAATCCCGTAGATTATGCGAAACCGCTTATCCAGGTGCTTCGGGAATACCAAGCTAAAAAGCTGATTCCAGCGTGGGTAAAACTGAATAACACGCTGTATACGGCAGCAACTGCCGCGAAAGAACTACCAACTCGCCTGTATTAGTTTGAGTTATTAGTTATCTGCTGACGCGTAGTACTTTAAATATCGCGAATTTACGGGGGTGCCGTTAAAGGCACCCCCGTATGCAGAACGGTTTAATAATTTTGCAATTTGGGTCCAAGAGCAACCATGAGAACAGAGAATGTACTTGTGAGAATGGAAGGCATCTGCAAGGAATTTCCGGGCGTAAAAGCGCTGGATAATGTTGACTTCGAACTCCGGCATGGCGAAATTCATGCCGTTTGCGGCGAAAATGGTGCCGGGAAGTCAACACTTATCAAGGTTCTTACCGGCGTTGAACAGAACGAACGCGGCAGCATTTATCTGGAAGGCAATCCGATCAGTCCGCAAACGCCCATGGAGGCGCCGGCACTGGGAATCAGTACGGTCTATCAGGAAGTCAACCTTTGCCCTAACCTGTCCGTCGCTGAAAATATTTTCATTGGTCGTGAACCGATCAAGCACGGGAAAATTGATTGGGATGAAATCAACAGGCGATCGGAAACCGCGCTGGCCAGACTGAATGTCAAACTGGATGTAACGGGCAGGCTCGATGAGTATTCCGTAGCCATCCAGCAGATGGTGGCGATTGCCCGCGCCCTTGATATTTCCGCCAAGGTTCTGATCCTGGACGAACCGACGTCAAGCCTGAACAAAATTGAAGTGGCAAATCTTTTTCGCATCATGCGCAAGCTGAAAAGCGAGGGCATGGGGATTATCTTCATTACTCACTTTCTGGAACAGGTGTATGAGGTTACCGATCAGATCACCATTCTCCGTAACGGAAAGCTGGTCGGTCAGTTTGAAACGGCCAAACTGGATCGCCTGCAACTTATCGCCAAGATGATCGGCAAGGATCTTGCTGAATTCGAAAAAACGATCAAGGAAAGCGTGCACGATGCTGGTGTAGCAGCAAACGAAGGGGTTTTCTATAAAGCGGAGCAACTTGGGCAGCAGGGGTCGATCAATCCTTTTGATATAGAGATCAGCAAGGGTGAAGTCATGGGACTGGCGGGTTTGCTGGGCTCGGGACGTACCGAGAGCGCCCGGGTTATTTTCGGTATCGATGAGCCAGACAGCGGCGAAATCCACGTTGATAAAAATAAGGTCACGATCAAGACACCGGTTGATGCAATCCGTCTTGGTTTGGCTTTTTGCTCTGAGAACAGAAAGACGGAAGGCATCGTCGCCAACCTTACGATCAGAGAAAACATCATCCTCGCACTGCAAGGCAAACGAGGTATGGGAGCGTTTCTGACCCGTAAGGAACAGGAGGAGATTGCTGACAAATATGTCAAGTTGCTGAATATCGTGACGCCGAGCATCGAACAACTGGTCGGCAACTTAAGTGGTGGCAATCAGCAGAAAGTTCTTCTTGCCCGCTGGCTGGCGACCAATCCGGAATTGCTGATCCTCGATGAACCCACGCGCGGAATTGATATTGGCGCCAAAGCCGAAGTGCAAAAACTTGTCCTGCAATTGGCCAGTGAAGGCAGGGCGGTATTGTTGATATCGTCCGAACTCGATGAAATGGTCCGTTGCTGCGGACGGATGGCCGTCTATAAGGACAAGCAGAAGATCGGTGAGCTCAATGGCACGGAAATTACTGAACTCAACGTCATGAAGACGATAGCCGGGGGACAGAATTAATGGAAACGCGAAATAAGATGAATAGAAGGCTCATCGATCATCAACTCTTTTGGCCTCTGTTTGCCCTGACCGTACTGCTGGTGTTCGATTTTTTTTACATCAAGGGTTTCTTCCATCTTGAAATCATTGAAGGCCATTTGTATGGCAGTCTGATCGACATCGTCAATCGGGCGACACCCTTGATGTTTCTAGCGATCGGAATGACACTGGTTATCGCTTCCGGGGGTATCGATATTTCGGTTGGGTCGGTCCTGGCGATTTCCGGGGCGATATCGGCCCTCATGATTGGCGGCGACTTGGTTTTTGTTGACGGCGTACAACACTATGTGGCTCGCTATCCCATTCTAGTGGCGATCTTTGTGGCTCTTGTCGTGTCGGTCATTTGTGGCATATGGAATGGACTGTTGATTGCCAAGCTGGGAGTCAATGCGATGGTCGGCACGCTGATCCTGCTGGTCGCCGGGCGTGGCATTGCCCAACTCATCGTCGATGGCAATGTGATCACCGTCTACTACGAACCGTTTTTCTACATTGGTTCCGGTTTTTTCCTGGGTCTGCCTTTCTCCATCTATCTCGTGGCGGCTTTCCTCGGACTCATCATGTGGCTCATAAAAAAAACCGCTTTTGGGCTTTTTCTGGAATCCATCGGCTCCAATAGGGTATCCAGCCGGTTTACCGGCCTCGACGTGCAGAAGATCATGTGGGCCTGCTATGCGATCAGTGGTCTCTGTGCAGGGATCGCGGGAATCATTGTGGCTTCCGAGGTCAAGTCCGCAGACGCCAACAATGCCGGGGTCTTCATTGAGCTTGATGCGATTCTGTCGGTTGTACTGGGCGGAAATTCCATGGCGGGCGGCAGATTCTCCGTGATCGGCAGCGTGATCGGGGCTCTTGTCGTGCAGACCCTGACCACCACGATTTATGCCATAGGCGTTCCCCCGGAAATCACCATGGTCGTCAAGGCCCTGGTTGTTATCGTGATTTATCTGATTCAATCACAGATGGGCAAGAAAACAGTCAAGAGAACAGTCAAGACTTCAGCGGGCGAAACGGCCCTGAAAACCCAGGAGGCGAAGGCATGAAGAATTTGCAGATCAACTCGAAGTTCATACCCCTGCTCATTACCATCGCTCTATTCGTGGTGCTATTTGCTGCCGGTTCTGTTTCATATCGCGGCTTCTTCTCGATGCAGGTCGTATTGAACCTGCTGGTGGACAATTCGTTCCTAATCATCGTCGCCCTTAGCCAGGCGATGATAATCATCCTGGGAGGAATCGATCTGTCGTGCGGAGCGCTTATCGCGTTGTCATCGATGGTCGCGGCTTACTCTATGTCGCATCTGAATTTGCCTCCAGCGCTGGCTATCCTGGCCGTGCTGATTGTCTGTTCGCTGTTTGGCTTCGTGCAGGGCTGGCTGATCACCTACCGGAAATTCCAGCCATTCATCGCAACGCTATGCGGGATGTTCATTGCTCGCGGCCTCTGCTTCATGATCAATCAGGATACCGTTCCCATCACAGATCCTTTTTTTGTATCTATGGCGACCATGCGAATCAAACTGATGCCGGGCGCGACTATCTCCTCGAGTGTAATTATCGCTTTGGTTATGTTGGCCCTGTATATTTACATTGCCCATTACACCAAGTTTGGCAGGGCAATCTATGCAGTCGGTGGCAATGAGCAATCGGCGCGGCTCATGGGATTGCCTGTTGATCGGACTAAAGTGCTGGCCTATACCTTGAGCGGTTTCACGTCAGGGATTGCCGGTATCGTGTTCTGTTTTTATATGCTGTCCGCCTATGGTCTCAACGCCATGGCTTTGGAGATGGATGCGATCGCTGCGGCGGTGATCGGCGGGACGCTGATGACCGGCGGTGTAGGTTTTGTCATCGGTTCGGTGTTCGGGGTGATGATCGAGGGCATCATGCAAACGCTCATTACCTTCCAGGGCGACCTGAATTCCTGGTGGACCCGTATCGCAGTGGCCTTTTTACTGTGCGTATTCATTGTCGTACAGAGAGTTCTTGTCCTTCGAAGAGAAGCCAAGAAGAGAATCAGGCCGGTTGAGTTTATCGAATAAGGAACTTTGGTTTTGCCGACCAATTTTATGTGCTGGCAGGGCAAATCTGTCAAGTCTGAGGGACGGGCATTTGTCACCACCAGAATCACGTCCATCTGCGGCTAACGCGGCAAAACCGGCGATAGCATCCCGTCCAGTAAATAAGCTGAAAAAGGAAAGGCCATGTGGGAACCTAGCACTCGCTATCCCGATTCGGCTGTGCAGGTGCTGCACCCGGATTTCAACAACTACCGGCTCGCGCTTGCCTCGGTGGAGCGGCTCTATACTGGCTGCCGCTGGTCCGAGGGGCCGGTTTGGTTCGGCGATGGGCGCTATTTGCTGTGGAGCGACATCCCCAACAACCGGATCTTGAAATGGGACGAAGAGACCGGCGCCGTCAGCGTGTTCCGCAAGCCGTCTGACTTCGCCAACGGCAACACCCGCGACCGTCAGGGGCGACTGGTGACCTGCGAGCATGGCGGGCGGCGGGTAAGCCGCACTGAGTACGACGGCACCATCACCACGGTGATGGGCAATTTCGAGGGCAAGCGCCTCAATTCTCCGAACGACGTTGTGGTGAAGTCCGACGGCTCGATCTGGTTCACCGATCCGCCCTTCGGCATCCTGGGCTGGTATGAGGGCTATAAGGCCGAGCCGGAGTTGAACGCGGCGATCTGGCGCGTCGATGGCGAGACCGGCAAGGCGACGATGATGGCCGACGACGTACTGGGGCCGAACGGGCTCGCCTTCTCACCGGACGAGAGCAAGCTGTATGTGGTCGAATCCCGCGCCAGTCCGCGCAAGATCCGCGTGTTCGATGTGCAGGACGGCATCAGGCTGGCCAATAACCGGGTGTTCATCGATGCCGGTCCGGGTAGCCCGGACGGCTTCCGTGTCGATGTCGAGGGTAATCTCTGGTGCGGCTGGGGCATGGGCGATCCGGAGCTGGACGGCGTGCGCATCTTCAACCCGGCGGGCGAGCCGATCGGTCATGTCCAGTTGCCCGAACGCTGCGCCAACCTGTGCTTCGGCGGGCGCTACCGCAATCGGCTGTTCATGGCCGCGAGCCACAGCCTGTATTCCCTGTATGTGAACACACAGGGCGCACTAGGAGGCTAGCCTGCCCAGGCTGTGGGGATATGCAACACATGGCGGCGCGGATCTGATTGCAACTCGCCGATGGGTCAGGGCGGGTAATAAAGCGAGAGGGGTTTTGTCGCATTGACGATCAATCAGCCGACTCGTCTATGCTGAGCGCTTTGGCTGAAAAGGCTTGAAACGAGATGCTTGCTATCCGGGACGCATCCATATAAGAAATGATTTAAGAGCGAGGCGTGTTTGTCGACCATTCTTCTATCAACCGTTGGTCGATCTGGATTCTGCCCGCCCTTGAAAAAGTCTTTCGTAAACACAAGCGGCCAGTTGGTGTCAGTTGGCGAATGGACGAAACATACATCAAGGTCAAAGGTATCTGGAAATACCTTCTTCAATACCAAAATCGAGGAAGCGATTTACGCTTAGGAATTCATATGACATATGGGAAAATTCTGATCACTGATGCATCCGGCCAAATTGGCCGGGTCTTGCGCACCGGCCTGCGTGGCAAATACCAATTGCTCCGCTTGCTAGACATTACCCCTTTGGGTCAGGCAGAAACCGGGGAAGAACTTGTTCAAGCCGACATTCGCGATATGGCCGCTCTGGAAAAAGCCATGGAAGGCATCGAGTGCGTGGTCCATCTCGCCGGCATACCGGTCGAGGGTCCGTGGGAAACCGTGCGCGACCTCAACATAGACGGCTGCTACAAAGCCTATGAGGCTGCGCGCCGCCAGGGTGTAAGACGCTTCATCTTCACGAGCTCCAATCACGCGGTGGGCTTCCACAAGCGTGAGAACCTCCTGGACGACTCGGTGGTGCCGCGCCCCGACACCCGCTACGGTGTGTCCAAAGTGTTCGGCGAGGCGCTGGGCCGGCTCTACGCCGACAAGCACGGCCTGTCGGTGGCATGCCCTGCGCATCGGCACGTTTCGCGATCACGATGCGCCGCTGGAATCACGTCAGTTGCTGTCATGGGTCAGTCACCGCGATATGACGCAACTGGTGCGGCGTCACATCGACCATCGCGACTACCACTACATCGTGGCCTACGGGGTCTCCAACAACCGGCGCAGTCGCTGGAACAATGACGGCGTCGCGTTCCTCGGTTATCAGCCGCAGGACGACTCCGAAGTTTTCGCTGAAGCAATCCTCGCCGAGGGCATTGTCGAAGATCCCATCGCGGCCCGCTTCCACGGTGGCTTCTTCTGCCCGCTGGAGTTCACCGGCGACGTCGACCACATCGATTGACCCACTACCAACCCACACCTACCCTTGAGGACCAATATGGCAACACTTGTACAGATCGGCGTCTTTCCTGACGAATTTCAGTCTCGCATCCTGGTGCACAACCCGGCGCAACTGTATGGCTTCGAGGCAGGGGCGACGACCCCGGCCGCGGAACAATGAAAATTCTTTGACCACTGGAACCATTATGAACAACTCGAAAAAGATCGGCTTGGCACGCGGCCTCACAAACTACGGTGACGCAGACTTCTCCCTGTACCTGCGGCGCACCTTCGCCAAGGCCGCGGGCTATTCGAACGAAATGGCTAGCCGTCCCGTGGTCGGCATCGCGCAGTCGGCCAGTGGTTTCAATCCCTGCCATCGAAACTTCCCCGAACTTGTCGACGCCATCAAGCGCGGCGTGCTGGCCGCAGGCGGCTTGCCACTGGACTTCCCGACGATCTCCTTGGGTGAAACATTCCTGAATCCGACGTCGATGAAATTTCGCAACTTGATGGCCATGGACATCGAAGAGATGATCCGGGCTCAGCCCATGGATTCAGTGGTGCTGCTGGGCGGCTGTGACAAAAGCGTTCCGGCCCAGTTGATGGGTGCGGCTTCTGCCGATGTGCCGGCGATCCAACTGGTTTGCGGCCCCATGCTACCCATGCCCTACCAAGGAGAGCGCCTTGGCGCCTGCACCGATTGCCGGCGTTTCTGGGCCAAGTTCAGGGCAGGCGAAATCTCCAGCGAAGGGATCAATGAAGTCGAGGGAAAGCTTGCTGCCACGGCTGGCACCTGTGGCGTCATGGGTACCGCCAGCACCATGGCGTTGATTGCCGAGGCGCTCGGAATGTCGCTGCCAGGAACGGCGGCCATTCCGGCCGTGCATTCGGACCGTTTGCGCGCGGCCGAAGCCAGCGGCCGTCGTGCGGTGGAACTCGCGCTGGCGCCGATCCGTCCCAGCGAGATCATCACTGAGGCTTCAGTGGAAAATGCATTGCGCGTGCTGCTGGCCATCGGCGGATCCACGAATGCGCTCATTCACCTCACAGCGATAGCCGGGCGGCTGGGCTTCAAGGTCTCGCTGCCACGCCTGAACGAACTGTCGGAGAGCACGCCGGTGCTGGTTGACCTCAAGCCCACCGGTCAGCACTACATGTCGGACCTGCACGCTGCAGGCGGTCTTGGCGCTGTGCTGCGCGAACTCGCGCCGTTGCTGAACCTGGATTGCATGACCATCACGGGGGAAACTCTGGGCCAACGCTTGGCAGTGGAGTCGACCTGGGTGGACCGCGCGGTGGTGCGCAGCTTCGACCAACCCATCACGCCCAAAGGAGGCCTGGTTGCACTTTTTGGCACGCTTGCGCCCAATGGGGCCATCATCAAGCGCTCGGCCGCCGACCCGAAACTGTTCGAACGTACCGGACGCGCCGTGGTGTTCAACTCTTTGGAGGATCTTGCGGCCCGCATAGACTCCCCGGACCTTGACGTTAACGCTGACGATTTCATGGTGCTGCAAAACGCGGGCCCCAAGAGCAGTTCGGGCATGCCAGAAGCGGGCTACCTGCCCATCCCCTCGAAGTTGGCCAAAACCGGGGTAAAGGACATGGTCCGCATTTCGGATGCACGCATGAGCGGCACTGCTTATGGAACCATTGTGCTGCATGTGTCACCGGAAGCCGCCATCGGTGGCCCGCTGGGACTGGTGCGCAACGGCGACCTGATATGCATGTCGGTGCGCGATCGCCGGCTCGACCTGCTGGTGGACGATGCCGAACTGGCGGCCAGGCGCGCGACCTCGGTGCCCAGCGCCGTTGTGCCCACGCGCGGATACGGCCGGCTTTACGCCCAAAGCACGTTGCAGGCCGAAGATGGTTGTGACTTCAATTTTCTGCGCGCTGAGCAAGTACCCGGCGCAGAGTGACTTTCTGAGCAAAAATAGATCCCAATGACCAAGCCCAACGATTCAGCCACTTCGCCCTCGCCCAAAAAGCGCCTGCCACGGCCAAAAGGTGCGGTGGCCACGGTGCGGGACGTGGCGCGTGCGGCCAACGTTTCAGTCGCGACCGTATCGCGTGTCCTCAATGGGAAAGCCACCGTTGCGCCGGAGCTTCGTGTCACTGTCGAACGAGTCAGCCTGGAACTCGGCTATACACCGCATGCCGCGGCCCGGGCGCTTGCCACTCAGCGCTTCACGACCATCGGCGCCATCGTGCCAACCTTGGAAGGGGCCAACTTTTCCCTGGGCATCAACGCATTGCAGCACCGGGTCAACAAGGCCGGCTATACCTTGCTGCTGGCCAGTTCCAACTACGACGCGCAGGAGGAATTGCGACAAGTTCGGGCGCTCACCGCGCACGGCGTGGCGGGCATGCTGCTGGTGGGTGCACGCCATGCGCCCGAGGTTTACGAAATCCTGGCGGCCAAGAAGATCCCCTTCGTGAATACCTGGGTGCTTGACGAGTTGCACCCTTGCGTCGGCTTTGACAATTACGCCATTGGTCAGACCTTGGCCAACTACTTGATGGACTTGGGCCACACGGAATTTGGGGTGATCGCTCAAGAGTCTCCCCAGAGCGACCGCGCCGCCAAGCGCGTCGCCGGCATCAACGATGCGTTGCGCGCACGCGGTGTGCCGTTGCCGCAGCAGCGCTTCATTCAGCGCTCGCACACCATCGTCGACGGGCAATTGGCGTTTCAGGCTTTGATGGAGACAGGTCGCCGGCCCACTGCGGTGATCTGCGGGACCGACACCCTGGCCTTTGGTGCTCTGGTCCAGGCAGCGAGCATGGGACTTCGGATCCCCACCGACGTTTCTGTCACCGGAATCAACGACGTCGAGTTCGCGGCCCACCTTTCACCACCGTTGACCACGATTCGCTTGCCCGCAGACGAAGTGGGCCACCGCGCCGCCGAATACCTGTTGGGCTGCATTCAAGGCCAGGCTGTTGTCAGCGCCACGCGAATCCCTTTCAGCGTCATTGTCAGGGGCAGCACGGCGCGGGCGCCGAGTAGGTGAACTCCCGGACTGCGGCCTGGATGGGCGCAGCCTCTCGCAGATGAACACTTTATAACCAACCAAGGAACGACAGCAACACGGATCTCGGAATCAACAACACGGATTCAAGTAGGTTCTGTCGCAGTAAGCATAAACGACAATCAGCGTCATGCTTGATTTCCGTAAAAGTCTGATAGACAGCACCTTACGCAAGGTGCTCAAACGCCTTCACTATCGGCTGGAAGTGATGTTGACTTGCGTGAGATGGTACGTGGCCTACCCGTTGAGCTTGCGACACGTGGAGGAGATGATGCAAGAGCGTGGTGTCTTCGTTGACCACTCCACGGTTCATCGCTGGGCGATCAAGATGTTGCCGGTTCTTGCCGCAATTTTTGGGAAGCGCAAGTGCCCTGTGGGTCGGAGCTGGCGAATGGATGATACCTATATCAAGGTGTCTGGCCAGTGGAAGCATCTCTACCGAGCTGTCGATCGCGCGGGCGATACGGTTTACTTCCTGCTCACCGCCAAGCGAGATCTGGCTGCTGCCCGCCGATTTCTTGAACGTGCCATCAATCTGCACGACTTGCCAGAAAAGATCACCATCGAC
>Ga0079306_1000897_pt1 | contig 22955 bp, 33 predicted proteins | sample Methanotroph_Enr_FD_79181 | JGI IMG/M metagenome (GOLD analysis project Ga0079306, IMG submission 79181) | Enriched soil microbial communities from Old Woman Creek wetland in Ohio, USA - Methanotroph_Enrichment_5 | ecosystem: Environmental > Terrestrial > Soil > Wetlands | place: USA: Ohio...
CACAACGGCAAGAAGTTCATTCCGGTGTTCGTTACGGAGAACATGGTCGGCCACAAGATGGGCGAGTTCGCACCCACCAGAACCTTCTACGGTCACGCTGCTGATAAGAAGAGCAAGCTGAAGAAGAAGTAAGGTCTAAAGGAGTTTTTTAATGGAATCATCGGCTAAATTATCCTCTATCCGCCTCTCCCCGAGGAAAACGCGCCTTGTCGTCGACATGGTCCGGGGCAAGGGCATACAGACCGCGCTCAACACGCTGCGCTTTTCGCCGCAGCCTTCGGCGAAGCTCATCGCCAAGCTGCTCAACTCGGCCGTTGCCAACGCCGAGCAGAAGGGCGTCTCCGACGTGGATAACCTCTACGTGAAGACCATCTTTGTCGATGGCGGAGCCGTGCTGAAGCGTTTCACCCCCCGCGCCATGGGCCGGGCCAGCAAGATCAGAAAACCGACGAGCCACATCACCGTGGTCCTTGCGGAAAAGAAATAGCTAACACCTCGGAGGTGATGTTTTGGGTCAGAAAGTTAATCCTATAGGGTTCAGGCTTGGAGTTATCAAAACCTGGGACTCCAAATGGTACGCGGAAAAAGATTATGCGAAGCTGCTTCACGAGGACCTGAAGCTGCGTGCGTTCCTCAAGAAGAGGCTGTACAATTCCGGCGTCTCCAAGATCGAGATCGAGCGCGCGGCTGGCAAGGCGAAGATCAACATCTTCACCGCTCGTCCGGGCCTGATCATCGGCAAGAAGGGCTCCGAAGTCGAGACCCTCAAGAAGGAGCTGGCCAAGCTCACCGACAAAGAGGTCTATCTTAACATACAGGAAGTCAGAAAGCCTGAGCTGGACGCCCAGCTGGTAGCCGAGAACGTCGCTCTGCAGCTCGAGCGCCGCATCGCTTTCCGGCGCGCCATGAAGAAGAGTGTGACGTCCACGCTCAAGTTCGGCGCAAAAGGGATCCGGATCACCTGCTCTGGCCGCCTGGGCGGGGCAGAGATGTCCAGGACCGAATGGTACCGCGAGGGGAGGGTGCCGCTGCACACGCTGCGTGCGGACATCGACTACGGCTTCGCTGAAGCCAAGACGACCTACGGTATCATCGGCGTAAAAGTACTCCTCTTCAAGGGTGAAGTGCTCTCCGCTAAAAAATAGAAACAGGAGTTTTTTGCGATGTTAATGCCCAAGAAAGTTAAGCATAGAAAGCAGATGAAGGGGCGCATGTCCGGTACCCCGATGCGCGGCGTGTCGCTCGCATTCGGCGAGTTCGGCCTGCAGGCTACCGAGTGCGGCTGGCTCGACTCGCGCCAGATCGAGGCCGCACGTATCGCCATGAACCGCTACATCAAGAGGGGCGGCAAGGTCTGGATCCGTATCTTCCCGGACAAACCGCTCACCTCGAAACCAGCTGAGACCCGTATGGGTAAGGGAAAAGGTTCGCCGGATTCCTGGGTCTGCGTGATCAAGCCCGGCAGGGTTCTGTACGAGATGGAAGGGGTCAGCGAAGAAGTGGCGCGCGAGGCATTCCGTCTTGCATCGCACAAACTTCCCATAGCCACCAAATTCATTTCAAGGACGGAAACCAATGAAGGCTAGTGAAATCAAAAATGCGACGGCTGCCGAACTGGCTACCAAGAGCGCCGAACTCACCAAGGAACTTTTCAACGTGAGGTTTCAGCTCCACACCGGGCGTCTGGAAAATACTTCGAAGCTTTCCCTTCTGAAGAAGGACATTGCCAGGGTGAAGACCATACTCCGTGAAAAGAGAGGCTAAGGAAGAGATATGAGCGAAAGAGGTAACAGGAAAACCCAGGTTGGTATCGTGGTGAGCGACAAGATGGAGAAGACCGCCGTCGTCAAGGTGGACCGTCTCGTGAAGCACCCCGTCTACAATAAGTACATCAAGCGTTCGGCCAAGTACAAGGCGCACGACGAAGAGAATGCCGCCAAGATCGGCGACCGCGTCCTCATCGTCGAGACCCGCCCGACGTCCAAGGACAAGCGCTGGAAGATCAGACAAATTATCGAGTCCAGGGCCTAAAGGCTCGGCTCAGGAGTAGACAATGATTCAGATGCAGACCATATTGGACGTGGCGGACAACTCCGGCGCGAAGAAACTCTTTTGCATTAAGGTGCTGGGCGGCTCCAAGCGTCGCTACGCCGGGATCGGGGACATCATCGTCGCCTCGGTGAAAGAAGCCATCCCGAACTCCAAGGTGAAAAAGGGTGACGTGGTGAAGGCAGTCGTGGTGCGTACCGCTAAGGCGGTTGGGCGTCCGGACGGTTCCTACATCCGCTTCGATACCAACTCTGGTGTTGTGATCAACGCCGCCAAGGAGCCTGTCGGGACCCGTATCTTCGGACCGGTCGCCAGGGAGCTTCGGGCAAAGAAGTTCATGAAGATCATATCCCTCGCTCCTGAGGTACTTTAATCAACATCTTGGAGAATAACGATGCTGGGCAAAAAGTTACACGTTAAAAAGAACGACACCGTTATGGTCATCACGGGTAAAGACAAGGCGAAGACCGGCAAGGTCATCTCCCTGGTCCCCAAGAAGGATGGCGTACTGGTCGAGGGTGTGAACATCGTCAAGCGCCACACCAAGGCTCGCGGTTCCGAGCAGGGTGGCATCCTGGAGAAAGAAGCTCCGGTGCACATTTCCAACGTCGCGCTCTTTTGCGTGAAGTGCAACAAGCCGGTCAGGACCAGGGTCACCGTCCTGGAAGACGGAAAGAAGGCGCGCTGCTGTGTCAAATGCGGCGAGTCCTTTGATAAATAGTTTTGGAGGATTGAATGGCACGGCTAGCTGAGCTTTACAATAAAGAGATGGTTGCACAGTTGATGAAGGACAGCAACTACAAGAACGTCATGGAAGTCCCCAAGATCGTCAAGATCGTCCTGAACATGGGCCTCGGGGAGGCTATCCAGAACGTCAAGATACTGGACTCCGCAGTGGAGGAGATGGCCGCCATCGCTGGACAGCGCCCGGTCATCACCAAGGCCAAGAAGTCGATCGCGAGCTTCAAGCTGCGCCAGGGGATGCCGATCGGCGTCTCCGTCACTCTGCGCCGCGAGAAGATGTACGAGTTCCTGGACCGTCTGGTGAGCGTCGCTCTGCCGCGCGTCCGTGACTTCAAGGGTATCTCCGGCAAGGCGTTCGACGGCAAGGGCAACTACTCCATGGGCATCAAGGAGCAGATGATCTTCCCCGAGATCGACTACGATAAGGTCGACAAGATCAAGGGGATGAACATCACCATCGTGACGACTGCAAAGACCGACGCTGAAGGAAAGGCACTCTTGAAGCTCATGGGACTGCCGTTCAGGAACTAATCAAGTTTGGAGGAACTCCGTGGCTAAGACATCGATGATCATAAAGGCGCAGAGAGGGAACAAGTTCAAGGTACGCGATAAGAATCGCTGCCCCCTGTGCGGTCGCCCCAGAGCCTACTACCGGAAATTTGACATGTGCAGGATCTGCCTGAGGAAGCTCGCTAACTCCGGCCAGATTCCGGGCGTGATAAAATCCAGTTGGTAATAGACCTTTTTTAGGTAAGAGGAGTAGTTTGTATGTGCATGACAGATCCAGTAGCCGACATGCTGACCCGCATCAGAAATGCCGGTATGGCAAAACATCAGAAAGTAGATATCCCGTCGTCCAACCTCAAGGTGAGCCTTGCGACGGTGCTGCGTACCGAAGGGTTCATCAAGAATTTCAAGGTAATCGCCGACAGCAAGCAGGGGATTCTGCGCGTCTACCTCAAGTTCATCGATGAGAAGGATCCGGTCATCAATGAAATCAAGAGGATCAGCAAGCCGGGCGGCCGGGTCTACGTCAACTCCGACAAGATCAAGCAGGTGAAGAACGGACTGGGTGTCGCGATCCTTTCGACCTCCAAGGGCCTCGTTACCGACAAGACCGCCCGCGAACTCGGCATCGGCGGAGAGGTCCTCTGCACGGTCTGGTAGTCATTTCGCTTTAAGGAGCTTTTGCATGTCTAGAATAGGAAAACTTCCCATCGCGATCCCTGCGGGGGTGAAAGTCATATACAGCGCCCCGGAGATCACGGTGCAGGGACCCAAGGGGTCGCTCAGCCGCTCCATCATGGGCGGCGTTGCCGTTTCGGTTGATGACAAGGTGATCACCGTGACCAGGGACGACGACTCGAACAAGTGCCGCGCCGCTCACGGTCTCAGCCGCACCCTGATCAACAACATGGTGGTCGGCGTCTCCAAGGGCTTCGAGACACTGCTCGAGATCAACGGCGTGGGTTACCGTGCCGAGGTGAAGGGCGACGTGCTGAACCTCTCCCTGGGCTTTTCCCATCCGGTCAACTTCCAGCTCCCCAAGGGGATCACTGTCGAGGTGGACAAGATGACCAAGCTGAAGGTGATGGGCATCGACAAGGAAGCGGTCGGCGAGACCGCAGCCAAGATCCGCGCGTTCCGTCCGCCCGAGCCGTACAAGGGCAAGGGTGTCAAGTACGCTGACGAGACGATTCTGAGAAAAGCCGGCAAAACCGGTAAAAAATAGCAATTAGACTAAGGAGAAGTGCCTTGAGTTCTTTAGCCCAAAAAAAGGTGGCTCGTCTTAAGAGACAGACCAGGGTCAGGAAGAAAATCACCGGATCGCCTGCACGCCCGAGACTGAACGTCTTCAAAAGTGCGCGCCACATATACGCCCAGCTGATCGATGATACCACTGGTGCCACGCTCGTCTCCGCCTCCACCGTCGAGTCCGGGGTAGCCGAGGGGCTCTCCTACACGGGGAACATCGAGGCCGCTACCAAAGTCGGCGCCGCGATCGCCAAGAAGGCCCTTGAGAAGGACATCGTTTCGGTCGTCTTCGACCGTAACGGATTCCTCTATCACGGAAGAATCAAAGCCCTGGCTGAAGCCGCACGTGAAAACGGTCTGTCCTTCTAAGGGCAGGTAAGGAGGAATAGGTTTGCTTAAGATCAATGCCAGTGAAATGAATCTTACGGATAGGGTTGTCCATATCAGCCGCGTCGCCAAAGTCGTTAAGGGTGGCCGCAGGTTCAGCTTTTCCGCTCTCGTAGTGGTCGGCGACGGCAACGGTTGCGTCGGCTACGGCCTGGGCAAGGCCAACGAAGTCCCCGAGGCGATCCGCAAAGGGGTCGAGCAGGCGAAGAAGAACCTGATCAAGGTTCCCATCGTTGCCGGCCAGACCATCCCGTTCGAGATCCTCGGCCAGTTCGGCGCAGGCAAGGTGCTCATGATGCCGGCTTCCGCAGGTACCGGCGTCATCGCCGGCGGCGCTGCCCGCGCGGTCTTCGAGTCCGCCGGTCTGCACAACATCCTCGCCAAGTGCTTAGGTTCCAACAACCCGCACAACGTGGTGAAGGCTGCCTTCGCCGGCCTCGCCAAGCTTAAGACCGCCGAGGAGCTGATGGCTCGTCGCGGCCTGGCTGCCGAATAAGCCGCCCGGCATTATATTCAAGGAGCAGAGAAATGTCAGAGTTGAAGGTTACGCTCATCAGGAGCCACATCGGTAAACCGGAAAGCATGAAGGGCTGCCTTTTGGGCATGGGCCTGACCAAGCGCGAGAAGACCGTTGTGCTGAAGGATACCCCGGAAATCCGCGGTATGATCGCCAAGGTTTCCCATCTGGTACGAGTCGAAGAGTAATCCCCCTAAAGGTGACTAATATGGAATTGAATACCATCAAGCCGGCCATCGGGTCGAGCAAGGATAGAAAGCGCATCGGCAGGGGCACCGGCTCCGGTCACGGCAAGACCGCAACCAAGGGTCACAAAGGCCAGAAGGCACGCTCCGGCGGGTCCATCAAGCCCGGTTTCGAGGGCGGTCAGATGCCGATGCACAGGAGGCTTCCCAAGCGCGGTTTCACCCCGCTTTCCAAGAAGGAATACGCCCTGGTGAACCTCTGCCAGCTCGAGATCTTCGAAGCGGGAAGCGTGGTTGACGCTGAGGCATTGCTGAAGAGCGGTCTGATCTCGGACGTGTGCGACGGCATCAAGGTGCTGGCCACCGGCGAGCTGACCCGCGCTCTGACCATCAAGGCTCACAAATTCAGCGCCTCCGCCCGTGAAAAAATCTCTGCGGCAGGTGGGTCCATCGAGGAGATCTAGTCTTGATAGAAGCCTTCCAGAACATTTTCAAGATCCCGGAACTCAAAAAGAAAGTCTTGTTTTCTCTGGCCATGCTGGCGGTTTACCGTGTTGGGTGTCACATCCCGACTCCGGGGATCGACGCCACGGCCTTGGCTCACTTCTTCAAGGCTGCCCAGGGTACCCTGCTCGGGATGTTCGACATGTTTTCTGGCGGGGCTCTCGAGAAACTGACCGTCTTCGCGCTCGGCATCATGCCGTACATCTCCTCCTCGATCATCTTCCAGCTCCTCACCGTGGTGCTGCCTGCCATCGAGAAGCTGTCCAAGGAAGGTGACGCCGGCCGCAAGAAGATCATCCAGTACACCCGCTACGGCACCATCGTCCTTTCCGTGGTGCAGGGCTTCGGCATCTCCATCGGCCTCGAGGCTATGCGCGGACCCGCTGGCGAGTTGGTTGTTCCCTCTCCCGGCTGGGCCTTCCGCTTCATGACGGTCATCACCCTCACCGCCGGGACTGCCTTCATCATGTGGCTTGGCGAGCAGATGTCCGAGAAGGGTATCGGCAACGGTATCTCGCTCATCATCTTCGCCGGCATCGTGGCCCGCATCCCGACCGCCCTCGGCAACAGCCTGCGCCTCATCAAGACCGGCGAGCTGAACCTGCTGGTGCTCGTGTTTGTGGCCGCGGTCATGTTCCTGGTCATCGCTGCGGTGGTCTTCATCGAGCGCGGCCAGCGCAGGATCCCGATCCACTACGCCAAGCGCGTGGTGGGGCTGAAGACGGTGGGGGCGCAGAGTTCGCACCTGCCGCTCAAGGTGAACATGGCCGGCGTTATCCCGCCGATCTTCGCTTCCTCGATCATCATGTTCCCGGCGACCGTTGGTAACTTCATCAACATCCCCTGGGTTCAGCAGGCATCGAAAAGCCTCACCCCCGGTAACTGGCTCTATAACGTTTTTTATGTTGCCTTCATAGTCTTTTTCTGCTATTTCTACACGGCTGTGACTTTCAACCCGGTTGATGTCGCCGACAACGTCAAGAAGCAGGGGGGCTACGTCCCCGGGATCCGTCCCGGCAAAGAGACCTCCGACTTTCTCGACTCGGTGCTGACCAAGTTGACCTTCGCCGGTGCGATTTACATCTCGGCAGTCTGTGTGCTCCCCTCGATTCTGATCGGAAAGTTCAACCTTCCCTTCTACTTTGGCGGTACCGCGCTGCTGATCGCCGTCGGCGTCGGCATGGACACCCTGGCACAGATCGAGGCACACCTCATCACCCGCAGCTACGAAGGGTTCATGAAGGGTGTGCGGATCCAAGGCAGGAAATAGGAACCCCATGAATCTGATCCTACTCGGGCCTCCCGGTGTTGGCAAAGGGACCCAGGCAAAACTGTTAATAGACAGGTTCGGCATCCCGCAGATATCCACTGGCGATATACTGCGGGCTGCCGTTAAAGACCTTACCCCCATGGGGATCAAGGCCAAAGGCTTTATGGACAGCGGTGCCCTGGTCCCCGACGCAGTTGTTATCGGTATCGTCGAGGAACGCCTGGCGCAGCCGGACTGTGCACCCGGGTTCATCCTGGATGGCTTTCCGCGCACCGTTGGGCAGGCCGATGCACTGAAGGGTGTACTGGCGGGTCTCAACCGCAGCATCGACCACGTGATTTCACTTTCGGTGGACCAGCAGGAGCTGCTGAAGCGGCTTACCGGCCGTCGGGCATGCCCTAAGTGCGGTGCGGTCTACCATGTCGACTTTGCGCCGCCCAAGGTGGCAGGCCGTTGCGATGTGTGCCCCGGCGAGCTGTTCCAGCGCGAAGACGACAAGGAAGCAACCATCCTGCACCGTCTGAAGGTGTACGACGAGCAGACCGCCCCGCTTATCGCCTACTACGAGGCCTGCGGCCTTTTGAGGTCGGTGAACGGACTTGGTACGGTGGAAGGGGTCCAGGGAGAGATACTTTCCCGGATCCAGGCGCAACCCTAGTGATCGTACTCAAGTCCCCCGCTGAGATTCAGAAGATGGCCGCCGCCAGCAGGATGGTAGCCGAGATCCTGGCAGGGCTGAAAGAAATGGTGGCACCTGGCGTCACGCTCCTCGAACTCGACAGCTACGCCGAGAAAGAGACGCTGAGGCGCAAGGCGCGGCCGGCCTTCAAGGGTTACAGCGGCTTTCCCTATTCGCTTTGCTGCTCGGTGAACGAGCAGGTGGTACACGGCATGCCGTCGGGTCGAGTGCTTACTCCCGGCGACATCGTCAGCCTCGATTTCGGGGTGGTGTACGGTGGGTTCTACGGAGACGCAGCTATCACCGTCGCGGTCGGGCAGGTTTCCCAGCAGGCGGCCAAGCTGGTAAAGGTCACCGAGGAGTCGCTCTACAAGGGGATCGAACTGGCCGACGCCGAGCACAGGCTTTCGGATGTCTCTCACGCCATCCAGCTCCACGTTGAGAAACAGGGGTTTTCGGTGGTGCGTGACTTCGTCGGGCACGGCATCGGCAAAGACCTGCACGAGGGGCCGCAGATCCCAAACTTCGGCGCTCCCGGCAAGGGACCGCGGCTGAAGGTTGGCATGGTGCTCGCCATCGAGCCGATGATCAATGAAAAAGGTTTCGATGTAAAGGTTTTGCAGGACGGTTGGACGGCAGTTACCTGTGACGGTGGGCTCTCGGCCCATTTCGAGCACACGGTAGCCATCACTGACAACGGTCCTCTGATTCTTTCACGAATTTGAGATCCGCAATACGTTTTCGAGAGGAAGTCAACTATGAAGGTTCGCGCATCGGTAAAGAAGATCTGTGTAAAGTGCAAGATTGTTAAGCGCAAAGGGATCGTACGTGTCATCTGTGACATCCCCAAGCATTCCCAGAGACAGGGCTAAGAGCAACTATTAGGAGGAGCGGGCATTGGCACGTATCGCAGGGGTAGACCTACCCAAAAATAAGAGAATTGAGATCGCACTGACCTACATCTACGGTATCGGCAGGTCTCTTTCCCAGGAGATTCTCAACGCAACCGGGATCGATTTCAACACCCGTTGTGACAACCTGACCGAGGCCGAAGTTGCCAAGATCAGGGAATTTATTGATAAGAATGTCAAGGTTGAGGGTGACCTCCGCCGCGACATTTCTATGAATATCAAACGCTTGATGGACCTCGGTTGCTACCGTGGCCTCCGTCACAGAAAAGGTCTGCCCTGCCGCGGTCAGCGCACCAAGACCAATGCACGCACCAGGAAAGGGCCGGCTCGTACGGTCGCTGGCAAGAAGAAATAATCTGGAGGGATAATGGCGAGCCCGGCTAAAAAAGTAGTAAAGAAGAAAAAAGAGAAAAAGAACATTCCCAATGGCGTTGCGCACATCCAGGCGACGTTCAACAATACCATGATCACGATCACCGACCCGGTCGGTAACGTTGTCGCCTGGTGCACCTCGGGTGCCAAGGGGTTTAAGGGTTCCAGGAAGAGCACCCCGTTCGCAGCGCAGATGGCTGCCGAGGACGCTGCCAAGAAGGCCCAGGAACACGGCATGCGCACCATCGAAGTCTACGTGAAAGGCCCCGGCTCCGGCCGCGAGTCCGCACTGCGTGCGCTTCAGGCTGCCGGCTTCGCGGTGAGCTTCATCCGCGACGTCACGCCGATCCCGCACAACGGCTGCCGTCCCCCGAAAAGAAGAAGAGTCTAGTCCGGAATTCATACCGGATCTAGAGTTACGGAACTATCAGTTAGGTATCAAGGAGGTCTTCATTGGCTAGGTATACAGGACCCTCATGCAGGCTGTGCAGGCGGGAAGGATCGGAGCTTTTTCTTAAAGGCGAGCGTTGCTATACGGACAAATGTGCCATTAAGAGAAGGAGCTATCCGCCGGGCCAGCACGGTCAGGGTCGCATAAAAGTTTCTGATTACGGCGTTCAGTTGCGTGAAAAGCAGAAAGTACGTCGCATCTACGGCATCCTCGAAAATCAGTTCCGCGGTTATTTCCAGTCCGCAGACCGGATGAAGGGCGTGACCGGCGAAAACCTGTTGTTCCTCCTCGAGAGGAGGCTCGACAATGTCGCTTATCGTCTCGGCTTCGCAACTTCCAGGACCGAAGCACGTCAGCTGGTGCGTCACGGGCATTTCACCCTGAACGGTCGCAAAGTCAACATCCCGTCCATCCAGGTGAAGGCCGGCGATGTACTGCAACTGCGTGAAAAGAGCCGCAAGATCGCAAGCATCACCGAATCTCTGGAAGGTGTAGTACGCAGGGGTATCCCGCAGTGGCTTGAACTGGAGAAGGACGCATGCAAGGGTGTCGTGAAGGCTCTGCCGGTTCGCGAAGACATCACCATGCCGATTCAGGAACAGTTAATTGTCGAGCTCTACTCCAAGTAAAGGCTGACTACAACCGATACAGGGGGATCTAATGTATAAAAACTGGCGCGATCTGATCAGACCGAAGAAGCTTCAGGTTGAGACAGAATCGCTCACGAATACATACGGTAAGTTCTACGCCGAGCCCTTCGAAAGGGGGTTCGGCACCACCCTCGGCACCGGCCTGCGCCGGGTTCTCCTTTCCAGCCTCCAGGGTGCCGCCATCGTTTCGGTGAAGGCAAAGGGCGTGCTGCACGAATTCTCCGCGGTTCCCGGCGTTACCGAGGACATGACCGACATCATCCTGAACCTCAAAGGTGTCCGGCTCAAGGTTCACGGCAACGAGTCCCGGATGATCCGGATCGTTCAGAAAGGCGAAGGGGTGGTAAAGGCGAAGGACATCCTCACCGACAACAACGTTGAGATCCTGAACCCGGAACACCACATTGCGACCTGCTCCAAGGACGCGAACCTCGAAATGGACCTCATCGTGAAGGTCGGCAAGGGGTACGTCCCGGCAGACCGCAACCGCGACGAGAAGGCACCGGTCGGCACCATTCCGATCGACGCAATCTTCTCACCGGTCTCCAAAGTGAACTTCACCATCACCAACGCTCGCGTGGGTCAGATCACCGACTACGATAAGCTGACCCTCGAGGTCTGGACCGATGGTTCTGTGAAACCTCAGGACGGTGTGGCGTATGCCTCCAAGATCCTGAAGGACCAGCTCTCCATCTTCATCAACTTCGACGAGGATGTGGAGCCGCAGGAAGAGGCAGAGCCGGAAGAAGAGCGCGAGCGCTTCAACGAGAACCTCTACCGCTCGGTCGACGAGCTGGAACTCTCGGTCCGTTCGGCAAACTGCCTGAAGAACGCCGGCATCAAGCTGATCGGCGAACTGGTCTCCAGAAGCGAAGCCGAGATGCTGAAAACCCAGAACTTCGGCCGCAAATCGCTGAACGAGATCAAGGACATCCTGGTCGACATGGGGCTCACCCTGGGAATGAAGCTGGAAAACTTCCCGGACCCCGAGATCATGAGGCGCCTGAGAGGCGAGCAGAAAGAAGAATAGTCCAAAAGACTTTCATTTTTTAGATAAGGAAGTGAATTGATATGCGTCACAACAGCGCGGGTAGAAGATTAGGCAGGACCACTAGCCACAGGATCGCCATGTTCAGGAACATGGTCACGTCCTTTCTCGAGCACGGAAAGATCACCACGACCGACGCCAAGGCGAAGGAACTTCGTTCCATCGCTGAGCGTATGATCACCCTGGGCAAGAAGGGTGACCTTCACGCGACGAGGCAGGCAGCCGCCTACATCCGCGACAAGAAGGTCGTGACCAAGCTCTTCACTGAGATCGCTCCGCAGTACGCCGATCGTCCCGGTGGCTACACCAGGATCATCAAGCTGGGCATCCGCCCGGGCGACAACGCTCCGGTCTCCATCATCGAGCTGGTTGAAGCCGAGATGAAGTCGAAGAAAGTCTCCGCCAAGCCTGTCGCAGCTAAAGCTCCGAAGGCCGCCAAGGCAGCAGCTCCGGCTCCGGCAGTCGAGGAAGCTTCGGTTGCTGCAGCCGAGGAAGCCCCGGTTGAGGCTCCGGCCGAAGAGAAGACCGAAGAGTAATTCGGCCATCTTCACAAAATTACCAAAGAGGCACGGGAAACCGTGCCTCTTTGTGTATCTGGTCCAGGAGTTCCGGTCAAGTCCGGTTGTCTGATAGAAACAAGAGACTATACCCGCAGTTTCACGAGGCTTACCGGGGTTGAACCCGCTCCCGCAGCGACTGTTTGCCAAGCACGGCTCCCTATTCTAAGCACTCTATATTACTGGCACATGGGCCAAGACTTCGTGCAGCATTGCTCCGTTTCATCTTTGCCTTTACAGTAAAACATCCACTCTGTTACTATGCCGCCCAATGAAGATAAAACGTCTCGAAATACTCGGTTTCAAATCCTTCCAGGATAAAGTCGTTCTCGATTTCAATCAGGCCATCACCGGCGTCGTTGGACCCAACGGCTGTGGCAAGTCGAACGTGGTCGACGCGATCCGATGGGTCATGGGCGAGCAGTCCGCCAAGAACCTGCGCGGCAAGTCCATGGAAGACATCATCTTCAACGGCACCGAGTTCAGAAAACCGCTCGGCATGGCCGAGGTCTCCCTCTTCTTTTCAACCGATGACGGCCGCGTCCCCGCAAAATACCTGAACTTCTCCGAGATACAGGTCACCCGCCGCCTCTACCGCGACGGCGAGAGCGACTATCTGATCAACAAGACCCCATGCCGCCTGCTGGACGTGGCCGAGCTCTTCATGGACACCGGCATCGGTGCGCGCGCCTACTCCATCATCGAGCAGGGCAAGATCGGCATGATCCTGCACGCCAAGCCCGAGGAACGCCGTTTTCTTATCGAAGAGGCTGCCGGCGTCACCAAGTTCAAGGCACGCAAGGTGGTGGCGCTTAAGAAGATCGAGGCCACCCGCCAGAACCTCTTGCGCATCAGCGACATCGTATCCGAGATCAAACGACAGATGAACGGTCTGCAGCGCCAGGCCAAGAAGGCCGAGCGTTTCCGCGAGATTCGTCTCGAGCTGAAGGAGATCGAGCTTCTCTTCGCTGCCAAAGGGTACGACCGGGTCCAGCAGGAACGTCAGGGGCTTGAGACCGAGATCGCGGAACTGGAGGCGAAGGCCCATGGGCTGGCCATGAGGCTGGATACCGAAGAGCTTGCGGTTGAGGGGAAGCGGGTGGCCCTGGCCGAGACCGAGCGCCAACTGGCCGCCGCCCAAGAAGAAATCTTCCGCTGGAAAACCGAGTTGCAGGGCGGCGAGAACAAGCTCGAGTTCCAGCGTCGCGAGCTCGCCAACCTGGAGCGCCAGGGCGCACGGTTCGAGGAGGAACTCAAAGGGCTCAAGGACCAGTTGAACGCGTCGCAACGCGAACTGGAGACCATCTCCGTGCAGCGCGGCTCCTTCGTTGAGGAGGTCGCCCGCGAGCAAGAGGCTCTGGAGCACCGCGAGTCGCTTCTGGAAGAGATGGCCGCCGTCGAGGCTGGCATCACCCGTGAACTCGAGGAGGCGCGCCGCCAGCTTTTTGCCACACTCTCCGAGGGAGCACAGGCCGGAAACCAGCATGCCGCGGCCGTCAAGAGGCTTGCCAGCATAGGCGAGCGCCTGGCCGCCAGCGCGCGCGACAGGATTATGCTCGGCGAGCGCCTGGTGGAGGCGAATCAAAAGGTCGCCGCGCTGCAGGGCGAATTGCAGGGGGGGCGCGGCGGGAAGGAGCGGACCGACGAGGAGCTGACGCTGGCGACTGCACGCGAGGCCCAACTCAAGCAGGAACAGGAGACCGGCGAGAAAACGCTGCAACTGGGCCGCGATCAGCTCTCCTCAGCCTCCTCCCGGCTCAAGTCCCTGCAGGAACTGGAAGCCCAGTTCGCCGGGTACGGGCAGGGGGTGCGGAACCTCCTTTTGGCCGAGCCCTTTAAGAACGCACCCTTCACCATGCTGGCCGATGCGCTTGAGGTGGAGGAGGAATACGAAGTACCCCTCGAGGCGGTGCTGGGCGACCGGCTGCAGTACCTGCTCTGCGCAACCTCGGGCGCAGCCCTCGATGCGGTGGCCCACCTGAAGACGAGCGCCGGCGGACGTTGCACCTTCGTTACCGCGCCTCCCTGGCACGGCCATCCCGGCGAGGCGCCTCCCGGGGCTCCGGCCCTGCTAGCCGGCGTCAAGGTCGCCGAGGCGTTCAATCACCTGGTGGTGCCGTTACTTTCGGGTGCCTTCCTGGCCCGCGACCTGCCCCACGCCATCGACCTCGCTTCCTCCTATCCCCACTTTACCTTCATCACCCGCGAGGGGGACCTGGTGCACGCCGGCGCAATCCTGCATGGCGGGTCTGCCGAGCCGGCACAGCAGGGGATCATCCACAAGAAGCGCGAGATCAAAGGACTGATCGGAGAAGTCGAGACGCTCACCGTGCAGGTGCAGGAGCTGACCCGCCAGCGTGAAACCCGCAGGCAGGAGATCGCGGCCGCCGAGGCGGAGCGGATCGAGCTGCGCCAAGAGGTGCACCGGCTGGAGATCAAGATCCTTAACACGGAGAAGGATCTGCAAAGCGCTCATGCAGAGTGCCGCCGGGTGGAAGAGAACAGCGCAGTGCGCGAGATGGAGGAAGAACAGCTTGCCGAGGAGAAGTCCCTAGTCGAGACGGAGCTTGCTCAGGCCGATGCCAAGAAAACCCTCGCCGAGGAGCGCAAGCAGACCCTGGAGGCAGGCGTCGAGGCGCTCCAGGGGCGCTTGCTGGGCTCGCGCTTCGAGATGGAGGAGGCCCGGGAACTGGTCACCTCGCTCAAGGTGCGAGTCGCGGCTCTGCGGGAGAAGGGGGAGGGCGCCCAGCGGGCGAGTGTCCGGGTCCAGAATCTCTGCAACGATCTGACGGCGCGTATCACTTCTCGAAGCAACGAGTTGCAGGGCTCGGGCGACGATCGCACCAAGCTTGTGGCGGCCATCCATGAGGGCGAGGAGGCGCTGAAGATAATCGTGGCGCACCAGATCGCGAGCGAAGAGGCTCTGCTCAAGATCCGCGACCGGTATGAAGCCGAGTCGGCCGCGGTGCAGGAGGAAGAGACCAAGCTGAAGGCCGGCCGCAACGAGCTCGCGGCACTGCGTGAGCGGCTCAATGCCCGCACGATGAGGCACTCCGAGATCGCCATGAAGCTGCACTACCTGGAGGAAACTCTGCAGGAGAAGCACCGCATGGAGATCACCGAGGCGCTCGAAGCCTACCGCGATCTCGAATGGGATGAGACGGAGCGGGGGGCGCGTCAGGCCGAATTGCAGAAGGCGATCGACGAGATGGGCGAAGTGAACCTGATGGCGATCGACGAGTTCCGCCAGTTGGAAGAGCGTTTCGACTTCCTCACCGGGCAGAAGCAGGATCTGGAAGAGTCGATGAACGCCCTGCAGAAGGCGATCCAGCGCATCAACAGGACCACCAGGAAACGCTTCCTCGAGACCTTCGAGATGGTGAATGCGAAGTTCCAGCAGGTCTTCCCGCGGCTTTTTTGCGGCGGCCAGGCGGAATTGCGGCTCACCGACGAGGAGGACCTCCTCTCCACCGGTCTGGAGATCGTCGTGCAGCCGCCGGGTAAAAAGCTCCAGAGCGTGGGCCTCTTGTCAGGTGGCGAAAAGGCACTCACCGCGGTTGCCCTTATCTTCTCCATTTTCATGATCAAGCCGTCGCCATTCTGCCTGCTCGACGAGGTGGATGCGCCGCTCGACGATGCGAACATCGGCAGGTTCAACGAGATGGTGCGTGAGATGAGTGCGGGATCCCAATTCATCATCATCACCCACAACAGGGCCACCATGGCTGTCGCAGACACCCTTTACGGCGTCACCATGGAGGAGCCGGGTGTCTCGAAGCTCGTGTCGGTGCGGCTTAACTGCTGATTGCCGTCCCCGGTTCTGCACCAGCGCGGCCTAGAGAACTCTGATACCTAGTTTTCGATGCTCTGATCCTTTTGCGATGTATCTGCTATGCTATGCAAGGAGTGAAACGTGCCCTTCAAGAGATTGCTGACCGAACTGGTTGAGGCCGTGCCGGGGGCAAACGGCGCCATCCTGGCGGACTGGGAGGGTGAATCCGTCGAGCAGTACTCCTTCGGCGATGCATTCGAGATGAAGGTTACCGCCGCACACTGGGGCATCCTCCTGAGCCAGCTCAAGGGGCTGCAGGGTAAGCTCTCTACCGGTGAGGTGCGCGAGGCGGTGATCAGCACCGACCAGCAGTACGTTATCGTGGGTGCGCTCGGCGAGGACTACTCACTTGTCATGACCATGACCCAAAACGCCCTTCCCCTAGTTGCCTTGCACAGGTTCCGGGAGACAGCGGGCCTTTTGATGAAGGAGATTTACTAGATGGCCGAGGAAAACAAAGGCTTTTTTAAGGGACTTTTCGACCGGATAGCCGGCATTGCCAAAGAAACACCTGAGCCTGAGGCCGAGAAGAAGTCACCCGAGCAGGAGCCGGTCGGGCCCCAGCCCTCGGCTGAGTCGCAGCCGTCGAACGAGCCCCCCGCTCGTGCGGAGTTTGGGGAAGCCTCCGCCTGGGCTCGCTCCCTGTTTCAAAAACCTGCCGAAGTGCCAGCTCCGGAAGAGGCCAAGATCCCGGGTGCCCCCCAGACCGCGGTCCCTGAGGTGCCGGAAACGCCGGCATCGGTCCCGGTGGTACCGGAAATACCGGCACCGGTCGTTGTCGTTCCTGCGCCTGCCGCCCCCGCCCAGGAACAAGCCAAGCCGAGTCTCTTCGAGCGCCTCAAGCGCAGCCTGAGTAAGACCCACGAGTCGATCGTCGGCCGCATGGATACACTGCTCCTGGGCAAAAAGCAGATCGATACCGATACCCTGGAAGAGCTCGAAGAGATTTTGATCACCGCCGACCTCGGTGTGAAGACCACGGTCGATCTGATCAAGACCCTGGAGCAGCGTCTCAACCGCAACGAACTGCAGGACGGGGACGCTCTCAAGAAGGCGCTCAAGGAGGAAATCCTGCTTCGGCTTCAGGCACACTCTGCACCGCTTGTGGTCTCGGGTAAAACTCCCTTCGTGATCCTGGTGATCGGCGTCAACGGCGTCGGCAAGACCACCACCATCGGGAAACTTGCCGCCAAGTACACCGGTGAAGGCAAACGGGTGCTATTGGCCGCCGGCGACACCTTCCGGGCTGCCGCCGCGGAGCAGTTGGAACTTTGGGCACAACGTGTCGGTGCCGATATCGTGCGCCACAAGGAAGGCGCCGACCCCTCCGCCGTCGTTTTCGACGCCTGCAAGGCCGCCGCCGCGCGCGGCTGCGATGTCCTGATCATCGACACCGCCGGCCGCATGCATACCAAGGTGAACCTGATGGAGGAGATGAAGAAGATCAGGCGCGTGCTCACCCGCGAGATCTCCGACGCGCCGCACGAGACTCTGCTGGTGCTCGATGCGGCTACCGGCCAGAACGCACTGTCACAGGCGAAGCTCTTTAAAGAAGCGGCGGATGTCTCGGGCGTGGTGCTTACCAAGTTGGACGGCAGCGCCAAAGGTGGCATCGTGGTTGCGGTCTGTCACGAATATGCATTACCCGTTCGATTTATCGGTGTCGGCGAGGCGGTGGAGGATCTGCGCGAGTTCGATCCGGCCCAGTTCGTTGAGGCACTTTTCCAATAATCACCTTGACTTTTGCATGCTTGTCTAATAGAATTCTGCCGGAAAAGGTGTTATATGAGTGCAGATCTTTTTGAGGAACTGGAGGGGCGGATCACCTCTTTGTTGCAATCACTGGATGAGCTTAAATTGCAAAATTCCAGGTTGCATCAGGACAACGACCGCCTCAATGAGGAAAGAGGGGGCTTGAAGGCCCGCATCGATTCCATATTGAAGCGGCTGGAAGGGGTCTGACATCTTGATCGCGACACACAGCATCAGAGTGCTGGGACGGGAACTCCAGGTGAAAAGCACCGCGAGTCCCGAGCATGTGGCGCAGGTCGAGTCCCTGGTGAACGAAAAACTTGCGGAAGCGAATGCCGCGACCAATGGCGGTGACAGTCAGATCGTCAGCATTCTGGCCATGTTGAATATAGCTGAAGCCTATCTGGCATTGAAGGGTGAGTGCGAGACAGAACGGCGCACGAACCGGGAGCGGTTAAGCGGGCTTCTTGATCGATTGGACTGGCAGAAGTAACAAGGGTTTCAGGTCTCTTGCGGGAGATTAACCATATAGTAGATCGTCGTACGGTTGCAAGCATTGCCAGAACCAGCGTGGAACATGATCGCATGAATCCCGTTTGCTGATAGGTAGCCTAAAGACACTTACGTTACGTCCTGGGGTTAATGGCTGCATGATATAGAGTTCAATGGCGCTTCTTTGAACGCGGCCCTTTCTACCGATACTGTCAACGCAACACCCGTCCTCGATCTCCTTCCCTCAGAGTACCTGTCTCATCGGGGCGCTTTGCCGCCCGCCCTTCTGCTTTGCATCACGGAACAGCTGGTTATGCCTAAACGTACCCTAAGAGCTGGAGCGCTCGCCCGGCGGCGCGAGTTGTCCCCGCACCAGGTGAGCTGCGACAGCCTCGCTGTACAGCAACTCTTCATCGCGCTCCCCGAGTACCGGCGAGCGCAGGTGGTGGCCCTCTACGCGCCGATTCACCACGAGGTGGAGACCTTTACGGTAGCCGTCCGGGCGCTCGCCGACGGGAAAACGCTGCTCTTCCCGGCTGTGGTTGGGAGCGAGATGCAGTTTCGCCGGGTGCGACATCTCGATGAGCTCAAACCTGGCAGGTACGGGATTCCCGAACCTACGGGCGAGGCCTGGGAGCCGCAGCAGGCTAATCTCATTGTGGTTCCGGGAGTTGCTTTCGATAAAGCGGGGCGCCGCATCGGTTACGGCAAGGGTTTTTACGACAAGTCGCTGCACCGGCTGGAAGGATCCGGCCGCTTGGTCGGCTTTTGTTATGAGTTTCAACTTTTCGAGGAGATAGCCGGCGAACCCCATGACGTGACGATGGATTTGATCGTCACAGAGGAAAGTGTGGTTCGCGTTAATAAAAATATAGGGTAGGAGGTACGGCAGTGACTAACAGCATAATGATCGCAATAATCCTGGCGCTTGTGGCAGGGGGCATTGGTTACGTAGTTGGCAGTTTGCTCCGCAAGAAGTCTTCGGATGCGTTGGTAGCCAACGCCGAAGGCCTTGCGGCTAAGATGATTGAGGACGCGAAGCGTCAGACCGATGTGATGGCGATGGAAGCTGCCATCCAGGCAAAGGATGCGGTTTACCAGGCGAAAGAGGAACTTGAAAAGCAGTTCGAGCAGGAAACCAGAGATAAACGCCGCGATCTGCAGGCTCTGGAAAAAAGGCTCCAGCAGAAAGAGGAAAACCTCGACAAGAAGACGAACATATTCGACCAGCGCGATGCCGATTTCCTGAAGCGCGAACAGGCCCTTGCGGTACGCGAACAGTCGCTGTCCACCAAAGAACAGGCCCTGACCCAGAAGGAAGAAAAGCTCGACGCGCTGGTTGCCGAACAGCGGGCCAAGCTGGAGCAGATCTCCGGCATGACCTCGGCGGAGGCGAAGAAAGTCCTGATGGACGCCATGGAGGACGAGGCGAAACTCGACGTGGCCAAGGTCATCAAGGCAATGGAGGAAGAAGCCAAGGAGACCGCAGACAAGAAGTCCAAGGAAATCCTGGCGCTGGCCATCCAGCGCTACGCAGGCGAGTACGTCGCCGAGCGCAGCGTCTCGGTCGTGACGCTTCCCTCCGACGAGATGAAGGGGCGCATCATCGGTCGCGAAGGGCGTAACATTCGGGCCCTCGAAGCCGCCACCGGCATCGATCTTATCATCGACGACACGCCCGAGGCAGTCATCCTCTCCGGCTTCAACCCGGTACGGCGAGAAGTGGCCAAGCTCTCTCTGCAGAAACTGATCGCCGACGGCCGCATCCATCCGGGCCGCATCGAAGAAGTTGTCGCCAAGAGCCAGGAGGAGATCGACCAGGCCATGAAGGAGGCCGGCGACCAGGCCGCCTTCGACCTCGGCGTGCACGGCATCCACCCGGAGATCCTGAAACTGATCGGCCGGCTCAAGTACCGCACCTCCTACAGCCAAAACGTCTACCAGCACTCGTTGGAGGTCGCCTTCCTCTGCGGCATCATGGCGGCGGAACTCGGCATCAACGTGAAACAGGCGAAGCGCGCGGGGCTCTTGCACGACCTCGGCAAGGCGGTCGACCACGAGATCGAGGGTTCCCACGCGGTCATCGGCGCCGACATCGCCAAGAAGTACGGCGAGTCCCCGAAAATCGTGCATGCCATCATGGCGCATCACGAGGACGAGAAGCCGGCCAGCGTGCTGGCGGTCCTGGTGCAGGCGGCCGACGCGCTTTCCGGCGCACGCCCCGGTGCACGCCGCGAGATGATGGAAACCTATGTGAAGCGTCTGGACGACCTGGAGAGGATCGCCACCTCGTTTGATGGCGTGGTCAACTCGTTTGCCATCCAGGCTGGCCGCGAGATTCGCGTCATGGTATCGAGCGATCTGGTCTCCGACGACCGCGCACTCTTCCTTGCCAAGGACATCGCCAAGAAGATCGAAACCGAGATGACCTATCCCGGCCAGATCAAAGTAAACGTGATCCGCGAGACCAGAGCGACCGAATATGCCCGTTAAGCTGCTCTTCATAGGCGACATAATCGGCAAACCCGGGCGGGAGGCGCTCTCCCGTGAACTGCACCGGATCGTGGACCGGCACCTGGTGGACCTGGTGATCGCCAACGGCGAGAATGCGGCAGGAGGTTTCGGCCTCACCCAGGAAACGGCGCAGGACCTCTTCAAGTGCGGGGTCCACGTGCTCACCTCCGGGAACCACATTTGGGACAAGAAGGACGCACTCGAGTACATCAAGCGTGAAGAGCGCATCGTGCGCCCGGCCAACTACCCGGAAGGCACACCAGGCAGAGGGGCGACCCTGGTACGTACGCCCGGCGGTGTGAAGGTCGGTATCCTCAACCTCGAGGGGCGGGTCTTCATGAACAACCTCGACTGTCCATTCCGTTGCGCCGACCGCGAGGTCGCTAAGTTAAAGGAAGAGACGCCGATCGTCTTCGTCGATTTCCACGCCGAGGCCACCTCCGAAAAGGTGTCGCTCGGGTGGTATCTCGATGGCCGCGTCAGCGCGGTGGTCGGAACCCACACCCACGTACAGACCGCCGACGAGCGTATCCTGACCGCCGGGACTGCCTATCTGACCGATGCCGGCATGACCGGCTCCTTCGATTCGGTCATCGGGGTGCGCAAGGAGGACGCGATTGAGAAGTTCGTCACTCAGCGTCCCGCCAAGTTCGAGGTCGCCAAGAAGGACATCCGGCTGAACGGCGTGGTGATCGAAGTGGACGAGAAGAGCGGCTTGGCCTTGAGCATCGAGAGGATTAACCTCGAGGTGTAGGGTTGGCCGGAGTTTGTGATGCAGTTTTCAAGGGATGCCGGGTTGCGCCGGCCTCCCTTCGTTGTAACTATAGGTAAATCGGGAGGGTAGTGATGACCGTAGCAGAGCAGATGGAGATCATTAAGAGAGGCGCCGTCGAGATCCTGGTGGAGAAGGAACTGGTGGAAAAGCTCGAGAAATCCGTCAAGACCGGCGTACCGCTCAAGATCAAGGCCGGTTTCGATCCGACCGCACCGGACCTGCATCTGGGGCATACCGTGCTTTTGCACAAGATGCGTCAGTTCCAGAAGCTTGGGCACGAGGTCTATTTCCTGATTGGCGACTTTACCGGCATGATCGGCGACCCCACCGGCAAGTCCGAGACCCGCAAGGCCCTTACCCGCGAAGACGTTCTGAAAAACGCCGAGTCCTATAAAGAACAGGTTTTCAAGATACTCGACCCCAAGCTCACCAAGGTCGTCTTCAACTCCCAGTGGTTCAGTAAGCTCACCGCCGCGGATATGATCGGGCTCGCTTCGAAGTACACCGTGGCCCGCATGCTGGAGCGCGAAGACTTCAGTAACCGCTTCTCCAACCAGCTTCCCATCAGTATCCACGAGTTCATGTATCCTCTGGCACAGGGCTACGATTCGGTTGCCTTGAAGGCCGACGTCGAACTGGGTGGAACCGACCAGAAGTTCAACCTGCTGGTCGGGCGCGAACTGCAGCGCGAGTGGGGCCAGGTGCCCCAGACCGTCATCACCATGCCGCTTCTGGAAGGCCTCGATGGCGTCAACAAGATGAGCAAGTCCCTTGGCAACTACATCGGCGTGAACGAACCGGCCGATGAGATTTTCGGCAAGGTTATGTCGATCTCTGACGTGCTGATGCTGCGCTACTACGAACTGCTGAGCGACCTGAGTATGGCCGAGATCGAGAAGTTGAAAGAGGGGCTGAAGGATGGCAGCGTACATCCGATGGCTGCGAAAAAGGCGCTCGGGCGCGAACTGGTTGCCCGCTACCACGGAGAGGCTGCCGGCGCGCAGGCGGAGGAAAACTTTGTCAGTCGATTTCGCGACAACCAGACTCCGGACGAAATGCCGGAGTTCACCCTGAAGCCTGAGGGTGAGAAGGCGCTGCTCTGTCGGGTCTTGGCCGAGGCGTCACTGGTGAAATCCAACAGCGAAGGGCGGCGTTCCATCCAGGGCGGCGGCGTGAAAGTGAACGGCGAGAAGGTTGCCGACGAGAATGCAGAGCTTGCCTGCGCCGGGGAGTACATCATCCAGGTTGGTAAACGCAGGTTTGCCAAGGTTAGGTTCGCTTAGGCTGTTCGCACAGTAAAGGGCATCTTTACCGCGGGGGCGGTTATAGCGACCGTCCCTTCGTTGCGTTTAGGGCAGTGTCCCCGCCAGCAAGGTGTCTGTACGATCCCCCTCGCCCTCCGGGAGAGGGGCAGGGGTGAGGGCGTTGCTAGCTGTGCTGAGGTGCTAACTGCCAAACCTGCCGAGGTTTTGCCTCACCGGTGTCAGCGCCAGTGGCACCGGATCAGCCTA
>Ga0079306_1000899_pt1 | contig 22934 bp, 16 predicted proteins | sample Methanotroph_Enr_FD_79181 | JGI IMG/M metagenome (GOLD analysis project Ga0079306, IMG submission 79181) | Enriched soil microbial communities from Old Woman Creek wetland in Ohio, USA - Methanotroph_Enrichment_5 | ecosystem: Environmental > Terrestrial > Soil > Wetlands | place: USA: Ohio...
CATAACGGAATTTTGTACCTTGATGAAATTCCGGAGTTTTCCAGATCTGTCCTTGAGGTCCTGCGCCAACCTTTGGAAGATAGAGAGATATCAATTTCCAGACTCAAATACAAGTTTACCTATCCCTGTAACTTTATGCTGATCGCCTCCATGAACCCATGTCCTTGCGGGTTCTATAGCCAGCCGGGCGACAGGTGCACATGTACTCCCTATGCGGTAAAGAATTATTTGTCAAGAATATCCGGTCCTCTTCTGGACAGGATTGATATGCAGATAGAGGTTAATCCGGTGCCGGGGGAGAGGCTTCTGAATGAGGATAGGGGGGAGAGCAGCAGTGTCATAAGAGAGAGGGTGGCTGCAGCAAGGGCTATTCAGCAGGCAAGGTTCGGAGGAATCTACAACGTCAATGCACAGATGGGTACACGGGAACTCAAGGAGTTTTGCAAGACAGGGATCAAAGAGCAACGGCTGCTCTCCAGTGTGATAAGTAAGCTTAACCTGTCGGCAAGGGGTTACAGCAGAATATTGAAGGTGGCCAGGACAATTGCAGATCTGGAATCGAATGATACTATAACACTGAGCCATATAGCCGAGGCTGTACAATATAGGGGAGTGTTAAGAAATTAGATTGATTAAAAAATAACCGGCAGCACGGGATGCTACCGGTTATCGGAGTAATACCTAAACAAATTAACTTATATCGGATTCTGAACTATATTCCCATTGCTATTGTCGATTTCTGTTTGTGGAATCGGAAGCAGTTCGCTCTTCCCGGGTTTCCAGACAGCATTCGCTTTAGTCGGGTTTGCACGAAACTGAGAATCGGTAAATGCCTGTGCTGCTTTGCCTGTTCTTATCAAATCATAAAACCTGTCGCTCTCCATTGCAAGTTCGAATCTCCTTTCCTGAAGTATTTTTTCATAAAGGGCATCGCCGCTGTCTGTCAGATTTTCAGGCAGACCTGCTCTTAATCTTACTTTGTTAAGGTAAAGTCTGGCATTTACATTATCGTTCGTTTTAGCACAAGCTTCGGCATATATTAAATATACTTCTGCCAGCCTGATAATAGGGATATTTAATGGAATTGTGAAGTATGTAGTTCCTACTCTGTCCTTAGGCAGGAGGTATTGCTTCCTGTTATAGTATCCTGTTCTGTTATATTCAAGGGTACCAAGGCTCACCGGTGTTTCAATACTCTGCATATCGGCGACTGTAAGGAATGTTGCTTTAAGTCTTTTGTCTGCAGGGTCAAACTTACTTACAAAACTCGGTAGTGCCTGGTTACCACCGTACCCGGCAAAAGGTCTCGGCATTTGTGCGTAACAGCTATAGTTGCCGTTTGTAAGGTAATTAGAGGTCTCTGTTGGTGATTTGTAAAAGTCGATCTCGAATAAAGATTCTATGCCGTTTTCATGTTCAAGATCAAAGTTATATGAGAAATTATCCTGAAGTTTATATTCGGTTTCTCCCATATCAATAATCTTTTTTGCTGCATCTCTGGCTTCTGTATATTTCTTTTCGTACAGATATACTTTAGAAAGCAGAGCCCAGGCCGAACCTAGAGTTGCGCGGCCAGAATTGGAACTTCCCAATTCCGATTTCTTTTTCAGCTTTTGGGTCGCTTCTTTGAGATCTTGTTCTATAAATGCATAAACATCTTCCACCGGTTCTCTTGTATTACCTTTATCGTCAATCTTAGGTGTGCTTCTGATTACAGGGATAGCACCAAAGTTTCTTAAAAGAACAAAATGGAAGTATGCCCTTAAAAATTGTGCTTCCCCTATAAGTTGATTTTTGTCATATTTTTTGAATAGAGCAGGATCCATTGCTGTAATTCCTTCAATCGCCTGACAGGCCTTGTTTATGCCTCTGTAGCTAACTCTCCAGTTGTCTGCCAGCCTTCCGAAATCGGCATGGTAGTCGAAAGACTCCATCCTTTTAAATGTGTTTACATCACCGTCACTGCCACTTTGAGTGCAGTTGTCAGAAAGCACATCACCTATTGACCACAGTGACCTGTGAAACCGAGTGTCCTTAAGATCAGAATATGATGCGGTTACAGAAGCAACGGCGTCATTTTCTGTCTGAAAAAAAGCTTCGCTGGTCTGAGCTCCCAACATCTCTTTATCTAAAAATTTAGAGCATGAACTTGCTATGCAAAGCCCTAAGACTATTATTAAAATATTTATTTTTTTCATCTTATTTTCAGATTAAAAGTTAATACTAATACCACCTGTTACTATTCTGCTTTGAGGATAGTTACCATAGTCTACTCCCCTTGAAAGGTATGATGTAGAGAGGGCCTGACCAATTTCCGGATACATTCCTGTATATTTTGTAAGAGTGAAGACATTTTGTGCACTTACAAAGATTCTGAAACCGGGAATATTTAGTTTACTTACTATTGCAGCTGGTAAATTATATGATATTTGCAGGTTTTTAAGTCTGAAATATGAACCATCTTCTATATACCTGTCAGATATTCTCATATTGTCATTAGAATCAGTTGGTGTCAGTCTTGGAATATTTGTGTTTGTATTTGTTGAAGACCAATAGTTTAATATTGCAATATCATTTTTGAAAGTAGAAGATGTGTTGTAGGTATAAGCTCTTGTTGCATTGAATATTTCATTACCATACACTCCATCAAAGAAGGCAGAGAATTCCAACCCCTTATATGCGCATGACAGATTGATGCCGTAAGTAAAATCCGGTATAGGACTACCTATCATTTTTTTATTTGAAGGATCTACAAAAATGACATCACCAAGCTGTGCAGATGGTTGTTTTATGCGTGCTGCTGTCAGTTGTTCCTGATTTTGAATAAGTCCTGCTGTTTCATAACCCCAGAACATTCCTATAGGGTAGCCAACCATTGTATTGGTAGCGTTCCCTTTGTTGAATACAGCTGCTCCAGAAAGAGAACCTCCACGGCCAAGACTTGTAACCCTGTTTTTTATGCTTGCAAAATTGAAACCTGCGCTGTATGTGAAATTTTCAGATATTGCGCCTCTCCAGGTTGCCGCAAATTCAAAACCCGAGTTTCTTACACTTCCGACGTTGGTTACAGGACCGTTTTCAAAACCCAGAAACATTGGTATAGGCTCTGTAAGTAACATATCTTTGGTGTCTTTTATAAAATAATCGGCAGTAACATTCAATCCGTTGAATAGGGTCATGTCGAGACCGATATTTAAAGATTCAGATGTCTCCCATTTTATCTTGTCGTTTGCCATATTAACAGCCGTAATACCCTGATAAAGTGTTTCCGGAGTGCCGAAAATATATCTGTATTGCGCATAGTTAGTAAGGACCGAGAGGAATTTGTAATTACCTATATTCTGATTGCCTATCTGTCCCCATCCTGCTCTGACTTTTAAATCATCAACAAAATCAAGTTTAAGGTTCTTGAAGAACATCTCATTATTGATCTTCCATGCGAGGGAGAATGAAGGGAAGATAGCGTATCTGTTTGCTGTTGAGAATTTAGATGAACCGTCGGACCTTACACTCACTGTTGCAAGATATCTGTTATCATAGCTGTAATTAATTCTACCAAGATATGATATCATTGCAGATTCCCAGGCGGTGCCTGTGACAGCTGCCGATCCTGCATTTTGTGCTGCATCAATATATTTCAGACTTGGAAGATCACTTGGGACACCGTTTTTGCTGCCGTACAAATTTTCCATTCTTGTACTCTCCATTGTATAACCGGCTAAAGCTTGCAAACTGTGTTTAATGCCAAAAATTTTGTTATAATTTATTGTTGATTCCCACAGCCAGTTAATTGTTTTTTCATAACCTCTGGATATCTTGCTCTCTACATTTTTCTGCGTAGGGCTTACAGTGTATACAGGGATAAAATTGTAGACGTCATTTGTAAGCATATCTACACCAAAAGATGTTCTGATAAACAGGTTTTTTGTAATATCTGCTTTAAGATACGCATTACCTACAATATTCTGAGCCTTGGTTTTTGCATCGGAATAGTAAATTGTAGCGACAGGGTTGTTAATATCAACAAAAGGAGAGGCGCCAAAGCTGCCATCAGCATTTTTTACCGGAACTGTCGGCTCCAGTCTTACAGCAGTACTTAGAACACCCCAGGATTCACCATTTTCATCTATCGTTGTCCTGCTTGACTGACTGTATGAAAGATTAGTGCCTATAGTGAGGTATTTCCTTACTTTTGACTCTCCATTTAATCTTAATGTCATACGGTCCATTGAGGTACCCTTGATTATACCATCCTGACTAAAATATCCGCCTGAAGCAGAAAACGTGATATCCTCCTTGCCTCCGCTTACCTCAACGTAATAATTATGAATAGCCGCAACTCTTGAGATTTCATTTAACCAATCTGTATTTGTGTTTTTATTAGCCTTATTCAGATCGATTGGTGTGCTTCTCATTGCATTCAGCTTTGTTTGCAAGTCATACCATTGAACATTATTTACATATTTTGAGTTGTCCAGGATATTTTGGATTCCTGAATAACCGTTAAATGAGATTTTTGATTCACCGGTTTTACCTTTGCGGGTAGATATAAGTATTACTCCGTTTGCACCGCGGGAACCATAAATTGCAGATGCAGAAGCGTCTTTAAGTACCTCCAGCGAAGCTATGTCATTAGTGTTTAGATATGAAATGCTGTTGACCGGCATACCATCAACAACATACAATGGCTGAGAATCATTTATTGTGCCTATTCCTCTGATATTTACACTAACAGCTCCACCGGGGGAACCGGAATTTGAGGTTACCTGAACACCGGGGAACCTTCCTTGTAGTGCCTGGTCGGCACTTAGTACGGCTTGTTTTGTAAGATCCTCACTTTTGATTGATGCAACAGAACCTGTTACATCACTTTTCTTTACGGTTCCGTATCCAACAACAAGGAGTTCATCTAAATTGAAAGCATCATCTTCCAGCTGTATGCTGACAGATGAAGAGGCAACAATGATTTTTGCAGTTTTATAGGACATAGCTCGAATTTCAAGTATATCTCCCCTTTTTGCATCAATAACAAATTCTCCCTTAAGGTCTGTTGTAGTCCTTACATTAGAACCGCTTAAAAGGACATAAGCTGCAATAACGGGCTCTCCGGTTTTATCCCGGACAACTCCTTTAACAGTAAATTTGTTTTGCTGTGGTTGTTTGTTGTCCTGTTCTTCAATACTTAATGTTATCTGCTTACCGTTAATGGAATAATTTAATGTAAGTTGTCCACACAATCTTTTCACCACATTTTCTGCAGGTTCATTAGCTGCGCTGAAACTTAAAATTTGATTTGAATTGATTGAGTTTGGAGAATATACAAACGTATATTCAGATTGCTTTTCGATTTCGGATAATACCGTTTTCAAAGGTGTGTTATCTACTTTCAAATTGACTTTTCCAACCTGGGCAGCCAGATGAAATGACAGAACCAATGCAAGCAATAAAGAGATTATTCTTTTTATGCTTGAATAATTTACGATGTAGTTTTTCATTAGTAAATAATTTAATACTACAATTAAGTACACCAATAATTATGCAAGCCCTAAGAAATTCCGGGAATTATTCAGGAATTCTAATGAAAACGATACTATCTTTAATAGAATAGTCAATTAAGGAGATCTTTTTCATAAGATCCAAAACCTGAGAGACTGACTCCTCTCTGAATTTTGCGGTAAGTTTGTTGTTTAGATTGAAATGGCTGGAAATTTTAAAACTCACTCCGTACCATCTTTCCATTTTCCTGAACACGCTTTTTAAATCTTCTTCGTCAAATATCAGCCAACCGTTTTTCCAGTCAACAATGGAACTCGGTTCGATTGCTATTCTTGTCTTTATCTCTTTTGCAGAGAAGTTGTATTGAATACTTTCATCCTCTTTGAGCATGTGAATCAAATTTCCCTTCTTGTCCTGTATATTTACGCTTCCCTTGGAAAGATACAATGAAAAGAAAGGGTCTTCTCTGTATGAATGCAGATTAAAACTGGTTCCTGTAACTACAACGTTGAAATTATGAGGAGTATTGATTCTCATGGGAAACGTGGAGTCCTTTTTAACGTCAAAATATGCCTCACCGTTAAATGTAATATTTCGTGAGTTACCACTGAATTTAGACGGAAAACCAATCGTGCTGCCGGAATTCAACCAAACTACCGAACTGTCAGGAAGTACTATTTTCCCTTTTACTCCATAAGGTGTAGAGTACTCCATCTGCACAATTCCATCTGCAATGATATTCAATGGCTTCTCCAGTCTGGTACCGATTTTCAGTCCTATTGTAAAAAATAGTGCTACAATAGCTACTGCAGCCGAATATCTTATTGTTAACCTGAATATTCTGTTGCGTCTCTCTTTTCTTGTTATATAATTCTGTAGGAAACTAATATCCGGACTTGTCAACTCCTCATCATCTGTAAGTAAGGCAATGCTGTGCAATTGCTTTATCCGTGAAAATTTTATTTTATTTTCCCGTGACTCGTTAAGCCACTTAAGGAGCAATTTCTTTTCCTGCAGATTTGCATTATTATTGAGATATTTATAAATCACCTTGTTCATATTCCCTTTTAAATACACCAGTTATTGGTCTCACCCTAAAATCAAAATCACAAAAATCGCGTTTAAATAGTCAGCCAGGTTTATTTTTAGCATAATCAAGGCTTTGCTTATCCTGTACTCTATGGTTTTAATGGAGATGTTTTCCTTTTCTGCAATCTCTTTGTTGGTTAACTTTTTATCTCTGCTCAAAAGAAATGTGTTCTTTATTTTAGGGGGCAGTTTTTCAATTGTGTCCCTTATAATATGATGTATCTCGAGATAAGATGTGTTGTCTGTATTGGTATAGCTAAGGGCAATAATATTAATATTGTCATCAATATTTACTGCTTCTCCTATTCTTTTTGTTTTTCTGGCTTTGTCCCTGAGATAATTAAGCGCTTTATTTCTTACAATAGTCAGAATATAGTATTCTGTGTTATTGTCGTGATCCAGAGATCTTCTTTTTTCCCACAGATTAATAAACGACTCCTGTACAATGCCTTTGGAAGTTTCAATATCTCCAATATACTGGAATGCATAGTTCAAAGCCTTCTTATAATATTTCTTGTAAAGCTTTTCAAATTGGACTATGTCATTATTTTCTACACCTTTAGTTTTGTCCATCCAGATATTGTTTAAAACGTACAGAGCAGAAGTTTTATTGTATGATAAAATTAGAACCATTTTGCTTAACGGCAAAATACTTTTATTCCCCATCACTGTTCAATATCCCGAATTTTTGAATTATATGCCCCGTTATTGACTTTTTTCCCCCCGGAACGTTTATAGTTGAATTTATAGCTGAAATTGAACAGAATATATGTTCCGGAAACCTGAGACCAACTATTAGTCTGGCTTTGGGCAGATGTTATGGTATTGAAAATGTTTTTAGAGTTTAACATATCATGAGCTGATATTCCGAAGCTCGCATTACGCTCCTTCAAAAACTTATAATTCAAAGAGGCATTCAGCAGGTTGATTGTCTGATCGGTATTTCTGTAATAAGGGTTGCGGGAAATATAAGTATTACTGTATGCCGATATGTTTATCCGGCCGGAAAAGATCACGGCATTCAGATTCACCGAGAGCTGTTCGCTGAAGAAACGATCGCGTACACCGGTACTACGTCTGTTGAATGAATAACTGCTTTGGGACCTGATATTGAACTCAAAATATTCTGAAAAGTTGCTTTTCAAATTGACGGCAAGAGCGGCACTTTGTTGGATGGATTGTATAAGGTCATTGCCAATAAATACAGGTACATTCTCATATCTGTACTGCAGAGTTGTGCTAAGTATAGATCCCAGAAAATTCACAGGAAGAGAAACCTCCAGTTTAGGCGAAAATTGATACCGGCTCTCTCCATTCCGGTATTGAGATAAATAAGAGCCGGCTTTAGCATGGTAGTTATTATATTGCTGCAGGATAGTATCTTTATTAAAAAAAGTAAAGCCATTCAGACTTATAGGGTTTGTAGTGTAAGAACCTGTAATGTCCGTGTTTACAAAGATCTCATTCTCCATAAAGTTAAGGCTGACAGATAAATTATGAGTGTATGATTGTTTGAGACCGGGATTTCCGACTGTCAGGAATGATCCGCTACCACTGTTTATTACAGGAGTCAGCATATTCGATCCGGGAATGGTCACTTTGCTTGAGTATCTGACACCTAATTTGCTGCTGGATGTATTTAATAAAGCATTCTGATCGTATATAAACACAGGCAAAAGGGCAAAATAGCTATTATGTTTATCAATCCCTTTATCGTTATCGGTATAACTTTGCTCCGATATCTGGCTCTTTAATCCCAGAACTAACTTGAGCTGTTTACGATTCCTTGTCAGATTCAATTCCGGGATAATCAATTTTGAACGGTCTGTATAATTATACATCTGAGTGTAATCATATAGCCCGGTCATGTTATCAACAACTATCTTCCGGCTTTGAGTGTTGTTGATCATTCCTGTGACCTGAGTATTGAGACTTATGTATCTGGACAATTCATACCCCAATTTTGGTGTAATGCTTATTTGATAACCATTCCTTTGTATGGGTCCCGATAAATCCAAGTATGTGTATGAGGCATTACGGACAGTAGTGTCTTTTCTTATCTCCTGCTGAGAGTTATCTGAAACTGTAGCCGAAACATCTGTGCCGAATGATAATTTCTGAGAAATCTTCCATTTCCATCTGGTACCGTATCTGCCCTGAAATCCATGTTCCTGGTTTGATGCACTGTTTCTGAAGAGGGAGACAACCGAACCATCCATAATATTGGAGTTCAATATGGAGGTGGATTTTTCCCGATTTATAAACGAACTTTCTGCATAGATATCTATTGTATGATTTTTTGGTTGGGTCCTTATATTGATTCCAATATTATGACTGCTTGTACTTTCATTGAGTGATGTTGAATCCTTGACATCCCTGGAATTGTACTCTTGAGTGGGGAAAAATGATTGTTCGCGATATGTGAGATTTGAACTGTGTTTTTGTTCAAAGGAGTATTTAGGTTGTATTTCTATTATTTTCTTTTTACCTGGGAAAACGGAGCCATTTATATCAACAACTGTTTGCTTGTTATCTCCGGAGATATTGGCTTGGGCGACTGATAATTCGTCTATCATATTTGTAAATCTGTTGATATTGTTATGAAAGATATTGGATTGAAAAATCCCTTTTTTATCTCCAAAATAATTGAGTGTAACACCGGAACTGTATCGGTCCTTATATTGTCCGTCATTACCCTGTGCCAGATCTTTACCATAACTTAACAGGGCGTGTCCAACTGTGATTTCTGTAAGCTTACTGAAAGTGATGAAATTAAAGATCCAACGTTTAGTCGCATTGGTGTTCCCCAGATGTTTATCCTGCTCGCTTATCTCTTTAAATGCCTCAACCGAAATAATATCTTTGGCGTCGAGGTTTCCCATCAGGTTGCCAAGGCCGCTTACTCCAGAGCCGAAGACCTTTCGTCCGTCAACATAAGCCCCACTGACCAACTCTCCCTGAAACCATACTCCCATATCTATTGTCACTCCTGGGAGCTTAGCAACCAAAGAGCCGACATTGGCTCCCGGAAGTGTTTTAAATGCTGCAGCATTAAACTGAACAGTATCGCCGCGATATACAACCTTCTTTACTCGTGCACTCACTACCGCTGCGTCAATTTCAAATGTTCGTTGTACCATTCTTATGGTATCATATATCTGTACGTCAGATTTCTTGTCTGTCTTTATTTTAGAGATTCGGTACCCAAGGAAAGCCGCTTCCAGAAAAAGGGGCTGTTTAGATAAAGAAAAATTATATGCTCCGTTGGTGTTGGTTATGAAATGAATTGTGTCTTTTGGTAAGAATATGGATACTACAGTTCCTGCTATGGGCTTGTTACTCACGGAATCAACAACAACCCCGCTTATGGTCAGTGATCGATTTCTATTCTCTTGACCATGAGCCAATAAAGTAAACAATAGTAGGACTGATAATAAGGAAAAATATTTTATGATATCCTTCATAATAATTATACCACAAAGATAAGATTTTGTAAATATAAATAATTATACATAATATTGTATATCAATTTTTTATATAAAATCATGAAAAGAATATTATCTTTATTATTGATGCTTACTATTTGTGCAACTGTTTCATCTTCAAATGTGATAACAGCTGCAAATAGTAAACAAGATCCGGAAAAAGGGAAAAAAGAGAAAGTGAAAAATATACGGATTTCAGGGATTGTTACTGATGAGCAGGGCAATTGCCTGAAGGGAGTAATCATAATTTTTGTGAGGGTATCTGAATCAGAGCCTCTGTTTGGAGTAGAGACCAATAAAGAAGGGAAATACAATATTTTTATTAACAGTGACAGAACACTGTTATTTTCGCTGTCCGGCTATGAATCTCAAAAAATTGAAATTAAGGGCAGAGATGAAATAGATATCGTAATGAAAAAACTAAAAAAATAAAATCTCGTCTTAAATAAATGAAAATGAAAAGAATATTATCTTTATTATTGATGCTTACTGTTTGTCTGGTTGCTTCATCTTCGAATACGATTTCAGCAGCAAATAGCAAACAAGACCAGGAAAAGGAGAAAAAAGAGAAAGTGAAAAGACTGATAATTTCTGGCATTGTAACTGACGAACAAGGTAATTATCTGGATGGAGTTAGTATATTACCAGTAAGAGAATCCGATTCAGAACCCCCAGTGGGAACTGTTACTCATAATAGGGGACAATACAATATTTTTATTAATAGTAACAGAACTTTGGTATTTTCTCTGGCTGGTTATGAATCGCAAAAGAAAGACATTAAGGACAGAGATGAAATAGATGTGACGATGAAAAAAATCCAAAAAGAGAAATAATCGCATACCTAATTACAACGATATACCTCAACCTGCGTCAAAGTTATCTGCCAGTTGTTTTAACATGTTGCTCATTTTATGGCACATACCAAATATTATAAACCAAATTTTTGAGAAAATTATTTTATAAGCAGCTGATAAACAGCAATATCTTATTTTAACTGGCAGTTGCTAATTTGGTATAAAACAAAACCGGAACTAACGTAATAAAACGCAGCTCCGGTATTTTTTATAAATTGAGGAATTACTAATAAGTTATAGACGTATTTGCATGTCTGTAAATTAGGTTTTTAGCCAAGCCTGTGCCATTGTAAGTGGCATTCTCCGGTAAAACAACTTCGGGAGTTGCGCCAACCATATCGTATGTGCGCAAAATCCAGTTGCCATTTTTATTGGAGAGAACAACAAACGTATTTATCTTATAGTAGTTGTCGAAGCAGTGTTCAATGTAGGTGATCTCTTCTCCGGCCGGGATTGTTATCAGGTCCCTTTTCTCTGTTTGGTTAGAAGGATTGTAGTAGTGCACCTTATTGTCACCGGTCGAATAGTAGATTACAGTATTCAGTGCTGTACTGGCTCCTCCTTTAAGTGCAAAAACCTTACCGGTTGTCACACCGAAATTCGATGGAATTACCAATCCGCCAGCTCCATAGTCATATATATAGCCGTACTGAATATTGCTGGTGCCTATCTGCCACAGATAATAAACATTTGTTCCCCTGTTTTTTACAATAACATAACTACGCCCTGCAGATGTTGCCTGGTAAGTCTGGGTTCCCATGTAAATAAGGTCGCAGTTTGTGAAGTAGGCCTGGCCAACAGGCCCCAGAGTGAGCGGTGAGGCTTTAATTACTGCATTCTTGACAGGAGCATATGAAGTTACATAGTATCCGGCAAGTTCTCCGGCAATGTCGTCATATACCATTGCCGAACTGGACATTACAGACACATTAGGATTCAACTTCATATTGTTGACAGGGTAGGGGTAACCGAACTCTCCAACATTAGATCCGTTATTATTCACGAAGCATACTGAGTTGTTGTTCATTAACATGTATCCCATGGTTGTGGCCCAGACTCCTTGTGGCTTTTTCACTGCTGGTTTCTCGAGAAATGCTTCGTCCCACTTCTTAAGCAGTTTCATGTTCTCTCCGTGGTAGATTCTCATATCTTCATCGGTACATACCATTATTGCCGGTTTGAATGCAACTCTGGTCTTTGTGCCATCGGGATTGATTACATTATAGAAATAACGGTTAACCTCGTATGTAGACCGGATTGGTTTGCCGGGCAGGTCCTCTCCGTTTATCTGCTTGAGAATGTTTTTGTTAACAACTCCGAATCTGTCAATGAAATCAATATCTGTACGTGAGTTCTCATACTTATTAATGTAGTACCCTATTCCGAAAATACTCGAAACAGTAAGCGTAGTTTTCTTATAAACCGATGTTTTGTTAACCTTGTCTGTAGCTCTGAAAACGAGAGTGTATGTACCCGATAACAAAGAGACTGAATAATCCAGCTTTTTGGTCTTTCCCAGAGTATCGCATTGAGTGCCAACAATAGCTGCCGGATATGCATACCAAACATAGTCGTATTGGGCCTCCTCTCCTCCCAGTTTTGGATCAATAACCAGTTTCTCAAGGGATATTGCAGAGTAAGTTTCATCTATCCCGGAAATCAGAACAGGAGCAACCTGTTTGGGGTCCAGGTACTCATAGTTTCCGGTGTCCTTAATGCACCCGGCAAGATATACAATGAGTAGAAGGGCTAAAATATATTTTGTAATTTGTTTCATAGTCATGATGTTTTAAGGGAAAATAACTCTGGTGATTCCGTCTGCTTCGTAAAGAGGTCCGTGAGCTTGTTCGTATTCAGCTAATTTTGCCTTTGCCTTAATTGCTAAATATACTCTGTAATCTGTTGTAAGAACCTGATCAAAATCGCTGAATTCTACATAGTCGATTATGAACTTCATCTTAGCCTGTCCCCATGGACCAAAGATTGAAAGGTAGCTGTTAGCCACGTCCCAAAGTGCAGGTTTAACGGCCATGGCGGTGACTTTTACCGTATAGCTTGTCCTGTCCTTGATACCTGCAATAAAGTAATCGTTGGTAGTAATCGCAAGGTCGAGCCGGAATTCTGCAGTGTTCATCTCCGGAGTGCGTTTAACCTTTACAGGGATAGCAACAGATACCTTGTTTGCCGGCATAACTATCTGAGCTGCAATACTTGGATCGCTAAATGCAACATAATGAGTTCCTGCAACAGCGGCACCTGGCTGGCCGACATTTGTCTGTACTATCGGAAGCGGACGGTCCTTGTCGGAAGGCATACCTGTCAGCTGTACATCGACCCATATTATTTCCTCAATAACAGAGCTTTCTGATAGGAAGAAGGAGAAAGAGACACTATCCTGCTGAGGAGTCCCCTTGCTGTTACTGGTACCCCTGAAGAAAAACAGAGAACTTTCACTGTCAAATTTGTTAACCATCTTCTCCTGGCAGGCTGCGGACATCACCGCAATGGCCAGCAGTAAAAAGCTGTATTTTATAGTTTTAATTTTCATGATTTGGAATGTTTATTCGAACATTAATTGTGATTGCGGAAGTGGTAATTTATAGCTTGCCTCGGCAACGTCCTTTACTACGGGCCATGTGAATTTTGTGTAACCAAGACGTTTATAGAAGAAAATCATCTGGCCTTCGCCATAGAACTCTTTGCGATACTCCTTTTCCAGGCAATCTTTAATAGCTGCATCAGTAGTAAGTTTGGTGTCGAGCGAAGCATCCAGAACCCGTGCAATACGATAGTCGCGGAAAAGATCAGGGCGTCCGCACTCAGTTGCAATTAAATACATCTCAGCAAGTCTGATAAGAGGTATGTCCTTAACTGAAGTCTTGCTGTCTGTGTCATTGAACTTCTTGAAAAAGTTAATGTTACCTACCATTGGTATTAAGCGGATCTCCCAAAGACGGTTGTTTCTGTAACGAATATCAGAGGTGTGGAGAGTAGACTCAAACGCTGTGTTGAGATAGGTAGTATTCTGGGTATAAGCAGTACTGTAGTTGAAGAAAACCGGAGTGAAGGTTTGTGTTGCCAATGTGTTGTATACAGCAAATATGTGTTCGGTAGGAAATGTCAGCTGACCGTTATTTGCTGCGGACTCGTTACCAAGAGTGAATTTAGACGTTCCATCACTGTTTTTAGCGGTTAAAACAACCAACGCATTATCCAGTGCACTGGCTTTGTCACCAATCCAAAGGTAGTAACGGGCCTTTGTGGCACGCACTGCGTAGTAGTTGAATCTTGACTGACGGAAAAAATGGAACTCATCTGCCGGGTATGGCTTGGTTTTGTCTACTCCACCAAGAGTGCCGAGAGAGTTAAGGACAGTATTGGAGTAGGTAAGAATCGGGTCACCAGCAAGCAGCTGTTCAGCCGTATTCAGGTCGCCAATGATATTATCCAATACCTCTTTGTATGTTACAGCTATAAGTTTGTTAGGGTCCTTTGTAACTGTTTTCAAATATGGTATGGCCTTATCGCCGGATACCATTTTCCCAGGAGTACTGCCCCAGTTACGCAAAATCTCCAGATGCAGGAATGCACGCAGGCCTAAAGCCTCGCCTTTGATAATGTCGTAATTTCCATTAGCGAACATATCTTTCTTAGCGTCAATATCCTCCAGCAAAGAGTTGATATTGAGAATAGTCTGATAATATTGAAGCCATGTTGTCTCCAGAAGGTTCATACTTGCAGTTTGTGTAAAGTCAAAACCACTAATATAGGCCGACAGTGTATTTGCCACCGGTGTCCAGTGCTGAGCCATCATCTCAGGCATCGATGCGGTCATATTAAGTCCATAAAGCGATGGGGTTGCCATCCTTACATATGCACCTATCAGTACATCCTTGAATCCCTGCTCGGTCTCGAAGATGGCTGTTTTTCGTATCTCGAGTTCCGGTTGTATATCGAGCCACTTGCTACACGAGGTGAATGCCAGAGCAACGGCTATTAAGGTTATATATATCTTTTTCATCTTCATTCTGATTGATTATTGTGTTTTTACTGTTAAAACCTTGCAGAGATTGAAATCGAAAATTTCCGTGCGAAAGGGTATGTAAGACCGCGTTCTTGCTTAATGGTCGATATGTAGAACAGGTCTTCTGCATAGAGTCCGACTGAAAGGTAGTCCATCTTTAGGTTCTTGCCCAGCCATTCGGTGTTAAATTCGTAGTTAAGGTTAAGAGAGTTGAGGTTGAGTGCATTCTCCATCATGACAAAGCGCGACGATGCATATGTTGCATTGAAGTCACGTATGTTCTTGAAGCTTGCACGGTCACCAGGATTCTGCCAACGCTCATAGAGGGCCCTTTTGTCGAGGTTACCCCAAGGATTGTTAACCGCTCTTGAAAGGCTGATGTTTTCTACCTTGTCCACGAGGCTCTGGTTGTAGATATAGCCCCCGACGCGGTATGTCATTGTAGCATTAAGTGAAATGTTCTTCCAGCGAATCAAAGTCCTGAGGTTACCCCAGATTTTAGGTTCGTTCACACCACACGGAACTTTATCCTGAGCATCCCATGTATAAACTCTTTCACCTGACTTGTTCAGGAAGAGCTCCTGTCCGGTTGCAGGGTCAATACCAAGCGAGCGCACTACAAATATTGTATTCATAGACTGACCCTCCTTATAGAGGAAGCTTGGGTTTGAACCTGTCTCCTTCATAAGTTCTGAGTTCAGGAATTCAAGAGCATTGGAAATCTTGAGAATCCGGTTCACATTATGTGCGAGTGTACCACCAACCGACCAAGTGAATCTCTTGCTTATATTTCTAATTATAAATACATTCGCATCAGCCTCTATTCCTCTGTTACGCACCTCGCCTACATTTGCCTTGTAACTCGGGAAACCACCTGCTGTTGGCAGATTTATATCTGAAAGGAGCGACTCTGTGAGTTTGTTGTAGTAGTCTACATTAAAGCGTACCCTGCCATCGAAAAGAGAAGTTTCCACTCCTATGTTGGAGTGTTTCGTCTTTTGCCATGAGAGGTCGGGATTGCCCAGTCCAATCATATAAGCACCGTTCCAGAACTTGTAGTTTTCCTGACCAAAGTATCGGTAGGTTGTCAGTGCCTGATATGCGCTGAAGTTCTGAGATCCGGTTGTGCCATATGAGAGACGAAGTCGTAAAGAGTTTACAAAGCCCAACTTGTGAAGAAACGCCTCGTTGTGTAGGTTCCATCCCAGTCCTGCAGACCAGAAAGGAGCAGTACGGTCGTTGCTCCCAAACTTTGATGAGCCTTCGATTTTGCCGGAGAAGTCTGCAAAATAACGACGGTCGTAAGTGTAGTTGACGTTAAGTGTAGTTCCAAACCTGCGTGAATGTTGTTCGCTGCTATAGGGCTTTCCAAGTGCGTATGCACCGGCCATCCCAAGATTTTTCATATCTGATGCTGAGAATCCTCGTCCCTGAATTGTATATGTCTCATTTTTCTCTTCAGCAATATTTGTACTCAATCCTGCATACAACACATGTACATCCTTAAATGTCTTGTTATAGTTGAGGGTGGCAGAACCTTCATACGAAAACTGATAACCAGTTGTATAAGTATAGCTTCCGCGCATATTGAAATTCTCGCCGGTATAGTCTCCGGTCTCGAAGCTTGTATGGTCGCGTGAGAGGTAAAGGTCAGTACGAGAATTCTGCTTTATAACACCAAAATTTCCACGTAAAAAGAGGTCCGGACTTATTTGCCACTCTATGGCAAAGTTGTTCTGGATATTTGCATAGCTGCCATTGTCGCGCGTCGGAAGGGATGCATTATATAACGGATTGCCAACTAGCTGCGGAGTATTGGAAGATGGCATTGGGGTAACAAGCATCTTCTTGAGATGACCTTCGTTGTCATAAGGAGTGTAGATAGGGCTAGCTGTTGTATACTCCGAAAAATTGCCATATGGAGAATTATCGTTTCTGTTGTAAATAATGGAAAGGTCGTTCTGGAACTTAATGTTCTTGCGGGCATACTGAAAGAACAGATTGCCGGAGAAATTGTTACGGGAAGAACCCTTCATTACACCCATGATATTGTTGTAAGCAATGCTACCGGTATAATTAAAATTATCTGCCCCACCATCGACTCTAAGGCTATGTCTGTTCCCGATTCCTGTTGTAACCGGATACTTAAGCCAGTAGGTGTCTACACCGCGTTCAACCTCTATCAGGCGTTGGTTGTAGAGCTCCTGGAGATTCTGATTGTTAGGATTATATGGTGAATTGTACAGATTTGCGGCCTTCTCATACTGGAGTTTCTCGCGGGAATTCATCAGATTGTATGATGTGAAATCCGGAGCTTCAATATTGACACTTCCGCGGTAACTTACCCTTAGTTTGCCTTCTGCAGGACGTTTGAGGGTTATAACCACAATACCGTTAGCTCCGCGTGAACCGTACATAGCGGTTGCACTTGCGTCCTTTAGCAGGGTTATGTTCTCGACAAGCTCTTCGTCCATATCCATAACACGTTGCAAAGAGACCTCAAAGCCATCCATAATGAATAGCGGTAAGTTTGAAGAGCTTTGTACGCTGCTTTGTTCCTGCAGGTTGCGCACATTTACGTCTATGCTTGTACGTCCACGAATAGTGATATCCGGCATCTTGTTAGGGTCGGAACCAAATTCGAGGTTGTCTACTATGTTAAAACTTGGGTCAATATTGCGGATAGATGTAAGGATATTGCGATTACCTGATGCCTTAAGCTCTTTGTCTGTGATTGTGGTCAACGCTCCTGTGTAGCTCTCACGTGATTTTTTAAAAATACCTGTAAGGACAACCTGATTTATTGACATTTCTGCATCCTCCAGTGCTACTTTAACAGAGCTCTTTCCGGTAATATCCACCTCCTGAGGCTTCATTCCCATAAATGATACAATCAGCCGGTTCTGTCCAACAGGAACATCAAGCTCGAAGTTCCCCTGTTCGTCCGTAATCACACCTCTCTGGCTCCCCTTTACAAGTACAGATGCTCCGGGGAGTGGTTTGCCGTTAACTTCGGTTACAGCGCCGCTTATCTTTACGGGTTTTTGGGGTCCGGGGCTCTGTGCAGGCTGATTCTTGACCCTGAGGATGACTACCTTGCCTTCTATCTGATACGTATACGGTTTGCTTGCCAGTAATAAATCCATCAGACTCTTGATAGAAGCATTTGCAACATTTACACTGACGCGACCGATTCCTCGGCCAATTTCGGTGCTAAACATAAAGGTGTAGTCTGTCTGCGATTCTACATCGCGAACAATCTCCTCGAACGGGACATTTTGTTTATTGATGTTTATCTGTCGGTTGTTCTGTGCAGATAGCTGCACCGGAAACAGGCCGATCAAACAAAGCATGGCAATAAAAGTGCGATTGATCCATTTTTTTTTCATACTTTTAATGTTTGGGTTAGATGGGTTCTAAAACTGTTTTCTTTGCTGGAGCCGGTTTGAGGAAAAGAACCCGTTATATCCTCTCACCGCTCATTTAACCGGAGTTCCTGGCCGAATTCCGGTTAGTGGGTGGTTTTTTTATTGGTTGTTACCGTTTCCCGGTAATATTGTAACATGTTTACCTGATACTTCAAACCGGAGTTCGCCGGTCTTCTCCATCAGGCTCATAAGGTAGTTGAAGTCGTCTGTACGTGGAAGCTTGAATCTGAACATCTTGTCTTTAAGTATACTATCGTCAAAGCTGTATTCAAAACCAAACCACAAACTAAATTCATGCATTATCTCGTCGAGGCTCCTGTTTTCGAAGATGAACATTCCCAGGGCTCTTTCGCGGTAGATGGATGCATCCATGTTTTGGACCCTTACCTGCCGGTCCCCGCGATTGAAGATTGCCATCTGGTTAGGTTCCAGCTCAGTCTGGTTCATGACAACCTTACCTGTAACGAGCACTGTCTCTGTAGTTGATTCATTGTTATATGCCCTTATATTGAAGCTTGTCCCCAAAACAACGACCGATGCATCTCCTGCGCGGACGGTGAAAGGTCTGGAGGCATCCTTATGAACATCGAAATAACCCTCTCCAACTAGTGTGACTGAACGCTCCGATGGGCTGAAAAATGACGGAAACTGTAGTTCTGACTCAGGATACAGAATGATTGTCGTACCATCTTCCAGGGTAACTGTGTGCGTAGATCCGTATGAAACTTTTATTTTATAAATGTCTGCAACGGCCTTTCCAGTAACAGCCTCGTTGGGAGCGGGAATCTGTCTTAGAATTGCCGTCATGTCAGTTTTATCATTAAGTAAAACCCGTTCTCCTGAGGGATACTCTAATACGGTCTCGTTTGCAAGCAGGGTGATAGACTTATCGGTAGCAACATCTCCTGTACGCAAAAGAAATACTCCTGCCGTGAGGGCAAGTACGAAGATGAAAATTGCAGCATAACGCATGACCCTTTTCCTGAATAAAAAGAGGCGATTGGGACGAGAGATCTCTCTCTCAACCGCCGCCCAAACCTTTTTCCCCGCTTCAATCTCTGAATCATCTTCACTATGATATGCGGCTTTCTTAAGAATATCTTCAATGCTTATTCCTGACTCCTTTACAAGAGATGTGAGTTCTTGTCTTTCGCTTTCCGAAATATTTTTAGTCGCAAACTTTGCAAGCAATTGCGCTATTCTGGTTGATTCATAATATCTTCTCATGGCAAAATGACGGTTTTATTTAGTCTTTATAATCCACAAAACTGTAAAAGGTGTTATCGGATATTGAAAAAAAAACTTTTTTTTTTGAAAATTTGTTGTTATCAGAAAAAGTATACTTTTGTCATCTTATTATGGAGGAAATTATACAAAAGTTTCGTGAAGGTGATCAGCGTGCATTTGAAAAGCTGTTCTGGGCATTTTTCCCGGCCGGACGTCGCTTTGTCAGGACATTCCTCATAGAAGAAGAGGCAGCCGATGATATTCTCCAGGAGGTGTTCATCCAAATGTGGAACAAGCGGCAGATTTTCAACAACGAAACCCACTTCAAGGCATATTTCTACAAGTCGCTTAGAAATAATACCATAAAACGTATTACCAGAAGCAAGCACGCACTGGACCTCGATTCTGTTGGAAACGAGGAGAGTGATGATCTTTTTTTAAAGATAACCGAGATTGAATTCAATCGTGAGATTTCGCGTGCGGTTTCACAACTTCCTGAGAGGCGCCGGCAGATTATCCTGCTTTCGATGACAGGCATGAGCGTCGAACAGATTGCCGACGCTCTTAAAATATCGATAAATACTGTCAAGAGTCAGAAGACCAAGGCTTATAACTCGCTTCGGGAGGAGCTTAAAAATATTAACAGCTTTATCTTTTTGTTCTGCCTGTAATTCTTTTACAGTTCAAATGGGAAAATAGGTGTAGACATCTCTTTTTGTGGATTAACGTAATAGCCTGCAAGGGCATGCAACCGCATTTACCCACTATTCGTTCATTTCTCTATGCATCTTTTGCAATGCCCTTGCAGGCTATTGCGCTAATCCATACAAACGGAGACTTTTTAGCACCACCTATTTTCTCATTTGATCACTTTCTACTTTTTCAGGCGTTCAAGTGATTTTACTATTCTGTTGCGGATATCGTCACTGTCTACCATTGCCAACAACTCATCTATCTGTTCTTTGTTCCATATCTCGCTTATTGCAGGTATGGTAAAATAGAAAAAGATTAACATTTCGTTCTTCTCTACCTTTGGAGCGGTGCTCTTTATCAACTTCATCATTTCATCTCCACCCTGCTTACTCAACATAGAAGATAATGCCGCCTGGTAAAGTGGGAGAATCTCTGCATTCTTAAGATTCAGGGGTGCCAGTTGTTTGTTAGTCTGTTCTATTTCAGCAGCATTTAGAGCTCTCTGTTTTCCGAGAACACCACCGTAATATGCTGCATACTTTTTCTTGATTACATTATCAGTCTTTTCACGGCCAATAGCATTGCGGAATTTTTCTATGTTTTCTATAAGGAACTTTCCTCTAGGAGAGTCTAAACGGGCTAAATCATCGAATATAAAGAGACACTCGTCGCATATCAACTCTTTTTCGCTAAGGGAACTTGTAAAATCGTCAATCATTTTAGTTACGTCTGTTGTGTAAGTTCCCATAAGAACCTTTATATAGTTAGCCACAAGTTTTTTGTCGCGCTCTCCCGAGTTGTAGCGTTTTTGAAGGTTCCCAAATGCCATGTCAGGATTGAATGACTCCTCCACCTTGTCTATAAATGCAAGGCTGAGAACTCCACCGGCAAACATATGGATCATGTTGCCATCGCCGTCCAGAATTACGAATGTAGGGTATGCCTTAATTCCGAATTTTGCCCGGACTAGAGGTCCATCTTCACCTTTTTCTGCATTTGAAGAAATAGAGATAAATTTTGGGTTAAAATAATCTCCCATCTCCTTCATCGGAAAAATATCTTTTGCCATCATTTTACATGGTCCGCACCAATCGGTGTAGCTGTCTATGAATACGAGTTTGTTTTCGGCCTTTGCTTTTGCAATTGCCTGCTCTAAAGTCAGCTCTTGAAAGTTAATGCCCTGAGCTACAGCTGTCATTGATGTTAACACGATGGACAGAATAAATAAGATTCTTTTCATTTTAGAAATTTGTTATTGTTTTTCTCTCTTAATATCCAACAAAACCAAAAAGGTGTTATCCACTAATTTTGATTCGTCAGAATTCATATCTTTGCGACATATTACACATATGAGTATTTTTATGAGCAACAAGATAATAATCAGGAACCTTAAGGATATTGACAGGGCAGCAAGAGAATTTCTCTCGTTGAAACAGGAGAGACAGGTAATAGCTTTATATGGAGCCATGGGGGCTGGCAAAACTACATTTATCAAAGCCATATGCAGTGCCCTGGGTGTGCCGGACAGTGTAAACAGTCCCACCTTCACAATTATAAACGAGTATAGAAGTGGAGAGGGGAAACCGATATATCACTTTGATTTTTACAGGATAAACAAGCTAGAGGAGGCTTTCGACATTGGATTTGAAGAGTTTATATACAGTGGGGAGCTTTGCCTTATTGAGTGGCCCGAAAAAATAGAACAGATACTGCCCGATAATTGTCTTAAGGTGCATATATCTGTTCTTGATGACGAATCACGCGAAATAGACTTTTAATCTATTTTTCCGGATATAAAAGATATGGCTTACGCTGAATTTTAAATTTGGCAACATCGTCGGCCCACATTGCCTTGATCTCGGCAGCTGATTTTCCCTCCTTTATCATTTTTCTTACATAGCCCTGACCTATAAGGGATTCAAAAGCAGAACGGAAGAAATGGTCGTCCAGGTTAAGGTTGTTGTATGCATCAATTACATATTCGAGGTTGATTCCGGCTTTGTTTATCTCTTCTACAGAAGGCTTTGTCCTCAAATCGACACCATAGCACTCTCTGTTCAGTTGAGGAGGAGTTTTGGCACCAGGTACACTTCTTGGTGTAAACTTGAAATCGTACCCCTTCATATTCGGATGCCCGTATACCTGGAAAGGTTTGTCTGTTCCCCGTCCAAGGCTAACTGGCGTTGCTTCAAAGTAGCAGGTAGAGGGATAGAGGTAAATCGAACGCATATCGGGCAGGTTTGGAGATGGTTTGACAGGCAGCACATACATAGAGGCATGAGTGTAGTTCTTGCACTTGATAACTGTAACATCGCACTGGATACCGTTTGTCAGCCACTTCTCACCGTTAATCATCCCGGCCAGTTCGCCCAGGGTCATCCCGTGAACAGTAGGAACAGGCAGCCAGGCGACACCGTTCTTGTACTTCATGTCCAGAATAGGTCCGTCCACATAGAATCCAATTGGATTTGGCCTGTCAAGTACAATCATCTTCTTGCCACTCTGGGCGCAAGCATCCATCATTCTGGCCATTGTTGTCATGTATGTGTAGAAACGCACACCCACATCCTGCAGTCATACAGCAACACATCTATATCCTTAAGCTGATCAGCCGTGGTTTGTCCCGGAGTACCACCGC
>Ga0079306_1000902_pt1 | contig 22880 bp, 20 predicted proteins | sample Methanotroph_Enr_FD_79181 | JGI IMG/M metagenome (GOLD analysis project Ga0079306, IMG submission 79181) | Enriched soil microbial communities from Old Woman Creek wetland in Ohio, USA - Methanotroph_Enrichment_5 | ecosystem: Environmental > Terrestrial > Soil > Wetlands | place: USA: Ohio...
TACAAACTGAAAATCTTTTCTTTGATCGTATCGGTTGAAAACAAAAATCCAAACCGACCGCCCTGCTCATCAGATGTGATCTTTTCAGCAGTTCCAATATGATTAAAAATGACATCTGCTTTACCCTTTTCAGTATCGAAAACCAGAACTTCAGCACGATCGAGTGAATCTTTAGTCTGGCGTATGAATGTAATACTGTGGCCTTTCGGTGCATAATAATACCCGGAAACATTCTGGAAACAAACGGTATCGCCCGAAACTACCTGAAATAATACCAGCTGACCTTTCTGATCAGCTGATTCTTCCTTCCCTTTTTTTTGTTTCGGTTTATCCGGCTTATTCCCTTCCTCTTTTCCATTCTTCCCGGGTTTTTTTATATCAGTCAGAAATGCTACCCAACGGGCATTTTCTTTTGGAAGCGAAAATTGTTTCAAATTCGGGAAAGCATATTTTTTGTGATGTTTGAAAATCAGGATACCCAGACTATCTTTAGGCATTTCCTCTTTCTTCAGTTTCTTCTTTTTTGCACTCCGTATTGAATCTTCAGGCTGTTTAATCTTATACACAATGAAATCAGATTCAGGAGAAAAAAGTGCGTCATAACCTCGTGCCAGTGTATCTGCCATTTTTGAATCAACTGACTTCACCACCAGATTGCCATTCCCTTTCTGTGGATTAATTTCGAAAGCAGCCAACTTGCCATCGTTCGCAACAATTGGTTTGTTCACTACTTTCCATGAGGCAAAATCATTAACTGTAAGAGGTTTCTTTTCGATTTTCTGAGCATTCAGAATCAAAGAGGTGAATAAGGTGCAATACAGAAGCAATAAACCGGTTCGTTTCATATTCAGATATTCATTGATCGTTTCCAAAGATAACATTTGAACTTCATCCAAAGAAACAAATGTAATACCTGAATAAAACAAGTGAGACGGGTTTTACCATTAATCAAAACAGCAAATAAAAAATAAGGTAATTACATACAAGTTTACACAACTTGAACAAAAACTGATAAAATTCGTTTAAATAAAAAAGGGCGGAAGTCATCACACCAACCGCCCGAAGTTTACCACATTAGCGTCATCACTCACTAATGTTACCAGTGCATCAATTATTACTTGCGATTTTTAGGAGCTGGGAAGCGGAATACTCCACCCGTAGGATGGTATATTCGTTTCCCGTTTTTTACAATGTATTTGCAAAAAACCCACCCCGTTTTTGAATTATTAGGCATAACTATATTACGGAATTTGCCAGACTTGCAATAAGGTAACTGGCTTCACCCTTTCCGCAAAGTGCAGAAACAAAAAACCCGGTAGTGATGATACCGGGTAATTTCATTTGCGTTCCATAACTGTGTTAGTTGTCAAATACAAGTTTGATTGAATACACCGGAACGTAATATTTCCTAATAATTCAATACAAATGTATGACAATCATATTAATCAATAGTAATATACAAACATAAATATTAAATATTTTAACGTTTATTAACACTTTTTAAAATAAAAAGCCCAATTAAGGCTTTTCTTCTTTAGAGTTGTACTCTAGTGCTGTTTGAAGATTCTTATTAAAACTTGACAGCGTACTCCTTTCGGTTGGTTCAATGGTATGTCCCTTATCGTCAAAATTAAACGGTATTATCAATTGTCCCTCTTCTCTATTCTTTAGTTTGTTAAATTGCTTCCACATATGCTCCATACTATCAGATAACTGAAATAGCGTAATTACTTTATTTAGTTGTGCTGTTAGATTTGGTTCACCAATATCTAAAGTAAGGTTTTGATGAAATCTGGCTAAATAGTTTCCAGAATCGCTTTTAGGCGTTCGTTTCTTTAATTCATCTAAAACTCCTTTAGGTAGCCGTTCATAAACCAACGTTGTTGTCCATCTTCCTATAACACCAGGTCTTTTTTTAATCCCATGGACGGTAAAATCCCATCCATTGAGCCTGAATAGTTCTTTATAATAAATGTCTGGAAATTTTTTCTGCCAAGGCAATAGCTCTTCTGCGATATATGCTTTTAATATCTTTTGTAATTCGTCTTTTTCGCGGTCATATTGGTATCCTGTCGCCTCGTCAACTAATGCTATAATACCTATATTAGATAATCCAAATAAAAGTATTTCACTTTCTCTGGCTAATGGTAATTGTTGTGGTTTAAGTACCTTTTGTTGTCTTGCGTCTAAATAAACCTTACATAACTTAGGTAATATAAGAGCATCATATCCACTTGATATCTTGCCGTTTTTTTCAATATAATCTATTTGATTGAGCACTGACCTAAGCTCTTCATTTATAAATGGTTGAAGATTGTTAGCATCAATAAAGGCAGGCATATTGGGCACTCTATTTTCGTTAAGTGCTCTCCCTCGTTTTGTTCTTCCAAATGCCTTAAATACAGCAGATTGAGTAATTAATCTTGTTCCATCCTCTAAAACTGCTACATTTAGCTCTACATTACCAATAGGTAATTTACCCTCATGGGTTGCCTTAAGTTTTTTTTCAGTCATTGATCAATTCTTTATAGGTTAAACGAAATTCGGTATTTGCAAGAAGCATATTAAACCTTTGAGGTTCAGCGAAATTACGGGTATTATATCTAAAAACAAACTCATCAACATATTTTTGTAGATGTTTTTTAGATGTAAAATGATAGATTCCAAAGATTCCGCGTTTCAATAAACTCCAAAATCCTTCAATTGTATTAGTATAAATATGACCGTTCACATATTCGCTTGCATTGTGTTTAATTACGCTATGATCGTAAATTCTGCTCAAAGCATTATAACCCATCCACTCGTCAGTAAATACAGTTGCAGACCGATTTACTCTTTTTGTGATCTCTCTAGTTAAAGTTTCAAGTTTAGTATCTTCAACTTGCTTTGCAATAAGTTTTCCACCACGTTCAACCATGCCAACAACAGGGGTTTTGTCTTTAACGCTTCTGCCCTGAGAAAATTCAACCTTTTTACTTTCGTGCCTATTCTTATTCTTTCCACCTACAAACGTTTCATCAACTTCAACTTGATTATCTAATTCGCCTTCATTATCAAAACCAAAACAGTTTCTAATCCTTTGAAGCATGAACCAAGATGTTTTTTGAGTCACATCAATGTCTTTACTTAATTGGATAGACGAGATACCTTTTTTGTGAGAAGTAACCAACCAAATAGCTAAGAACCATTTTTGTAATGGAACTTTAGTATTATCAAATAATGTAGCTGTTCTAACATTAAAGTATTTGCCTGTATTTTTACAACGGTATTTGTTATTTTTACAGGAGTAAACTTTTGATGTTGGGTCAAATGGAGAAGTTACATTACCATTCCAACGAAGTTCTTCTAAATGATTTATGCAGATTTGTTCTGTTGAGAAAGTTTTTAGAAGGTCTAAAATTGAATTAAAATCTTTGTTGATCATCGCTTTAGGATTTAATGACACTTCAAAGATAGTACTTATTTACACAAAAACAAAATATTTTAGTGTAAAATTGTATATAATTACCAAAAATAAAAGGTTGAAGATTGTACAACTTTTACAAATCCAGCCATTCCTTGAATGCTGCGACCTTATCGCGACTAACGATGATGCCTTCTTCGTCCGGTTTTTTTAGTTTGATTTTGAGACGGCTGTTCGAATAAACGACAATGTCGGCAATCGACAGATTACTCAGGATATATTTGCGGTTGATGCGGAAGAACCGGTGCTCGTCGACCATTTCGCAGATGTGGTCAAGTGAATAGTCAACCAGATAAGTTTTGAAATCAGCGGTACAGAGATAAGTTGCTTTATCGAGGCTGTAAAAAAAGAGAATTTCCTCTACAGGTATTGATTTCAGATGCTCTCCCACTTTGATCACAAACCGGGTTTTATATTGTTTCCGGAGCATTTCCCTGACTTTATTCAACAGTTCAATGGTAATTTCCGGAGCAGCCTTAAAATCCTGAAATTTGGCTCCGAACTTTTGGAAAGCGGCTTCCAGTTCGCTGTAGGCAATCGGTTTCAACAGATAATCCACACTGTTTACCTTGAAAGCTTTAATTGCATATTCTTCGTAAGCAGTGGTAAAAATCACCGGGCAAGCAACTTTCACCCGCTCAAATATCTCGAAGCTCAATCCGTCGGCCAACTGAATGTCCATAAAAGCCAGGTCTGGCACAGGATTCTGCTGGAACCATTCTACTGCTCCGCTTACCGAATCAATGACTGCCAATACCGAAATTTCGGGATTTAATTTCAAGATCAGTTGCCGGAGCCATTCTGCTGCCGGTTTTTCGTCTTCAATAATGAGTACTTTATACATGGTCAATCAGTTAACAGAGGAATACTTACCCGGAACCGTTCGGAATTGAAAGATAGGATCACATTTTTATCGGTAAAAAATTCATACCGGTCCTTAATATTCTGAATTCCGCTTCCACCCCCTTCAGACCCGGATTTCTTCTGAAGCAGATTTTCTACCACCAGATACTGGTCATCATCTGAAAATATCCGAATGATCAATGGCTTCTTATCTGATATCTCATTGTGCTTGATAGCATTTTCAACCAACATCTGCACAGACAAAGGTATGACTTTGAAGTTTTTAGCATCTAAATTAATCTGCACATCCAGGTTGGTTCCAAACCTTATTTTCTGTAAAAATACATAGGATTCCAGAAATTTCAATTCGGTTTCGAGCGACACCAATTCCTGGTCTTTTTGATCGAGTACATACCGGTAAACTTCAGAAAGCTTCTTCACAAAATCAATCGCTTTTTCAGGATTGGTGCTGATCAGCGAAGTCAGTGAATTCAGGTTATTGAACAGAAAATGAGGGTTCACCTGGCTTTTAAGTGTTTCGTATTGCAGCGCCAGTTGTTCGCGTTTGAGCTTTTCCTGCTGGACCGCAGCTTCTTTCCAGTTTTTGAAAAACATGATTGCATTGGAACCCAGTGATCCAACAAGAATGAAGGCGAACGCGATTTTCATCATGAAAAATCCGTTTTCGAAAAAGAAGGTGGAAGTGATTTCCTGATGCCTAAAATACCCTGTCAATAAAACCGTGATGACAATGACCACAATAGAAAAAGCAACGGTAACAAAAAACTGTACGATCAACCGCTTCAGAGGAAAATGAAGCCATGGCAGTTTCTTATCCAAAATGGCGACAATAACAGCAAATCCCAGGAAAAAAGTTCCGCCAACAAGTACAGAATTAAGAGAAACATACCAGAACGTTTGTCCGGTAAATCTCTCGCCATGGAGAATAATTAACATCATCAGGTTTCCCATGGCAATTAATAACAGCATAAATGCCGGGACTTGCCAGAGGAGTTTTTTGAGTTGTATTGGCTTGTTATCCATTGTTCCGGAGATATTATTAGTTTTTTTCGAAAGTACAGAATAAATTATAACCTATTACTCTTTCACCTGATCGAGTACTTTTTTTAATTCAAGTTCGCAGATTTCTTTTCCCCAGTTGGGCGAAAGTTCCGTTTTGGGTTTAAAAATCCTGAATTTTTCATCGGCTGTTTTGAAAAGCGGAAGGGCTTTGGATGCTCCACCACCGTATGCTTCTGGCGTGTGAAACGTCATGGTAGCTCTCAGATAGTAAACCCTCGGATTATCCGGGTTCAGTTCCAAAGCTTTGTCGAGCGATTTATTCATCTCAGGCATCAGTGTCACACCACGGTTCATCGGGTCGATCGTGATTCGGGAAGGGTACAAAAAACCCTGAAGCATATACAGTTCCGATTCGCCCGGTTCAATGACCATGGCCTGATCCAGATACTTTTGAGCCTGATCGAGAAACTGATCTTTTTTAGCATTTTCAGGTTCCTGAAAGCTAATCATGATGTACGCATAAGAGGCATAATACAACGGCAGCCATTCGCTTTTTTCGATGTTCGAAATACGTTCGAATTGGTTGGCAACTTCAACATATTCAGGAATCGATTGAGCCTGAAAGAGTTTTTCGATCGATTGAGTCATGGCTTTTTCATAGGTATCGTTGGCAGAACCTGTGAAAGATAAAGAGACCAAAACAAGGATGATAAATAGTGTTTTCATTTTTGATTGAGTTTTAAATTTATAACATGATTGAAACAAGAAAGATTATTTGCCTGACAAAAGGCGATTTAATAGGAGTTGATTCGTAATAACCAGCCGCGTTCGGCGTGTTTGAAAAGTTGTAACCATACACATTGTCAAAGCCAGCCAGATTATTGACCATCAGGTGCAAAACCGACTGTTTTCCGAAAATTTCCATCAGGTAAGTCAGACTTAAACTGATGTCGTTGTAGGGTTGGGTTTTCGAATTCATAAACCCTGAAAAATTCGGATCATGATACGGGCGGCTGCTGGCAAAAGAGTAGGTAATTGAGGCAAACGTCCGGAGAGGTTCAAAAAACCGTTTATAAACAGCCGAAAAGTTATGCTCCGACACATAATTCGGAATAGCTGCCAGTGGGTAATCTTTGTAATTGCGTCGGGCATTGATCCACGAGTACGAAATCCAGTAATCCGTCAGTTTAAAGGTTTCCTTGTCGCGCCAGAAAACGTCGATTCCTTCGGCATGGCCGCTGCCCGAATTGGAATAATCCAACGGATCAGTTGCCAGTGGTTTGGCGAATTTGACCAAATTGCTGTATTTTTTCAAGTATCCTTCAACCCGGAATGTCTTCAATTCGGTCTGATACTGCCAGGTCATTACTGCATGACCAGCCTTTTCGGGTTTTAACTGCGGGGCAAATTTCAGGTAATCGTTTTCAGGATTCTGATAAAACTGACCACAGGCCAAAGATACCTGGCTGTGGTTACCGGTTTTGTATGCTCCTGAAAACCTTGGCACCAGTGTTGTTCCTTTCAGGAGAGAACTGTTTTCGAGCCTTGCGCCCAACCGGGTTGCGAATTTTTTGGAGAGTTTGTATTCCATTTCAGCAAAACCCGAAAGTTCATCATTAGTAAACGGCAACCGGTAATCACCATTCATCCTGATTTTTTGTTCGTATGAGAAGTTTACCCAGTCGGCTCCAAATTTCAGTTCGGTTTGCTCATTCAGGAAATGGCTAAACCCGATTTTAGCCTGTGTCATCCTTTGGATTGTAACTATCCGGTCTTTATCAAGATCAAACTTCTGATTATCGTAATTCAAGGCTAAACCGGATTTGATCATCCACTTTTCGCCCAGCATGCTGTTGAATGTATTGTTCAGGTATACATTACTGCCATTCAGTAGAATATCCTGTTTTACACCTGACTGCGTATTGGGGTAGTTTATACCGCTGGCGCTTTTATTAAACGTTCCGAAGACTTTGAACATGCCTGTTTTTCCCGTTCTCTTCCGGTACATAAGAGTTCCGTCGGCTCCGGAAGGCGATTTAATCCAGTCGACCTGTTGTTTGTTAATAACGTTCGATAATCCGGAAGTCACATAGTCGCCGATTAGCGAAAGTGAGGAGTTTTTCCAGCATTTGGTGGTTGATCCCATTATGCCAACCGTCATAACCGAAACACTCGATTTTTCTTCGGTTTCAACCGAATTGGTTTTCATATCCACAATCGAAGACAATGCCTGGCCGTATTCGGCCGAATAAGCGCCTGTACTGAAAAGTGTTCCGCTGAAAACCAGAGGAGAAAACCGCCCACGGGTAGGCATATCTGGCATTTTGGATAAATACGGAGTAGAAACATTCATTCCGTCTAAAAAGGCTTTGGTCTCATAACTTTCTCCGCCACGCACAAATACACGACCATCTTCGCCAACTTTCTGAACACCCGGCAAAGAACCAAGTGCACCAAAAATATCGCCCTGAGCACTTGGAGTGGTCGCAACATCAAACATTTTGAGAATGACTGCTTTCTTTTCGTCACTGGCTTCAAATGCCCCGGCGTTGATGACCACTTCATCAATCTGATCATCCGATAACTGCATCACAATTTCCAACACCTTTGTTTGGGTACTGTCCAGGTTCATCTTCCGGAGAAAAGTTTTATACCCGACAAAAGATACGGCCAGAGTTTGTTCACCTTTCAAACTGGTTTTAAAGCTGAAATTGCCCAGACTGTCGGCTGAAGCTCCGTCATAAGTCCCCTGAAAAAAGACATTGGCTCCGCGTAACGGCATTTTCTGTTGATCAGTCACTTTCCCGGAAAACTTAACCTGTGCATAAGCGCCGGAAAACAACCACATTAAGCTGAGTAAAAAATAAAGCGTTTTCATGGCAATCTTAATTTTTATCCAAAGTAATGACGGAAATCATCGGAGAAAAATTAAAAATTACCGGATCGTAGTTTGAGTTGGATGAATCGTAAAATAGGTTGACGAATGACAATTTGAAAATGAAAGAAGGAAAAAGGAAATAGAAGTTTATTATTCAGGAGCTTATTCTGCAGGATGTCTGAATTTTATTATCATTTTGGAAATTAGAATCCGATTGGATTCAGCGTTTTCTTTTGGCGACTGGCAGTTATAGCCAAATTGGCGTAATTAGTTCAGGATTTCTCCAGGAAATTTTCCTTGATTCAAGTCATATTTATTCGAAAAGTGACGGTTGCATTAAAAATCCGGAGTTTAAACAAACTGTTTTATTATAGGTGAACAGAGAGGTTTGTTCAGTGAATTAATTGTCAGGAGGACAGGCTTTAATGATTCGGTGGTGATTGTGAATATTTATTCCGTATTTTTCAATCTTCAGATTGCCTGATATCAGGCAATCTGGCGTCAATTGATTGTCAGTCTTTATTTCTTCTGTTTCTTTCCGGAATAATTTATTCCTGAGCAAATTCTTCGATTTCGTTTTCCATGGCTACAGAGCTTAACGTTTTTGTTGATTTAGGAGAGTTTTGCATCGTCATCCAGCTTTCGATTTCACGTACCATTTCAGCATCGACAAAATTCTGTGTATTATAAACTTCTGCCTGAAGGGTTAATTCTGATTCAATAGCCTGAGAATTACTGTTCATGTAGTTTTCAGTTTCAACTTCCAATTCTGCCTCTACAAAGTCATTGGCATTGTATGCTTCAACCTGAAGTGATAGTTCAGTCTCGACGGCATCGCAAGTACTGTTCATGAAGTTTTCAGTTTCTGCTGCCAGTTCGGCCTCTACAAAATCGTAGGCATTGTAACTTTCAACCTGAAACGATAGTTTAGCTTCGATGGCTTCGCTGTTATTGTTCATGAAGTTTTCAGTTTCGGCTTCAAGTTCGGTTTCTACAAAATCGTTGGGATTGTAACCTTCAACCTGAAGTGACAAATCTGCTTCACTAAATGCATTATTAGTGTCAGTATTGTTATTCAGGCAATTTTCAAATTCATGCTCCATTTCAGCTTCAACAAAATTCTGTGCATTGTATTCCAGAAAGTTTACACCAGATTCAATCTGAATTGCATCCATCTTTGACATATCCATGGTCAAAATGCCACAATTAGAGTTAGTAGAAAATTTTTGCTTAGAATCTCTGGCTGTTACTGTCAAACTGATTAATACTAAACTTAATAATACTGCGATTCCGCGCAGGATTCTCATTTTTACCTGACCATAAACGTTTTTCTGAGTTTTGTTTTTTGTTTTCATGACTATACTTTTTTTATTCAAAGTAAAGCCATAGATACAGATGATAAAAAATTAAATGGACAGAATGTGGTATTAAGTAGATGAATGGTTGAATTTTGATGATGAAAGCTAAAGGAGGAAATTGGAGGGGATGTTAAATGATTTTACTTTCCAGAATGCTGGAGAGAAACGTGTTATAATGAGCCTTTACATTAGTTCATATAAAAGTATAAATTGAAAGCATGTTTTATGCAGCAAGGTTTTCACCTGGATTAAAATCCGTTAATCTCTATCAGGAATCTTTTCTTCTTCATGGGTTGTGAAAAACTTGTCGATCAGGCCGGAAAGGAAGGATCGTATCGTTTCGGCATTACGTGCCACCAGACTTGTAACGATAAACTGCAGAACCTGGCCCATAATTTTGGTGAAGATGTTGCTTTTTGAACTAACCATGATTTTGCGGCTAAGGAATCCGGTTAACAGTGCAGTGATGGATTCGAAAAGGTTGCCTTTTAATTCGGAGGAACCGGTTAGTTCTTTCAGCGAATTTTTGAGGATATTGACTGGTTTTAAACTCTCATAAGTGATTTTAAACTGTTCTTTCAGGATTATTCCTTCTTCGGCCTGTCTGATTTCCAGTAAACGGATGGACTCTCTGAGCGATTCAACTGCACTTTGATTTGCCATAATTATTGTTCGAGTACTTGTTCGATAATGGAATTATTGAGCGGATCTTTAACCAGTTGTTTCCTGAAAATAAAAAAAATCAGGGCAAGAATGCCATAAAATCCTGAAACTGCGAAGAACCCGTAATAGGATTTGCCAAAAAGTTCGCCAATCCACAAGGCAACCCCGATGTTCAGAATCAGGAAAAACAATACAGCAAAAACAAAAACAATGAGCCACGATACCAGATTTGAAGTCACATCGGCCGATTTGTCGAGTGTTTTTAGTTTCAGCAGCTCAAGTGTTGTTTTGCCGTATTGTTCTCCTTTTTCAATTAGGGCATCAATTAAACCCGATTGTTCTTCCATGTTTTAGGTTTTCGTAAAATAAAGGAATAAATCCGTTTAATTGGTTGATGCTTTTGCTTTATCGGTTTTCGATTTGACATCGCCCATCACTTCTTCAGCCTTAGCTTTTACACCATCCATTTTTTTGGTTAAATCATCGACTAGTCCATTAAATTTTTCTTTAATTTCATCGACATAATCTTCACCCTTTTCAACAATTTTTTTTCTTGTTTCTGTTCCTTTATCAGGAGCAAACAAAATTCCGATCAATGCACCGGCGGCTACGCCTGCCAATACACCCAACAACAATTTTCCTGAACTCATGATGTTAATTTTTAATTGTTTATGACTATGATCACAATTTGGAGCTAAATTTCTCCAAACTTAATTGCTTATGCAATTTAGTGAAAAACAGTCGTAAAACCTAACAAATAAATAACAGATTTGTTGTATGTAAAGAAGATATAGTTAATTTGCGAATTACAGACTTATCAGGTCTTTTTTCGCCTGTTTATAAGCCTTTTCAATATCTTATCCTGAACATGTTCCTGTTCGCTAAAGTTGACTTCCTCGCCCAATAAATAGCCATAAGGTTTAAGTGTATCAACATGGTCGCAAACGACTTTAGCCATTCCGGTAAGCGGCATACAGAGCACCATTCCCGGAATACCCCAGATAAGAGCACTGCCGACCAAAACCAGAGTTGCAGTTAATGGATTTATGCTAACACTGCTGCCAACCACATAAGGTGTGATGAAATTATTATCGAGAAATTGAACAAAAAAACAAATACCGGCAACTGCAAGTGGATAACTCAAAGTATCTTTAGTCAGGAAGGCCATAAGAATAGGTAATGTACTACCTATCAATACACCGATGTACGGAATAATATTGAGCATTGAGGCAAGTACTCCAAAGAGTATAGCATGTGGCAATCCTAAAATTAAAAAACCTGTTGAGTTCAGAACCGAAAGGATGACCACATCAAGGAAAATTCCCATCAGGTATTTTTGCGAAACCTGCGACACCTTTTTCACCACAACCATTGCATGCTCATTATTATCCTCTTTGGCTATCAGGCGAACAAACTCTTTGAATTTGTCCTGATACAGCGACAGAAAAAAAATGTAGATGGGAATTAATGCAAAGCTGGCCAGAAATGAAGTCGTAGCTGAAAAAATACCCATTATCAGTACTCCTCCTGTACTTGCGTTTTCTTTGATTTTGCTGGTTATCCAGATCTTTTGCTCCATATTGCTTACATTGAATGTTTCCTCAATAAACTGCTGAACAGCCTCCAATTTGGCTGTTAGTGCTTTTTGAAGCACCGGCCAATCATTAACAAAACTGACAACCTGCGAAAAGAAAAAGTAAAGCAAGGCCACAAACATAGCCAAAGCAAAAACAATGCTTATCAGGATAGCAATGGTTTTAGGAAAATGCCAATGTTCGAGTTTCCGCGATACCGGAAGCAGGAGAAAGGTAAAGAAAACCGCCAGAGTAAATGGAATCAGAATGTTCTGAGCTAAAATCAGAAAGGCAATCAGCAATGCAATCAGCAAAAGTTTTACTGTTGCCTGAAAATAAAAAGGTTGATCAGAAACCGTCATGAGGTAAGATTTTATAGTGCAACGAATCAGGATATAAAATTATGGCTTTTATTGGGGAAGCAATGAATGATTGTTTAAAATATTTTGATTTGATACTACTGTAATGTTGATTTTTTGATTTGTTGCGTTGAATTTTATGGTTAATTAATAGTGATCTTATCATTCATTCCTGAATAAATTATAACTTTGATAAATATAACTAAATAAAGTATTCGTTAACACAATGCAATGACCAGAGGAATAGTTCTGATTTTTCTACAAGCTTTCTTATTATCCGGAAACCTTATGGCACAGCCTGATTCTACCCAGGCGAAAAAAGTTCCAAAGCTTTTTCAGATGCTGGAGGAATATCACTATTACCCACCATCACGCGACCGCAAACTGTCGAATCATATTTTTGATCAGCTAATACTGAGCCTGGATCCTTATGGATTAATCTTCAGTAAAGAGACTTTAAATACCTTGGGCCAGTTCCGTGATTCTTTATGTTCAGATAATGTCCTGTTACAGGCAGATTTTGTATCACAGCTGACTGAAAAATACAGGAAGCGCCTTGAACTCTCTGATTCAATCATTGATCGGGTTTTTCTTGCGCCAATTAACTTTTCCGAATTGGATTCGATTTATTTTAAAACAAAAAGAGGCGATCCCTATTTAGCAAAAAATGACCGCGAACTCGAAAAGCGCTGGCAAAAATGGATCAAATTAGGGATGCTGAAAAGCCTTCTGTATTCGACCACCGATTCGATTGTTGGCAGTCAGGAGATAATCCCCGACAGCCTTTATTCTGCTGGTTCAATTCTGTCCCGGAAAAGCAAAATCCGCGAAAAAAGAAGGATTGACCAATTGCTTAATTGTTCCGGAGGTATTCCCGATTTTGTCTGGAACAGTTATCTGAATAGTATAACTTCGTGTTACGATCCGCATTCCAATTATTTCTCTGATAACGATAAAAAGCAGTTTGAATCCTCACTTTCCAAAGATAATTACGCTTTTGGCTTTGAACTTGGAAATAATCTGAATGATGAGGTAATTATTTCGAAAGTTATGCCCCTAAGTCCGCTTTGGTATGCAAGAAAAATTGAAAAAGGGGATGTACTTCTGAAAATAAAAATTCCTGATCAGGAAGAAACCGACCTTGCCTATGCCAGTATTGGAGAGGTTGACGAAATGTTCAAAAGCCTGAAAAGCGGTTGGGTTGAACTAACTGTCCGAAAACCGAACGGATCAATTGTTAAAGTTGAAATTACCAAGGGAAATTTTGACATGAAGCAAAATCAAACACTTGGATTCATCCTGAATGGAGAAAAACCTTTGGGATATCTCTGGTTCTCGGCTTTTTACACCGAGTTCAACAAATATGGAAATGTAGGCTGCTCAATTGATTTTCTGAAAGAAATGAGCAAGTTAAAAGAGAGCGGTGTTCAGGGCTTAATCATAGATTTAAGAAACAACCCCGGCGGATCTGAAGGCGAAGCAATGGAGATTGCAGCCTATTTTTTAGGAAATGTTCCTTTTGCAAATCGAGTAAATAAAGATGGAGTAAAAATAGCGCTTAAAAAAACGAATGCTATCCGATGGTACGATGATCCGGTGGTTGTTCTGGTAAATGGTTCCAGCGCCTCTGCCTCCGAATTGCTTTCGGGAGTTTTGCAGGATTTTCACCGGGCAGTAATCATAGGTACAAATACGTTTGGTAAGGCTACCGAACAACTGGTTTTACCGCTGGGTAAAAAAATGAGGAATCCTTATCAATTTTCGGATACTACGCCTGACGAAGACAAAGGTTTTGTAAAAATTACTACCGGAAGGATTTACAGGGCGACCGGGAAAAGTCATCAAAAAACCGGAGTGAAGCCTGATATCCAACTTCCTGATGTGATAGAGAATTTTACTTTGCATGAATCAGATCACCCATATGCTTTTGAAAATGACTCCATATCTGCGACCGAAAAATTCTTGCCACTTCCGGCTTTACCACTTGATTCACTAATCCTTCGGAGCAAGAACAGGGTTGCAAACAACGAAAAATTCAGATTGACAACAGAACTGCAGCAATCGATGAAAATTTTCACTGCCGATCAAACAAAAGCAACCGTAAATCTGGCTCAATATCAAAAAGAAGCAAAACAGCGAAAACAGTTGTTAGCCGAATACGACAGCCTGATTACCGCCAATAATAAGCAATTTACAGTTGAATATTCACCATTCAAAATCAGGGAACTTCAATCGGACAGCTTGATAATGGAAATAAACGGCAAGTTTAAAAGCTCTCTCCAAAAAGACATCAATGTAGGTGAAGCCTGGTCAGTATTGCTCGATTTAATCCGGATCCAAAAAGCAGGTAAATGAACAAAAAGCAGGACCAGCAAAAATTTTTACAATCTTTCGAAGGCAGATTCTGGTTTCCGATTTCAAATTAAGTAATTAAACCAACTTGATGTCGTGTTTTAATTCACTCATCCCGAAGATGCGACGGGGAGAGTCAAGATATTTGACAAATACAATATGCGACTTCATTTCCTTCTTTTAAATTAAAAACTCTCCCAATTTCTAAAATCCAGGTTAAATCTTCATTATTCAGGATTAAAAAGACGACTGTGAAAGCGGCATTTGAACAATTAGTTATACTTTTGTAACCATTATAAAAAATGAATAGTTCAGATGACAAAACCAAAAATTGACCTTATTGCTGAAAACCTGATTTCCATTCATCCGCTGTTGTATAAAAGTATTTCGAAGCCTTTGAAAGCAAAGTCCTCGATTACTCCGGGCGGAATGTTTGTTTTGGGAAGTTTGAAAAGGCATGGAATTCTTTCGATGTCCGACATTGGTAAATGCCTGTCGATGCCAAAGCCACATATCACCGTAATTGTTGATAAATTGATTGAAGAAGGTTATGTAGAGCGTCAGAGTGATCCCAAAGATCGCCGCCTGGTAAACATTTTACTGACAGAAAAAGGATTGGCTGATTTCGAAGATATCAAGAAGGATATCAGCGAAAACCTGAAGATTAAGCTTTCAACGCTGAGTAATGAAGAACAGGAGATCCTTGTCACCGCATCGCAACAGGTAAAAGAAATCCTGATTTCAATCTTATCCAAAGAATAGTGGTTTGAATAAATTTTGAATAGTTAAAAAATCAGATAAAAGAAATTTTTATGGAGAACAATAAAGCAAAAAAAGAGAAGAGCTGGAAGGTTTATATTCCTCTGGCATTGGTTATCGTATTGATCCTTGGTGGTGGTATCAGGTGGTATATCGACTACTCCAAATACATAAAAACCGATGATGCACACGTGGATGCAGATATTGTTGGTGTAAGTCCAAAAATTCTGGGACGCATCAGCCAGTTATATACCGATGAAGGAGATTCTGTGAAACAAGGCGAATTAATCGCTACGCTCGACAGTACCGATTTGGTTGCTCAGAGAAGCCAGGCGATTGCAGGTAAACAGCTGGCTGAAGCATCGGTACTACAATCCCGGGCAAAATACCAATCCGACATTCAAAATAACAAAGTACTGGAGATTTCCCTGAGCAGAGCAAAAGAAGATTTTGACCGTGCAAAAAGCCAGTTCGAGGGCTCTGTAATTACCAAAGAACAGTACGATCATGCAAAGAAAGCGCTCGAAACAGCCCAGGCCCAGCTCGAAGCTGCAAACTCCCAGGCTAATGTATCGAAATCTCAGATACAAAGCTCCGAAGCTTCAGTAGAAAATGCACAGGCACAAATCAATACGATCAGCACTCAACTGAATAACACCCGGCTTTTTGCACCCTGCACCGGGGTAGTGGGTAAGCGCTGGTTATTGCCAGGCGACATTGCACAGCCTGGTCAGTCTATTTTCACCATTGTGAACGGTCAAAAATTGTGGGTTAGTGTATTTCTGGAAGAAACAAAGATGGAGAACCTGAAAATCGGGCAATCGGTCCTTTTTACCATCGATACTTATCCTGATGTGACTTTTACGGGTAAAATATTCACAATAGGTTCCAATACAGCATCTCAATTCTCACTGATACCGGCCAGCAATGCTTCAGGAAATTTTACCAAAGTCACTCAGCGCGTACAGCTCAAAATATCTATCGATGGCATGGCTGACGGGAAAAAACTTTCAGACTATCGTGTTATATCCGGAATGTCAGCTAATGTTAAAATTATCAGGCAGTAATGCGAAAACTTACTCCAACACACAGGTTACGGGCAAAGTTGCGCAACCGCGATTCGGCGTATCATCCGCGACATGTAAATTATAAATGGTTTTTGCTGGCCAACATCATGTTAGGCACTTTCATGGCTGTGCTCGACGCCACCATAGTGAATGTAGGTTTGCCGAAGATCATGGCTTCATTTGGGGTAGGAATCGACAAAATTGAGTGGGTTATCACCGCGTATATGCTTGCAATGGCAGTGATGCTTCCTACCTCCGGATGGCTGGCTGACAAGTTTGGTTATAAGCGGCTTTATTTCATTGGATTAATGTTGTTTACCATCGGGTCGATGTTTTGCGGAATGTCGAACGATGAAAACACGCTGATCCTGTCCCGAATCATTCAGGGACTCGGTGCCGGGATGATACAACCACTCGGAATGGCCATCATCACCCGTGAGTTTCCACCACACCAGAGAGGAATGGCATTAGGATTCTGGGCCATCTCTGCTGCTGCGTCGGTTTCTTTCGGGCCGCTCATTGGAGGTTATCTGGTTGATAACTTTAGCTGGCAGCTCATTTTTGATGTGAATATACCTTTTGGAATTGCAGCCATGGTATTTACAATACTTATCCAGAGAGAATTTATTAACCCACGAATGGGGAAATTTGACCTGATTGGGTTTATATCCGTGGTGATCTTCGTGCCGGTTCTGCTTTTTGCCCTATCGGAAGGAAGCGCTTCGACCAATTCCGCCGGATGGCATGCCCCGTATATTTTGTTGTGTTTTGCCATTTCTATTGTTTTTGGAGCGATTTTTATTACCCAGGAACTTACTACCGACAATCCGCTGATTGATTTGCGGTTGCTTGGCAACTACAATTTTGGGATGGGAAACCTGGTCATGATTATTTTTAGTATGGGCATGTTTGGAAGTACATTTTTACTACCGCTTTACCTGCAAAACACCATGGGATATACAGCCCTTCAGGCCGGATCTGTTTTTTTACCGGTGGGGATCATCCAGGGGATGATGTCACCGATTGCAGGAAAAGTTTCAGATAAATTCAGCCCAAAAGCACCCATAATCGTGGGCGTAGTTACGTTGGGAATAAGCTTTATCCTCAACTCTCAACTGTCATTCCTCTCAGAGCACAATTTCATTATGCTTTCGCTTTATATGCGCGGGTTTGCTATGGGCATCATTTTCACCCCGTTAAGCACATTAATGTTACTCACCATGCCAAGAGATAAAATGGCACAGGCATCGGGCATTACCAATACGATCCGGCAGTTGGGTGGCAGTTTGGGAGTAGCCATGTTCACAACCCTCCTGACTACACGTATAAATTATCATATGCAAATGTATGGAGCTGCCATTCAATCCGGATCGCAGGAATTCAAAAATACCGCTGCCCATTTAACTAATTTTGCACAGCAACACCTTGGTAGCAATATGACAACAGCGGTACAACAAGGTAAATACATGCTAATGTCTCACGTTACCAAACAGGCTTACATTGCGGGAATCGACGACGATTTCTGGATTGCAGCTATGATCACGCTGGTGGGTCTTATCCCGGTTATTATCATGCGGGTCGGAATAAAAAATCACCTATAAAAGCTTAATTCTATGATTCATAAATTCAATAAATTCGTTTTATTCCTGCCATTGGTTGCAGGTTTATTGTCGATAGAAACAGTAAAAAGCCAATCGCTTGCTACTGATTCTTTATCGCTTAATTCGATCATTAGTGAAGTGGTTCAAAACCATCCAATGGTAAAAAAAGCACTGGAAGACATCAATAATTCTGATGCTAAAATTGGTTATGCAAAATCAGCGACCTTGCCCAATGTTGAATTTGCCTCTTCCTATTCACGAATTGGTCCTATCGCAGAAATCACAATACCGAATATGGGATCTTTCAGCTTAATGCCTCATGACAACTATTCGGCAGCTTTTAATGTGAACCAGACTCTCTATGATTTTGGCAAAACTGAAAAGAATATTTCTCTCGAAAAACAGGGTAAAGAGCTTAATATACAAACGGTTGAACAAGTCAGGCAGAAGCTTGCACAGGCCGTTATCAGCAACTATTATGTACTTCTTTACATTCAGGAAGCCATGAAAATTAAGGATGAACAGCTCAATACACTAAACGAACATCTTCGTTTCATTCAAAAGAAACTGGAGACAGGTTCAGCCACGCAATACGAAATACTGACAACCCAGGTAAGAATCTCTGTGATCGAAAATCAGAAAACAGATCTTGAAACAGTAAAACAAGTACAGATTTACCAGCTCAACTCCCTGCTTGGCAAGCCTGTAACAAGTTCTGAACAGGTAAAAAACGAATTGAATGTTTCACTTCCAAATCTGCAGAGTGAGGCACTGATTGCAGCTGCACTGCAAAACAGGGATGAAATGAAACTGGCCGGTGAAAAAGCGAAATTGGCAGAAATGCGTTATAACATAACCGGTTCGCAGAACAATCCGGTATTGAGCGGCTTTCTTTCTGGCGGTTTAAAAAACGGATACATCCCGTATATGTATGATCCGAAAGCAAATTTCGTAGCCGGAATTGGTATAAAAGTTCCCATTTTCGATGGAAAAAGGAAAATGTACAACCAGATTCAAGCTAAATCGGCTATTCAGATCAATGATCAGGAAACTGAAATCGTCCGCCGGAATATTGTTGAAGAGGTTGTGGAATCTCAATCCAACCTGTTGGCATCGCAAAAAAAGGTGGATCAGTCGGAATTACAGCTTCGGCAGGCAATGCAGGCATACGCTTTGGCTAAGGTTCGTTTTGATTCCGGAGTAATTACCAATCTTGAACTGCTGGAAGGATCTACCGCAGTCTCAGAAAGCCGGCTGATGCTGCTTAAGTCTAAAATTGACTTTACAGTTAATGTTTTTAAACTGAAATCAGCAATTGGGGAAAGACTCTATTAAAATGCCAAACCAGAGTCTGTTTTTACCGAAAACTAAAAAAAACTGTACTGAAATATAAAATATTGAAAATAAACACAAGGAAGTATATACTAAATCAATTTTCCTATAGTTTTATAGATGTGATTGAATTTTGATAATTCAAAAAAAATCTATCGGATTCAGAACTAATCAATCAATTCCCGGTAGAACCTTTCAAGGGCAGATTTATCTGCCCTTGTTTATTTCAAGTCAAAAGAGAGAAGACAAAAGTATTAATGCGAGCTATTTCTATTGTTAATCTTTACCATTCAACAGCCTAATCATTCAACATTTTCATTTCACAGCTTTCAGCCAGGCTTCGGCCATCAGCGAAGCGCCTGCCATTGACGGATGGACTCCATCTCCCGTCCAGTATTTGCCTGGTGCATGTTTTTGTGCTTCATCAAAAATTGCCTGATAGGGAATAAAAACAGATTCAAACTCATCAGAAAGTTTCTTTGCAGAAGCGCGGTAAGCATCAAATGCAGGGTACCATTTTTCGTTTACAGCAGAGCAACCCAAAACAGCAAAAGGTTCACAAATAACCAGTTTCACCTCCGGAAGCATCTTTTTAGTCGATGTCAAAAGCTGACGGTAATCATTTTCATATTTTTCAACCGTTCCATCATACTTTCCATCCAGTGTATGCCAGAAATCATTAACACCAACTAGAATGCTGATTACCTGCGGTTTGAGATCAAAACAGTCTTTCTGCCAGCGATCTGCCAACTGAAAAACTTTGTTCCCGCTGATTCCGCGATTGTAGATGGAAAACTGCTGAGAAGCCATCGTATTCAGCAAGTTGGCGGCTGCCATATAAGCATAACCAGATCCGAACGATCCGGGAGAATTGGCCAGTTGATTAACTTTATCGCGTCCGGCATCGGTGATTGAATCTCCCTGGAAAAGAATCACATCGCCGGTTTTCAAAGATGACAGAATACCTTTTTGTTTCTTTTCGATTGAAGGCATGGCAGCCGAAAGAATTCCCGGAATAGCAGCTAAACCAATGGTGCCGGCAGCTGCTTTACCGAAAAAATTACGTCGATTCATGTTCATAAAATTTATTTTTTAGGATTTGGATGATAAATTCCGCACGTTCATTCACGGAAACTAAAGGTAATTCTATTAATCGATAATTCAAACCGGTATAGGTATCCAGAACTACCTGATGAATCCGGACTGCTTCGGCATAAGTTTCTGTTCGAATCGCATCATTGACAAATATTTCCGGCCATGGCGGAGTTACAAAAACCAGTGGTGCATAGCGGTAATTCAGTACATTTTCGGATAATATTTCAGGATCGGCAAATCCTTTGTATCGGGCAAAAGCCAACTGATCAGGTATTCCGCGATCGGCAAAAGCAAAAGTATCGTCCGGAACTGACTCAAAAAAGGCGATTCGTTGCCTCAATATTTCTTGTTGAAACAGTTTCGCATTTCTCCATGGAAGGATTTCTCCTCCGGAAGTCAACTGCATCTCAATCAAATCGCGGGCAAACTCTCCTGAGCAAAGGTATCCTGACTTTCGAAACTCATCAATAAGTTCCGATTTGCCAAATCCGGGACCTCCGGTGATCACATAAATTTGTTTTTGAATCATAAACGAAATTGAAGGACAGAATTACTGAAGGATTGAATAAAGTACTCATTACAACTTTTCCTTCACCCGCATCATAATCTCGAGACACATTCGGCTGTTGTGATAGGGACATTTCCAGAATCCGGCCTTATCACCGTTTTGGTTTGGAATCCCTTTTTCAGAAATGCTCCAGAACCATTCGCCACCAATACGATCAACCAGTTTTTCAGAAATGAATCTCCAGCAATTTTGTGCCTTGTGGAGCCACTCAGATTTTTTGGTTAATTCGAAAGCATTCAGAAAGCCTACAACACCTTCTGCCTGAACCCACCAATGCCGGTCAGTGTCGAGATGACCTTTGTCCAGTTCATATACCAGGCTTCCATCGGGCTGTAATCCTTCGCAGGCAGCTACGGCAACATCGATACAGATTTTCTGGACTCTGCTCACCAAATCCTGATCTCCCAATACACGAGCCGCCTCATCCATCAGCCACGAAGCTTCTATGTCGTGACCATAGGATACAATCGTAGATTTCACATTCCAGTTTTCATCAAAAAACAAATTCAGGTGTCTGGTCTTTTGATTGACTATCTTTTCAATGAAAATCAGGATCAGGTTGCGTAATTGAGATGCTAATCTATCATCTTTCCAAACCCGGTAAAGGTTTGTATACGCTTCCAGAATGTGAAGATGCGTGTTCATCGTCTTCTTCTCATTCTCATCTTTTTCGCTCAATCGAAGGTCTTCAAGCAAAATCCAATCACGGCTATAGGCTTCAAAATAACCGTTCAGTTCAGAATCGAAACTGTATTTTTCGATAATACGGAACAGTTCGATAGCCGTCTGAAGACTTGATTCATCACCTGAAGCACGATAATGTTCGGTAAAAGCATAGATGAAAAATGCCTGCGAATATATCTGTTTCTTGGTGTCAACCGGCATGCCATCGAACGAAACCATCCAGTAGGTTCCTCCAAATTCAGTATCAAAAAAGTGATTCAGAATATATGCTTTCGCACAATTAGCCATTTCGAGATAAAGAGGATTTTTCTCATGAAGGTAAGCCGAGGAAAATGTCCACAGAATGCGTGCATTCAGGATTCCACCTTTATCAGCTTCTGAAACGAGCTGGCCATTTCCTTTAATTTGTCCATAGAAACCTCCGTGCTCATCGTCCTTCATCTTTTCCATCCAGAAAGGAAGAATGTTATGCGTCAACTCTTCTTTAAGTTTCTGTTTGAGTTCTATAAGAATGTCTTTCATTACTTGTTTCTTTTCAGATTGAGCTGTTCCGAATTTTCTTTTACTTTTTTATCTGAAAGCGGATAGAACATCATGCCTACGAAAGCAAGTACACAGCACATCGCTGGCATTAAGCTGATCATGATATGCTCACCAAAAATGGTTTCTGAACTTTGTTGAACCGCATTAGGCACATAATGGAACACCGCAAGAATCCATCCACTCATTGCTGATCCAAAAGCCCAGCCCAATTTTTGCGACATAGAAGAGGAGGAGAAAATCAAGCCCGTTGCGCGGCGTCCGGTAAGCAATTCCTGATGATCGACAATGTCGGCAAACATCGACCACAATAATGGCAGAACATATCCGGCGAAAAGTGAAATCATGAACTGGAAAATCAGGATCCAGGTGATACTGTTCGGAATGAAATAAAAGCCTGTGCTTAATACCCCGGCAATTAACATGGCAATCATGTAGGTTCTTTTCTTCCCGTATTTTCTGGAAATGGCAGGTGCAGCCATTACCCCAATCAGGTTAGCAGCCTGACCGACCAGAAAGTAAATGGTGGTCATATCCCAACCTGTTCCTGTCATTCGATAGTTTACTTTCACGTAATCCCTGAAAAAGTAGATGGCAACACTGTCGCGAACAGCATTGAAGAGTAAAGCAGCCAGACCGGTTGCTACCAAAATCCACCAGGGAGCATTGTGAAACAGGTTTTTTAAATCCTTTTTGATCGAAGCATTTTCTTCGCTCTCTA
>Ga0079306_1000905_pt1 | contig 22731 bp, 13 predicted proteins | sample Methanotroph_Enr_FD_79181 | JGI IMG/M metagenome (GOLD analysis project Ga0079306, IMG submission 79181) | Enriched soil microbial communities from Old Woman Creek wetland in Ohio, USA - Methanotroph_Enrichment_5 | ecosystem: Environmental > Terrestrial > Soil > Wetlands | place: USA: Ohio...
GTTTATGCCAGACCTATTGATGATAACCTGACATTTAAAATTGATACTTATAATACTGCCGCTACAAATTATAATTTGGCGGGTTGGAAAACATTGTCAAACTATGATGCTAATAGTACAAAATCGCCTTTTGCGATTACAAACTCAAGTGACGTTGCTATTGAGTATAATGCTTCTAAGACAGTCAAGACTGTAACTCTGGCTTATCCGGTGATTAATTTACTTGGCATAAAATATTCCGGAATTATTACGCTTCAGCCTTATAAGTCTATCGTTTTGTTAAGAGATCCTAATCCTTTATTAAAATCCGCTACAATTACTCCAATATTAACTGAAGAAAATATATCTATTCCGGAAGGAAGTAACTACAACGGATGGCTAACCTCAGGTGTCTATGAACGGATACTTCTATCAGGATCAGGCAGAGATAGCATTGTTAAAACTTATCTGTCAGTTATTCCTCAAATTGTGGATACTGAGAGTAAAATCAATACCAATGTCGAAAATTCAAATGCGTTAGAAGTGAAAGAAATAATGGATTTTGATCTTTATCCAAATCCTAGTCAAGGTAATGTTACTATTCGTTTCTCGGAATTGCCAGAAGCCGGAAGCAGAATTGATATTTTGGATGTATCAGGAAGAAGTGTTGATTCCCGTCTAATTTCAAATACTACAGAAGAATTTAATCTTAATATGCAATCCTCAGGTTTATATTTTGTAAAATCCATAATAGGAGCTAATAAAATAATTAAGAAATTGATCATTAATAAGTAAGGTTGGTTTAATTCAAGATTATCATATCATTTTGATGAGTTTTGATTTCATTAAATGGGAAGCTGAGATGTACCAATCTGTTTTAGTTTTTGCCTTGATTATTAGGTATATTCTCATGCATGATCAAAAGTTGGGAAAAGGGATGAATCACGAGTTGGTGGTTAATCCCTTTTTGCTATAGACTCGAATGATTTTTAAATTAAAGGGTAAAAACTGATATTCTGCTTCTAATATGCATAACTATTTCATCAAGAATCCTATTTTGTTAATGTAGAATACCTTTATTGGTTGTTTATCTTTTTATTCGGTTAGTCAGACGAGTCAGATGACTTTTTTGTGATTCCATTTTAACCTCTGTTTTTGAAATAAGATTTCAATTTTATATTCTATCCACACAACAAGATTACTGATCCATATTTTGTCACTTTTTAGATAATGAACATCAGTACTAGAGATGGAGCCTTAAATATTGGTAACGATCACTTCCTTGATTCTTAATTCATTGTTATTAAGGTGTATAAAACTAACTTGTTTCACACTTTAAAAAGGAATCTTCCTAAATTCATGGTAATCCATATCAGGAAATTGATTCATTTCATTTGCAAATAATTCTTCAAAATCTTAGATTTACTATGTTTTGCAGTTGGAGATTTGTCTATTTCCAATTTTTCGCACAATTGTGCGAAAAATTGGAATGAAATATACCTCTATTTATTAGTTGTTAATAAACCACTTGATAACTTAAATGTAATTAATGAACTTAAGTTGTAGTATAATAATACTTTAGTGCCAATAATAATATTTGAAATCTGAAATTCTAAATCTTTGGTATACCATTTGGAATTTTAAGAACGTGTTGATGAAAAAGTTCTTAAATCTACTGGGAGTATTTGAAAAAGATTAATTCATGGATATCTGCGCAGAATTGAATGATCTTTAAAGATATTTAAGTGGAGAAAAAAATTTGTTAATTATTGAGAATACAACCAATGAGTTAACGAATAAATTATGTAGCGAAGATTGGGATAAGAAAGAGATTTATTCAAAAATTATTATTTAAACACTAGCAATGAAACGATTTTACGAATTAGCAAAAAGAGCAATCCTTTTAATAATCATTGTGCTTTTTTCAATGATGAGTTTTGCTGCAACCTATTATGTTAGCAATACAACAGTAGGAGCTTCGGATTCAAACAATGGATTAAGTCCTGCTGCGCCCTGGAAAACTTTATCAAAGGTGAATTCTGCGAACTTTGCTCCTGGAGATTTTGTATTGTTTAAAAGGGGAGACATTTTTTTTGGTACTCTGACAGTTAAAAATTCCGGAATATCAGGAAATCCAATTACATATTTTAACTATGGTGCTGGCAATTTGCCTGTTATCAGTGGTTTTGAAACTTTGGCAGGTTGGGTAAATACAACTGGCAAAATTTGGGAAGCAAACACAACTGCAATACCGTCTACCCTGAAAATGCTTACAATAGATGGTGTGAATACCACAAAAGGTCGCTATCCGAATTCAGGTTATCTGACATACGAATCATCAACAATAGGTTCGATTACAGATAATCAATTGGCTGCAGCTAATGGATACTGGACTGGAGCAGAAGCGGTAATTCGGGTTAGTGCATATAGAACACAAGTTTCATCAATAACTGATCATACTGGGACAACATTAACAATAAATTCTCTCGCCAGTGCGCCAAGCTATGCAAATGGATACTTCATTCAGAACACCACAAAAGCACTTGACATTGATAAAGAGTGGTGCATCACTACCGGAAAGATCTCGATGTATTCATTGGTCAATCCTTCTGTTTATGAGGTAAAGGCAGCCATACTTACTAATTGTATAGCTATGTCAAATCAAAATTATGTTACCATAGATGGACTGAATATTCAGGGTGCAAATACAAACTGCATATCGGTAGTAAATGGCTCAAATATCATTATTCAAAATTGCGAACTTAGTATGTCTGGCTTAACAGCTGTAAATACTCAGGGAACTACCGCTATATTGATTAATAATAACAACATACACGACACGCAGGGAATTTCAATTTATGCACCAAGTTCAACAACTTATGCTACAATATCTAATAATTCAATATCGAATGTTGCACTTTTAGAAGGCATGACAACTTTGTATATGTATAATGCTATATTTGCTCAAGGTAATAATTCTTTGATTGAGTATAACACCATTAACAATTTAGCTTCTGGAGGAATCTTTTTTAAAGGTAATAACTCAATAGTTAGATATAATACGATTGATAACTATGGTTTGATACTAACCGATTGTGGTGGAATTTATACCGACCAAGCCGCTTCTACAGGCAGGGTAATTCAAAATAATATAGTTGTGAATGGTCAATATGATTCAGCTGGTATAACCGATTGGGGACCGCAGACCGTTGGAATCTATTTGGATGAACAATCTGCGAATGTATCAGTTAGTGGAAATACAATTGCTAACATAAATGGACATGGAATTGTCATTCACAGTTCAAATAATAATACGATACAAAACAATACGGTATATAATTGTTTGCTCCAACAGATTACGTTATCACACAATACGGTCATGTCGCCAACGAATCTGATGTCAGGAAATGCCATATTAAATAACGTTTTCGTAGCAAAAGAATCCAATCAACTTGCAATGTATTTTGCATCAAATTACAATGATTTGAGTTTTGGTTCTGCTAGCGGAAACGTATATGCTAGACCAATTGATGATAATCAGGTATTTAAAATTGATACGTATAATACTACTGCGCAAAATTACAATTTAGCCGGATGGAAAACATTATCAAAGTATGATGCTAATAGTACAAAATCACCACAAGCAATTACCAATGCGGATGATTTGCAATTTGAATACAACGCTTCTAAATCTCCGGTCATAATAACTTTATCTCAACCTATGATTGACATGCGGGGTGCAAAGTATTCCAGAAGTATCACTCTTCAACCTTATACTTCTATTGTAATGATGAAAGATAATAATGTAGCTCCTATCCTTTATACTGAATACAAATCTATTTGTGATGGAACGAATTACAATGGTTGGGCAATTACGGGTAAATATGAACGCAAACTAACTGCTGCTTCAGGTGCTGACAGTATTGTTACAACTTACTTAACCGTTAATCCTAAATATGCGATTAATGAAGAGATTACGATACAGGATGGTGAGAACTATAACGGATGGACAAAATCAGGTGTTTATACTCGTAATTTATACTCTATTTCTGGTTGTGATAGTATAGTTACAACTAATTTAATTGTTGCAAGTGTGGTTAATAAACAAGGAAATATTGCACCTGTGCATTTTTCAACAGTTTGGCAAAGCCAAACTGGAATAAACTATATGAACCTGATGGTAGTTTCCGCGACTCTTGAAGACCTTCCATTAACTGCAGATGACGAAATTGCTTTGTATGACGGTAATTCCTGTGTGGGAGTAAAAAGACTGGGTACAACTATTAATCCCGCAGATAATACTACTTTTCTCAATATTCCCGCTTCACAAAAAAGTGGTCTGATTAATGGTTTTACTGATAATGATACCATCATCATTAAAATTTGGGATCATGTTAATCAAAAAGAAATGTTTGCAAAAGCAATAACCTACCATAATGATATCTCTACATGGACAACTTCTGGTAAATATATTTCGGGTGCTACTGCGGTTGCAGAAATTGTATCTTATACCGAATATACTCAAACTATTGAACTTAAAGCCGGATATAACATGATTTCGACTTATGTTACAGCTCCAAATGAAACAGTTGGCGAAGTTGTAAAACCATTGCGTGATGCGGGTTCTCTGATAAAAATTCAGGATGAAGCCGGCAATTCATTTGAAAATTATGGAACAGTTGGTGGAGGTTGGATTGATAATGTAGGAATAATTGAAAAAACTGAAGGATATAAAATTAGAGTGGCTAATAATTGTACACTTCAGGTTACCGGTCGGCCAATAGCGTTGCCACTTGATATCCCATTAACAACCGGTTGGAATATCATTTCTTTTCCACGGACTGATGCACTTGATGCAATGTCGATCATTCAAACTTTGATTGATCAGAATAAGTTAGTAAAAGTACAGGATGAAGCAGGTAATTCGATTGAAAATTGGGGAATATTTGGTGGCTGGAAAAACGGTATTGGGAACTTTTTTCCTGGAAAAGCCTACAAAGTAAAAATGAATAGTAATGCAATTCTTACTCTTCAGCAGAGCTATACAAAATCATCAACTATTTTGGCTAATACGGAAAAAACTGAATATTTCATTTCAGCAGTCGAAGGGAATGGTACTGATCATATGAATATCAATCTGGTAAGTTTACGCGAATCGGGTATTTCTGTTGGTGACGAACTCGCTGCATTTGATGGAGAAATATGTGTTGGTACACTGAAAATTACGGAAAATGATTTTTTGTACGGTTCAGCCAGTTTAGTTACTTCCTTTTCAACAGACGATAAGTATCAGGATGGTTTTAAGGTAGGTGATCCGATTCAAATTTATGCATGGAATCAACTTTCAGGAAATGAATCAAAAGTTTTGGCCGAAGTTGTTAAAGGACAAATGAATTATGAAAAAAATGCCAGCGTTATGATTAAATTAAAATCATTAACCACTGGCACAGAAACTTTATCAGAAAACCTGCAGATTGACGTTTTCCCAAATCCAAGCACTGGAAGATTTACTGTTCGTTTTTCTCAATTACCAGAAGCAGGAGGTCAGATTGATATTTTGGATATCTCAGGAAGAAAAATTTCATCCCGTCTCATATCGGAAACATCTGAAAGGTTTGATATTGAAGGACAACCCGCTGGTATTTATCTTGTAAAATCAATTTTAGGTTCGAATGAAATAGTTCAAAAATTAATCATCAATTAGGTAGGTTTGGTTCGATTCAAAAGTCCCCGGTTGCTAGTGTTCCGGGGATTTTTTTTGTTGAATTTTCAGGAATTAACTTGTGGAATTCTAAAAATAATTTTACTTCCCATTCCCTTTTCACTTTCTACCCAGATTGCTCCCATATGTTTTTCAATAAATTCCTTACAAAGAATTAACCCCAGGCCACTGCCAGTTTCGTTGGCGGTTCCTGGTACTGAGGCTTGCCCGTTGATTACAAACAGTTTTTTCCTAGTTTCTTCATCCATTCCAGTCCCAGTGTCCGAAATGCAAAATTCAATCTGACCATTTTTGATCTCTGCGGCAATAACTATTTCCCCTCCAGGTAGTGAATATTTGATTGCATTACTTATCAGATTTCTGAAGATGGAAGTTAGCATATTCGTATCGGCAAATACTTCCAGTTGATCTGAGATGCTATAATTCAATTTAAGCTGTTTGACCTTTAATGCCGATTCTAAAGTTTCTTCAACATTCTTAATTATTGGTAAAAGCCTTTGCTTGATTGGTTGAAATAATATTTTTCCAGTTTGAACTTTAGCCCATTCCAAAAGGTTATCCAATAATTTTAATGTCTTTTTCGTGTCATCATCAATTAGTTTGAGATAACTTTTCTTTTCTGTATCATCGATGGCGTCATATTGACTCTGAATAAGAGACAGAAAGCCAAGAATGCTATTAAATGGACTTCGTAAATCATGCGCAATAATCGAAAAAAATTTGTCTTTAGTGGCAACTAAGTCCTCTAATCGATTTTCATTGTCTGATAGGTCAGCAGCCAACATTCTAAATTTCTCCTCGCTTTTGCGCAGATCTTCTTCGATTTTTTTACGTTTTGTAATATCATTTACAATGAGTTGCACAGCTGCTAAGCCATGAAAGAATGTCGGTATTAGTGTAATTTCTGCGTCAAAAGCAGAACCATCCAATCGCACCAACTTTTCTTCGAATGCTTCTTCATAGTGCCCATTTTGAACAGATTTAACCTTCTTTAAAAGAATATTCTTCGATTGCGGATGAGCAATTCTTGCTGTGGGTTTTCCATTTAACTGCAAATGCGTATTTCCTCCAAGGATCTTATTCCCGGCAGGATTGAGGAAAGCAAATTTGTTGTTTTGAATTATTGCTATTCCAGTTGGAATAGATTCAATCAGGTCTTTGAATTGTTCTTCCTTTTGCCTGAAATTTTCTTCGATAACTTTATATTTCGTTATATCCTGAATAGTCCCATAAGATCGAATTGGATGTCCTTCCTGATCGAAATCGGTGTTACAGATTTCATTAATCCATTTGATCCGACCATCATCGAAAAGCAAACGATAATTAAGCTCAATGGGTTTGAAAGTCTTCTTCAAATTTTCTTGAGCTTGATGCTTCAATTCTCGATCATCAGGATGAACCATCTCAAGGAAGCTGTCATAATTTGCTCCATATTGTCTGGGATCTAATTCAAGAATCTCGAAAATTCCATCAGACCAAATCAATTGATTGTATTCCTGATCAAGAAACCAACGGGCCATATGTGCGCTGATTTGAGATTTCTTTAAAAATTTCAAATTTATTTCTTCATCACGAGGATTGGCAAAAACGATCTCGTAGGGTTCCTGTTTAACCAAAATACTTTGTTCGGATTCGACTGGTAGCGCGTTTTTGTTTTTGAGTTTTTTCATGGTGTATCGTAATTAGGCTGTTTTAATTTGAACTAAAAAATCTTTAATTTCTGGGTAATTGACTACAAATTGATTTGATTTCGGATATGATTTCTTAATTTTCCCGACCGTCAATTATTCGGCAATTATTAAGATTGTCCAAACTTGATGTTATAGGTTCTGATATGAACATTTTATACAATAACTGAGTGGAAAGAATGGCTGCAATTGCCATTTGATCAACTTCGGGTACCATTTTTTGTTGTCTGGTTTTGGTGATCAGGTCACTAACTTTTTTGGAATTAAATATCCCGAATGATTTCAATAATTCTTCAGAAAGTATCTCGTTGATGTAGTCAGGTGCTTTATTATTGCAAAGTATACTTGCGATAGGGGCACGGTATGGTTGTTTAGGTCGGTTAGTAATTGAATGTGGAATTTTCCCCAAACTCAATTTTTTTAGAATGAATTTCTCGTTTAAACCGTTCAATTTCTGATGGTCCGGTAATTTGGAGCAGAATTCGATTACCCGGTAATCAAGGAACGGATATCGTCCTTCAACAGAATTCCCCATTGCCATCCGATCACCTTGAGATGATAAGAGATATCCGGACATGAAGATTGTTGCTTCCAGGTATTGTGATTTGGCAAGATCGCTCCATTCTTCAAATCGATCAGGCAGTATTTTGTATACTTCATTAATCGGATTACTGATCTTGATCGAGTCAGTAAAATCTTGTGATAAGAAAGATTTTATCCTGCTGGTATTATGCCAACGAAGGATATGCGAATAAAGCGGATCATTGGTTTCATTTAGCTTATATCCAAAGAACATTTTTAATGCAAAATCAGGTGAGTCCTTCAACCTTGGGAGATATGGGTAAAGTTTTGTTAATAATCGCGGCCGGAGTTTTGAATTTGGTTCATTTGCCCAAAATCTTCTGATTTTTGCTTCCTTGAAAATATTATATCCTGCCAGAAATTCATCAGCACCTTCTCCAGTAATCACTACTTTTATATTGCTTTCCCTAACCTTTTTTGAAAGCAAAAACATTGGAATCGGGGAAGTTCGTAAGATTGGAAATTCTGTATGCCATATGCTCTCTGCAAAATTTTCTGCAATTTCACTGGTTGTACAGGTAAATGCCGTGTGATTGGTATTAAAGAATCTTGCAGCCTCTTCCTGATAAGTAGTTTCATCATAAACCTTATCTTTAAAACCGATTGAAAAAGTATTCAGAACTTCCGGATCAATATCTTTAATATAGGATGTTGTGACACTCGAATCCAATCCGCCGCTCAAATAAGCTCCGACAGGTACATCGGCTTTTAGCCTGATCTTGACTGCATCATGCAATAATTCATTGAATTCTTCCAGTGATTCAGATAGACTGGTTGGTTGAATTTCATCACGCGATGGGAAATCCAGACTCCAAAATTTTTCAATTTGCAGTCCATCTGAATTCACATGCATAAAATGTCCGGGCGGCAATTCATAAATATTGGTAAAAGGAGTATTTGGCGATAGTGTGGTCCAGAATGAGAAGATTTGTGAAATGCTGTCTGAATGCAAAGACCTCTCAATCAGATCAAGTGAAAATAATCCTTTTATTTCGGAACAAAAGGCAAATGCACCGTTTTGAGACCAGTAAAATAAGGGCCGGATCCCTACTCTGTCGCGGGCAAGAAAGATTTCCTTTTTATGCTTATCCCAAATGCAAAAAGCAAACTGACCATTAAATCGTTTCAAACAGTTCGATCCATATAAAGCATACATCTGAACAACAACTTCTGTATCACAATTTGTTTTTAATTTAATGCCTTTTTTTAGGAGCTCAGATCTCAGTTCTGGAAAATTAAATATTTCACCGTTATAAACGATCCAATACCGCCCAGTTTCGTCAGACATGGGTTGTTGCCCCGTTGAAAGATCTATGATGCTCAACCGAACACTACCAATTCCAATATTCTGATCAAGGTAAATTCCACTCTCATCAGGGCCACGGTGACGAATCAGCGAAAGCATTTTCTTCACATTTATTTTGACAGATGGCTCCTTGGATGAATGATAGTTATATATTCCTGCAATTCCGCACATAAAAAACAATTTATAATTTGGCTTTCAATAGACCAGGTAAGTATTAGTGCTGAATTGCTTTTGAATTGTTAATCTCATGATTGTTAAATATTTAACTGAGTATAATTCTTTTAAGTTCTTTCTTGTCGATTTTTCCGTTGCTGCTCTTAGGCATTTCCTGTAAAAGAACAATTTTTTGTGGTACCATAAACGCTTCCAAATGAGCCATGCAATTCCGTTGAATTTCCTTATCATCAATTTTTGTCTGATCATGTGTCGTAACGAAAGCTACGATTGATTCGCCCAAAATAATATCTGGGATTCCGAGAACTGCCACTTCTTTAATTCCATCTATTTTATAGATGATGTTTTCCACTTCGATCGGACTGACTTTTTCGCCTCTTGTTTTAATGATATCATCATTTCTTCCCTGAAAGTACAAAAAACCTTCCTCATCCATTTTGAACAAATCATGAGCACATAATATTTTTTCTCCGGGGATTTTTGCGGGTTTTAGCATTTCCTTGCTTAATTCGTCATTATTCCAATAACCAGCCATAACATGTGGCCCACGTATATGAAGGATTCCTGTTTCGCCTGGAAGCACCGGTTTTCCATCTTCCGACAAGAGAAAAACTTCCGTCCCTGGTATTGCTTTTCCTACTGAATTTATTTTTAAATCAAGTAACTCGGGTTCTAAATAGCAAACCCGTTTGCATTCTGTTAACCCATACATTTTAAAAATCAATGCATTGGGGAAAATATTCTTTAGATCCGTGATAAATTCTGCCGGAAGAGCGGCCGCAGTATTGGTTATTTTTTTTATACAATCAAATTTAATTCCGTTTTTTTTGTGGGTTGCGATCATCATCGCATAAATCGAGGGTACTCCTGGGAAAACGGTCGGTTTTAATTGTTCAATTTGTCTGAATATTGTAGGCGGAAAATTGAATGAATGTTCAATAATAAGTGTTCCTCCTATGGTGATGGCCATTATTAGCTGATAAAGGCCATAATCAAATGCTAAAGGTATAACGAGCATGATGCGTTCGTCTTCTGTCAATCTTAAATATTCAATAAGGCTCCAGGATGTAAAAACCATAGATTGGTGTGTCATCATTACGCCTTTCGGAAAACCTGTGCTACCCGATGTGTATATTAGAGCAGCCAAATCATTGGGAATAATCTTTGGCAGATATGTTTTATGTTCCTTATTTAGAATGATTTCTTCGAAGTCTATATATTCTGGAACATTATCTCTATTTAATTGACTGGCTTCTGAAAGATTGAGTTCCTGAACCTCTTCTAAGCCTTCCAGAGCCAAGGAAAGTTCATTGATGAGTATGCCTTCAGAAATGACCACTTTTGCACCGCAATCATTTAAAATGTAGTTTAATTTGTTCGCTTTTGTTTGAGGATTTACTACCAGAAAAACTCCCCCTGCAAGGGTAATTCCATAAATTGAAACGATGCATTGCCAGGAATTATTCATGAATATTGCTACACGATCGCCCTTTCTTATTCCTGCATTGATCAGATGAAAAGCTAAGTTCTCTACACTTTCATTTAGGATTGTGTATGAATACTCTTTTCCCTTATAGATTGCAGCCGTTTTCAAAGGATGATTCCGAAAGGAAAACTCCAAGGCCTCTCCCAATAAACGTTGTGGTCTTGAAATCATAGTATGAAAGTTAAGCTGCTTTGATTTTTCTGGCTACAAAATGAGCAATTGCATTAATTGATTCAAAATTTGACTCAAGGAGTTCATCGTCAGCTGCTGTAATCGTAAAGTCTTCTTCAATAAAATCAATAATTGAAATGAAACCCATTGAATCCATGATTCCCTGAGCAAAAATGAGGGAATCGTTATTGATTTGGTCCTCTGAGATATATGAAGTCCTTAGAATGAATTGTTTAACTTTTTCCTGAATTTGAAGTATATCGTCCATAACAAAATGAATAATGGTTTAATAAATATAATTGTAATTGTTGTTTTTATTTTTTAGTTGTCAATTATTTGAGATTGTTTCACTCCGTTCGCGATGACGCTTCGATTTAAGTTTTAGATATTTAATGATAGACCCTGAGTCGATAGGAGACCTTCAATATGTAATAGGGGCCATTCTTAAATATTCTGTTGTTTTCTGTTTTCTTTTTAAATTCTTGTTGATTAGTACTATTTCTTCGGTTGTTTTGCCTAATACTTTGCCAACTGCTTCAGGAGAAATCTCGTTCTCCATACCATACCAGATTAAGTCCATCTCATAGTAAGGCATTTGAAAGAAAAATTCTTCCTGAGTTTGTTCTGCAGTATATGTATCTGATGTTGGAGTACGGCTTATTATTTCCTGCGGGATATTGAAGTAATCAGCCAATTGGTAAACCTGAGATTTATATAAATGGGCAATTGGCATAATATCTGCTCCACCATCACCATTTTTCACAAAAAATCCTTGCTGAACTTCATGTTTATTTGGTGTGCCAATCATTGCATAATGCAAACGCTCAGCATGATAATAAATCATAGACATACGAGATCTCTGTTTGAAATTGGATGCTGCTACAATTTGAAGATATTCCTTGACTGGTAAGATTTTGCTTTTCTCTTTTCCATCATTATCAATAATCGTAAGTGAAAAGACCGGAGGTAAAAATTGATTCAATCCACTCTGGTTGATTCCAATTTTCATTTTGTAGTCGATCGGATTATACTCAGGAAAGACTGAAACAACAGCTTCATCTCTCCTTCTGTAACAACCGAAACCTTCTAGCGCATCGGTAATATTTTCTTCGATGGTCTGAACATTAAATTTTGCAGCCAGTTTTAGGGCCAGTTCCTTACTTTCAGAACTGGAATCTTTCTCGGGTAGCATGATGCCTAATACCTTTTCAGCCCCAAGAGCTTTTACTGTTAATGCCAGAGTTACCGAAGAATCGATTCCACCGCTTATTCCGATTACTGCACCTTTCCGTTTAAGTACACCAAGAATATCTTCCCTTAATTTTCCGGAAATCCTATTTACTTCAGTTTCCACATTTTCAAAGTTTAAAATATCTTTTGAAAATGGTATTTGGGTTTTAGTATTCAATATGTAATATTTTAAGTTTTAGCCTCTCCTTTATTTATTATAAAAACCATTCTGTAGGTATTGAATTACTTGATTACTGATGATCCTTTAATTTTAAACGTCTGATTCTTAATTTAGAATAATCCATTTTCCCATTAAAAATAGTATCTATTGAACTTTCGTAATTATTTCTCAGATAAAATTCAGAACTGTTTCTTGTTACTTTTATGCTATCAGAAAGATTAACGTCAACCACCGTAATTAACAGAAATGATTCTGATATTGTTCCCGCTTTTTTGAGTGATTGAGTTATATTTATTGTATCCATTACGTTGCATTCATAGTATGAATGATCCGATATGTAGTCTGGCAGTGGATTTAACAAATTATCGCCCTGATAATAATGCTTAAATGTAAAAGCTAATGCTTTGTTATAAAACAGTACCGGTTCTCTAGGATGTTCATTCTTTTTTACGAATTTGGCCACTGATTTATAGTCAAAATCTTGCATATATGGCGACTTATAATTAATTAGCAGTACTACGATAAAATAGGTAACAAAAATTCCATAAATTATTTTTTTTAATGTGCCACTATAAACATTAAATGCGGAATATAGCAAACAATAGAATGGGAAAGCTATTGTCATGTATTTATCACTATACACCAAACTACCGGAAAAATATAATACGATAAGGAAAACAACGAAAAGAAAAATAATTGGAATATAAATTTCAATAGAACCTCTAAAATCTTTGCTTATTTGTTTGGTATCGGCTTTGTACAACTTAAATAATGAAATTATTAGTAGCAAACCTAATATAATTTTTGAGCTCCACCAGACTATTCTCGAATTTGGCAATTCTTTAATAGCTATTAAGAATTCTTGAGGCGTAATCAGAATTGATCGAATTCTGTCTGCAAAGCTAAATCCTTCAAGCAGATATTGATGCATTGCTAATTGCTCTTTGATATACAAGAGATTAGGAAGAAATAGCAGTGCGATCGGAAATGTCCAAAGACAAAAGTTGAAAAATAAACGCCATCCTTTAGATACGAGGACAATAAGAGATAATGAAATTACAAGAAAAAGGAAATAATATTGAGTATAAACTCCGATAGTACAAACCAGAATAAAGAAGAACTTATGGATCTTAGTATTGTAAAAGTATATCTGATAAAATAAGTATATTGCCAGTAATGATAAGAATATTAAAAGAGAATAAAGCCGTATTTCATGACTAGCCCAAACAGTGAAAGGATTAAGAAGGAATAATACAATCACCCATTTTGTATAGACTTTCTCGAAAATTAACTTTAATAATTTATTTAAAACAAAGGCTGACAAAAGTATGAATAAAACCGACAGTAATCGAGCAAAGAATATCCCATCGTTAATTTTCCGCCATAAAGAAAGAATAATAAAATAACCTGGAGGCTGACCCTCAAAATAGTAAGAAAGATTAATAACTTTTGATAAACTATTGGCTGATGTGCTTAATGAATAGGCTTCATCTTCCCAGATATTTAATTTATAGCAGAGAAAAAACAAATATGTGGCATAGATTAAAAGGAATGTATAAAATAAGTAGGAATCAATTCTTTGCCAATTTAGATTTTTATAAGATTTATGTATTTCTGCCTTCATCTTTCAGCAATAATAAGTACCCGTTTAAATATTAACCTTTTAAACTACCTTTTTGTTTGTTATTTCCTTTTTCAAAGTTATACCAAGGTGAAACATTTCTTCGAAATATCGCTTGCTCTGAAGAGATAAAAATCCAAGGCTAAGAAATTGAATTGCAGTAACAAAGGTTATTCCCCCTACAAGGAATGATTGAGGATTCTTTGAGAATTGTTTCGCAAGACTAATTGAAAATGAAGTTACACTTCCATTAGAAAAACTTTGATTAATATCGACTAAAGTATCATAAAATAACCACAGGAGTTCATAAAGCGAAAGTATCATCAAAAAAGTTCCAATTCCAAGGAAAAAAAAGTATGGTCTGAATATGAATGTCGACATTAATCCAGAGAAAAAGCCTTTCATTATCCTCATACTTGATTGACGTGATTTACTATGTTTTAGTTGTTCTGTCCAATCAAGGTGTGCCGGTATTTCAACCATTTTGGCTCTGAGAATTATGCCTTTATAAATAATTTCAGGGTTAATCTCATAGTCAACGGTTTTTAAGTCGAGAGTTTTTATGAAATCACTGCTGTAGGCTCTAACCATCCCAGTAAAAGTGTGGATATCTGAAGTGGCAAAGACTCTCATAAAACTATTCACCCATTTGCTCATAATCTTCCTGCCAAACGGAACGGCAGTCACTTTTCCACCCTTCATGTAAGGTGAAGCGATTACAATATCTGCAGATGTTTGATTGAGTTTTTCAACCATCATTCCAATATGCTCAACCGAATAACTCAGATCAATATCCATGACCACCAAAATATTGCCTTTCGAGTTTTGGAAACCTGTTTGTAAAGCACTTCCTAAATTAAGATTTGTTGGATGATGGACTACTCGTATCTGATCATTTTGACGAACCAGTTCATCAGCTATTTCTCCGGTTTTATCTTTACTACCATCATTTATAATTAAAATTTCCCATTGATATTCAAAATTTTTACTTTCAAGATAACTAATGATTGTACTGATGTTAGCCTGAAGTATTGCCGCTTCATTGTAGCAGGGAATAATAATGCTAATAATTAATTTATCTTTAGAATTCATTGAGATATTTTCTTTAAAATACATTTAGACATTCTCTAATTGATTCCCATTATTTATAATTTTTGAAAGGTCTTCTTCATTTAACTCTATATCTTCTGTACGAATAGTCATTAAATTGGAAATCCCAATATAGATAAGAATACTCCATAGGATGAAGTAAGTGAAGAACACTCCGGTACGAGCAAAACTCAAAGCTGGTAACAATAATATCCAAAAATATTTCGTGTCTATTTTTAGCGTTAAAAAATAAATAAGCAACGGAGACAGTAAAACCATATAATGACTAAGAGAGCTCGGATAAATCATTAGCATACAAAGCAGATAGGGGAAAAATGATAAATATACATTTGCCTTATATAATTTCTTTGAAGCAGAATAAGTAACCCATACAAGAATTCCAGCTACTAAATAATAAGATATATTTACTATATTTTGTGAAAGTCCATAAATCTTAAGGTTCCGATTAAAAAAGGAAATTAAAGATTGATTAATATCTTGTTCATACAAATATTGTGGTAATCTATTGGTGGGTGGAGACAGGAAAAAACCAGTAATATTATGAAATCCCCATATAGTACCAGTTATTAAAAGTAGCACAATTCCTGTTGCACCAAAATATAATACAGACTTCCAATTTTTGTTAAAAATAAAGAATAAGATCAGAATACCTGTGATTGGTTTAATAATTAATGATAATGCCAAATATAAACCTGAAATTGGTTTATTAATATTTTGAAGAACCAATAATAGAAAAAACAGAATGAAGAAATTCGTTTGGCAATACTCTATTGTTAGGTTTGTGCCCGGCAGAAGAATTATTATAATAAAAAATAGTAAAAATGAGTATATAGATCTTTCTTTCTTTACAAATACAATATTTGCGGTAACCGCATTAGCTATAATAAAAACAAAAATTAGTAAACTGAAAATTGTTTTGGAAGTATGATAGTTTAGTAAAGCTAATGGAGCATAAATAAGCATCGTGATTGGAGGCGACAAAAACCCAACATCAATGATTTCTACTTTAAATTCGTTATCATAAGTATATGGGAAATCAATTTTATGAAACAGGATATTAAAACTATTTGGGTCGTAAAAATCTAATTTATGCACTCCAAGTAAGCCCTGCATATAAAAGCACATGAAATCCCATTGTTCATTTGAGGTGGCTGCCCTTATTGTATGATATACTAAGAGCAAAAACATCAGGGAAGCAAATCCAATAAGAATTCCTTTTGAAATTTGTTCCCAATTCAGTGTATTAATGTTGCGATAGGAATAGAAAGAAATTGCAATACCAAATAGAATGAAAAACCCTTGTCCCGTGCCATCGTTCCTTAAAAACAAAAACATTCCGGTAGAAATGATAAATACAAGAATTGCAACAATGGGAGTATTTAATTTTTCAAACCGAAAATCTTGGTTAAATTTCATATGGATTTTTGAGATAGTTGAGAGTTTGCAATATTGCCTTGTAAACAGTAGACTGATATAGTAAGAATGTTATTTAAAGTCTTACCTTTTGTTTAATTCAATATTCTTCAGATGTTCTGACATGTTTAGAATTTCGTAATGCTTTGAAAGAGTTTGAATTACTTTCTTAAAGATTTCAACTTTTTGTTTGCTGCCAACATTCATTCCGGGAAAGAAAGCAAGTTCTTTTATTTGATCGCCACCAATTAAATCGAGTGGGTGCAATAAGAAGCTGATTGGCGTTTTTGTGATTTTGCAAAGCCAGATGGACATATTTAAATAGATTTTCATCAATACCATCGAAATGTTGCCAATGTATATCAAATAGCTTAAATGAAATGGTAATTTGAAAATTGGCATTGTGGTAACCGGTATTTCAGCTAATTTTTTCCCATTCCCCAGATCCCAGAAATAGGGCTTTAATTTTCTGAAGCCTTCACTGAATTTTCCAAAAAGTTCTTTCCGTGCACGTTTTTCTTCTTTGGATAAATCAGAGACCCAAAAATAATAGGCTCTTGCTAAAGGACCAATATACATGGGTAGGGTAGAAGCATCATATTTATATCCCCGGCTTTCAAGAACTTTTAGCAGATCAGTACTCCAGCTAAACCCCGGACCTCTGAACCCGATTGGTTTTTGTCCGGTGGCATCTTCTATTGCTTGTTCAGCAATGATAATTTCGTTTTCAATTTTTTCGTAACTGTATGTCTGTAGCCAGGATTCATGGTGATAGGAATGATTTCCTACTTCATGTCCTCTTTCAGTGATCATCCTGAGATACTTTCTGTTGTTTTCATTTTCAGTATCTTTTCCGACAATAAAGAAGGTGATTTTTAAATTCAATTCGTCAAGAACATTAAGAACATGTGGAATGAAAATATCGAAATAGGAGGGATATTTATCCCAACCTTCATCTCCATGTATTTTCATGTATGACCACTGATTGTCTAGATCCAACGAAATTCCAGCGATAGGTTTCTTATGATTCATTTACTGAAAATATTTCTGCCAGTTTTGTTTCAGCTACCTGTATGGTCTCATTTACGTTAAGTGTTCCGTTAATGATCTGTGCCGAATTAATAATGAAAAAATTATTTATGGATGTTTTAATTCCGGGTAAATTGTTTGAATAGTTGAGAGTTGGTAAACTAAAAACATTACGTGCTTTTGAAACACCACAAAACGAGATATCATCTTTATTTACTGACGGATACATTTTTAAAAAATCATTCAGGAATGACTGGCTCAATTCATCATCCGAAATATTAAATAAGGTATCGTCTGAGTTTACATATTTGGGTAGATAGATCAAATTGTGACCATTTATTTCTTCAGAATTTATCAAAGCAGTCATTTCAATTATACCTGTAAACGGAGCAGCATCAGTTATGTTTGTCACATAAAAAGGGGATATTTTCTTTTTAAGCAATATTGTTGTGCAAATTACGCCAAGGTACTTTATCGCCAGGTGTTTCTCACTTTCCTCTTTGCTTATTTCAGGTGCAATTTTTGCAGAGATATTGGAGGAAAGGGTTGAAATTACCTTATCGTATTTTGATGTTGAACCATTCTTTAAAGAAACATCAATCTGTCCTGAGGAATTCCCTGAAACCGAGGTTACTATCGAATTGTATTTGAATTCAACACCTGCGTCAACCAAATATTTTACAAATCGGGTATTTATATTTTCGTATCCACCCTTTACATAACCAAACATTTCTTTTTTCAGACCACTTCTCCGGGCTGCATACATCCGCTGGATCGTAGCCCAAATAAATGAGGCAGAAGTGTTTCGGTAATTTTCACCTAGTTTTGCGTTTAATAGGGGAAGCCAAATCTTGCTGAAAACATTTTTACCAGACCATTTCGTTAACCATTCTTCAACCAGAATATTTTCCATCGCTTTCCAGTCTTTTATTCTGGATGCCACAAAAATTGTAAGTCCCAGACGAAATTTGTCGATCAGATTAATGGGCGGGAATTTGAAAAATTCAACCAGATTTGACATCGAATAAAGCTTCCCATCTGAATAGAAGCCGGTTTTTGTTTCAACCCAATTTATTTCATTTTCGAGTCCTATTTCTTTAAGAATTTTCCTGGTATTTAAATCCGACATCAGGATAACGTGGTAAAACCGGTCCCAAACAATATCGTCCATTCTCCATGCACTGGTCAAACCACCAGCTTTTTCTCCTGATTCATAAATGGTAACTTTTTGTCCTTGCTGAACCAACCTCATTGCGAGCGTCATTCCAAGCATTCCGCCGCCAATAATGGCCCAGTTATTTTGTTTGCTCATAGTTTAATTAAGTGAACTAATGATTTTCACCATCGTTTCTGTGACATTCTCGCCAAATATCGGATTCTGTTTTTCAGGAGTGACAAAAGAGTTAATTTTTGTTGCGATTTCCCAATCATCCGGCGAAATCAGTAAATTCCATCTTTCTTCAACAGTCTCGATCCATTCAGTTTCAGTACGTAAGGTAATACATGGTTTTTTGAGAATATATGCTTCCTTTTGAATACCACCCGAATCAGTTATTATTCTGCTGGATGAGTGTTCTAATGTAATAAAATCCAGATACCCAAGCGGTTCGGTCAATTGGATATTGCCTGGTATTTTATAGGTAGCAGAAAGCATTTTTTTTGTGCGGGGATGAACCGGAAAAACAATTCTTTCATTCAATTGACCCAGTTGATTTAATAAATTTTCCAAAATGGCCTGACTGTCAACATTATAATTCCGATGGAGTGTAAGTAGATTGAAATTATTTGTTTTAAGTTTGAGGTCACTTATAATGGTTGATTTCTGCAGTGCAATTTTCAGAGTGTTATTCATCGTATCAACCATGATGTCGCCAGTCAGGTAAGTTTGATTCTCTAGCCCTTCAGAAGTCAAATTCTGAAATGCTGTTTGAGTGGGAGCGAACAGATATTTGGAAACATGATCAGTAACAATCCGGTTAATTTCTTCAGGCATACTTTTGTTAAAGCTTCGTAAACCTGCTTCGATGTGAAGTATTGGAATGTTTAGCTTTGCAGCTGCCATTGCTCCGGCTAATGTTGAATTTGTGTCACCGAATACTATTACTAAATCAGGTTTGTTTGTGATCATCGCTGATTCCAGCTTGATCATCATTCCGGCTGTTTGACCAGCATGACTGCCTGAGCCAATTTCCAAATGAATATCAGGCTTTCTTATTCCTAAATCGAGAAATATTTTTTCAGACATTGCATAGTCGTAGTGCTGTCCGGTATGAACAATGATCTCTTCATGAATTCCCTCTATTTCTTTTGAAAGGGGCGCAAGTTTAATAAATTGAGGACGAGCTCCGACAATGGAAAAGATCTTCATTTCTGTGAAGATTTGCTTGTTTCAAAAGCAATTTTGGCAAGTAAACTTGAAAAACCTTTGTATGTTGGAACATGATCGATTTTACCCGGATCAGCAATTTCACAACCTGTTGAACAGGTTTTGGCCAGTCGTTGAACATCCAAAAATTTGACCTTGTTATATGTGTCGAAAGCATAATTCTCGTTGTAAAAACTGATCAGATTGTTCAGTTCATTGGCCAATCCGGTTTCCATAGTTCTAAAACTGTTGTAAACGAAATCTACAAAACTTTGATCAGGTTCATTACTTCCCCGTCCAATTCCGGTATAGATTACATTTGAATTAATGAAAGATTTGCGGTTATAAATATTACATGCATCCATAATGCCTGTAAGTTTCTTCCCGGAGATAATCTGATCAATTTTATCGTGGTATTCTTTGTGAGCGGTACCCAAAATAATAATTTCAGCATCCTGAAGAACTTTATTCAAATCCTGAGTCAGGTAATCCTGTTGGTTATATTTTAATATATTCTGATCATCAAATTTGACATACGGATCATGCATCATGTAATCAATCTTATTGTCTCTGAGGTAGTTTGCTAATTGAAGTGTCGGTGAATTTCGAGTATCCTCAGAATTGAACCGGTATGCAACTCCAAGTAACGCTATTTTTCTATTCCTGATTTTGTCAAATGCATTTTCTGCCTGAAGAAAGCTTAGAACCGGGGATTCATTGTTGATTTTTCTGGAAGCCAGAATTAGACTTGATGGAGTTTGAGTGTCCGTTTCAAGCTTTCTCCACCAAAGTAAGATACCATCTTTTGGAAGGCAGTGTCCACCAACACCGAGTGTTGGGATGAGTAATCCACCACTGGGGACCTCGTTTGGATGATCGTTTGCCAGATCAGACTGAGCCAATAGGGTATTAACTTTCGCTCTGACATTATAAAAGTCAATATTATTTTCATCACAGTACCGAACGATTTCGGCAGAAAAGGCAATTCTCACATCGCGATATGCATTTTCAAGTGTTTTAACAATCTCCGCAGTTAAACTGTTGGTTTGAAATACTTCACCTTCTTTGACTATGTTTTTATAAAGGGTCTGAATTAATTTTGGCGTGATTGGACTTAAACCACCTGCAAGTTTATCCGATTTTCGAATGCGTTCGACCAAACGGCCCGGCATCACCCGGTTGGGACTGTTTCCCAGAAGTATATCTTTGCCTTCTTCCAGCCCAAATTTCTTAAAATGCGCCCGGATTAAGGTGTCCATTGTTGTTGGAGCGAGGGTCGACTCAAAAACAATCAAAGGTACTTTTCCTGAAGGCTTATTCTTTAAGGCATTTCCCAGATTTTCAAGTGCTTCAAATAAAGGTCCATAATCTGGTTCAAGTCCTTTTTTGTCAGTCTGAACTGAAATTAGTATCACATCAGCGTCTGAAAGAGTGGAATAGTCTGAACTTCCGGAAAGAAGGCCTTTTTCAAATGCTGATTTGGTAATGTCGTCAAGTTCAGGTTCGATACCACCAATGACAGATTTTCCGCTGTTTATTGAATCAATTTTCCAACCTGAATTTTTTGATTTTCTTTGAATTATTATGACTTTGGCCGGAATAGTTGTGCCAATTTTGATTTGTGCATTTGCCAACAGACTTGCCATTGGCATACCCACAATTCCGGGCCCGATAACGCCTATTTTTTCAATTTTCCATGATTCAAGATCAATTGGAGTGGATTTTCCCATGCTATTTGTCTATAAATTGATTAAACCAGATTTCAAGTGATAATAATCCCCACAAACCTCTGCTAAAAGGTTGTTCGGAATTTATCAACTTCTCAATGTGTTTGGTATTTAGTATGTTTCTTTCTTTTGCATTTTTCGATAATAAAGTATCCATGATAAAATCCCTTGCATGATTTTTTGACCAAATATGCAACGGAACCGGAAACCCCATTTTATCTTTTCGGTTTAATATTTCAGGAGGCATAATATCTTTAACCGTTCGCTTCATCAGATATTTCAATTCTCCGCCCTTAAATTTCATTCCTGCCGGCATTCTGGAAATTAGATCAATAATCCTTCGGTCGAGTAGCGGAACTCTGGATTCGATTGAAACAGCCATACTCACGCGATCTTCAACTTGTAAAAGAGCTGGCAAACTTCCAGTCAAATCAAATTGTGTCATTTTATTGTAGTAGCTCTTTGTATCCGGATTATTAAACTGCCTGGAAAATTTACTGAAAATTTCATTCTCGTTTCTTTCGTTTAAGAACTCCGGTTGAAGAAAACCGGTTGTAGTTCCCATTCGGTTGATCAGGTTGTAATATCTTCGATCCATTGGCTCAAAGGCATCATCCTTCCAAAAGTTTTTAATCATTGGAAGATATTGTTTCAATGAAGGTAAATTCGGTAATATCGACCGGAGTGAAACAATGTGTTCTTCCTCTTCATTCGACTCGAATATTGAACCTTTAATAGCCTGTTCAAGATAAGCGACTAAATACCTGGCATACCCACCAAAAATTTCATCACCGCCTTGACCACCCAAAATTACTTTTACATGATTGGATGCAAATTTGGACACCATATATTGCGGAAATAATCCTGGTCCGGCAACAGGTTCATCTAAATGATATATCAACTTCGGCAACAAATCGATGAATTCCTGCTCGGTTGGAAATATCTCA
>Ga0079306_1000906_pt1 | contig 22723 bp, 24 predicted proteins | sample Methanotroph_Enr_FD_79181 | JGI IMG/M metagenome (GOLD analysis project Ga0079306, IMG submission 79181) | Enriched soil microbial communities from Old Woman Creek wetland in Ohio, USA - Methanotroph_Enrichment_5 | ecosystem: Environmental > Terrestrial > Soil > Wetlands | place: USA: Ohio...
CATGCCGGCATACTTCTGTTTCCACCTGTAGAAGGTGTTTATGGCGACGTTGTACTTGCGGCAGAGGTCTTCAGCCCTGGCGCCAGCCTGAGCTTCTTTGAGGATCTTTACGATCTGTTCTTCTGTGTAGCGACGGTTCATTCCAGTTGCCCTCCATGGGTTATTTTACCTATTTCAACTGGTCTGAATTATAGGGAGAAGGTCACCGTGATCCTCTGCGTGCCGGCGCCGGTAACGTCGGCCTCACATTTATACCTGGCGGAGGTCAGCGGCCGTCCGCCCGGAGTGGATTTGACAGGAACTTTTCATTGTTGTTAAATGGCCGGAGAACGGGGGGAAGGAGGTAGAGCATGAAGATAATAGTTATCGGGGCGAGCGGAACGATAGGGAGGGCGATCGTCCGGGAGCTGGGCGACCGGCATGAAGTGATAAAGGTGAGCCGGAACAAGTCCGCGATCAAGATGGACCTGGCGGACAGATCGTCGATAATAAAAATGTACCAGGCTGCGGGCAAAGTGGACGCGGTGATCTGCGCGGCCGGTCTGGCGGTGTTCAATCCTCTCAGGGAACTCAGCGACAACGACTTCGCGCTGAGCTGCAATAATAAACTGCTGGGGCAGGTCAATCTCGTGCGCCTGGGACTGGAACACGTCAACGACAACGGCGTGTTCATCCTTACGAGCGGAATACTGAGCCGCAAGCCGATGAAAGGCTCCGCCGCGATCAGCCTCGCGAATTCCGGGATCGAAGGGTTCGGCATGGCCGCCGCGCTCGAAATGCCGCGCGGCATACGCCTCAACGTCGTAAGCCCGAACTGGGTGACGGATACGCTGAAGGCCTACAACATGGACCCTTCGATAGGAACGCCGGTCGAGGTGGTGGCGAAAGCCTATATCAGGGTGCTGGAAAGCAATATTACCGGACAGGTGCTGGAGGCCGTGAACGAGAGAGAAGTAATACCGCAAGAAGCCTTTCGGTAAGGGCGGACTTGCCCTGAAAAGCGAAACCGCCGGGAAAGCCCGGCGGTTTTTGCTTTTTGAGGCGGTTCGCCTTACCGCGCCAGCGGGGCCCGGAAGCCGTCCCAGGGGTAGGCCTCATTAAGTACCGAGAAGGCCGGCCCGGGTTCGGTGAAAGCGCCGGCCGCGCGTGAAGCGTAAGCGTTCGCGGCGGGCGGCTGCAGTTCGGCGGCGCTGGCCGGTTTATACCAGCAGAGCGGCCGGAAGCCGGCCTGGAAACCGGCGGAGCGGGTGCAGGTCCCGGCGGCGGGGTTGGTGCCGCTGAGCGGGGCCGAGACGGGCCGGGTGCAGAGCGAGCCCTGCAGGTAAGTGTCCATGCGGCACTGGGTGGCGGGATGATCGGTGTACATGGCCGTCACCACGGCGGGATCGGGGGTGTCGAAGCGGGGCACCACGGTTTCGTTCCGCAGCGTCTTGAACAGGTAGGCCACGGATTTGCCCGCCATGGCGCTCCTGACGCAGATGTCGCGGTCTTCCTGCCTGGAGAACATCGCCTCGCAGGATCTCAGCGCGACCTCGTCGCCTTCCGACTTCCGGGTGAACGCGCCGGCTTCGGGGACCGCGAAGACCTGGCGGAGGCATTTGAGGTTGGCGTAGTAGTCCGACTGGCCTTCTATGGTGGCCCAGCCTCCCTTGGGCGCGCCGCCCAGGTGGTGGCCCAGTTCGTGGCAGACGACCAGCGCGAAGCCGTCCATGGTGATGGCTTCATGGCGGGCCAGGCCGCCGTACATATTAAGGATATATTTGTTGCCGCTCTGGGAGGCGTTGGCGTTGACGGTGGCGTTGGTCCAGAGGCGGTTGATCTGCAGCACCTTTCCCTGTGCGGCGGCCACCGGCTTGTAAATTTTCTCTATGGTGTTGATGACGTCGTTGAACTGCGTCTCGAGGATGCCCCTGGCGTCGGCGGCGCCAACCGGGATCTTGAGGTCGTTGGGGGGCAGGAAGCCCGGGCAGTCTGAGGCCGAGGCGGACATTACGCCCAGGAGGAGGGCGGAGACGGCGGAGAGGAGCGTGTTTCGTATCATCATTCTTTCCTTAGCTTGATCAAGATCAACGTTCAGGTATTATACAGTTAGTGAAGCCCGCGTTGCAAAAAGAACGGGCCGGTCGGCCGCGGGGTAAAGCGGGCGGTTCAGTTTTGGTAGAATAAACCTTTAAGAAAGAAATAAAGCCGCGCTGGCGCCGATTTATGAGAAAACTTGCCGTATTGCTTCTTGGTGTTTATAGCCTGGGCTTTTGCCTTCCCGCCTTTGCCGCCGACTGCGGGCAGCAGGAATGCGGGTGGGACGGCGCTATGGCTTACTGCCGGAAAAAGGGCGGCCGGCTGCCGACCATCGACGAGCTGCTCCAGCAGTGGGAAGCCAAATGTACCGGCGGCAAGAAGTCTCCCCTGTGCGCCGGCTGGTACTGGTCCTCGAAGGAGATGAATTCCGGCCAGGCCTGGGGCGTGTCCTTCCGCGACGGCGTCGCCGAGACCTATAAAAAGACCAGGACCGCTCCCGTCTATTGCGGGCCGCAGAAGAAGCCCGCCGTGAAAGCGGCGGCGCCGGCCGTCAATACAGGGGCAAAATGCGCCGGCGGGGAGTGCAGCTGGTACGACGCCGCGGCTTATTGCAAAAGTTCCGGCGCCCGCATGTACAAAGTGAAGGAATGGTACGACCTCTGCCACGCCGAATGCAAGAACGGGGAAGTCTCCGATACCTGCAAGAACTGGTATTGGCTGGGGGAGTCAGAAAGCGCCGGCTTCGCGTTCAGCGGAACCTGCGATTCCCCGGCGGACGCTTCGGTGCACAGCGTCGAAATGACTTCCTCCGCCTTCGCCCGCTGCGCGAAAAAGTGATAGACCGAAGACCAGGAAAAGGCGCATGAAACGCATCCACACGCTGTTGATTTCTTTAATGCTGGCCGGAGGCGCGGCGTCCGCCGGGCAGCCGCCCGCCGCGGCTCCCGCCCCGGCGGCGGCCGGGCCCGCCTGGGCGGCCGACGTGCCGGAGGGCAAGGTGGTGGAATGGCGCCGCCATTTTCACCAGGAACCGGAACTTTCCTTCAAGGAAGCAAAAACGGCCGAATATATAGCGGCCGCGCTGAAAAGTTTCGGGAATATCGAGGTCAGCCGCCCGACCGCGACCAGCGTCCTGGGCGTCCTGCGCGGCGGGAAACCCGGCAGGACCGTGGCTTTCAGGGCGGACATCGACGCGCTGCCAGTGCAGGAAGAGACGGGCCTTCCTTACGCTTCGGCGGTGAAAGGCGTCAGCCATGCCTGCGGGCACGACGCGCATTCCGCCATGCTCCTCGGGACCGCAGCGACGCTTTCTAAAATGCAAAAGGACGTCCGGGGCACGGTGTATTTCGTATTCCAGCACGCGGAAGACCAGGGCCCGGGCGGAGCCAGGGACATGATCAAATCCGGCGCCCTGAAGGGCGTAGAGGCCTTTTTCGGGATGCACGTTATCCCGAATTATCCCGCCGGCCACGTCGGCATCCTTCCCCAGGGGGCCGCCTCGACCGCGGCCGACGGCTTCAACCTTACCATACAGGGAAAAGGTTCGCACGGCTCCATGCCGCAGCTGGGCGTAGACCCTATAGTTACCGGCGCGCAGATCGTCGCCGCCCTGCAGACCGTGGTATCCCGCAATGTGACGCCCGGCGAAATGGCCGTAGTTTCCGTCGGCAAGTTCCAGTCCGGGGACGCGCCTAACGTTATCCCCGACAAGGCTGAACTGGCCGGCTCGGTGCGGACCGTCTCCGAACCGACCCGCCAGCTTGTGGCCGAACGGGTAAAAGCCATTATCGACAATACGGCGAAAGCCAACGGCGCGACGTACAAGCTGGATTATTTTTTCATCTACCCCGCCATCCAGAACGACCCCGCCCTGGTGGCGCTGGCGAAAGCCGGCGCGGAGAAGGCCCTTGGCGCCGGCAGGGTGTTCGACGCGCCCCGCCTTTCCGGCAGCGAGGACTTCTCCTATTACCGGACCGTGGCCCCGGTCTGCTTCATGATCCTCGGCGTGGGGCCTGGCGCGGCCAATCACAGCCCCAGGTTCAATTTGAACGAAGCCGCGCTGGCCAACGGCGTAAAAGCGGAAGTGCAGATCATCCTGGATTATCTGTCTCAATGAGCGGGAGCCGCGGCTGCGCGCGGCAGCAGTCCGGTTTTGTGGAATAGGCTTTGCGGCGAAAATAGCGGGGCGGCAAGAGGGTAAATCGTGGCGGAGATGCAATTCGGCGTAATAATATTCAGTCTGGTTTCCGGCATGGCCTTTTCGGCCGGCCTCCTCTGGACCCTGAAAAGGGTCGGGGCCGCGCGCCGGAAAACGATCCACGCCCCCGCCGGTTTCATGGTAGGGGCCGTTATCTTCGTCCTCGTCTACGGTGTGAACAGGCTGGCTTTTCCCGCCTACCCTAAGGCGGCCCCTCTTATAAATACGCTCCTGTTGTCCTGCGTCCTCCTCTTCCCGGAGCTGAAAAAAAAGCTGCGCCGGCGCAGGCCTAAGTACGGCGCTCCTAAGAACCAGCACCTGCGGGTGGAAGCCCTGGCTCTGGAGCGCATGCTGGAGATCGACCCGCTGAACGCTTTCTGTTTCGAAAGGCTCAGCGAGGTCTATGAAAAGATGGGGAAGCCCGACCGCGCGCTGCTGGCCGCCCGCGAGGCCGCCAAGCTGGACCCCACGGTAAAAAATCAGTCGCGGGTCGAAGAACTGGTGCGCGGCATGACGAAGGGGACGGGGCTTGAAATTTAGCAAGGGAGGCGAATATGGATCCTGACCTGGTTACTGTTCTGCTGATCGGCGGGGTTATTATCGGGGTCGGCGCGATGGCCGGCTATTATATCGTGCGGTATCTCAAAGGGAGCATCACGATCTCCCTGCCCCGGACGGGCTTTAACCCGGGGGAGCAGGTGGAGGGCTCTTTCCAGCTGCTCACCCGCAGGGAAGTCCGCGGCAACGATCTTACCGCCGCCCTGGTGGCCTTCGAGACGACCAGGGAACGCGGCTACAACGGCAAAAGCAGGACCCATACGAGCGAGATATTCAGGACCAGCCAGACCCTGGAGCAGGGCAAGGTCTATCCCGCGGGCTACACGGCCAGCTACGATTTCAAGATCGCCGTGCCTTCCGGGCAGGCCCCGGCGGAGACGGACTCCGCGCTGGGCCAGGCCCTGGGCGTGCTGACCACCCTGGGCGGCCTGGGCCGGCGTATTTCATGGAAGGTGGAAGTGCGGCTGGACGCCGAAGGCGTCGACCTGGCTTCCAGCCGGAACGTCACGGTGAACCGTTCGGGAGCGTTCTGAGGAGAGTTCCCGGCCCCGGCTTTCGCAGGCAGTTCGCGGTTTAATTCTCAGGAGGTACTACTATGCAGAGAACAGCTTGGCAGAATTTGTTCAAGAAACGGTTCGTCCTGAACCCGCCCGACGAGAATTCCCGGCCCGGCGAGCCGACCTACTCGCTTAAGGACAAGCAGTTCGTGGTCGTTATCAGGGCGGCCACCCAGCCCGGCGCGCTCAGGGCCGAGTCGGTGACCGACACCGAGGAATGCCTGGTCGTGAACAGGGGCCAGGGCAGAAGCGCCTACGTCGACTGGGACAAGATAGACGCTATCTCGTCGGTGGATAATTAACGGGAAGGGCGGCAGTGCCTTTCCGCCCGGCGGACGCAAGTTCGCGGCCTCGCTGCTTTCGAAAGTTCCGGCAGCCCCGCGACGGCGTTTTATGCCGCGAGGGTATGTTAAAATTAAATATGACTGCATGTGCGGAGGGTTTATATGGCGGAAATAACTAAATTGAAGATACTGGAAATCGACGATAATGTGGAAACGATGGACGCCGTGCGGTCGCTGTTGGCGCGCAAGCTGCCGGGCGTCACGGTCTTAATGGCCGCCAGCGGCCGGGAAGGGATAGAATTTGCGGCCGCGGAAGATCCCGATATGATACTGCTCGATATAGTGATGCCGGACATGGACGGCTTCGAGGTTTGTGAGCGCCTTAAGGCCGACGACAACCTGAAAACCATCCCGGTAGTATTCGTAACGGCCGACCAGATAGATAAGGAAAGCCGCATGAAAGCCATAGCGGTCGGCGCGGACGGTTTCCTGCGCAAACCGTTCGAGGTGGAAGAACTGGTATCTTGTATCCGCACTACGGTAAAGATCAAAGCCGCCGCGGCGGTGCAAGGCCGGGAAGCCGACAGGCTCCGGAACCTCGCGGAGGCTTTCCCGCAGGCTAAAGCCCTTTCCCGCCTCCTGCCCATATGCGTCAGCTGCAAGAAGATCCGCAATGAAAAGGGCGCCTGGGAAGAAGTTGAAAGGTACATTAAAGAGCACGCTAATATCGATTTCACGCATGCCTGCTGCCCCGATTGCGCGCAAAAGCTGTACCCCGAATTCATGAGGGAGTGAAACTGCGGGCTTTAGTATGCGAGGCCGCCTGGGAAGCCCGGCGGTTTTGTTTTGTAGAATTAAAGAGTGCAGCGGCATGGCGGAGCGCCGTAACCCGGAGGCTGCGCCAGCCCGGTCCCTAAGGAGCCTTATCGTGATAATTCCCTCATTGCTGCCGCTTCTCGCCGCATGCGCGCTTGCCGCCAACGCCCAGGTCCCGCTGCCGGCCGAGAACCCGTTCTCCCGGCCGAGCGCGCTGCCCTACCAGCTGCCGGATTTCGGCAGGATAAAGACGGCCGATTATCTCCCCGCTTTCGAAGCCGGAATGGCTGAGCAGCGCAAAGAAGTGGACGCGATAGCGCGCTCCGCCGAACCCCCCGCTTTCGGGAACACCCTGGAGGCGCTCCAGCGCTCCGGGCGGCTCCTGTCGCGCGTGTCCAAGGTGTTCTACAACCTGAATTCCGCGAATACCAGCGACGAGATGCAGAAGATAGCCACCGAGATGGCGCCCAGGCTGACGGCCCACCAGGACGCGATAAGCATGGACCCCGCCCTCTTCGCGCGGATCGCGGCGGTCTACCAGCTCCGCGACAGCCTCGACCTGGATGGGGAAGAGGCCCAGCTCCTTAACCGGACATATAAAGAGTTCGTGCGCTCGGGCGCGCTGCTGCCGGAAGAAGGCAAGGCCGCGCTTAAAGAGATTAACAAGGAGCTCTCCTCGCTGACCACGAAATTCGACCAGAACCTGCTGAAGGGGGAGAAAGCCGGCGCCGTGGCCGTGGATAAGGCCGCGGACCTGGACGGAATGTCCCAGGAGCAGCTGGGGGCCGCGGCGGAAGCGGCGAAGGAGCGCGGGCTCGCCGGCAAATGGCTGATAACCCTGCAGAACACCACTGCGCAGCCGCCGCTGGAGCAGCTGAAGGACCGCGCGCTGCGCGAGCGCGTCTACCGCGCCTCCATAGCGCGCAATAACGGCGGAGAATTCGACAATACCGCCCTCGCCGCGAAGATCGTGGAACTGCGCGTGAGGCAGGGCGCGCTGCTCGGCTATCCGAACTACGCCGCGTATTCGCTGGAGGATGAAAGCGCCGGCACCCCGGCGGCGGTCAACAAGATGCTCGGGCAGCTCGGCCCGGCGGCTCTGCTGAAGGCGAAGAGCGAGGCCGCGGACATACAGAAGCTTATCGACGCCGAGGCCAAAGCCGCGGGGAGGAAGCCGTTCCGGCTGCAGCCCTGGGACTGGGCTTTCTACGCCCGGAAGGCCCGCGAAGCCCGCTTCGGCTTCGACGATTCTCAGGTGAAGCCGTACTTCGAGCTGGAGCGCGTCCTGCAGGACGGCGTTTTCTACTCCGCGCACGTTCTGTACGGCATAACTTTCAAGGAACGCAAAGACCTGCCCGTCTACCAGCCTGACGTGCGGGTGTTCGAGGTTTTCAACGAGGACGGCTCGCCGCTCGGGCTGCTGCTGCGCGACGATTTCAAGCGCGACAACAAGGACGGCGGGGCCTGGATGGAGTCCTTCGTGGACCAGAGCGGGCTGTTCGGCCTGAAGCCGGTGATCACGAACGATCTCAACATCCCCAAACCGCAAGCGGGGCAGCCGGCGCTGCTGACCTTCGACGAAGTGGAAACGCTGTTCCATGAGTTCGGCCACGCGCTGCACGGCCTGTTCTCGGACGTGAAATACCCGGCGCTGGCCGGCGTCAACGTGCCCGCGGATTTCGTCGAATACCCGTCGCAGCTCAACGAGATGTTCATGCGCGAGCCGGAGATGCTGGCCCGCTTCGCCAGGGATTACCGCACGGGCGAGCCCATGCCGAAGGAGCTGCTGGCCAAGGTGCTGGCGGCCCAGACTTACGGCGAGGGCTTCGGGACTTTGGAGTACGTGGAAGCCGCGGTGCTGGACCAGGCCTGGCACCAGATCTCCGCCGCCGGGGCGCCGAAGGCCGCCGGCGTGATGGCCTTCGAGGCGGCCGCGCTCGCGAAACACGGGCTGGCCTACGGCCCTGTCCCGCCGCGCTACCACACGCCGTATTTCTCGCACGCCTTCAGCGGCGGCTACCAGGCCGCCTATTACGCCTATATCTGGAGCGAAGTGCTGGCGCGGGATACCGGCGAATGGTTCCACAAACACGGCGGGTTCAGCCGCGCCAACGGGGATTTTTTCCGGGCCAAGGTGCTTTCGCGCGGCCGCACCCAGGAACCGGGCGTCCTGTTCGAACAGTTCTACGGCGGGGCGCCGGAGATCGGGCCGCTGCTCGACTACCGCGGGCTGACCCTGCCGAAGGCGAAGCGCTGAGCGCGGGCGACCGGCGGGTCCGGTAACCGGCGGGTCAAGCTTCGGGCGCCCTCTTCGGCTGGGGGCGCCCGATCCCTTTTAGAAAGGTCCCGTCGCGGTATTCCTGGAAGGCCGTCATCAGTTCCTCTTCCGTATTCATCACGATCGGGCCGTACCAGGCCACCGGCTCGCCGATGGGTTTGCCGGAGATGAGCAGCATGCGCACCGGCACGTCGGTGGCCGACACCGTCACCTGGTCGCCGTCCGCGAAAAGCACGGCCGTACCGTCGTGGATATAGCTGTCCCGCTCCAGGTCGAAATAATTCACGCCTTCCGCGCCGTAAGCGTAGGGGTTCTTCTCGTTGCAGAACACGCCTTTCCCGCCTATCACGTAAGCCAGCACGGTATGGCCCCGCGGGGTCTTGTGGACGAATTCCGAATGCGCCGGCACGGTCACGTCGAGGTATTCGGGGTCGGTCATGATGTCCCGCACCGGGCCCCGCTCGCCCTCCACGGTCCCGCAGATGACCTTCACCCTGACGCCGCTTTTCAGGACCACCTCGGGCACCTGCGCGCTTTTGATGTCGCGGTAGCGCGGGGCCATCATTTTATGCGACTTGGGGAGATTCGCCCAGAGCTGGAAGCCCTCCATCACTCCGTGCTTGTCGCCCTTCGGCATTTCCTGGTGGATGATGCCGCTGCCCGCCGTCATCCACTGAGTGTCCCCCGGGCCGATCACTCCCTTGTTGCCCATGCTGTCGCCGTGCTCGACGTCCCCGGTAAGGACGTAGGTGATGGTCTCTATCCCGCGGTGGGGATGCCAGGGAAAACCTTTGAAGTAGTTCGCGCGCTCCGTGTTGCGGAAATCGTCGAACAGCAGGAACGGGTCGAACAGCGGGACTTCGCTGTTCCCGAAAACGCGCCTGAGATGCACCCCGGCGCCTTCCAGCGTCGGCTTGCTCTTGAATATCTTCCTGATCTTCCTGTTTTCGGCCATATCTCCCCCTGTACCGCGCCCGGAAAAATCCGCGCCTTCAGGGGTACATTTAGCATTTGAAAAACATTTTTGCAATCCACGTCGGGAGCGGAGACGGCCGGTGCCGGCCGCGGTGAAGTACGGCGGTCCTGTTTTGGTAGAATAAATACGCGTTACAGGAAAACAGGAAGGCTGAGGGGACCGGTTCATGCCCATGAAAACGACGACAAAGCTGTGGCTGGCCGCCGCCCAGGGCTACCCCAATGCCGCCAACAGCCTTAAGCTGCTGGAAGGCAAGGATAAATAGTATCCCGCGGACGCTTTAGCGCGCTCATTTCTTATGGCCAATACACCTCTGTGTCCTGATTGCGGGAAAGAAGTCTCGGCGGTTAACTTTTGCTGCCCCGGCTGCGGCAGGTACGTCCCGCCGCAGGCCGGAGCGCCGGCAAGCGCCGGCAGCCCCGCCCCCGGGCCTGCCGCCTCCCGGTGGAGCGATCTAAAGAATTTCGTGGTCATTTCCGGAGGCGCGCTCTTGTTCGTCCTTCTCTCCCTGGCGCTTTACCGTTATCTGCCAAGCCGGGGGCCAGGCGACGCGGTTCCAGCCCCGGCGGCGATTCCCGCCGGGCAGGAAGCCGCCGGCGGCCCGGGCGGCGCGGCCGTTCCCGCGTCTGCCTCCCCGGCGCCGGAACTGGTCCCCCTTAAGCGGGGGCTGGCAGAGATAGAAAGACTTTACGGGAACAAAATGCGGTTCGAAGGGGAAGCGCTGATCACCGCCGGCCCGCTGGCGGGGTGCACGCTTAAAACCTACTCCACCGGCACGGCGATCGACGAGCTTACCGTCAAGGGAGAGGATCTCTACAAACGAAGCCTGGCTTTCAACATCTCCGAGATCGAGGGGGACGTGGGTACGTTCTGTTCTTCGGTGTATCTTCTCGCTCTTTATCCGACCGCGTACGATATAAAGCTTGAAACGGTCCCGGCCGAAATACGTTCCGGGGCCGAAAGGTTCGGCGCGAAATGCGCGCGGCTCAGCCCCGCCGGAGGGCAGCCGGCGGAGCAGTACGAGATCGTCGGCGATTACGCTTTCGGCTGTATCAACCCTGGCAGCGGGAGATTGAAATTCGAAGTCAGCTCCGAGAGTTTGTTCAGGGCCGAGAAGATAGGGCAAGGGGGAGGAGAGTAAAAATGACGGATAAAAACGACGCAAAGATCCACGCATTGACAGTGAAAGGCCTGAGCAAAAGCTTCGGCGAGAAGCGCGCCGTCGACAAGCTGGATCTTTCCATCCCGGCCGGCGAATTCCACGCTCTCCTCGGCCCGAACGGCGCGGGTAAGACCACTACGCTGCGGATGATCGCCGGCCTGCTGCGCTCCGACGCCGGCTCGGTCTCCATTTTCGGGCACGACATCGCCGGCAGCGCCACCGCCGCCAAGAACGTCACGGCTTTCCTGCCCGACGACCCGCTCCTCTACGGGAAGCTGACTTCGCTCGAATACCTCGAATTCGTGGCCGGCCTCTGGGCGATCCCCGCCGACGCCGCGGCCAGGCGCGCGAGGGAACTGCTGGAATGGCTGGAGCTGTGGGGGAACCGCGACGAGTACGTGGAAGGTTTTTCCCGCGGCATGCGGCAGAAGCTGGCGCTGGCCGGGGCGATGATACACGACCCGAAGCTGATGATCCTCGACGAGCCGCTCACCGGCCTGGACGCGCGCGCCGCAAAGTCGGTGAAGGACATGCTGGTGGATTACGCGGGCCGCGGCAACACGGTGGTGCTTACCACCCATATTCTCGAGATCGCCGAGCGCCTGGCCGGGCGCATCAGCATAATCCTTAACGGGCGCATCGTGGCGCAGGGCTCCCTGGACGAACTGCGCTCCAGCACCGGCGCGAAAGTCGGCCCGGCCGGCGCCACGCTGGAAGATGTCTTCCTCCAGCTCACGGAGCCGGCATGAACGCGAAACCCGGCAGCTGGCTTTGGCTGCTCAGGAACGAACTCCGCCTTAGCTGGCGCGGGATAGGCGGCAGCCATCTCTGGCTTATTACTTCCGCCGGCGCGGTCCTGTGGCTCTTCATGCATTGGGGGGCGTGGGTAGTGATGCCGGGAGCAGGCAAATTCTCCCGGATGGCGCTCCAGGTCCCTATCCTGGTCGGCGGCATGTACTGGCTGTCCGCCTCGCTCCTGGTCTCTCAGACCATGACGCATACCGTCAACGCCCTGATAGTCCGCGGCGACCTCGACCTGTTATTGTCCTCCCCCTTGTCCCAGCGGACCATCTTCCTGGTGCGCGGCCTTTCCATCGCCCTGAGCGCCTGCCTGCTGCCGGCTTACGCCCTGCTGCCGGTGGCGCACGCCGGGTTGCTGCGCGGCTTCCCCGGGTTCATGGCCATCTATCCCGTGGTGCTCGCCACGGCTTTGGGCTGTACCGCGGCAGGAATGATGCTTACCATGACGCTGCTGCGCCTGCTGGGCGCGCGCCGCGCCAGGACGGCCGGGCAGATCTTCGCGGCCTTCATCGGCGTGGCTTTCTTCCTGGCTCTCCAGATCCCGAACGTCCTGTCGATAGATACCAAAAAAGTGGTTCTGGCCTGGATGAACGCCGGGATGCTGCAAGGCGGAGCGTTCGGCCCGGCCAGCCCTCTCTGGTGGCCGGTGCGGGCCGCGCTGGGCGAGATCCTTCCGCTGCTGGCGGTGACGGCGGCCGGTATCGGCGGTTTCTGGCTGGTCGTCGGCCTCACTTACCGCCGCTTCATTACCGGCACGCAGGAAGCCATTGCCGGGGGGCACGCGGCTTCGAAGGTCAAAAGCGGTTCCGGGCCGGTTTTCCGCGCCGGGCTGACGCGGGTGCTGCTCTTCAAGGAGTGGAAGCTGATCGCCCGCGATATGCAGGTGATCTCCCAGTCGCTGCTGCAGATACTGTACCTGATCCCGCTTTTGCTGCTTGGTTTCAAGTCCGGGCCCGTTAACCAGTTCTTTATCCCGGTGCTGGTGGCGGCCACCGCTATGCTGACCGGCAATCTCGCGTGGCTGACCGTTAACGCCGAGGACGCCCCCGAACTGGTCGCTACCGCGCCGGTCTCCATCGCAAGGGTACTGTGGATAAAAGCCGCCGCCGCCGTGCTGCCGGTGCTGGCCGTGCTTCTGCCGCTCGCCGCGTGGTGGTTCCCCGGCGGCCCTAAACAGGCGGCGACCCTGCTGGTATGCGGCGCCGGCGCTATGCTGTCCGCCGCCCTGGTACAGATCTGGACCCCGCGCGCGGGCAACCGCTGCGACCTGAAGAACCGGGGGAAACAGGGCGGACCCGCCGGCTATATAGAATTGCTTGGCACCGTCGGCTGGATGGGCATAGCCGCCTGCCTGGGCGGTTATCTGGCCTGGCTGCCGCTGGCCGCCGCCGTCGCCGCCGCAGCCCCTCTGTCGGCCTGGTTCCTGGGCCGGAGCGCGCGCGAAGCTATCGGCTACGCTTAAGGAAAACAAAACTGGTAGAATATCCGCTCCTGGAGGGAAAGACTTTTGTCCAGCTTGGAACGTCCGGCCGATGAAGCGGCCAATCTGATGACCCACGGCCTGGGGCTTTTACTTAGCCTGGGAGCTTCCTTTTTCCTGATGCGTTCCGTGCTGCTGCCGCACGGCGACCCGCGCGTGGTCCTGGCCTGCGGCATTTATTCCCTTTCCCTGGTCACCCTTTATTCAGCCTCCACGCTCTCCCACGCGTTCCACGACATGAACCGCAGGAGATTTTTCCGCACGTTCGACCAGGCCTGTATTTTTTTCATGATAGCGGGGTCTTTCACCCCGTTCGCGGTGGTTTTCCTGAACCATGGCCGCTGGTGGATGCTGCTGGCGGCGATTTGGGCGCTGGCTTTCGCGGGGGCGGCCTTCGTGCTGCGCCGGCGGGACCTGTCCCGCAAAGATAAAATGGCCTACGGCGCGCTGGGCGTGCTGGCCCTGCTTTCTTCACGGGAGCTTTATCACGCCGCCCCGCAGAACGTGACCTTGCTGCTGCTGGCCGGCTGCCTGTGCTATTTAGCCGGAAGCGTCTTCCTGGCGCTGGGCAAGAAGACCAGGTATTGCCACGCCCTGTGGCATCTCTTCGTGCTGGCGGGCAGCGCCTGCCACTACGCCGGCATCGCGGCCTACGTCGCGGCGCGGTAAGAAAAAAAGGCGGGGGAAGTTCTCGAAGGCGCTCCGGGGGAGCGCCTTTATTCGTTCTTGTAGAGGAAGTCCAGGTCGGCCTGCGTAAGTTTTTTCGACAAGCCGAGGGCCTCGACGGTCTGCCGCAGCTGCCCGACGTCACGCGGGCCGATGGCGAGAAGATCCGTGCGTTCATGCGCGAGGACGTAGGCGTTCAGGACCTGGTCCGCCGTGTAATGCGTTCCGTTGGCGGCGTTGAATTTCTTCGTGAACTCCAGCGCCCGGCCGAATCGCTTCTCGTTCGCTTCATGGAAAATGGCCGCGTAGGCGTGGCCCCAATACCTGTCCCCGCCGTTCTTCAGCTTCAGGGCTTCGCGCCTGGCGCTCTTCCAGCCCTTCCGGACTATGCTGAAGCCGCCCAGGGGGGAGTAGGTCATTATCTTTATGCCTTTCTGGAAATCCGGGTCCGTCATTTCAAAGTGCTTTACCTGGACGCCCCCCGAATGGGTGGTGGTGGAGCTCATCTCGAGCAGCGAGAAATAAGGGCTGTTGAGGACGGGGAGGGGAAGGCCCGGGTCCCGCGCGGCTTCGGCCAGCGCTTCTTCGACCCGCGGGGTTTCCCAATTCGAAACTCCGAGCATCCGGTATTTGCTTCTCAGCTCGGGCGAAGCCAGTGCTTCGAGGATGGTCCTGACCGGGGTTTGAGGCCTGTCGACACGGGCGTAATCCCGGAAGTCCGCGTCGTCCCTGTGCATCAGGTAAATGGTGATATTGTGGTTCAGCTGTTCGTAGGAGGTGGTGAGCTCCTCCAGGACGTTGCGGGCTATTTCCTCTTTGGTCCCCTTCAGCCTGCTGGAGTAGGTTCCGGGTCCGAGGTCCCGGGGAAAGCCGCCCTTGGAGATGGTGAACAAGCGGAGCCCCCGGGGCTGGGTCCTCAGCCAGGCGCCAAGGCGCTCCTCGATACCGGCCCCGTAAATGGGGGAGGTGTCGAAGGTGTTGATCCCGAGCTTTACGGCTTCCTCCAGGACCTCTATCGTTTTGGAATTATCCATGCTCCCGAGGTGGTCCGTTCCCAGCACGAGCCTGGATAATTTCAGGCAGTGGGCCGGGCTCTCGCAGACATCCACGTACTCCATCGGAACCGGCGGCGCCGACGCTTGCGGCAAATTGCTGCGGTTGAGGGACGCGCAGGCCGTGAGCGCTAAAAAAAGGGAGAGCGGGAGGAATAGCCGGGCCGTTCGGTTCATATATGGTAATAATAACAAAAAGCGGGGACGCAAGGACCTACGCGGAATGGTCCTAATGCCGGGAGGAGATGGGTCTTTGGCTTCTATCGCCGGCCCCCGGCTAAAGCTATATTATAAGTATGCTAAATGCCTCCAGGATGAAGATCGGTTTCGCGGCGCTTCTGCAGATCTCGGTTCCATTCGCGGTCCCCGGCCTTTCAGCGGCCGGCCAGAACGCCTACCAGACCCTTTTATCGAATGCCGAAGCAACAGCTGTCCCCGAACCTGTGCCGGCCCGGGCGGCGGTCGAAGCTCCCCGCGTCGATACCGGCGACCAGGACGCGATCCTGGCCCTCGGCGACGCGCAGATGTACGCCGCCTCCGACGAGCAGCGGCTGGAGATGCTTAGAACTCTGATAAAGAATTCCCGCCCGGCCCAGAACCAGGAAAACCCCGACTTCCGCCAGGAACAGACGGAGAAAGCCATTATCCGCCTGCTCGCTTCAGCCCCCGACGCCGCGGCTTTCGACCGGCTGTTCTACAACGTGGACCAGTCCTCGCTTTTTAACTCGGTATCCTATTCGGGCGATATCAAGAAAATGGCGGCCCGCCAGCTGGCTTCCACGGTGCCGGGCGACTGGGCAGGCCTGGCCCGCTACGTGGACACCGTGGCCGACACCCGCAGCTCGGGCAGGAACGCGGTGCAGTTCCTGATTGACGGCGAAGGCGTGATAGCCCCGGCCCTCGCCGCCATCGACGGCGCGAAAAGATCCATCCATATAGGCGTTTACCAGATGCAGGCCGACGAGATAGGCTGGTACGTGGCGAATAAACTGGCCGCCAAGGCCAAAGAAGGCGTGAAAGTGCGCGTGCTGGTGGACCAGTACGGTTCTTCCGTGGATAAAGATCCGGAAATACAGAAGCTGCTGGCTTTCCTGAACGCCAACGGCGTGGAAGCCCGCGTGCACGGCTCTCCTTTCCTCAGCGGCCACCGCGACCACCGCAAGGTGATGGTGATAGACGGCGGCACCGGCTTTACGGGCGGCATGAATATAGGCAAATCCTACCAGGCCGACTGGCACGACCAGCAGACGCTGGTGATGGGCCCGGCCGTGGCGCCGCTGCAGGACGCCTTCCTCGCCAAGTGGAAGTCCTGCGGAGGGCAGGTCCGCGCCGGAGAAGATCTTTATCCGCGCCTTTCGGAGGTTCCCGGCGGAGTGGAGACCCGCGTGGTGGGCCATAAGGGAGGCCAGGACCAGAATATCAAGGCCATGTACCTCCGGGCTTTCGCCACGGCGCAGAAGACCATCCGCATAGCCAACCCGTATTTCGTCGACCCCGAGATAGTGAAGGTGCTGTCCGCCGCCGCCAGGCGCGGCGTTAAGGTGCAGGTGGTGCTTCCCGAAGACAACGATATGAAGATAGTGCAGCGCGGCTCGCGCGCTTATTACCCGGCCCTGCTGAAAGCGGGCGTGGAGATCTACGAATATAAAGGCCGCATGGCGCATGAGAAAGTGGCCGTGCTGGACGGCTACTGGGTGACCTGCGGTTCCTCCAACCTGGACAGCCGCAGCCTGGTCAATAACGACGAGCTTAACCTGGTGATGACGGACGCGGCCCTCGCGCAGTACGTGGAGAGCCGGCTTTTCGACGCCGACCTCGCGAAGAGCGAGCGCATAACAAGTTACTCGCCGGACCTGCTGGACCATGTCGCGGCCATCATGCACGGCTGGCTGTAGCCCTTTCGGAAAAATCAAGGAGCGATCATGCTGAAATTGATATTCGGACTGTTAAGCGTTCTGGCCGCGTCTTTCTCCGTCCCTTGCTTCGCAGAAGAGCCGGCGGCGACTCCCGCCGCCTATACGGCCTCGGTAGGCGTTATGCGGCAGAACAAGTTCTGCGAGAACGACATCAAGAGTTTCGTGCACCGCGTGTTCGGCATGTACGACAAGCACGTGCCCGTGGAACAGTTCCTGCCGCTCCTGAGGGACGGAGGGTTGGAGATGGTGTTCCCCGAGGTTACGCTCAGGTCCCACGCCGATTTCAGGAAATGGTACGCTAACGTCGGCAAGAACTTCGAGTCCAATACCCACACCCTGGAGCGGGTGGACGTGACTTTTCCGGGCGGCGGCAGATACGGCGTGGACCTGACGGTTTTCTGGCAGGCGCTGGGAAGGGACGGCAAGTACGTCAGCTTCAGGGCCCACCAGGTCTGGACCCTGGACAACGGTACGGACGGCAAAAGCCCGCGGATACTCAGGTATCTTGTGAATTAGGGGCGGCGCGGGAAGAAGGCGCCGGAAGCTTTTCGCGGCGGGGCCGCACGCGGGCGGGAACGGGGGAAAAACAATGACCGACGGATCCGAAAATAAAGCAGGCCTTAACCTGGAGGGCGTCCGCTGCCCGGAATGCGATGAACTGATGCCGGCGCTGCGGGTTCCCGAAAGCCTCCACCAGCTGATGTGGGGCGGCTGGGCCTGCCCTAAGTGCGGCTGCCGGATGGATAAATGGGGAAAGGCGCTCTCGATGAAAAGGCCGCACAAGCCGTTCGGAGTTTAAGCCGCCCGGCCGGCGTCCGGCGGCCCTGCCGGCAGCCGCGCTGAACGCCGGCAAGCCCCGGCAGGCCTGTCAAAATCCAGCGGGCGCCCCGAACGGGCCGCCCGCTTTTTTGGGCTTTACTAAAAGCTCAAATGCCGGTATAATCCGCTTAGGGGTTTCTTTACTATTTCGATTATCCTGACGGAAGCGCTTTCGCTTCCGCGGGGCTTTATTTATCCGGGGGGATGACCATATGCCGGGAACTATCTGGATAGGCGTTATACATTTCGGGAAGGTCAAGGTGCCGGTGAAGCTGCATACCGCCGTCAGCCAGGACCGCGTGCAGTTCCATCTTCTGCACAGGATAGACAGGGTGAGGCTGCGCCAGCAGATGATCTGCGCTTACGAAAAAGCGCCGGTCCCGCCCGAAGAGCAGGTAAAAGGCTTCGAGGTGGCGGAAAGGAAATACGTGCTTATCGACCAGGAGGAACTGGAGCGGGCGGAACCCGAGGCCCGCAGGAACATAGAGGTCCGCGAATTCATAAAAGCCGGGGAGATAGACCCCGTCTTCCAGGAGCGGACCTATTACCTGGAACCGGAAGCGGCCGCCGGGAGTTACGGCGCGCTCGCCCGCGCGCTCAGGGAAACGAAGACCGAGGGCGTCTGCACCTGGGCAATGCGGAAGCGCTCCTACCTGGGGGCGCTGCGCTCGAACGGGAAGACCCTCAGGCTGGCCGTCCTGCGGTACGCCGACGAGCTGGTGCCGGCGGGAGCGCTCGGGCTGGAGAACATTTCGGTGTCCGAAAAAGAAGTCGGCATAGGCAGCGAGCTGATAAACCGCCTGACGGTCCGGTTCAAACCGGAAAAGTACAAGGACGAGCATACGAAAAAGCTGCGGAGCCTGATAGAGAGAAAAGCGCGGGGTGAAAAGATCTCCCTGCTGAAACCCAGGCAGCTTAAAGGCACCGAGGGCGGCAGGCTGCTGGAGGCCCTGGAAGAAAGCCTGAAGGGGGCGGTGAAATGAAAACTAAAAAAAGCGGGGGCGGAACCGCCGTAGAGACGGAGGCCGCGGAGAAGGCGCCGGCGCAGGGGATCTGGAGCGGGACGATCAGCTTCAGCCTGGTGGCGATCCCGGTGAGGCTGGTCAGGGCGGCCGATCCCGGGCGGGTCTCCTTCCGGCTGCTCCACAATAAGGATTACTCGCCGCTGCAAAGAAGGATGTTCTGCCCGGAAGAAGAGGACATCGTTCCGCCCGAAGAGATAGTCAGGGGCTACGAGATCGCGCTCGGCCGGCACGTGCTGATAACCGACGAGGAGCTGGAATCGGTCGCCCCCGACAGGAGCCGCACCATCGAGATAGCGGAGTTCATAGACCTGGCGGAAGTGGATCCCGTCTATTACGACCACCCGTATTTCCTGGTCCCCCTGAAAGGCGGGGAGAAAGCCTACCGCCTGCTGGCCGAGGCCCTGCGCCGGACCAACAAGGCCGGGGTCGCTAAGTTCGTGCTCGGGGAGCGCGAGTACCTGGTGACGGTCCGGAACAGGGACGGCGCGCTGGCCCTGAGCACGCTGCACTACAGCTCGGAAATATTGCCGGAAGCGCAGCCGTCCGGGAAAGAGGAGAACGAAGGCGCGGAGACGGCCGCGATCAAAAAATACATAAAAGAAATGCTGACGGAGTTCGCGCCCGGGAAATATTCCGACGGGCGCAGGAAGCGGCTGATGGAGATCCTGAAGAAAAAAGCGGCGGGGCGGGCGCCGGTGGAGGCCCCCGAGATCGAGGAGGAGCCCGCCGAGGGCGTGGCGGACCTGGTGGCCGCCCTCGAAGAGAGCATGCGGAGAATGAAGAAGGACTGATGAGCAAAAGCATCGTCCATATCAACGGCAGGGAATTGACGCTGTCCAACCTGGACAAAGACCTTTACCCTCCCCTGGGCTTCACCAAAGCCCGGGTGCTGGAATATTACGGCCGCATGGCGCGGTTCATGCTGCCGCATCTCAGGGAGCGGGCCGTGACCCTGAAGCGGTATCCCGACGGCGCGCAGGAGGAGTTCTTTTTCGAGAAGCGCTGCCCCGAACACCGCCCCGCCTGGCTGAAGACGGCCGAAGTCCGGCACGGCGAGGACTGCCTGACCGCCTGCGTGGTCGACGACCTGGCGGCACTGATCTGGGTGGAGAACCTCGCCTCGATAGAGCTGCATGTGCCTTTGTCCCGCGCGGATTCTCCCGGAACTCCCGATTCGGTGGTCTTCGACCTGGACCCGGGCGAAGGGGCGGGCGTTTCGCACTGCGCCAGGGTCGCGCTTATCCTCAAGGTCCTGCTCGCCGACATGAAGCTTTCGAGCTGGGTTAAAACTTCCGGCAGGAAAGGGCTGCACGTGTACGCGCCGCTGAACTCGAAAGAGGCGGATTTCGAAAAGACCAGGGGGTTCTCGAAAGCCGTGGCCGAGATCCTGCAGAAGAACTATCCGGACCTGGTGACGGCCAGGGTGAACAAGGAGGACCGCAAAGGGAAAGTTTTCATCAACTGGGCCCAGAACGACGCCTCGAAGACCATGGTCTGCGTTTACTCGCTGCGCGCCGGCGAAAAGCCCGCGGTCTCCTGCCCGCTTGAATGGGAAGAGCTCGAGGCGGCGGAGCGGAACGCCGGAAAACTGGAGATAAGCCCCTCCGAAGCGGTCCGGAGAGCGGGCAGAAAAGGCGACCTTTTCCGGGAACTGGTCGGAAAAAAACAGGGGCTGCCGTTTTTATGAAACTGAAAGAATACAGGGAAAAACGCGAACTGGGGCGGACCCCGGAGCCGGGACCGGCCCTGCCGTCCGGCGCGAAGGGGCAATATCCGGTCTTCGTGGTTCACAAGCACGCGGCGCGGCGCCTGCATTACGACCTGCGGCTGGAAACAGGCGGAGTGCTTAAAAGTTTCGCCGTCCCGAAGGGCCCCTCGATGGACCCGTCGGTAAAAAGGCTGGCGGTGATGGTGGAGGACCACCCTTACGATTACAAAGATTTCGAGGGGATCATCCCGGAGGGCAATTACGGGGCGGGGGGCGTGATCATCTGGGACAGGGGTGTTTACGCCGCGCCGCCGGCGAGGGATAAAGCGGAGGGCGAAAAGCTGCTGCGCGAGGGCCTGGAAAAAGGAAATTTTAAATTCGTGCTGGCCGGAGAGAAGCTGCGGGGCGAGTTCGCCCTGGTCAGGACGAAGTGGGATGAAAAGTCCTGGCTGCTGCTCAAGAAAAAGGATGAATACGCTTCGGCGGCCGACGTGCTGAAGGACGGGCGGTCAGTGGTTTCCGGCAAAACCCTGGAGGAGCTGGGCGCGGCTAAAACTCCGGCGCGGCGCGCCGAGCGCGCCCGGAGCGGAAAAGTACAGGCGGCGGTCCTGGAGAACGCGCCGGCCGGCGAGATGCCGCGCAAGGTGGAGCCGATGCTCCCGTCCGCGGTTAAAAAACCTTTCGACCACCCGGACTGGCTCTTCGAGGTGAAATGGGACGGCTACAGGGCTATCGCCGAGCTGCGCAAAGAGCGGGTGCTGCTGTATTCCCGCGCCCGGCTGTCCCTGGCGGAAAGATTCCCGCCGGTCGTAGAGGAGCTGCGCAAGGCCGGGCTGGAGGCAGTGCTGGACGGCGAAGTGGTGGCGCTGGACAAGGCCGGCCTGCCGGATTTCCAGCTGCTGCAGGATTACCGGAAGTCCCGGCGGGGCCGGCTGGTCTATTACGTCTTCGACCTGCTGTACTGCGGCGGCCGCGATCTCACCGGGCTTCCGCTCCGGGAGAGAAAAGAGCTGCTGAAAAAGGTCCTGCCTTCCTCGGCGCACGTGAAATTCTCGGACCATGTCTGGCGGGACGGGATCAAGTTCTTCGACGCCGCCAGGAAGAAAGGGCTGGAAGGGATAGTCGCTAAATATTCCCTGGGCGCGTACCGCCCGGGCGCCCGGAGCGGGAACTGGCTGAAGATAAAGAACCGCCTGACGCAGGACCTGGTCATCGCGGGCTTCACGGCGCCGCGGGGGGCGCGTAAATACCTCGGCAGCCTCGTGCTCGGCGCGTATGAAAAGGGCGAGCTGGTTTACGCCGGGCATTCGGGCGGCAGCTTCGGCGGGGAGAAGGTCAAAGAGCTGTACGAAAAACTGCTGCCCCTGGTCCGGAAGGAGCGCCCTTTCAAAACGAGTCCCCCGGACGCCGCCGTAGTCACCTGGGTGCGGCCGGAACTGGTCTGCGAGACGGCCTTTACGGGCTGGACCAGGGACGGCCTGCTGCGGCAGCCCGTTTTCCTGAGGCTGCGCGAGGATAAGTCCGCGCGGGAGGCCGTGCTGGAGAGGCCTGAAGACTTCGCCGGGGAGGAAAAGACATGAAGGTTTGTACCGGGACCAGCGGCTACGGCTACAAGGAATGGAAGGGAAGTTTCTACCCGGAAAAGATCTCCGCGGGGAAAATGCTGGCTTTCTACGCGGAACGCCTGGGCGCGGTGGAGCTGAACAGCACTTTTTACCGCATGCCGAACATCGTCCTGGCGGAAACCTGGGCGGCGCAGGTCCCGCGCGGGTTCATGTTCGCCGTCAAAGCGCCGCAGGTCATCACCCATATTAAACGCCTGCGCGGCGTGGGGGAGGAGACCAGGTATTTCCTGGGCGCGCTGGCCGGGCTGAAAAGCAAGCTCGGCGCCGTGCTTTTCCAGTTCCCGGCCAGTTTCCGCGAGGACCGCGGGCTGCTTGAAAAATTCCTCGGCCTGCTCCCGTCCAAAACCCCCTGCGCTTTCGAGTTCAAGAGCCCGTCCTGGCTGAACCAGGGAACTTACGACCTGCTGGGCGAAAAGGGCTTCAGTCTCTGCAACGCCGATACCGAGGAAGCTCCGGTAAAGGAAATTGTCAGTACCTCGGCCTGGGGCTACCTGCGTCTGCGCAGGCCCGATTACCCGGAGGCCGCCCTTTCGGAGTGGGCGGAGAAGATAGCTTCGCAGAAATGGGAGAAAGCGTTCGTCTTTTTCAAGCACGAGGACGGGGCGGCGGGGCCCGGCTACGCGGCCGGCCTAAGCGGTCTTATCGCCAGGGGCCTGGCGGCCGGAAGCGGGGAATTAAGCCGGACGCGGTAACAATAAAAAACCGCCGCCCTTTTCAGGACGGCGGTTCCAAAACCATTAAAGGTTTAGACTACCACTTGTTGTCGCCGTAGCCGCCGCCGCCG
>Ga0079306_1000907_pt1 | contig 22711 bp, 5 predicted proteins | sample Methanotroph_Enr_FD_79181 | JGI IMG/M metagenome (GOLD analysis project Ga0079306, IMG submission 79181) | Enriched soil microbial communities from Old Woman Creek wetland in Ohio, USA - Methanotroph_Enrichment_5 | ecosystem: Environmental > Terrestrial > Soil > Wetlands | place: USA: Ohio...
AAATAGCGGTCCTATAGAATCTGCCATTAATATAGAAGAAATACATCCTCCGACGGCGATTCCACGGGCCAACACATATCCCAAGAACAATAGCCGAGCACATCATTGTTAGTGATGATCGTCCATCGCCAAAAAACACGAAGTATACATGGTTGCCAATATCACAGATATTGGCATAGTAAGGAAGTTTTTGCATGATGGCGGCTGTTTTGCCGATCGGCTGGAATGAAACGATAACCTTGCCGCCTACAACAACGTGACAGAGAGTCTTGAGATTGCCGGAAGCATCTTTCTTTATTTCATAGATATCGCTTACCCATATATTGGTAACTGTACCATTGGATTTTTTCCAGAGTCTTGTATTGCCTTCACCGTAGCCAAAAGTAACTGTAGGCTTACCGGATTCAGTTACACCCTGGAGTCGATTGAGAACATCATAGGCAAGGCTCTGCGCACCACGAGCAGTCATGTTGCCGCAAGCATCATATGAGTAACTTGTACCATTGGCACCAGATACCGCGTGGGGTTGGAGGCGTGAACCCTGATAACTGCTGTAGGCATAAGTGCCAGCTCCAGCTTCGCCATTGGTATTTAAATTACCGATATCTACATAAGAATAGGATTTTGTTGCACCCTGCGCAGTAGAGTATAGCGAAGTAAGCCGCTGCAAATCATCATAGCTAATATTCGACATGCTCTTCGATGCCGAACCGGATGAATTAACTGCATCTGCTACAGTTTTTATATTGGATTCCACATCGTAAGTATAGGTCAAATCCTGCAAATGCGTGGCACCCTTATCGCTATGGAGCCGCTTGAGACGCTGCGATACCGTATAATATTCACAGGTTGTCTGCACGCCGTTACCATAAGTAACAGTCAATGGCTTGTCAAACGCGTCAAATGAAGACGCTGTGTAGAATGTTACATTACCACCTGGTGTACCAGCGAGACTCTGTACCGATACGAGATGGCCGGCAGTATCATAATTATACTGCACTTGGGCATCGTTAAACGGATATGTTATCTGGTACACACGGTCGGCACTGTCATAGACCGTCTGTGTTATATAATCAGTACCGTTGCCGCTGTCATTAATATGTTGCAGCGTTTTGGTTGCACGACAATGATTATCATAGCCGATCTTGGAGTAATACCCCTTCGAACTGCTGGTCATCCACAAAAGGCTCTTGTAGCCTGGGTATGACGAATCCCAGCCTGTTCGCTCATAGTTGTCGTAATAATATGTAATCGTTTCATCCAAAGTGCCGGAACTGGCATATATTTTCTTTTCCCTAAGACGACCCAAGACATCATCACGAGTCGGTGATATTAACGCATACGAACATGTTGTCTTATTACCCCTGGCATCAATCTGTTCGATCATCCTGCCAAGCGAATCATAGGAGTATGCCCATATACCCATGTCTGAATCATCGGTAAAAAGTTTGTTGCCCATGCTGTCATAGGTCGATTTTATCTTATTGCTATTCTTATCGGTGATCTCAATAAGGTTTCCAAGTTTATCATACTTATATGAAGTCTCAATTGGTGTCGTGTTAAGATATTCAATGAGTTTGACAACTCGACCAAACGCATCAAAACGTTGTTTCTTTTTCTTACCCATTGCATCAGTACTAACTTGTACCCAGATGTCATTTGTATAGCTGCCTGTGTTTTCGCGATACTCAACTGATTCAGACGCCATCGGTGAATTTGTGGTCTCATCTCCAGATGTTGTGGGTGGTGTTACAATGCGTGTTCTTCCAAGAGGGTCAAACGTAGTACTAGTCCCAGGAGCAGTTGTTTTGTTTAACACTATATATCCACTATTTGCACCAAAGGCGGGGAGAGTTTTATAATTAATATTTCCTGCTTGGTCATATGCAACTTTAGTTACACGAAAACCGCCATTTGTATTCCCTGCTTCAGTCGCAACGCGAGTTTGTATTTTACGACCAAATCCGTCATGGTAAGTAAAGCCGTCATAACCCTTATATTTCTGATGGATTAAGTTGTAACTCGTGTATGTTGTGCCATTTTTGACAATACCATCAACATTGTACCAAATGTAAGTCATCACTATCCAATCTGTGCTGCCAACCGGCTTTTCTTTTATCATTCTGAGACGGTAGAAGCCGTCGTATGTCATTGCTGTTGTAACACCCGCCATATCAACCTTTTGAAATACTTGGCCGGATTTTACATCATAATCAGTTATCGTCTGGAACTGCTCTGTTCCATTAGATACTGTCACGATATGAGGATAGATTTGATAGTCTGCATCGTATGCTGTAGTAGTAACAACATTTGCCTGATTAGTCACCTGAGTAGTATTACCATATTTATCAAAGTTATAGGTTTCCTGCAGAACATATTTATCTGTGCGCTGTAAGGAGCCATCTACAACTGTGACATTGACTGTTCCAGAAACATTGATCCGTGTTTTGCCATTACTGAATGAAGAGCTAGAGATAGTGTAGTCACCATCATTGTTTGTTGACCCACATACGCGAAGAATATAGGAGGAAGTAAAATCAGCTGTAACATCACCTGTAACGTCAAAATAATTGCTACCTACTGCCACGATAGCATATTTACTTGACCATGTCTTTTTCTCACTGAGATTTCCAACAAAAAGTCCAGCAGATGGATTGTTTGTGTGATTATAGCCAAAGTTTTCTTCCTTGAGAACTTTAGTACCTTGGCTATCTGAAGCAGCCCATTGACGATTGACTTTGTTCTTGATATTAGAGAAATCCCCTGTGAACGTTTCATAGGCTGTCAAACTGTACACATCATCTGCAGTATCATTCGCTGAATATGTGTGATTACTAATTGAGTCTTTTATCTCTGCATTTGTTGTGCCAAGACGCACCTCACCAAGATCAACCGATTTTATAAGGTTGCCAGTTGTCGTATCATATTCAGATTGGCTCACCTTTGCTTTGTAATTTCCGTTGTAGCTGCCATACCAACCCTCGGTCGCAAAAGAAGTGTCGCTCCAATCAACACCCCCTTCATAATCCATCTTTATTGTCTGAGCTACATAGGGGAAATACCATCCGCTTCCCGTTACAACTTCAGCATCAACTACCTTGTGAATTGTAACACTATATAATTTATATGTTGTGCTGTTATCCTTACCCCAAATTTCTGTCCTATATGGTATGCCTTTTTTGGCTGCAGTATCACTTGACTCACCTATTGAAGAAGCATCCTTGCCTCCCCCTTGATGATAATACGCCACGGTCTTTTTTCCGTGTGTAGAATCGACATCGGAAACAATTTCTGAACGCCGGAAGCCTCTAAATTCCTTATCGGTAGTGCTATAATATCCATTCTTGAACGAATATGTTGTCGTGCTGGTATTTCCTAAGCCATCATCGAGAACAACATTCGACACAACATAAATTGGGAATGGCAGACAGTTTTTATTCTCACTGTCTGTGTTTTCAAATCCTGAGGCTGTCGAAGCTTTATAAGTAATCGTAGCAGACCCGCCAAGGCTACCTTGAACCTTTGAGAGAAGATCAGGATAGGGCCCAAGATTTTTGATGACTTGGTAGCCACCACTCGCCTGCAATACACGATCTGGCAAACCATCGCCATTAATATCAGACATGGTTACATATGCTTTGCCATCCTTGTCACTGGAGCTGATGCTATTCCATTTTTTCACAGCACTGTTTCCAGGGACACATAAGTAGCCGCTCCACTTGATTGCTTTACTAAAACCTGTTCCTGTATTGTACTGAACATAGAGATAATAAGTTGCACCCTCTAGTTTACGCAACAAGCGATCGTGTAAACCGTCACCATTAATATCCATAAGGCTAATATATGTGCAAATATCTGTGCCATCCTTATCGTTTGCGGTCAGGCACTTCCACCCTTTCTTATCCGCATCCTGGCCAAAACTCTCTAGCCTACCCCAATCAACAATTTTTGCGCCACCACTAGCATCTGTCTCAAAACCATAACCGGTATTATATTGTACTTTAAAGACATCAAACGGTGCAACACGGCGAGTCATAACACGATCAGGCAAGCCATCACCATTGATATCCATTAAGTCAACAACCATATTGCTGTCGTTTACCATCCGCGGACTCTTCCATTTGCCGCTTTCCCCTGCAGGCGAACTTTGGCCATCAACAGGCTTCCAATTCATAACGACCGGAGTAGTTCCAGAAGCCTTAAAACCAGAACCGGTATTCATCTGTACATAATAATAATCAGTTGAATTTGTACCAATATCTTTGACTGCTGCGGCTTTACGCATTACACGATCAGGTAAGCCATCACCATTCATATCAATCATAGTAACAAGTGCCTGCCCCTTGTATGATGAACTAATCGCATTCCACATTCTGGCTTGACCATTATAAGCTGCACTACCGCTGATACTATCAATGGTATATCCTTGATTATAAATCGGCCCCCAATTGTTTGGGGTGCTATCAAAGGCATTTCCATAATTAGATTCTACGCGAAAAACAGCATCTGAATAATTAGGCCCATTGAGTCGTCTTACACGGTCAGGTCGACTATCGCCATTAATATCCATGAGTGTTACAAAAGCGTCGCTTCCATACAACTGATCGGTATATAATTTGTCATACCCATTTTGTACCCAGCCATATACATCTTGGTGGTGATGACCGCACTCATAACTGTAGCCCCCGAAAGCACTGTTGACCCAACAATACTCTGGAATTCTAACTGATCCTATTACTTCCCAGTCGTAGTGCGGTTGTGTTTTATAGCCACTGCAAATACATGATGTTTGCGTTGCCGACACAGAACCCCATTGCGTTTCTCCGGTATCATTTCTGTCAATTGACCAATTTGTTGCGCTACCAAAAGATCCTCCCGTATTTGGTTGTACAACAAGCGCATTAAATGGGGAACTTGTCTTCCTATGAATTCTGTCAGGAAGACCATCACCATTAATATCCAACAAATCGACTATTACCGCATCACGACTAACTCCTGGGGCTATCTCTGAATAAGATAATGCTTGATTGCTCGCATACATAGGATTAACAAATCCAGATGCAGTAGTATCCAAAGGTGTCCAGCTTGGAATAGTGGCAGGACTATCAAATTTACTCTCAAACTTTTGATACTCAAACAATACCGGCTTAGAAAACACTTGGCCTGTTTGTATATCGTTACCACATAAGGTAACAGATTTCAGGAGAGATCGGTTTGTCGATGGGCCTGTCACATACTCCAGCGAGTAATGACGTACATAGGCACCTCCCACCAGCTCATTGATCTTAACTAATCGCTTGTTACTTTCCACACGATAGCCGCTGATAAAGGATACGCGTCGTTCATTTACCGGCTTATCCTCAATAGTGAATTCAATTATATGCGTTGCCTCTGATTTTCCGTCAATGGCGGTATCATTTGTGTTGCCATTGTAGGAAATTTTTGACATATAAAGCTGGCCAACATCCGTAACATAGTCGATCCATGTCAGGTTGCCGCTGATGTCCTGGATTTTCTCTAACGCCCACATGAAAGTATCTTTGCCATTGCCTGCTGCAAATTTTTCATTGCGCATTCGCGATGCAGACGTTTGGCCAAAGTAGTATTTTGTTCCATTCTTATCGGTAACAACCCATTGATTGTTGGTTTTGTCAAATATGAATTTCTGGAAGTCATGATCTATTTTAGCTCGATATTCATTGGTCGAACTATTAACTAGCACAAGTTCTGAATTGGTCGAGCCAATGTTTGCAGCAAAACCTTTGGCATCATCATATTCATACGACGAACCATTAAGTTTTACCGGAACTCCACGCTTAGTGATACGTTGGATGGTCCCCATTCCCAATGACCAGCCAAAGCCACACCATCCATCACCTCCCTGCGAACTATATGATATTGCAAGGCTAGATTGGGTACCCTGTCGAGCAGGCGGTACAAGAATAGGAACAGTATAAGTCGCACTACCTGTCAACGGATCAACATTAAAATTGAAACAGTTTTCAAATGTACCTGTTACTGGTTCGGCTTTCCCCTCTGCTGCAGATGCCATTTCAGGGTCAGATGCATATGTTTTGGCAGATGCCGTTACCGAAAAAACGGACAAATTACCCAGAGCATCTTTAGCTTGTACCTGATATGTATATGTTGTATTTTTGTTCAGTCCGATTTCAACATAGTATGGAGAATCCTGCCAGCCACTTTCCTTTGCAGCGGAGGTATTTTTGAAATTGTATTGCACGCCGCCACTTGGGTCTGACACTGGCTTAACAGACATTGCTATACTTGTTGTCCCCATTGCGTAGGGAGCGGTATTCCACTGCGGCTGCGTGACCGTACTGTCAGGAAGAGTGGCAACAGTAATGGTAGAAGACTGAGGGCCACTAAAACCATACGCATCATTCACAATTAAAACAAATGAATACGTCGTACCAGGCATCAAATTTTGGAAATTACACTCTCTTGTCGGCGATTCCGTACAAATGGATTGACCGCTACCTATTTCAATAAACCAGTAATAAACTTTGCCCGTCGCTACCGCAGCGTCGTATGCTTGCTGGGCTTTCATCCTTACCGTAGTATCGGTAACTATAAACGGTTGCTCTGCGGTTCCGGGCGGTATTATCTCCCAAGCCACCGGGGACGGAACTGTTGTTTTATTATTTAATTTGGGATTAGTCCCAAGCTGCCATTCTGTCAAATTACTAATCCCGTCACCATCCGAATCAACACCGCTACCCGGATAACCTGAACCATTGAGCCAATACGTTTCTATCCATGCGTCAGGAATAGCTGGATCATATTTGTTAGGGGTTTTGATAGTTGCCTCAGGTGTATTGCCATAGATACCCATATTTCTACGCGTGTTCGGGTATGTAGAATCTTGAGGTTCCTGAGAATAATCTGCATAAGTACCAGATACCGCACCCGTATCAATACACGCCGAACTTGGTCTCAGATGAAAATCACCGTTATCCACGGCTGTATTGACGTATGCTGGATTGAAGTTTGAGCCAATCAGATTATTTGACCCGGTTGCTGAAGCCGGTTTTGTTGTCGGCACATAATAATTATCAAACCTAGAGTAACTGATATCCAATTTGGGTGCATTACTAATGGACTCTGCTGCCCAATCATCGGTGTAGCCACGACTTGCCGAGAATATGCTATTAACCACTTTTACCGGTATCGGAATTGTGTTCGAATATGCATACAGCCCTGTACCATATTTCGATAAGTTGTAGTAAAAATCACAATTAACCACCTCATTCTTAGCACTACTTGGTATTGTTGTTGTAACCCAGTCATAAAATGCTACTGCACCTCCCCAACCCTGGTAAGAACTTTGTGCATCTTGGTACCAAGCTTGGTTTGAATTAAACAAACAATGTTTAAGGTTAGTAATAAGACCTTCTGTACAAACAGCCCCGCCATATGCTGCCAAATTTGATTTAAAAATGGCTGTTGTGATATTAGTTTGACAGGAATAATCAGGTATTGAGGTAAAGGCGCTATTATAAATAGCACCTCCCACGACAGCCTGATTACCCGTAAATGTACATCCCTGAATTCCCGCTCCACAGAATGCGTTTGAAATAGCACCTCCTTTTCGAGTTGCTATATTATTTTCAAAACTGCAATTTGTTATAGTGGATCCTGGTTTTAAGTAGAAATCCGAAGTAACAACAGCATTTACAATCGCACCGCCCTCTGCAGTATAATTCACGTTGCTACTCGCATTTGGACCAAGTTGGGCGTTATTATTCGTAAAAGCACAATTGGTTATATTCGCATCTGACTCTAGATTACAAATTGCGCCACCCAAAGCAGAGTCTACATCATTGTATGCCGAATTACCAATAAAGTCACAGAATTCAATCGTTGGGTGTGCTTTAAAATTGAAGATAGCACCGCCCGATGCCTGAGCACCGGTGATTGAGGTGGTAGCCAGATTGTTTTCAAATGTACAGTTTTCTATATGAGGAGTAAATGTGCCATTTGATTGGTAAAAACGTCCAAGGGCAAGAGCACCTCCGTTGGCAGCCCTGTTATCGGCAAAAGTACAGTTGCGGATCGTGGCAGAATTATCCATACTGAACATGCCACCGCCATAGAGATCGCAAAACTGAAAATATACCTGCTGTGTTGTGGCATCTACAATTGAAAGTACCCTGTTAAGATCAGCACAACCGCCCTGTATTTTAAAACCATCGATAATCGAATCTCCAAGGCACATCACCACATGATATGCATTATCGGTGTAGACAGGTGGAGTTGCGGTATCGTTTCCTGCCAGATCACCACTTAGAACGGTAATGTTATTTTCAAGGTCACGGTCTTCGGTCGCAGTTTCAGAACCGTCGCCCTTAAACCCACCGTAAAGTGATACGTTGAATAAAGTAAACGATGCCAACCGATCATCGGTTATGCCGGGAAGTGTAGAAAAAGGTTTATATGTGTAATCAGACCCGCCGGTCGCAACCCATACCTCATCGCCATACTCGGCAGAAAACAAAGTCGATGAGAGAGCATATTTACCCAATTCATCCACAGGTTCTGGATCAGTTGATGTTGGAAGTTTTTCCCACAAGGCCTTTTCCCATGAACTGCCATTGTTGAATCCTGCATTATATGCCGTCACTGGATCAGTATATTCCTGGCTACTATGATCAGCATTGACATACCATATCCTAGGGAGTTCATAAGCACCAATATCAACTGTCGCTGTACCATTATGGTCGCCATCTTTAATTCGCACACGGCCTGCGACATCTGTCGATACATCCGTTGGTAAAGCAGAATTATTACCCATATCAATACATGGGCTATTTGTCCTGAGACGCAAACCATCTTCGCTACTACCCCAAATATTATCAGGGCCTGCCAAATGCAGCGTATCGACAAAACCAGGGTCAGCATCAATATTTCCACCACCGTTGACCGGAGCTTGCAAAATCCATCCTGTGCTACCACCACTACCCTTTATGTCACAATTTTTAAGTGTTAAGCTACTGGATGCGGAAGAAACTTCGCCATTCCCTTGAAACAGCAAATATTGTGGCGTATCAGCAGTATCATTCCATAATATGCAGTTTTCAACCAATGATGTACCGCGTATTGAAAATATACCACCACCTCTATAATTTGCATGATTACCGAAGAACGTGCTATTAACAATATGTGAAGCGGGACAATACCAGTCAGAGACTGCACCTCCATCTTCCCACGATACATTATTCACAAAAACGCAATTCGTAATATAATTCGCGTAACTACAATCGTTATTGCAGATAGCGCCACCATAGCATGCTGTGTTGTTGTTAAACATGCAACTCGAAACTTTGCAACCATCAGAAAACTCATTACAGATAGCTCCACCGTAAAAACTTAACGAGTTCCCCTCAAAGTAACATCCGGCTATTATAACTTCGCCATCTGTAGCGATATTCCAAACAGCACCCCCTCGAGAAACAACGGAGTTCTTATAGAATTTGCAATTAATTATATGTGGGGCGGCAGCATGCACATTAAGAATTGCTCCACCACCTCGATCAGCTTTGTTATATCGAAAGGTACAGTTTTCAATTTGAGGCGAAACACCGTCGTTGCGCATACCGCCACCACCGATAGACCACCATGGCCAAATAGCGGACGGCTCAGTGTATGCGTAACCACCTTCGATTATAAATCCATCAATCACCGCTACACTTGATGTACATGTAATTACATGATAGCAATTATCTGCAACATTGCTCATATTAACATAATTATCATTGCCATTAATATCTCCGCTGAGAATAGTGGGATTTTTCTGAATATCACGTTGCGAGACATCAGTTCCGTAATCTTTTCCAGAAAAGCCCCCATATAAAGTCAACGCTTTGACAATAAATGTTGATTTTTGTGGGTTACCTGCCGATTTTTCTGGTTTATAGGTGCCCTGTGCAACATAAATGATAGCACCGTCTCCTGCAGATGCCATAGCAGAAGCAAGGTTGTCTTTGTAGGCAGTCTCCCAAGTTAAACCATCCTCAGTTCCTGTGGATGCTCTATTGACATTCACAAAAATGTTCTGAATTCCACCCGCTCCTAATGTAGCACCTGTTCCAGTCACATCAGTAAGGAACAATGATGTAAATGCCGGAAATGATGGGAGACGTTCAATAAACAAGGGCGACGGCAAAGAGCTCATCTCCTCTGCCTTTGTCAGGGGAATACCATTGACACCAACAAGACCTGTACAGTATTGGGGATTACCAGCTGTTGCAACAACACTTGGGTCAGTCACATAGGCAAAACTTCCCAGATGCGGATCTTCTGTAATATTTCCTTCACCATTTGCATCCGCTAGACTAGAAATACAAGAATACACCGCGGCACAGTTGTTAAGATCGTCATCATTATCCCATATAATGCTATTGGCAATAGTCGGGTTTGCCCCTGAAACAACCATAATACCAACACCATTACCGTCATTGCCATAATTATGTGCAATAGTATTATTGTAAACCTTAGCTTGTGCCGATGCGATAGAGAAAATAATACCCTTGTCATTATCACCAATATAGTTGGCAAGAATTGAAAGAGGCTCTGCTGTATTTACTAGAATACCTGCGCCTTGACCGTTACTGGAATAGTTGGAAACTATCTTATTCTGCGTTATCAAAGGTGCGGTGTTTGTATCGCAGGTTATACCAGTAAGATTTTTCGTAATCAGACACATTCTTATTTGGGGACTGGAATTGTTCGCACAATATAAGCCGATAGAGCTAATAGCATCGCAAATTGTAAGGCCTGAAATAACAGTATTAACATCTTCGGCATTTATACATTGCACAACAGGTACATTCACATTATTAGCACTTATGATAGTTTTTTCAGTTACACACCAATTATTTGGATCTGTACTTTGAAGTATGAGCCTCTTGCCTGACAAATCAATATTTTCTTTATATGTCCAAGGATATATCGTCAGCACGTCTGCAGCATTTGCATCATCAATCGCAGATTGGACACTTCGGTACCATATATCTCTGGTAGTGTTATATACCTCGCATACTTCATCTGAGCCCATATCAATACAACGAGCTTGACGGGCTTGTCCATCAATATCAGTCTCTGTGCCATATTCTGCATTAGGATCACCCGCATCAATACAAGGCGAAGTACGCAGTAGACGATACGTGACAGTGTCGACGAAATTAGGACCAACCGTGATATTGCCGAAATTAGGGTCTGCCCCATCCTGAACACAGCTATAATGTGCGATACAATTAGAGAGATCACTACTTGCATTGTTCCATAAAATACAGTTATTAACGTCTTGAGTCACACTCCAAGCAACTATGCCGTAAGCAAGATTACCCACTATGGTATTGTTGCGGATAATTGGTGGTGTATCGGCGGAATCAATTATTATACCTGTTCCAGTGCCAGCATACGCTGGATCTGAACTTCCATTGTTAGCAATGAGATTGCTGACAATAACAGGGGAAGATAAATACGAATAGATACCATCTAAATTTTCTACAATATGATTGTTTTTGATGATTGGTGCGCCCGTTCCACAATAGATGGCAAAAGAGTTATTAACAATTTTACAATGTTTGATACTCGGGCTCGAATTCCCATCACACCATATACCTACAACCGATGCTTTTTGCAAAGTCAAACCATCAAGAATACTTGTTGAACCTTCACCGGAGTAGAAACTAACTGCTACATCAGCGCCATTAGCATCGATAATAGTATCAGCAACAACCTGCCAGTTTGTGGTATCAGTCCCTCTAATAGTGATGGCCTTGCCATTAAAGTTAATACTCTCCACATACCTTCCTGGTTTAACAATGATCACATCACCGTCAGCACTTAAGTCAACTGCATTCTGGATCGAACCAACTTGGATTGGCACTACGATAGTAGCTTGCGGCAACACATTGGTCATGCTGTTTGGGTCACTATTATGCAAAAATTCTTTTAAATTATTGAAGCCATCACCATCAAGATCGTCATCCGCATCATTTACAAGCGGATTAAGCCCATTTGCAACTTCCCATGCATCAAAAATACCGTCACTGTCACTGTCTGATGAATAGGGATTTGTGTTATGTTGGTATTCTTGTATATTTGTTAAATTATCACCATCACTGTCAACATCAGCATCATCGATTAATGGATTAAGTGAATGAATGACTTCCCAACCATCAGGTATTCCATCATTGTCGCTGTCGGCCAAATGCGGATCTGTATTGTGTTGATACTCCTGTATATTTGTTAGACCATCACCATCTGGATCACTACTCGCATCATTGGTGAGTGGATTCAGGTTATGGGCAACCTCCCAGCCATCCGGCATATCATCACCATCTGTATCTTCCAGACGCGGATCGGTATTATGTTGATATTCTTGAAGATTTACCAAATCATCACGATCATAATCATCATTAGCATCATTTACACGTGAATCCATGCCATGATTTATTTCCCAGTTGTCAGGCATTCCGTCACCATCCGTATCACCACTTTTAGGATTAAGGCCAAGGTGATATTCCTGCAAATTTGTCAAGCCATCATAATCAGGATCAGCATTGGGACCGTGCATATTCGGATCATCTTCGGGCCAGTACAACAACTCCCACATATCTGGTATATCATCCCCATCCAAATCTTGGCTAGCAATTGTAGACTCAATAGTATTCCCATATGCGCCCATATCAACTCTACCCCCTCCGTCGTTTGGTTCATTTACATAGGCAGCGTTAGGGTCACCTTTATCAAGGCAGGGTGAGTAATTCAACAAATGGTAATCAAAGCTATTCACGTCGACAAAGTAAGGGAAGTGGTTTATATTGGTAGATTCTATATTTGGATCGCTGATGCATGAATATGTAGCTGTTGCATTTAAACAATTTGCCTTGGTATTATCAAATATAATACAACTGCCAATCAAACCATTACAATCAGATATGCCGTACTCTTGATTGCTTACAATGGTACAATTTGTAATTGATAATACATTACCAATAATGCCCACCATATTTCTATGTACGATGCAATTTTTGATTATTGCTGACGACATATGAAATTGCATGCCATACCCATCGTTGTCATAAATCCTGCAAAAACTGATTACAGGACTACCATTATTACAGTCAATACCATATTTGTCGTTATTTGCTATACTGCAACGTATCACTTTCGGCGAAGATGCATTGGAGCAAAAAATGCCTCGCTCACCTCCAGTGATCTTTATTCCATCCAAAATTGAATTAGAGTCTTCTCCCGAATCAAATGTTATCACTGCTTTGCCGTAATCATTAACATCTAGAACGGTTGATTCTACGGTAGCCCAATTAGAAGGGTCAATACTTTTGAGAGTGATGGCCTTACCATTAAAATTAATTGCCTCATTATAAACTCCTTCGGCAATAACTACCGTATCACCTTCGGAGGCAGCATCAATACCATCTGTAATTGTTATAAATGCTTCAGACCATGAATACCCATTCGCTAAGCCATTTGCATCACAATTAACATACCAGGTAACTGATGCTTCATCGGCACCAATATCTACTCGTTCACCATGCATTCGCGGCTTAGCATCAATATCGATTTGCCCAACATCGCCAACATTGGGGTCACCTGCATTAATACATGGAGAATTTGATGCCACATGATAATCATAACCGTTAGGATCAACAAAGATAGGTGAAATGTTTATATTCCCCTCCCCCTCAATTTCATTAACATCCTCAATGCACGAGTAGATTGCACTACAGTTCGCTAAATCCTCCCCGTTACGCCACAATATACTGTTACTTATAAAAGGAGCTACACCAGAATCTACCACAATTCCCAAATTATTATTATCCACTATCGTGTTATTGCAGACCACCCCGGCATCTGATGCGGAACCAAATCGTATTCCGTTATTATTTCCGTATATCCAATTATTTCTTATCGCTGGTGGCGCAATCGACACTGAGTAAATACCATCACTGTAATTTTGAATAACCTTATTGTTTGTTATAATAGGCGAGCCAGACTGACAATATATACCACATAAATTGTTAGCTTTTATTAAACATTTGGTTATTGTTGGACTTGAAAAATTGCTATCAAGAATACCGTATAACCCATTACAGATGGCAATCCCTTCCAAAATAGAATTGGTATCTTCACTACTGTTAAATGTTATTACGGCCCTATTGGGATCATTACCGTCGATTATTGTTGATGCTACAACGTCCCAGTTATTGGGATCTGTACTTCTTAGAGTAACCGCTTTACCATTAAAATTAACCGCCTCATGATATATACCTACAGCTACTTGGATTACATCGCCATTGACACTACAGTTTACCGCCTGCTGAATAGAGCAAACTTGCTGTGGTACTGATAGCACAACAACAGATGGTACACTATTCGTATCATTTGCATCACTATTATGCAAAAATTCCTGTATATTCATATAGCTATCATTGTCGTTATCGCTATTCGCATCATTGATAATTGGATTCAAACCAGAGAGCACTTCATACCCATCAAGCATACCATCGTTATCTGTATCCGCCAACTGTGCGTCTGTACAGTGTTGATACTCCTGCAAGTTCGTCAATCCATCAGCATCTGGATCGATATCAGCATCATTCACCAACGGATTAAGATTTTGAGCTACTTCCCAGCTATCAGGCGTACCGTCACTATCAGTATCTGCCAATTGCGGATTTGTGCCATACTGGTATTCTTGCGCATTCGTTAGGCCATCACTATCGGAATCGCTATTGGCATCATCGGCCAGCGGATTTAAACCATTAACCACTTCCCAAGTATCAGGCAAGCCATCACTATCACTATCAGCCACATGTGGGTTAAGTTTATTGTAAAATTCTTGTGTATTTGTTAGGCCGTCCCCATCTGGATCATTATCTGCATCGTTGGCGAGCGGATTCAGATCATATGACACTTCCCATCCATCAGGCATGCCGTCGTCATCGGTATCTACCAACTGTGGGTTTGTGACATGCTGGTATTCTTGCACGTTCGTTAGGTTGTCACTGTCGGCATCATTATTAGCATCATTGACCAATGGATTTAAGCCGTAGTTCCATTCCCACCCATCCGGCATGCCATCGGTATCCGTGTCATTGCAGTCAGGCTTTGTTCCAATTGTAAGTTCGCCGTCGACAAAGCCGTCATGATCAGCATCAATACCAGCCGAGTACTGCGAAGTTGAAACTTTGCCGCTGTAACCATCTACCAAACCGTCGCCGTCGGTATCGACCGAACTTGGATTGGTTCCCAGCCAGTATTCCTGATAATCATACAGGCCATCAATATCGCTCTGTTTGCTCGTTGGGTAGTGATAGCCAATATCGCGGCGGTTTGTATCGATTACAGCATTGTTCGGGTCGGTAAGAATATTGGGGTCTGTCGTATATCCCCACATCGGGCTTGAGCATGGATCACCGCCATCAACCATAGGGTTGACGCTTTGTAAAAGACAATATCCGTCTGAAAAAGAAGACCATTCATTATAAAAGGAAGAGGCAGAAATTTGAGTTGTGCCTGAAATATATGGCAGACCTGTACAATCACTGTTGCTCAAGGCATTATAGGTATATTGTCCGCTTATTAAAGATATTGTGTGATTTCCGTTATCAAAAAATGCATTATTAGATTCTATAAACTGCGAAGTGGATTGTGATGTGTATTCGTATATCCCAGATCTTACATTATTTCTGAAAATGTTGTTTCTTCCAGTGTAACTGCCCAAGTTGGTTATGACGTTTATACCATCAAGTGTATTTCTATCAAATGTACAATTATTTATCTTTGATGAATTAAAGGCACACATCCCCGTGTAATTTTCCGAAAAGAGGCAATTGGTGGCCTCGTTTGACATCATACCTGTATAATTAAGTTTAAAAATATTGTCATGAGAAATTTTAGCTACATAAATTACACTGAATCCGTATCCAAGATTAGTAAATTCGCAAAAGCTAAATTCTGCAATCCCAGCAGCTGACTCTATTTGTCCGTTGTTACTTTGCCTATATTTTACATTGTCCCAGCCTGCCGTTGTTAATGATGGATGTAAGTATTTTATTGTTTTTTTCGGCAAACCGTTTGATTTAATCTGGCCACCAAGGTACCCTTTCATTGCGATAACAGTTTCTGGAGTGACAGTTAAAAACATTGCAATTACAGATTCTTTTATAAAGTAATCTATCCTTGGATGATGATATCCAATTGCAACAGTGCCGTTATCACAAGTAGCGTAATTCGGCTGCCAAACTTTATTTGTTGAAAACATTATTGATGTAGTAAACAGATGGTTACTGTCAGAAACAGGATAGATGCTCCAAGCGTTGGGTTCATCGTACCAATCGGATACATTTCCACTACCAGCATTTTTCAGCAACTCGCCACCATTGAGATCTGTATTTAGAAAATACCTTCCAAGCTGGGTATTGACAGAGTCAAAAGGAGAGGTTGTCAAAATAACATCTGTAGAACTTGGCGTACCGCCATTTATAGGTGATATACATTGATAGAACCCATTGTTGCTTTCTGCTGTTGGACCATTTGCACTTATCCCTGCCCATGCTCCGCACATCATATTATTTTTGACAATTGCGTTTTGTGTTCCTAAATTGAAAATTTTGATAGCACAACAACCTGAATAGTTTGTTGTTTGAACGGTGTTGTTGGCCACAATGATATCAACATTCCTGATTTGTGGTGACAAATAATTTTCCACACTAATACCGTAATTATACAGAACATTGCTAATCAAATTATTGAAAATCGTTATATTGCCATCTGTGTATCCGTTGATACAAGCACAAGTTATTCCTTTATAATTGCTATTAAAAATTATATTATTTTTGATAATAATATTGCCAGGCTTAGAAGCAACCGCAAGAATACCTTCATTGCTATATCCAACTTTGCAAAATTCAATAATGCTATTTGAATTTATATAAAGCCCTTGCCAATCTCCAATGCTAACAGCATTAGAGTCGATTATATCGCCCATATTGGGATCACGGGCACTGGTAAATATAATTCTCGAATATGGCTCACCTTTGGCAATAAGAGTGCCGTTCATTGCAACTATATAATTGCCACTAGTCGAATGGGCAAACTTGACTATTGTACCAGGCTCTATCTTCAAAGTTACGCCGGTGTCCAATGTTAATATTGAACTTACATAGTATGTCGCATCGGCGTACCAGTTTTCATCTTGTGTAATTGTACCACTTACATTTCGATAATCCCATATCACTGGATATGAAGCTTCTTCAATCGTGGAGGCATCTAAGCTCTCGATAAGATATGTCTGACCATCACTATTGCGAACAAGCTGCTTGTCCGCCACGGCAAAGCACGAAGTCTTGCCATTAACTTCGCTCTGAAGAATCTCTGATCTGGCAAATCGATGGCTTACAAAAGACGATTTTGAATCGCTTTGAATAAACTCTATATCCGATTTTGAAGGCGTGGTGATGGTAAGACTATTGATAGCGAATGTTTTTGTATCTGAATCTACGGGATGTTGAACCCCGGTACTATCAGGGTCATCTGAGACCATAGCCAAATTGTCAGCATTAGCTTGCTGTAAGGTATTGTCATCTATAACTTGGATTTTTACTGCATCAGGAGATGATTTTTCATAACCATCAACATCCATTTCCGTCTTTACGTTTATTTTTGCTGTTTTTGTATTAAGATGTTTTGGGAGTAATGGTTTCTGATTGAATACCACATTCTGATGATAGCCATCCGGCAAGGCAATAAATTCAAGATCAATGCCTTTGCCGAACGCATTTTTATATACTAGCTTCGCTAGGTTGGCAGGATCGATTTGGCCTTGTATATTGGGATTAAGCTGCGCAATAAGAACATTAATCTGACCGTCACTGGCCTCAATAGAGACCGGTCTAAGTTGGAGCTGCTTGCCATCAATATTATACTTAAGTACCGAACCAGACATGTTACCAATTTCGAGTGCATAATTAGCCTTGTCCATTACAAAGCCGGCAGCCGTCTTGCGCCATGTATTATCCGTAACCTGCCATTGGTTTTGGCTGTCCTTATAACATATCCCGCAGCCTTTTTCGCGAATATAGGATTTTACTTCAACAATGTTAAGTTCCTTTGTGTTCGGATCAATTACTTCCTGCTGCTTGGTAATTTCCCATAGCCGGTTATTCTTATCACGAGCAGAAGTAATTTCGCTTTTTGATGTCACATGATTTTGGGATATTATTGCATCAGAAGCATATGCGTTAATACCAAGTAGATTCAAAACCAAAAACAGGCTGATCAGAAAAGATTTCATATGTAATTCCTTTTTTTGTTCGACAAAATGCGCGCACATCTTCCCGTTCGTTGTTAACGAATTTCAAATTAATGTTTAAATAATTCAGGTGGAAACAGGACTCGAGATGCTTAACTGTGAATGTAGGATTAATTCTCTCCTGTGGCACTCACTAGAAGCGTAATCCATGACTACCTGTATCAGAGAATTCGTGCTTACTACCCCAATATTCCCCAACTGAAACTCAGGATAATGTGGCCTAGAATAAAAAGCAACCCAAAAAAATAGAATCTTGGAAACTTTGTTTATTCTTAAGTCCTAATTTAAAGCTGCTTAATATTTTGAATATAAGAAAAGATCTCAAATGCCGTAGTAAATTCGGGCTAAATTCGGCTTTTGATCATGCACGAGAGTACAATAGACCGCCCCCTAATCCTGCGTACTACCTTATCTGACTCTGTCATACATGGCTCCTTTCCGGGCTATTACAGCCCTCCACTAAGTAGCCAAAACCAATATTCAAGTTTTTTTCCTAGGAAGGAACTACCTCTGTTTGGCCCTTGCCTCTCTATTTAACACTGTCCCACTTTCCTCTGACGCCAAACAATATTTTGGGGCTATAAGCATCTGAAAGGCTTTTCGTTTTCCGCTTTATGTTTATCGCAACTGAGCCCAATTGTGATCGCAGTCAAGGATGGCGCACGTTTGGGTACTGGCTTCATGACTTGCAAGTACGCCTGTTTGCCGCCGGAGGGCAAATTTATCTTCTTTTTGAATTTATTAAGAAGAGAAAAACTGTTGTAAGAATTTGCAAAAAACAGGAGGTATTTTCGGAAACCCTAGCTATCAGCCGGATCTTAGAGAGGATACTATAACTCATATGGTCAGCATATACTACGAAAAAAGGCTCTCTTTATTAGGGCACCTGCAACAACGTTATCAAAATAGCCAGACAGGTGAACTCCCTTACTCAACCCAATTCCATAGCCTAACTACCACAAACGACTATAAGGGATTTACACCTGCTAAATGAGAATAAGCCTGATATCAGCAATTACATTGGTGGTCTATGATGATGTTGGCTGGTAGATGACAGCTTGATGTGCCAATGCTTAAATGTTTTGGTATGACAGGTGGTAATCTATCAGCTTTTTTAATGAACTTCCGCTACTCCTCATAAACAAGGATAGCCGCCCTGTCTTCATATCCTGTACGGAAGTTGAACTGTCAAATTTTTGACATTAGAAACAGCACTGCTTCATTTCCTTATCTATGAATATAGGATTCCCCCCCCGCTGGGAATAGATTTAAAAACTAAGAACGTTTGACCAAAATAATTCTCAGTAGGTACACGCAAAATCGTAGGGTCCCCGGGGCAAGGTACCATATTTCATTTTGCCAGACCGGGTAGTGTAATAATATCGAGCTTTGTGTAGTTTGAGATTTTAGCTTGCGTTATCAGGGTTGCTACCGAATTGTTATCAACTCCAATCGCCGGTCGCTGAAGAAGAATACTTTCCAGCAACGTCGTGCCGCATCCACAAAAAGGGTCTAAGACCGTATCGCCTGGCAATGACCATAGTGAAATGGCTTGTCTTGGTATTTGAGGGATAAAGCGGCATGGGTATGGATGAAGACTATGCAGATGCGACTGGGTATTTGCATTTGGTATCTCATATATGTTATGCTCTGATTTGAAGTTTATGAACACTGAATCTACTCAAGCAGAATTGGAATGGCTCCGAACAGAAAGTAAACTCATCGCTATTGTCATTCACAATGCAATGGAGGACTTCCACACTAAACATCTCTCAGATGGGCAGATGCATGAACTTAATCCGATTATCAGGAATGCTATCTATACTGCATTGTATGCGATTGAGACATTTCGCAGGAATCCGAGGTCTGAAGAGTTTATGAAATATCACCTTGAGATGATACCGAGTTATTGGGAAGAACCTGATTTTTTGCCGGGGTGCATAAAGTCAATCTGAGAGCCGCCTATTCATGCGGCTCAAAGTTGTGCCTTTAACAGCATCTTTTCGGTCTTCCAAAACGCAATCCAAACGCCTCAGTACGACAAAGGGAAGGATTACCTCACCATATTCATGCTGCTTGAATGCCCCTCTAAGTATGTCATCTGCCACTTGCCAAATGAAGTTGGCTTTATCTTGAAAATTTATAACCACCGCCAAAACTCCTTACATCCGAAAATAAAACCCAAATTATAGCATTTAGGATGTTTGCCATCAATAAATGGCTATTTTAAACAATATTAACTTCTTTTTGGAAATCTCCACCTATGCCGCTGCATCCGATGCTGACCAAGGGTATATCAGCCTTGTCATTTAGGGTAAATTTAGCTTTTTGCCGCCCCTTGACTTGATATAATATCCTATAGAACTGTTGGGGTTCTAAATTGCCTAAATATCGGCACAGATACGCCCAGTCAGCCGGGTCGATGCCATCTCTGAGTTGAGTCCATACACATACATCCGAGACAGAGGGTTCTGCAAAAAGAAAGCCTTGGGAATACATGTTTGCCGCTCCTTTACTAATCAGTCTATAATCAGTTTAAGAAGGGCTTAGGTTTGACATGCCACAGCGAGGCATTAAGTCGGTTCCACCCTGACTGTGAACCATTTTAGTTCACAAAGTGAATAAATGTCAATAAGAAATATGGACTATTTTGTCCTGCTTTGATATATTCAAACTATGGCAAAACTTGTATCTGAGCAGTTATCCCTCGAAGTAAGTTTTGTGCACTTCGATGGTGATTCCGTTATTTACGAATTCAAGTTTCTTTGGGACGACAAGCCGCTTGTAAATGATGACGTCTTAAAAAATCATGGATGGTGGCAAAGTCGTTCACATGGAGCATTCAGAGCCAATGAGTGGGAACACGATACCCTGATTGGCTTCATCGAGAAAGCATTACAAACCGATGGACAAGTCTGTTGGGAACCTTATGAGCCGGATGTGTATGTAGCAATATATCCTCAAATGCATTTTCCATTTACACCACCAACCCCAAAAGGTCTAGCAACTGTAGGTGGCCAACAGATTCCTCTAATGGATAGTCACTTAAAAACTCAGCCGCTTTTGTTCCAAACAACATGTGGCATCTGCTCCTATAACTCATGCAGAGAAAAGGGCAATCTAGCACAAAATCAACTACAATGCTAGAACATATCCGGAATTGGGACTTAAGAATCTGCTCAGAGCATACTCATCGTAGACTCAAAATGGGGTGAAGCCGGACGCTGGCTGGACGCTGGAAGGCAATTTTGACGGTTTTTCGACCTAAAAATGGCAATAAAAAAACTGCCTAACTATTGAAAAGCTAAGCAGTTACAATAAATGGGCGGTATAGGACTCGAACCTACGACCTCCTGCGTGTCGAGCAGGCGCTCTAGCCAACTGAGCTAACCGCCCATAAAGGGCCTCTCGGCAAATATCCAGACCGAGAAGGTTAGGCATTATACAATCTTTGTTGGCCAAATCAAGCCAGTAATTTCTTCACGACTAACCTCACGCCGCCGATACTCCATAAATACCGGTATCCCGCGCCTTTTTTCAGTAATCGTGCAATATAACCCGTAAACCTGAACTTGTGCTTCCCAACATATAGCACCCCAAGCCCAGCCTTTCGCCCCACGCTTAAAAACATCCCAAGATTCCGCCCTGCATAAGCCTTGGGCGTTTGGCCGCTAAGTATCTTTCCCATGCTCCTCGCCAGCCATTCTCCCTGCCCAGCCGCGAATTGTGCCGTCTGAGCCAATGGCCGCCCGGAGTTATCCACCGCTCTTGCGCAATCGCCGATCACAAAAATATTCTTATGCGATGTGCAACGGAGCAGTTCATCCACCACCACTCTGCCCTTTTTATCACATTCAAGCCCGCTCCGGCCCGCCACATCATTGGCCCGTATGCCGCCCGCCCAGATCACCAGCCCCGGCCGCATCGCATCATCCGCCTGGAATTTCACCTCTTGTGCCTCAACCCGCTCGATCATAGTCCCAGCCCGCACATCTATCCCACGCTGCCTAAGGTAATTCATCGCGTGATTCGCCAGGACATTATCGAACTCAGGCAGAAAAATCCCCACCATGCTGATTTTCACCGCCGCCGGATCGATGCTGTACTTCCTCGCCAGCACAGGAACCAGATCCGCCACCTCCGCCGCGATCTCTATTCCCGTATATGAAGCCCCGCCGATAAGTATGTGCATGATCCACGTCTGGCTCGGATCTTTATCATATGATGCAAAAGCCTTTTCAATATGGTCGTGTATCTCATGAGCATTTTGAATATCATGAAGCACGAACGCATGCTCTTTCAGACCCGGTATATTGTAATAATCCGGCTCCCAGCCCAAAGCCACAA
>Ga0079306_1000909_pt1 | contig 22698 bp, 17 predicted proteins | sample Methanotroph_Enr_FD_79181 | JGI IMG/M metagenome (GOLD analysis project Ga0079306, IMG submission 79181) | Enriched soil microbial communities from Old Woman Creek wetland in Ohio, USA - Methanotroph_Enrichment_5 | ecosystem: Environmental > Terrestrial > Soil > Wetlands | place: USA: Ohio...
CAAACTTCCACGTCTGCACAGTCAGCGGCAGATCAAGTTCATTACGGCTCATCGCGAATGCATAATTTTTTTCAGACATCTCTATGTCTTCGCCCTCGCCGATGCGCTGACGGAAATTAGATAATTGATTATCACTATAGAATGTCATGCGATTGTCGAACACAGATTCGGCCGTGCGGTGATACTCCACTGTGGGAAGCTCTTCAAGCTGATCCTGGAAATCATTGATCCGCCACTTGGCCAAAAAGCTCAGGCCCCAGTTATCCTGAATGCGTTTTAGATGAAGCAGCGTCTCCTGCTCCTTGCCGGTGTTGTACTCGCGGCGGTCGAATTCTTCCAAAAAATTCTTGTCTGAAAGATAACTCGTCTCAAGCGTTAATTGCCAGTTGTACGCCAAAAACTGCCTGTGCTGGAAGGCGAATCTGCCGCGCAGCTCATTGGGAGGTGCTACATCTTTTCTGCCATGTATTCTGCCCAGACGGTCTTCACCGTGGTCGTCTATTATATAGCCCTTCATGTCGCCGAAATATTTCTCGCGCTCATATTCTACTTCCGCACCGACACCAAGCCCGCGTTTGGCAAAGTAGTCCACGCTCAATGTCGAATCTGTGCCTTCAGGCTCGCGAAGGCCAAGAAGCCTTGCAAGATACCATCGTGTTTCCACCCCGAAACCGAACGCGTTATCCGACCCGATATGTACTGCCCTGATCGGCACATCCGCCTTGGCTGAGGTTGTCCTCATGTTCGGCACGCCGAAAACAGGGATGCCACCCATATTGAACCGCACATCCCGAAGATCGGCAACATACGCTGCCCCGGTTTTTGATTCCTGCTGTCCCAGCGATGCCGAATCTGTTATTACTATGCTCGAAGCCGTCGCGCTGAACTGGGGCACATAGAATTCACTGTTGGTTAATTCTATCTTCTCGCCGGCAAACTTGTGTTCGGATATCTGCCGCAGTTTGGCTGCCCTTACATAAAGCGGTATATTGCGGCGTTCATCGAAGGTGCGCATCTCGGCATTTATAGCAAGGCCGGCATGCTTTTCGAAATCATAATAAAATTCTTTGGCCCTGATGGTTCGTCCCGACTCGGTAAGCACAACGTCGCCGTTCAAGTAAATAGCTTTGATCGGGCCTGTTGCCAGCATGTTCTCGCTACCCTGCCCCGAACCGAGCTTGACAGCATCGGGCCGGAAAAAGATAACCGCGTTATCGGCCTGCATTTCAAGCATCGTGCCTTTTTCATCCCGCTTTTGCCAAACATAAAACCGGCCCATGATCGTCGCGGCAGATATGCCATCGGGCGTAGTCGTTGATTCGATCTGCGGTTTGCTTTCACCGACCGGCTGAATGTTAATCGGGTACTGAAATTCCGGTTTCGGTTCCTTGGCTGCTGGTGCCTCGGCCGCTGCATCGCCCGGCAGAGATTTTCCAGCAGGCGTAAAGAATTCTTCGATCAGCCACGGCTGGCGGGCCTTAGCTACTGATTGCGCAGGTCCTGCTTTTTCGGGCGTTTCCAAACCGGGCACAACCGCCTCGGGATATGTGTAACCCCTTGCGCTATCTTCGATCTCAAACGGTTCATATTTGATTTTGCCAAGAGCGTTTGCGGCCCTGGTGAAGATCTCCATCCCGTTAGGGTCGCCCTCTTTTCGCGTGTTAGCTGTCGCGAATACTTCTCCCCGCACGACAAACCGGCTGATCATTTCATTACCGCCCGAAAATGCCGTTGTGATATCGGTAGTCGCCGCTGATTTGCCCTGCTTATAATTTACTTTGCCCTGCATGTAAACCTGGACCAGGTATGCCGTCTGGGACCGGCCGATATAGTTCTGCTCGATTCTTTGAAGCCATACCACCGCGTCTGTAGAGGTAAAGGTATTTGCCCCGATATTCATTTCAAAATTGCCTTCAAACACAAGCACATGCCTGTCTGTTGAAGGTTTATGTATCAAAAGTGCATTGCCGGAAATATGAAGATCCTGGCCGTCAAAGACCTTTGCTTGAGGCGCATCTATTGCAAAAGCCGACACTTGCGTGAGTAACACGGCTGTTAAAACCCAACTTGTAATTCGCATATTCTTGCTCATCCTTGTGCGCGCAGTGCATCTGTGCGATAATTTTGTCGAATTATACCCCAGACAGTAGCTAAATCCAGCTAAAAAACAGGCTTAACAGTAGTGTTATATTCTGTTTTAATACGTTTTTTAGAATTTAAGGAACGGTATGGCAAAACAGGATTTCAGCGGCTACCAGAAAAAGATAATCGAACGGTACTATGAAAACATGGATACCATCGCTCTCACTAATCTCCAGGAACTCGTCAGTGAGATATACCTGGCCGACAGCCCCAAAAAAAAGGAAAAGTTATGGGAGCGAGTGGCCAAGTCACTTGTAAAACTCAAAATTCCCGCAGCTATATCCACGCACATATTGACAAAACAGGACCCGGCCATACTCGCCAAAAATGTAACCGAATGGCTGGCGAACTCGAAAAAACGCTGAAAAACTTCCCCACTGCGCAAAAAACAACGGAGTCGCCCTCCTCCAGTGCGACTCCGTATCTATAATACTCAAAGCTGGCCCAATGGCAGCGGGCAACCTTGGTTACTAACTTTCGGCAGGCCTAAAAGTTTTCTCTCCTCCTGTAAACTTCTTGGCCCGCCTCGATCTTAAGCAAGATATAAGGCAAACACCGTGCCCGAAAACGATTCAAGTAAGCGTTTTAGCTATAAACTGTTAGTTGCACAGTGATTAATACTCTTTATTTCACCAAAATTCTTTGCTGAGAATACTTTACCTTTTTGCTGTGTTGCTAAAATGCAACACGTTTTCGCAAAACATTGCCTGTTGCGGTCGAATTGGATAATCGTAAATAACCCAAATGGCGTACTTTGTCGCAAATGTTGCACAAAAGCAACGCGGGTCCAATAATAATATACCAAATGGGCGATGGCAATGTGAATAGAGAGGTATAAATTTGGCTTTTCACGCAGGAGTTGTGGTGGTAAGATTAGCCAATCATAAACAATCGAAGGGAAATTATCATGCGTAAATCATTTATTTTGCAAAACATAGCCTTAGTACTTTTGTTTAGTTCTTCTGTATGGTCTGTGGGTGAGGGGCTTGGTCCTCTGGCACCGCCTATGAACATGCCCGGCCAGCCGGGATATTCCGAACCCTCCAGATCGAAAAACCAGCTTGATTATCGCCAGCGCGACGGCCAGGATCCAAAGGTTCAGGCAGCTGTAGAGGATATAAAAGCCAAGCTCACCAGTGTTATTAAGCTCGTAAATGAGGCAAACGCCCCATCCAGTACCGAAATGGGCGACATAGAAAAGACGATCAAGTCAAACCTTGGCTATACCAGCCGTATGACACCCACCGAAAAAGCCTATTTTCAAACACTTGCGGCGTGGTACAACTATTTTAACGACCAGCCCAAAAAGGCCCGCCAATCAGCTATGGCCGCATTCCAGGCAGATAAGGCCGAAGTAAACGCCAAAATCACACTTATTGCTATGGCTTTGGCCAATGATGATACCCGCAGTTTGAAATCAGCAACCACCATGACCAAGCCCAAAAATGCCGAGAGCGGCGCATTTAACGATCCCACCCGTGTGCAGATGCCCACAAGCCAGCTTGGCGTAACACTAGATTTCAACGCCGATTCGCTTATACCTGCCATGCTTGGTGAAAAAATGCCCGTAAGCACCGCAAAGTGCATCAACGGTACGACTTTGAGTCCCGCAGGCAAGACGCTCTATGCGATTATATGGAATCTGTCCAGCATCGGTAATGCCGGGACGGCCAACCAACGCGGGGCAATGATGCCGGGCATGGGTATGCCGCCAGGAATGGGTAACAGCAGTTCAGGACAGCAGCTAACACCGATGCAGGCCTTTGCTGCCATTTTCCAGAAGCATTTTGCCAGTCAATCAGTGGCGTTTCTGGGCATAAATATTGATTCAGCCGAGCAGGCCCCGGCGGTAATGGGTGTGCTTTCCAAGAACACCTGGCCCTGGGCACAAGCAATGGCCAATGATAGCGAAAATTCGGCCTTGGCAGCAGTTGCAAAGACCAAGATCTCAAGCCCGATGCTTGTAGTGACCAGCGCCGACGGCACTATAATTTATGCCGGCTCGCCCTGCGGCGTGCTGCCACGTATCCTGGCCCAGAAAGTCGCCAGCGGTAGGGCTGCCAACCTCGAATCTGCGGTTATGGATTACGCAAAGAACAAGCCCGAAGCTCCGGCTAGCGAAGCTAACACTACCGAAACACAGCCCGCACCGGCTGCTGTCCAGCCAGCCAATGAGCCAGCTGCCCAGGTAGAAGCCAGCCCCGCAAGTGAAGAGCCTCAGGTTAAGGCTCACAAAAGCGAAGAAGAAACCTTCAATCCCCAGGCTTCAAAGCTTTACGAACAGGCCAAGGGCCAAATGAAAATGGCCAAATACACCGGCTACCGCGCCCCAATCGATATGTGCAGAACGGTTATAAAGGATTATCCCGAAACGCCGGAAGCCGAAAAATGCAGGCAGCTGCTTCGCGAAGTGCCCGCCAATCGTCGCCAGCAGTTTGGTATAACAAACGAAGAAATGGGCCAATAGTAATTCGCTTTTATGCTCGATTTTAATTTGGCATTGCTGTAATCTTTGATGCCAATATGGTTTTGAATTGCGATGTGGTTCTATTGCCCTAAACCCTGAACGCTAAACGCTGAACCTATTAAAGGATACGGAGGTCGAGATGGATCAAGGAAACATACCCGTAGTAAATATCACCGCCCGGTGTCTGCCTGAGGCGTGGGAAAAGGCTGTCGTGGCGGTCTGGGATAACGGTATTGACGTCAAAACTCAGTATGACAAGGCATCCGACGCCCCCAGCAAGGATGCTACCGCGGTAATTACAGTGGAACAGCCGTTCTCCGAGCCGCGAATACACAAGAATTTTCCCGGCGGGCCCGCGGAACTTGAATCATACAGGCAGGAAGTGGTTGATGGCGTTCACGATCACTGGATAGACCCGGCAGCGGGCAAGTGGACCTATACCTATCACGAAAGGCTTTTCGCTTACTGCCCGGTTGAGGATTTGCGCGACCCCAAAACTGCCAAGCCTTTTGGGGCTGTCAATCAGATCGAGTACATCATCAAGAACCTTTCCGATACCGGCCACAGCAGACGGGCGCAGGCAATTACCTGGATGCCTACCTGCGATATTTACACCGATGACCCGCCATGCCTTCAGCGGATATGGTGCAGACTTGTTGCAGGCAAGGGCGGCAAGCTTATGCTTAATATGAACACCCATTGGCGCAGCAGGGATCTGTATAAAGCTTGGTTTATGAACGTATACGCCCTGACCGATCTCCAGCGGATCATTGCCGACCGCATCGCCAAAAACATCGGACAGCCGGTAGCGGTGGGACGGTATGTGGATATAGCTGATTCGCTCCACATTTACGGCAGCTATTTTGATAATGCCGCTATCGAAGTCGAAAAAATGCGAAAAGGCTCGTTCCTCGACCGCGCTTGGGAGACAAATCACCCAGCTTTTGAAATGATGACAGCAGAAGCAAAAGAGAACCTGGCTAAAGACCCCGACTGGTACGCAAAAGGGAAGTAGCTCGATTTAGGCTTTTCAACGCTTTATTTAGGCCCCCAAAGGGCCTTTTTTTTTGCAAACTTGCGCAAGTTGAAAAGGGGTAGTTAAAAAGTTAAACATTTAAAATTTAAAGTTCAAAATTGAGGAAAATGGCGGTTTTGGGGGGCATGGGGGCGGTTTTTGGGGAGTATTGTGGATATTTCCTAGTAATCTAAAAAACGTTGCGCGACGGTGGAGCGCGGTATGGGTGCGGTATGGTTTGGGGGGAGACAGGAGTAAGGAGACAGGAAACAGAAAGTAGATGGCGAGTGGGGTGAGAGGGGAGAAAGATCTGGATGAAACAATTCGTTAATTTCGGGAGGGGATGGGAGTATAATGGTTGCGGGTTTAAAGTGGACGTTCAACATTCAAATGTATTTTTGGGGGTGAGGAATAATCTTAGCTTTGCTATTGTTCGGGCTGGGTTTTTCAGGGGTCATGTTTTAGAGCAAGCATGCGCTTGATATGTGAATGCTTAACTATCTGGACGCATTTTATAGGATTTTCTTTTATTTGGCATTCCCAAAAGACCAGAACTTTCCAACCTTGTTTCCGTAAGTGATCAATTTTGTTGGCATCGCGCTCTTTATTTTTTTTGAATTTGGTTTTCCAGAAATCCGAATGCGTTTTTGGCAAGCTAAACTTGCAGTATGGACAACTATGCCAAAAACAGCCATTAACAAAAAGAGCTAATTTTGTTCGTGAGAATGATATATCAGGCCGGCCTGCAAGTTCTTTGGAATGTAATCTGTAGCCTCGCAAACCAGCACTCCAAAGGGCTTTTCGCAATTCCAACTCTGGTTTGGTATTCTTACCCCTTATCAAGCTCATTATTTTTGAGGTTATTTCTTTTGCAGGAACAGGTGCCCTCCCATCCCGCAAATATTTGGGTGCACTGTCTTTTGCAGTAATCATATTTCTTTTACTAATTGATTGCCAATCTTCTTTATGACACCCACAACCAAAGCATTTCCCATCATGAACGCTCTTTTGATATCACTGATGCCGGCCACTGCTGTATGATCATCTGGGAACCCATTAAGTCTTTCTAGTTCGATAGGAGTAAGTCGCCGCAGACCGCGAGCATCTTCGATCACATGCTTAAAACGTGATGGTGTTGCGCCGCCTTCACCAGTTATAATTGTTCTGGCCGGTTTTTCTATTGGGTCAGGAAAAACCATTGAGCCTTCCGAATAACAATAAGAATGACCGTTCTTTGCCTTACGAGGAACACTCTTAGCACCTTTAAGCGATCTCCATTTGGCTAGAGTACCATTCCTTATATAGAAACTTTCATCTATCTCATTTGGATCTTGTATGCTATCTCCTAAACACGAGTAAGGCCCGTTGTAAATAGCCTTCACGTCTGCTGTATAACAATCGTACTTTAACATTGAGCCAGCATTCAAGAATGGAGATTTTTCGGCCCTGCTTGTCCCAAACGATCTCGAAATACGCACTGGATCGCTATCTATTATGACTGCATTAGGCAATAACATATTAGAGCACGCAGGAAAAGCTTTAGCTAAGACACCCGTATCTACTATCCAATCGAACGGATTAGTGGATGCCATTTTTTTATACAGAGATGTGGTCTTATGATAAGCAAGAATGAAGACCCTTCTTCTTCGTTGAGGAAAGCCATATTCCGCTGCGTTTATTATGCGCCACTCGACAGCATACTCTTGCTCGGCAAGCGAAGAAAGCATTATTGCAAAATCACGCCCACGCTGGTCCGCTGGGGATTTGACCAAGCGATCGACATTTTCCAATATGAGATATTTTGGCTTATTTTTTTTCTTACGAATTATTTCATATATACACCACCACAGGATGCCTTTTTTACCTTGCAAACCCGCTGCTTGGCTTAATGGTCTGGCTACAGAGTAATCCTGACAAGGAAATCCAGCTGTTAAGACTTGATGGTCTGGAATGGCATCGAAGTCGTTGTTTATCACTTCATTTATGTCGCGATTATCGAGATGTGAATTGCAGTTCCATCGGGTGTTATACACATTTGCGGCATGTTGGGATCTGCAATTGGGCTCCCATTGATTGCTCCAGATCACTTTGAATTTGGAGCCATGTGCCATTTCTGGCGGCCCCTCAAGTCCAAGACGGAACCCGCCTACACCCGCAAATAGCTCGATCGTTTTCAACTTCCCAGGCATTACCATTACTTTATTAAACCTATTTGCTGTTTTATATAAGTATTATTTAACCAGAAACTTTTCTTTTCCAAATTGCCGTTATGAGGGGTTGGTAACGTATCCTTCTTGTTTTTAGCATGTGGCCGAATATGGCAAACAGGATCAGCCAATTTTTTGGGCAGATCATCTGCTTTTGCCTTTTTTATTTGCGAGATAGTTTTTTCCCAAACTTTTTTGACATTGTTCTCCAAGGCATCGTAAGGCATGTTCCAGAACATAACTTTTTTGAAAACTAGAACACCTAGCGAATCTAATTGAAAAATGACGAAAAAGAATTTTTTTTCGAATTGTTCACGTAAGGTCGATGTTGGCCAGTTCTCTTTAATAATTTCAGTGTATTTGAAATAGGGAAATGACATGTCCTCTTTGGGTTTTCCATTGGCCATTAAGCGAATAGTCTTAATCGAAATACCTGCTTTTTCAAACTCCTCAATTTTATTGGCCTTGACCCCCAAAACAGCACGCGCTAACTTTGCATACCGATCCTTTGTTGAAACAGGCGGGAGCGTAAAATTCAAAGTCTTGGCTATTGCCTCTGCGGACAAACCTAAGAATGGCTTGAATTTATCATATATTGCTTGTTCGAAGGCCGTGTGTGTAACAAGGTCTTCTGTGGCCTTGATAGCAGGCTCAATATCCGTTTGTTTGGCTTGCATTTCGGCTATAATAGCTTCGAGATAAGTTCGCTTTAAGCCAAAAGCTCTTTGCGGTGCTCTTTGGTCCGAAAAAGGCTGTTTGACCAAAGATCCTGATGCCGTCGCACCTTTTGTGCAAGCTCCGAGATAATAAGTGTCGCCTTCGGATATTTCGTGGGCCTTGCCTGCTTTGACCTTTGAAATTATGTGTTCCCAATCTTTTCTAATGACAAGAAGGTCTCTTTCGGGAAATCGCCAAAGCCCGATGATCTTAAATATCTGTTCAATAGATAACTGCTGGCTTTCGTAAAGATAGAACATCAAAAGTAATAATGTGTTCTTTTTCAAAAAAGAACTGGTAGCCCATTTTTCCTGATGAACACTGCAATAATCAATGAGACCCAATACCAAACGCGGCTCTTTTGGTACCAGTCGCCCCTTCCTTTTTATAACGGCCGCAGTTTTTAACTCCACACCCGCTTCTCGAAAATCAGGCTCTGGCCTGCTATTTGGTTCGATACCAAAATAGAATTTTTCAAGCATAAGCCCTAGTTCACCTGTGCCTCTTTGCCCGAAATTTTTGATCTCTTGAATGTTACTTGTAGACAATACCTGCTTAAGGGATTTGTTGCGCAGTAAACGCGCGTAACTCTCAATTGAATCGGGATTGCTTACATCATATTCCATTGTCTTTGCACTCAAAAAACTCTGTGATTTTTACTTCCAGGGCGATTGCGATCTTTTCGAGATTGCGGATACCTATGTTCTTTTCGCCTCTTTCAATTTGGCCAATATAGGCGCGATGCAAATCCGCAAGGGCGGCCAATTTTTCTTGTGAGATACCACGGCTTTCACGGATGTGGCGTATTTTGAAACCGACGGCGGCGTTAATATTTTCCATACTTGAACTCCGAAGAGAATTTTAGTTTTTGCTACTTTTTGTGCGACTACTTATAGGTAGCAATATTTTGATGTGAAGAAAAGGAGACAGGAGGCAGAAAAGAACTGGTTGCTTGGTGCTGGGTGAACTTCAAAGTGAGAAAAGTTCAAAGTTCAAGAGACCCGCTCGCTACCGCTCGGGGCTCGGATGCCGGAAACCCCCAGGGCAAGCCTGAGGGCTAAGCGGGGAATGCGGGTTGTAACAATATGGGTGGTGTGGTAGTCTATTATATGCAATAAGTGGAGGGTGGGAGGCGTTGTATAGGGACTGGGATCATTGTCATTAGATTTTACGGATAGAGATGCAAAAAACGGCGGTTTTGGTACTGATATTGGGGGTAGTGGGATGTGGTCTGTATATAGGGGGCTGCAGCCCAGATAAGTTCAAGGAAAAGGCTGACAAGCAGGTCTATAATATTTTAGATAAAAAGTGGGACCCGAACTTCGGCGAGAAGGTAAATTACCGCGTAAGCGATGTAAAAGCGGGGCCAAATGATATAGCTGCCCTAGTGCTGCCGGTTAACGGAATCATAACGCTTGCTGACGCGGTGCGGATAGCGACGGCACAGAATCGCGATTACCTCAGGCAAAAAGATCAGCTATACCTGGCGGCACTAGCGCAGACGGGCGTGATGAGTTTGTATGAGCCACGGCTTTTCGGGGTTATAAGTACCGGCTACAACAACAATAACGGCACCGAAAGCGTGGATGCCTCAAGCGATTTCGGGATACAGCCGCTGCAGTGGCTGGGTACGGGGACGATAATAAGTACCAATATAGCGACGGACTGGCTCAAATTCCTCGGCTCCGATGCGCCGGATGCCTCATTGGGGTCGGTTTTCAGCGCATCGGTGACGCAGCCCATACTTCGCGGGGCTAACCCTGCTGTCTACCGCGAACCGCTGACGCAGGCACAACGTAACACGCTTTACGCGATACGCGATTTTAACCGCTTCAGGCAAGATTTTGTGGTCGAGATCGTGCGAGACTATTATAAGGTGCTCCAGTCGCTGGATTCCGTGGACAACGCGAAAAGATCTTATGATAGCCTGAAAATCTCTGAGGAACGGGTGCGGATGCTGGCTGACGCGGGACAGCTGCCGTATTTTGAGGTAGACCAGGCAACGCAGGAAACACTGCAGGTTTATGACCAGCTCGTTACGCAGCAGCAGGTCTATGAGGAAGTGCTTGATTCTTTCAAGCTTCGGCTGGCACTTCCGGTGGTAGCCAACGTGGTGCTGGACCCGTGCGACCTCATAAAAATAAGGAATACCGCGATAACCGAGCCTAATTACAGCCCCAGCGACGCGATAACTACGGCATTGCTTTACAGGCTCGACCTGGCCAATGAGTTCGGGTTTTTAGAAGACGCAAAAAGAAAGGTGATCGTGGCGGAAGACGCACTCAAGGCAGGCCTTGATCTTACGGCTTCGATGGTTTCGCCTTCCGATCACGGAAAGCCGGGTGATATCCAGTTCAATGAAGGAAATTACCGTGTGGGAATGAATCTTGATTTGCCTCTTGAACGAACTGCAGAGCGTAACGCGTACCGACAGACGCTGCTTTCACTTGAAGAACAGAAACGCAATTACACGCAGGCTACCGACCAGGTTACATTGGAAGTGCGCCGGAGTTTGAGGCAGGTACAGGAATCGGCGGCAAGATATGAGATACAGCTAAACAGCCGGAATTTGGCTAAAAGGCGTGTTGAGAATGTAAATATGCTGCTGCTGGCGGGCAGGAATGTAACTACGCGTGATCTTCTCGATGCCGAGAGGTCGCTGCTGGATGCAGAGGACGCACTTACATCGGCGATAGTCAACCACACCATCGCAAAGATGAATTTTTACCGGGATATCGGTATACTGCGGGTTCGAGCCGACGGAATGTGGTATGAAGGAGTTGTACGATGAACCGAAAAGAAGATTTGCTCGACCTGACGGTTGATGTAAAAAGTGATAAGCCCATTATACTGCCCAAAACGTGGCTCAAACTGCCGAAGTTTGAAAAGCCAAAGAATAAATGGGTGGTCCGCGGGATTATCGCGGCGGTGGTAGCGGTTTCGATCCTGTGCGTGGTATTATTTCCGGCAAAACGTGACAAGGGCATGGGGCAGATACAGTTTCATACAGTTAATAAAGGCGATCTGCTTGTAAGTGTTACGGAAAGCGGGTCGGTGAAGGCCAAGGACGCAGTTGAGATCAAAAGCCAGGTAGAAGGCGGGACAACTTTAATCAGTATCGTACCGGAAGGGACGTTCATTACAGAAGAGGATGTGGCTAACGGCAAAATCCTTGTGGAACTGGACACTTCGGAACTCCGGAAGCGCATCACCCAGCAGGAAATAGCATTCGCCAATGAGGAATCCAGTTATACCGATGCCAAGGAAGAGTACAAAATTCGTCTCAAACAAAACGAAAGCGATATCAACACCGATCAACAGGGTGTTAAATTCGCAATGATGGACATACAGAAATACCTGGGCGAATCGGTCGCGGCCAGCCTAATTACGGCTCACAATAAGGCAAGACTTTCGATCGTGCCTCTCGCGGAGGCGCTTGTGATATTTACACCGATTGATATTAAGGAATTGCTCGATCTGAAGATTATTCGCAAACTGCTGATCGATCCTGATAAGCCGGTGATCACATACAATGTGGCAAGTTTGGCATTTGACAAGAATTTAGGCGGCGATGCACTGCAGAAGAAGCGGAGCCTTGAAGCAAAGATCGACCTGGCTAACGAGGAATTCAAGCGGGCAAAGGATCAGCTTGACTGGACGGAAAAGCTTTTTGCAAAGCAGTATGCCTCAAGGGGGAACCTTGAAGCGGACCAGCTTGCGGCAAAACGCAAAAGCATCGAGCTCGACCAGGCAAAGACAGAACTTGATCTGTTCCTGCGATATGAATTTCCGAAAATGGCAGAGGATACGCTGGGCAAATATACGGAATCGCAGATGAAGCTTGAGCGTACTTATTCGGAAGCGAGATCGAAATTGACGCAGTCGGTAACAAAGCTGCGAAGTTCTGAAGCGACATACGAATTGCAGAAGAATGAGCTTGCGAAGTTATACCGTCAATTCGAGGCATGCACGATACGGGCGCCGAAATCAGGTTTGGTGGTATATGCCAATACGGGCGATTCGTGGCGGGCGCGCGAGCCGATGGAGCCAGGCGCTTCGATACGCGAGCGACAGTTGATATTGTCGCTGCCGAACACGGCTGAGATGGCTGTGGAAATGAAGGTGCATGAGTCAAATGTGGACAAGGTGAAAGTGGGTTTGCCGACACGGATAACGATAGACGCATTCCCGGATGTGGCACTTACAGGGGAAGTGTTCAAAATTTCGCTGCTGCCGGACCAGACGAGGTCGTTTCTCAATCCCGATCTTAAGGTGTACGCGACGGACGTGAGCATTGACGGCGATAATGATTTTCTCAAGCCAGGCATGTCGGCCAAGGTGGAGGTGATAATCCAGGAACTGGAGGATGTTATTACTGTTCCGGTTCAGGCTGTGATAAACCGCGGCGGGACAAGATACTGTTATGTTCAGAAAGGCAAGGGCATCGAGGAACGCAAGATCACCACTGGTGCATTCAACGACGTATCTATCCAAGTGAAGAATGGCTTAAATGTCGGTGAAAAAGTTGCTCTCAATCCGCCAAGATCGATCACAAATGATACACCGAAAATGCCCGTTCGCAGCGGGTCGACTCCGAGGGTAAGACGCAACATGGTTCGAATGGCAGGCTAGATGCAAAACATTGTTGAAATACAAAATCTCACCAAAAGCTATGTGGTAGGCACGAGCCGGCTTGATGTGCTCAAGGGGATCGATCTCACCGTAAGTAAAGGCGAGTATGTGGCCATTATGGGGCCCAGCGGCTCGGGGAAATCTACGCTGCTGAACATGCTTGGGTGTCTTGATAAGCCCACGTCCGGCGTTTACAAGCTCGGCGGCCAGGATGTTATGAATATGAACGACGACGATCTCAGCGAGATACGCGGCAAGGAAATTGGATTCATTTTTCAATCGTATAATCTTATCCAGCAGCTCAATGTAATTGAAAATATCGAGATACCGATGTTCTACCAAGGCATAAGCGAACATGAGAGCAAGGCACGGGCGACGGATCTTGCGGTGATGGTGGGTCTTACGGATAGAGTGCATCACAGGCCTTTCGAGCTTAGCGGCGGGCAGCAGCAGAGGGTGGCTATCGCAAGGGCACTGGCAAATAATCCGCTTGTAGTACTTGCGGATGAGCCGACGGGAAATCTTGATACCAAAAACGGGGTGGATATTTTATCGGTTTTCGATCAGCTCAATAAGAGCGGCAGAACTTTAATCGTGGTTACGCATGACAGCAGAGTGGCCCAGCGGGCGGGCAGGGTAATACATCTGCTCGATGGTCAAATAGACAGGCAGGTTTATAACTGATGCACGTTTTCCGGGCAAAGCGAATAATCAAGCTGGGCCTTAAAAGCCTCTGGATGCACAGGCTGCGATCGGTGCTGACGACGATGGGTATTATATTCGGGGTTTGCTCGGTTATCGGTATGCTGGCGATAGGCGAAGGGGCAAGCAGGGAAGCGCAGGCGACAATCGCCAGGCTGGGCTCGACAAATATCATAATTAAAACGGTCAAGCCGCCGGATGATATGAAGGCAAGCGGCAACACTACAATGATGAGCGAATACGGGCTTACTTATGCCGATGCCGAGCGGTTTTACGAATCACTTACCAATACCGAGGTGATCGTGCCGATAAGAAGGCTTAACCAGGATGCTTGGTACAGAAATCGCAAGGCGGCGGTGGAGGTTATCGGGACGGTTCCGTGGTATACGGTTATAAGTTCGCTGAATGTAAAGTACGGCAGGTTCCTGAGCAGCAATGATCTGAGCTATCAGCAGGGTATCTGCGTAATCGATGAAAGACTGATGGACACGATATTTAAAATGGATAATCCGCTGGGGCAGACGATAAAAGTGGCTGGTGATTATTATACCGTGGTGGGGATCGTGGATTCACGGCAAGGGGGCAAAACGGATAATCAGGCTCGCGCAGGCGGCAGCGACGGGGGCGGGGCATCGAGCGGGACCGTGTACATACCGCTTACGGCTGTCAAGAGCAGGTTCGGCGAAATGAATGTCTCGTTCGGTACAAGCGGCGGCAAGGTGGAGAAAGTCGAACTGCAGGAGATCACTGTAAAAGTTAAGAGCATGGAAGATGTGCTGCCCACGCGTGACCTGATCGCGGAACAGATGGAGCAGTTTCATAAGAAAAAAGACTACGATATCCAGGTGCCGCTCGAGCAGCTTCGTGAGGCACAGCGGACCAAGCGGATCTACAGCATAGTGCTTGGCTCGATAGCGGCTATTTCGCTGCTGGTGGGCGGTATCGGTATTATGAATATCATGCTCGCGACGGTGAGCGAAAGGACAAGGGAGATCGGTATTCGCAGGGCGCTGGGGGCAAAGCGAAAGGACATTATCACGCAGTTCATTACCGAAACGATCCTGCTTACGTCTATAGGCGGGATCCTGGGGGTGGTGCTGGGAGTTATTATTCCGAAGCTGGTGACATATTTCTTCAGCATGCCTACGGTGGTTACGGGGCTGAGCCTGACAGTGGCGTTTGGTGTGTCGGCTGTTGTGGGGATAGTCTTTGGATCATATCCGGCGTGGCGGGCAGCGAACGTGCACCCGATAGAGAGCCTGAGGCACGAATAAGGTTGAAAAAGGTTTGGGTGGTGGTTAAAATGCCAAGCCTGAATGGGGACGTGGTGTAACGGGAGCACACCGCGGTCGCATCGCGGGAATGTGGGTTCGATTCCCATCGTCTCCATTTTTTAATTTTTCACTCCTGGTCAGTATTCCGGTGGGCTGGGGAAAGCACTTCGAAACACACACAAATCACAACTACAAAACACAGAGTCTGTAGTATTTTTTTATGCGTAGCGCGACGGTTTTGGAGATAGAGGCACTTCTGGCATGCCTGCGGGGGCTGGAGAACACTTCTACAGAGGGGCAGTAAAGTAGTGGGTTTTGGGGTCGAAAATCAAGTAGCAATATTTGTAATTTCTGAAAACATCCTGTGAATCCGTTCACGTTTGGGGAGTTTGTGCCTGTGTTCACATTCACAAAATTCATTAGTGCAACTGCTATATTAGCAGAATAATGCAAGCCGAAACTGGCGACAAACAATAATATCATTTTGTCCCTGTAATTGTGGGTTTGAGCATTTATCACAAAACATAATGTAAGTACTTTTAATACAAATATTTAAGTCTTTTTAGAGCTATACGCGTATATTATCAATGCCTTGTGAATCCATAAACATGCCAAGCCTTGTGAAGGGCTGCACGGAACAGGTAGTTTGATATTATTACGCTTTGGGCGTATAATTTGCGGGACTTAAGCAATATTAAGGGGTCTATATGATTTGCAGGAATGAATGCGCGGGTTGTGGAGAAGAGCCGGTTGAAGCGTTGTATCAGCGGCTTGACGAAGTATTGGAGAAATATAAGGATAAAGATGGGGCGCTGATACCGGTGCTGCAAATGGCACAGGGGATATTCGGTTACCTGCCTGAGGAGGCGATGAAGAAAATCGCTTTAACATTAGGTAAATCCTATAGTTATGTAGCGGGCGTGGTGGGATTTTATTCATATTTTACGACGGTGCCGCGGGGCAAGCATGTAATACGGGTCTGTTTGGGGACGGCTTGTTATGTTCGTGGCGGGCAGAGGATACTGGAGAGCCTAAAGCAAAAACTCGCAATTGACGTTGGCGAAACGACTTACGACAAGCAATTTACGCTGGAAGTGGGACGTTGTTTCGGGGCTTGCGGGCTTGCGCCGGTGGTGATGGTGGATGAGGTTGTTCATCACAGGGTTAAGGAGAGCCTGGTGGAGAATATACTGGAGCAGTACAGAGATAAGAAGGTAAGTACCGTTAAATAAAGCGTTTAGGGCTATAAAGCAATTCAGAAAAGAAGAGTTATAACTATATGGCAAGAGTAAATAGTCTAGCAGAACTGGTGAAAATCAAGGAAAAGGCGCTTGAAAAAATAGCTCTGAGATTGTCAGTCAGAGGGTGTACAGCGGGTGGTCAGGCGGTAGACGGCGGTAGGCATGTGCTGGTTTGTACGGGTGGCGGGTGTATTGCATCGGGTGCGATGAATATTATCAATTCTCTTAAAGAGCACATTAAAGAAGCAGGGATCGACTCAAAAGTAAAAGTAGTGGAGACGGGGTGTCTTGGGCCTTGCGCGATGGGGCCGGTGGCGGTGGTTTGGCCTGAGGGGACTTTTTACCAGGGCATTAAAGTTGAAGATACGGCGGAGATCGTTGAAAAGCATCTGGCAGGCGGGGAGATAGTTGGCAGGCTGGTGCACAAGGGGACAACGGGCGAGGTCGAAGAAAGCATAAAAGAGGTTGGGTTCTTCCGCAAGCAGATGAAGGTTGTTTTGCGAAACTGCGGGGTGATCGATCCTCTTAATATAGAAGAATACATTGCGCGGGACGGGTATGCGGCGCTGGCAAAAGTGCTTGGCACGATGAGCGGCGAGGCGGTAATAGAGGAAATGGTAAAATCCGGCCTTAGGGGAAGAGGCGGGGCAGGATTTTTGACGGGTATCAAATGGAAATTCACTCGCAGTTCACCGGGTGATGTGAAATATATTCTTTGCAACGGCGACGAGGGCGATCCGGGGGCTTTCATGGACAGGAGCGTTCTTGAGGGCGATCCTCACAGCGTTATCGAGGGTATGGCTATCGGCGCTTTCGCCATTGGGGCGCATAAGGGTTATGCTTACATTCGGGCGGAATATCCGCTGGCGGTTGAGAGATTCCAGAAGGCTATCGAGCAGGCGACAGAATACGGATTGCTTGGCAAAAATATTTTCGGCAGCGGGTTTGACTTTGATATCGAGATACGGATGGGATCGGGCGCTTTCGTATGCGGCGAAGAGACGGCTCTTATGGCGAGCATCGAAGGCAAGCGTGGCGAACCCAGGCCAAGACCCCCCTTCCCGGCTGTTAAGGGATTGTGGGATAAACCAAGCTGCCTCAACAACGTTGAGACGTTCGCGAATGTGCCGGAGATTTTGCTCAAAGGCGCGGAGTGGTTTAGTTCGATGGGGACGGCCAAGAGCAAAGGGACGAAGGTATTCGCTCTTGCGGGGGCGATCAATAATACAGGACTAGTTGAAGTGCCGATAGGGATGCCGCTTGGCGAGATCATTTACGATATCGGCGGCGGGATACCCGGAGGCAAGAAGTTCAAGGCGGCGCAGATGGGCGGGCCCAGCGGCGGATGCATTCCGCGCGAGCACCTCAATGTGCCTGTCGATTACGAATCGCTCAATGAGCTTGGCGCTATTATGGGCTCGGGCGGTTTGATCGTGATGGATGAAGACAGCTGCATGGTGGACGTAGCGAGATTCTTTTTGGATTTCGTGCAGGATGAGTCGTGCGGCAAGTGCGTGCCTTGCAGGGTTGGTACGAAGCGGATGCTTGAAATTGTTACGGACATTTGCGAGGGCAGGGGCAAAGATGGTGATATCGAAAAACTGATATCGCTTGGCAATGAAATTAAAGACAGCGCGCTTTGCGGGCTGGGACAGACGGCGCCAAACCCGGTGCTTTCTACCATAAGATATTTCCGCGATGAATACGAGGCTCATATAAAGGAACGCAGGTGCCCGGCGGGAGTTTGCCCGTCGCTTGTTCGCGCTCCGTGCCAGAACGCTTGCCCGGCAAGTGTGGATGTTCCGGGGTTCGTTTCGCTTATCGGCGAGGGGCGCTATGCCGAGGCGCTGCAGCTTCATCGCGAGAGGAATCCGTTCGCTTCGGTGTGCGCGAGGGTTTGCTTTCATACTTGCGAAGACAAGTGCAGGCGGGCCAATCTCGACGACTCGGTCGCGATACGCAGCTTGAAGCGGTTCATGGCGGAGCAGGAGATAACAGTTCAACTGCCTGAAGTGAAGGAAAGTGAAGATAACGCCAAGAAGAAGATAGCGATAATCGGCGCGGGGCCTTCAGGTCTGGCGTGCGCATACTTTTTGGCGAGGCTGGGTTATAAGCCCAGAGTGTTTGAGGCTCAGCCCAGGCCCGGCGGGATGCTTGTGCAAGCGATACCGGCGTACAGGCTGCCAAGAGAAGAGCTTGCCCGCGAGATACGAATGATTGAGCGGCTTGGTGTTGAGATCGAGACCAATATGAGGCTCGGCGATGACTTCACGCTCGAGAGCCTTAAGAAAGATGGCTACGAGGCGGTTTTTGTGGGCATAGGCGCGCCGCAGGGGACGAAGCTTGCAATACCCGGCGAAGAAGGCGAAGGCGTGATAGATGCGCTTGCGTTTTTGCGAGAATATAATATTCGCGGATCGGCGGATGTGGGCAAGGACGTAGTCGTGATCGGCGGAGGTAACGCGGCTATCGACGCGGCGAGGACAGCGGTTCGGCTTGGGGCAAAGAGCGTTACAGTTCTTTACCGCAGGACGAGGGCGGAGATGCCGGCGTATGAAGAAGAGGTAAATGAAGCTGAGCACGAGGGTGTGAGGCTTGAGGCTCTGGCGGCGCCGATGGAAATAGTTACCAAGGATGGCAAGGTTACGGCTGTCAAGTGCAGGCGGATGACGCTGGGCGAATTCGACCGCAGCGGAAGAAGGAAGCCTGTGGCAGGTAAGGAAGGCGAGTTCGTTATCAAGGCCGACCAGGTGATAGCGGCGATCGGACAAAAGCTTGACGCGAAGCATGATCTTGGCGATGAGAAGATAGTTATAAATAAGAACGGGTTCATCGAGGTGGATCCGGTTTCGGGTCAGACGGCGGATGAATGGATATTCGCCGGCGGCGACGCGGTGCTTGGGCCTGCTTCGGTCGTGGAAGCCATATCAGCGGGCGAGCGTGCGGCTATCGGGATAGATGTTTATTTCACCGGAGCTAATCACGCGTTCTGGCGGACGCAAAAACAGGTAGATACTATGTTCGATCCGGATGATGATCCGGTAGGCTACCCACGTGCGAAGATGCAGCTTATGCCTGTGAAAAAACGCCGTAATAATTTCCAGGAAGTGGAACTGCCATGGGCTGAGAATGTGGCGCGGCGCGAGGCGAAGAGGTGTCTGCGGTGCGACTTTCGGCAAGAATGCGGGTCGAACTAGCGGATAGGAATAGCGTTTAGCGTTTAGGAAGAGAGTGAACGTCCAACATCCAACGTCGAACGTTCAACGTTCAATTGAAGATGAAGAGAGTTAATCACGGATTACGCTGATTTTGGAAATACAAAAGAACGCATGAAGAGAGATGCTGATTAAATTAATGCACTGATTTTGAAACAGGAATAGGAATCATATGCCAAGTTTGATGATTGATAATGTTAAGGTAGAGGTGGCTGGGGGGACGACGATACTGGATGCGGCCAAGCAGGCGGGGATAAAGATACCTACGCTTTGCTATCTTAAGGATGTTCAGGCGATCGGGGCTTGCAGGGTTTGTCTTGTTGAGATAGAAGGGGCAAAGACACTGGCGGCTTCTTGCGCGGTGCCTGCGGCGGAGGGGATGAAGGTACGAACAAATACAGCGCGGGTGCGGCAGACACGCAAGACGGTTGTCGAACTGCTGCTTAGCGAACATGACGGCGATTGCCAGACGTGTTTGCGGAATGATAACTGCGAGCTGCAGAGCCTGGCGCATGATCTTGGTATCACAGATGTGAGATTTCCTGGGGCGAAGACAAAAAAGACAATCGATTCGAGCACGCCGGCGCTTGTGCGGGATACGGCAAAATGCGTGATGTGCAGGCGGTGTGTTACGGTATGCGAACAGGTGCAGGGAGTCGGGGCACTGTTTCCGCAGAACAGAGGTTTTAAGACAGTTGTTGGGCCTGCGTTCAAGCATGAGCTTTGCGATGTGGTTTGCGTTCAGTGCGGACAATGCGGCGCGGTTTGCCCGGTTGGGGCAATAAGCGAACATGATCAGATCGATCAGGTGTGGAAGGCTTTGGAAGATCCGACGAAGCATGTGATAGTTCAGACGGCGCCCGCGATACGGGCGGCACTGGGTGAATGCTTCGGGATGGAACCAGGATCGCTTGTTACCGGCAAGATGACAGCATCGCTTAGGCGGCTTGGGTTTAAAGGTGTTTTCGATACCAACTTCACGGCTGACCTTACGATAATGGAAGAGGGTACGGAATTATTGACACGGCTTAAGAAGGCGCTTGTTGATAAAGAAAAAGTCGCGCTGCCGATGTTTACCAGTTGTTCGCCGGGCTGGATAAAGTACATGGAGCATTTCAACCCGGATATGCTGGATAACCTTTCGACGTGCAAGAGTCCCCAGCAGATGTTCGGGGCGGTAGCGAAGAGCTATTACGCAAAGAACATGGGGCTGGAGGCAAAGGATATTTATGTTGTGAGTATTATGCCTTGCACGGCGAAGAAATTCGAGGCGGCTCGGCCTGAGATGAACAGCTCGGGGTTTGCCGATGTGGACGCGGTGCTGACGACTCGCGAGCTTGGAAGGATGATAAAGCAGGCTGGTATCGATTTTGTTTCGCTTAGTGATGAGAAGATGGACGATCCGCTGGGACTTGGAAGCGGAGCGGCGGATATATTCGCAAATACGGGCGGCGTAATGGAGGCGGCGCTACGGACGGCTTATGAGATTATTACGGGCAGGGATTTCCCGTTTGAGAATCTCCATGTCGCTCCTATAGCGGGGCTTGAAGGAATAAAAGATGCCGCAATCAAGTTGACGGTCCTTAAGGCTGAGTGGTCATTCCTTGAGGGCGTTGAGCTGAGGGTTGCGGTGGCGCATGGGCTGGGCAACGCGCAAAAGCTTATCGACGCGATAAACCTTGGAAAGGCGAGTTATCATTTTGTCGAAGTGATGACGTGCCCGGGCGGGTGCATCGGCGGCGGCGGTCAGCCCAGGATGACGGATAATGATGTGCGGAAGAAACGCATAGCGGCGATATATAAGGAAGACGAGGGCAAGGGGCTTCGTAAGAGCCATCTCAATAGCGCGGTTGCGAAGCTTTATAAGGATTTCCTCGGTGAGCCGCTGGGGCACAAGTCGCATGAGCTGCTGCATACGCATTATACGAGGAGAGCGAGAGTCTAGCGGACAGGAATAGCGTATAGCGTTTAGGGAAAGAAGGCTGGAGACAGAAGACAGGAGTCAGAAGAAAAAACCCTAAATACTAAGCTCGAATTCCGAAACAAATTCTAATACAAAAATTACGAAATTAGAAACAAACCGCTTTGCACTGATTTAATTGGGCATGATTTCTTTCGCCCCATCCGGGGCTTAATTCTCTTCGCGATATAACCCACAGCTCGCGCTGTGGGCTACTTCCTTGCGCCCCGTCCGGGGCTAATTAAAAGAAAGCTTTTAATTCAAAGCGAAAACTGGATCCCCGCTTTCGCGAGGATGACAAGTCACTGTTATGCACAGATTTAGAATACACGGCCTAGCTGCGCTAGACCGTGCCACATGAAAATTATTTTATGGCAGATACAGGGCGGGGTGCGGGTTGGGGTTTGTAAGTTTCAAACAAATTGCCCCAAGGGGAATTTTTGAGCCAATCACGGGCGACTTTTTTGCCATGGAGGGGGAACCATACCTGGTCGTGATAAATCGCTGAAGCAAATATGAAAGCGTAGACGAGCGGAGTGTGGAACATGAGGCGCTGGAGTTTTTTCATTGGGCCAAACCAGAAGAGTTTGCCGATGCTGGAGGCAGCGTTGTTGCCGGTCTGGAAGTGCCAGTTTTCTTTCTCGAGTTCTACATCGCCGACGATCTCGATATTTTTTATATCGCCGGTGCCGAGGCCTCGTTCGTGGGCGAGGCGGATATATTCATGGTCAAGCGGATTGAAGCCCATGAGTTTGCATGCGACGGCATCGATGGCGACGCAATCATTGGATGCGAGTAAAATATTTTTTGTGACGGGTATCATTGTGCGCGGGCCGGGGCCGTTGCCGGCGGTGGTGCCATCCATGACGGTGAAAATGCCGGGGTGGATCTCCTTCTGGATTGCGAGGAGGTCGACGAGGGTTTTGTGTATTTGCGAATGGCAATAGTGGCGGCGGTTGTCGAGGAGGCCGCCGAAGGCGTTTTTCATTGAGCCTGTTGTATTGGTGTATATGTGGCATTTAACGGTTGGCAGGTGGACGATGTTTTTGCCGGGGAAATAATCGGGGATGCGGATGCCTTCGGGGAAAATTTTATCGAGCACGAGCATAGGGGATTTGGGGGAATA
>Ga0079306_1000910_pt1 | contig 22690 bp, 20 predicted proteins | sample Methanotroph_Enr_FD_79181 | JGI IMG/M metagenome (GOLD analysis project Ga0079306, IMG submission 79181) | Enriched soil microbial communities from Old Woman Creek wetland in Ohio, USA - Methanotroph_Enrichment_5 | ecosystem: Environmental > Terrestrial > Soil > Wetlands | place: USA: Ohio...
GATTGCCAACATTAATAACGGGTTATATGTGTGCGATACCGGAGAGTTACCTTGCACGCGACAGCGATGACCGAGGTGCAATGTTTTCGCACAACAGGCGGCTCCGCGCGCGAAGTTCACGAGCCGAGGAGCCAAAGCCTTCGGCCCATCCTGCTGTTGCGGCGCGATTCGTTTGGCAGTGATGCGATTCATAACGTATACCTCTTCTCGTCCATGTTCCGTTGAGCACGACCGGCTTTTGTGGTACATAGTGAGGGTCGATAACCACGAAAGGAAAAGATAAAATGAACCTATTGGACGGGAAAAAGTGCGCCGACAACCTGGTCGCCGACATCGCCAGACAGGTGAAACGTCATGCCGACGCGGGGCTCAGAAAGCCGCACATGACCATCATCCTGGTGGGCGAACACGCCCCGAGCGAGTCGTACGTCAAGTCGAAGGTCGCCAGCTGCGCGCTCTCCGGCTTCGAAAGCGACCTGATCCGCCTCCCCTCGACCATCAGCGAGCGTGAGCTTTTGGCGCTGATCAACGAGATCAACGAGGACCGCTCCACGGATGGGCTCATCGTGCAGCTCCCGCTCCCCAAGCACATAAGCGCCCAGCTGGTCATCAACGCCATCGACCCCGCCAAGGACATCGACGGCTTCCACCCGACCAACTTCGGCCGGATGGCCCTCGGGCAGAAGGCGTTTCGCCCCGCGACCGCCTACGGCATCTGCAAGCTTTTGCAGTTCTACCAGGTGCCGGTCGCCGGCAAGCACTGCGTCGTCATCGGCCGCTCCAACATAGTAGGGAAACCGATCTCCATCATGCTCTCAAACGACTTCGACATCGGCAACGCCACCGTCACGCTGACCCACATCGAGACGCCGCGCGAGCTCCTGGTGGACGAGACGCGCCGCGCAGACATCGTCATCGTGGCGGTCGGCATCCCCGGCTTCGTCACTCCGGACATGGTGAAGGACGGCGTGACGCTGATCGACGTCGGCATCAACCGCCTGGAGAGCGGCAAGCTGGTGGGCGACGTCGACTTTGCGGCAGTGGCCCCCAAGTGCGCCTGGATCACCCCGGTTCCCGGTGGCGTGGGACGCATGACCGTCGCCGCCCTCATGATCAACACCCTGCACGCCTACCAGAGCAACTTCAACCTGGCCTGATCCCGCCGCACGCAGGGGCGCCGGAGAACGGCAGCAAACCCGATCCGTGCGGTCTGAGCCGGCATGCCAGCTTCAAAACGAAAACGCGGGTGAACCTGGCTCTCAAAACCCCGCTCATCGCGCCTTTTGAAACTGGCAAAATGCGCACCCCGCTGCCTCAGCGTCCCAAACGCCCCTTGCTGTCCAGACTCAGATTGTTACGGGCAAGATACTCGCGCACCTCCTCAGGCAAGGCAGACCGGTAATCCCCGGGACGATGCACCTCCAGATGCAACACCCCCTCCCCGTACAGACATGCCTCGATGCGTTGGCCGATATCCCCACGATCTCCGGCCACCTCCAGGTACACCCCGGTCGATACCGCGGGCGGCAGGTACAACTCGCCCGCCCCGGTGGCACCTTCCATCCGAGCCCGTTCCGGGAGACCCGGACGAGCCAGCGTACCCACCGGATCCAACAGCAGCGTGATGTAGAGCTTCACCGGAATACGGCTGACCGTAAGGTTCCCGAAAAAGCACTCAGCAACCACCGCCGATACCACCTGCGCCAATTGCATCGAATCCGGCGGCAGCACGAGGGCCATACGGTGCGGCCCGCCGGCGAGCAACACCATGGAGCCCAACTGGCTGCGGAAGCACTCCGCCCGGCTCAGCCCGAGCTCCGCGCAGAGTTCCGGCAGGAGCGCCTTCAGGTCAAGCACGACCCGGTTGCCGGTTTCAGCAGGCAGGTTCTTCCAAGGGGACAGAGGGCGAAATACGTCCTGCAAGCCAGAGGCGGGCTCTTCCCCGGTAAACAGCTCGGCCGGAAGGCGCAGGGCTGCGGCGTAGGCATCGATCGTTTTTTTACGGGGGGCGGTAGCCACCGACGATTCGTGCCGGGCGATCACCGCCTGATCCAAACGCGATGGCGAAGCCTGGGACAGCTCTGTCTGCGACAGCCCTCGCAGTATCCTCCAGATCCGGACTCTCTTACCAAACGGCAACATGCGGCCCCTTTCTACCTGGGAAATGAAAGAATCCTACCTTCTTCGGTTGGCCATTCCATAAATTTAGCGTGTTCGCTCTGAGATCCGCCGTGCAGTCAAAGCTGTTTATCATATTTAATATAAATTGGCTAATTCCAAAATAGTTGATTTGCAATATTGCATTTGCTACCGTACGGGATTGGATATACCCAGCATTAGAGAGATATGATCGGACCTGCAAAGATTCATTGCGCTCACCTTCTACCGAGCAACTTTGTCACCGGGGGATACAGTGTCATTTCCGATGCATGCCAGGGCGTGCAAGCTGGTATCTTTAATCTGCTCTTTGACTGTTTTATCATGGTTTTCAATTGCACAGGCTGAGGAGGTAATCAGAATCGGCGGGTCTGGAACCAGTTTGGGCACCATGAAATTGCTGGGCGCTGCCTTTGAAAAGAGTCGGCCCGGCGTTCGCGTCCAGCTGTTTCCAAGTTTGGGGAGTTCCGGCGGAATCATGGCCTTGTCCAAGGGCGCTCTGGACATTGCCCTCAGCTCACGGCCACTGAGCACGGACGAACGGCAGGCGGGTCTGGCCACGATGGAATACGCCAGGACACCTTTCGTTTTCATCGCGCACAGAAATGTCGGCAAGGATACCATGACTATCCGGGAGTTGGAAGACGTCTATGCCGGCAAGACGCAATACTGGCCTGACCACCGACGCATCCGACTGGTGCTCAGACCGGAGACCGACACGACCAGCAAAATACTCAGGTCGATCTCCCCAGGCACCGATCGGGGCCTCAGCATCGCCAGATCGGGCAACTCCTACGTGCTCGCCATCACCGACCAGGACAGCACCCACACAGTAGCCAACCTCATCGGAGCCTTCGGGACCTCAACCCTTGCCCAACTGATGACGGAAAAGCCCCCCGTGAAATCCCTGGCCTTCCAGGGGGTCACCCCCGGCGTCAGATCACTCTCCGACGGCAGCTACCCGCTTTTCACCACCCTCTACATAATAACCTCCCCTTCCCTCCATCCCGCGGCTCGACAGTTCGTCCGTTTCATCTTCTCAGGCGAAGGGCGCAAAATCCTCGCAAGCAACGGCAACCTGGTCACGGGTGCTCGCCATGATAAATAAGGGGAACCGGCTCCTGGAAAAGGCCCAGCGTTTCTATTTCAACATCGGGCTGTCGGCAGCGGTCCTGATCGCCCTCATCCTGCCCATAGGCTATTTCTCGGTGTCGTACACCCACATGTCCGGGGCGCTCGAATCAGAGGCCGATATCAACGCCACCATCATCTCGGGGGTGATCAAGCTGAACCCCGAACTGTGGCGCTACGAAGAGATGCGGCTGCAGGAACTGCTCTCCACCAGGCCCCGATTTGGACACGCCGAGACCCGTCGTATCCTCGACAGCAAGTACACGCTCATTGCCGAGAGCGTCAACGACCTGCCGCCGCCGGTGATGACCCGCTCCTACGACCTGCTCGACGGGAAGGTCCTCGTCGGCCGGGTCGAAATAAGCCGGTCCCTCTTTCCGACGCTTCTCGTTACCGGCATAGTGGTGCTCATCGGGTTCTCCCTGGGGCTGCTTATCTTTGCCCTGCTGTGGGAGCTCGCCTTCAGGCGGCTGATACTGGCCGAGCGCCAGCGCAGGGAATTCATCGAGAAGATCATGGAGAACGGGCCGCACGCCGTCATGGTGCTCACCCCCGAGGGCGGCATCACGACCGGCAACGCCCACAGTCTGCAGCTCACCGAGCTTAGCGCCGAGGACCTTGCTGGTCGCACCTTTGCCTCCCTCTTCCAGGGGGGCGACACATCCTGCGTGCAGCTGCATCTGGGCCAAGTAGCAACGGCAAGCGTCGCCATGGCGAGTTTCGACGCCAAGCTGGCCTCCCGCAGCAGGGGAACCCTGTACGTAACCTGTACCGTTTCGCCACTGGTCCTGGAAGGAAAGGTCATCAATCTGCTGGTGTCGGTCCAGGACATCACCAGCGAGGTCAAGGCCCACGAAGAACTCAGGCTCTACGCCGACGACCTCGCCCGGCAGATCAAGGAGCGGCGCAAAGCCGAGGAGGCGCTGCGGCAGAGCGAGGCGCGGTTTCGCAGACTGTTGCAGGATGTGGGATCAGTGGCCGTGCGCGGCTACGCAAGCGATGGCACGACCCAGTACTGGAACCAGGCGGCCGAACTGTTGTACGGTTACAGCGCAGAGGAAGCGATCGGGTGCAACCTGGCGTACCTGCTCGGATCGGAAGACCCAGCCGAGCCGGTCAAGCCGAAGCTGCGCCAGGGACCGGGGCAGGGACAGCCTCCCCTGGAGCTGACGCTCAGACGCAAGGACGGCTCCTCGGTGTCGGTGTACTCGAGCCAGGTGACGGTCTGCCTCCCCGGCCGCGCCGAGGAGATCTTCTTCATCGACGTCGACCTAAGCGAGCGCAACAAGAACCAGGAGGAGAAGGCGAGACTGGAAGCGAAGCTGCTGCAGGCCCAGAAGATGGAACTCATCGGGCGGTTGGCAGGCGGCGTGGCGCACGACTTCAACAACATGCTGACGGTGATTTTGGGCTACGCCAACATGGCCCTCCTGGACATGGATGGCAGCGAACGCTTCCATGCCAACTTCACGGAGATCTTCCGCGCTGCCGAGCGCTCTGCGAACCTCACGCGGCAGCTGCTCGCGTTTGCCCGCAAGCAGGCCATCGAGCCCGAGGTCCTGGACCTGAACAAGACGGTCGGCGGCATGATCAGCATGGTGCAGCGCCTCATCGGCGAGGGGATCCTGCTCGACTGGAAGCCGGCGGACGACCTCTGGCCGGTCAAGATGGACCCAAGCCAGGTGGATCAGATCCTGGCCAACCTGTGCATAAACGCCCGCGATGCCATAAAAGAGATCGGCGCCATCACCGTGGAGACCGGTAACCAGTCGCTTGACGCGGCATATTTCACCGACCGCGCCTGGTCCAAACCCGGCGACTTTGTCCGGCTCGCCGTGAGCGACACCGGGCGCGGCATCGATCCGGAGGTGCTGCCCCACATCTTCGAGCCGTTCTACACGACCAAGGGGGTGGGCAAGGGAACCGGCCTCGGACTGGCGACAGTCTACGGCATCGTCAAGCAAAACAAGGGGTTCATAAACGTCCTGAGCGAGGCCGGCCAGGGAACCCAGTTCGAGATATTCCTCCCCCGCTTCACCGGTACGAGGGATGAACTGCCGGTGGGAGGGGCGACAAAGCGCGCCCCCTCGGGGAAGGAGACCATCTTGCTGGTGGAGGACGAGCCGACCGTGCTGAAACTCACCAAGAAGATGCTCACCAGCCTCGACTACAACGTGCTGGCGGCGCGGAACCCGCTCGAAGCGCTCAACCTGGCCAGGGAGTGCGAGAAGGAGATCCACCTGGTGCTGACCGACGTGGTGATGCCCGACATGAACGGCTGTGAGCTGGCCAAGGGGCTGCGGGTGCTCTATCCGCAGCTCAAGCTTTTGTTCATGTCGGGATACACGGCAAACGTGATCGAGTCGTACGGCGCGCTCAACGCAGGGGTGCAGGTCCTGCACAAGCCCTTCTCGCAGCTGGACCTGGGTGCCAAGGTGCGCGAGGTGCTGGACAACCGGTGAGGCTGCACCCAAAGTGGTTGAACCCGCAGAAAAGGTCGCAGGACTTACCGCCGACAGACGGGGACGGCTCGCTGCGCATCACGGAGGTGAGCGATGGGCATGCCCGGATCGCGTTAGAAGGCAGAAGAGAGCGGCGGGATGGGACAGGCCGTCTGCCACGACCAGAGGAGCACTAGCAGGATTAGGCAGATAAAACGGAAAAAAGGCCCCCCATCGACCAGTGGCGATAGGGGGCCTCTCTTAAAATTTCACCTGTTTCTTCGGGAACTCGGCTACCTGATATTTTTTTAAGAATAACGGGTCCGTCAGCTTTGTGCCCTTGAAATTTCTTCCAAGTTTACCGTTTCGGAAACAGGCTGGTTTAAATATACCCCTGTCATAGAAAGTTGTCAAACACCTCGCACAACTTTTTTAAGCCGCTGCCACAGGCACGGCCGTCGGAGAAAAGGAATTGAAAGAAAAGATCTTTTCCTCTATAAGTGGCCGGCCACCTTTCCCAGCTTTTAATGCCACAGGAGTGGATCGACATGCCCGACGAGGTTAATTGCGTCCCGCGCAAACGACGGCTTTGAAACCGGGGGAAAACCGAGTATTCTTAGCATACCCAAGCTCCCGATTGTGACGGAGCAGTCATCGCCCACAGCGCCGAAACCGCTTCCTGCCGCCGTTTGCAACGCTCCGGCAGCGGCCCAGGCCAAACGACCGAATCTATCCAGGTGGTTCTTATGCAGCTCGCACTCTATCTCGAACATGGTGAAAAATTCGCTCGCGCGGCACAGAAGCTCCCTGCCATAACGCCGATCAACGTGGATTCGCTGCTGCTCGACTGCTACATCGAGGTACTGCCGACGGCGGCCACACGCAACGGAGGACCGGAGCACCTGCCTGGGATCGAGTTCCCCTACCCTGAGATCCGGGTCGTCTTCAAACTGAAGGAGCATCCGCTGGTTACCGCGGTGTACGACATCGACTTTTTCGTCATCGACGCCATGGTCAGTCTGGTCAGCTGGGCGCAGGGGCATACGCACGTCGAGATCAACTTCCGCCCCACCCAACTGGAGCGCGCCATCGCCAGCAAGGAAAACGGCCTGCTCGAACTGGTCGGCAGCAACCACAAAACGCTCATCGACCGGTTGTCCGAGGCCTTCATCGAACTGCGAGGCGCCTATCTCAAGGCGCTGGACGAGGAAGGATGCCTTCCCGTTCCTCGGCACGCGTAAGCTCTCCCGCCAACGTCGCGGGACTTAAAACGCGTTTTCCTTCACCTACCGAGCCCTGGCATCTCTTCCTTGCCAGGGCTCGTTCATTGCCTGCCGCTCAAGCCCCTCCGGCGCCCCTGACAGGTCGTCCACCGTCCGTCCCCCTATCGCCACGCAGCCGATAACCGTTCGTTTTATACTCCATTTCTGCCATCACCTGAGGCCTGACAGAGGCCGCCAGCCCTCCCTCCCCTCCCCTTGACAACCCGGAAATGATGATTATTTTTCCTTCGGATGTTGGGCAGTGAACCCACGAAAGGAGGTAATCAACATGGCAAGCTGGGGATTTTTCAATGAGTTGGACAATCTGAGAAGAGAAATCGATGAGGCGTTTCGCGGGGCCGGCATGGTCAGGCCGTTGGCGACGTCCTTTCTGTCTCCTGTCTCGGGGCGGCGCTTCCCGCTGGTCAACCTGAGCGAAGACGAAGGGCAGATCTGCCTGGATGCCCTGCTGCCGGGAGTCGATCCGAAAGAACTGCAACTTTCCCTGCTGCGTGAAACCATCACCATTTCCGGTGCCAGGAAATCACCGACCGAGGTACGCGGTGGCGTGGTGCACCGCAACGAGCTGGGTTCAGGCCGGTTCACCCGCACCATCGATCTTCCGGTCGAGATCGATCCGGACCGGACTTCCGCCCAGTACCGGGATGGCGTGCTACGCATCACGATGCAAAAGGCGGAGCACGTAATCCCGAAGAAAATCGCAGTAAAGGTCGACTGAAACAGACGACAGCTGGTTCCGAAACCAACGTGACAGGAGGAATGACATCATGACACCTAACAGCGTGACTCAGAATACTACCGATCAGCAGCAGAGCAGGGAGGAAACACGTGCTCCCGAGCGCTTTCTCAGGCCGGCTGTCAGCATCGTCGAGGACGAAGCGGGACTGCTGCTCACCGCGGACCTGCCCGGCACCACCAAGGAAGCGCTCGACATTCACGTGGAGAAGGGGATACTGACCATCAGCGCGCCAGTTTCCCGGCAGATGCCAGGCCGCCCCGTCTACAGCGAATTCGAGTGGGCGCCCTACTACCGCCAGTTCCAGATTCCCGACCTCATCGACCAAGCCAAGGTTAAGGCCGAGTTCAACAACGGCGTACTCACCTTGCAGCTGCCAAAGGCGGAGGCCGCCAAACCGCGGCGTATTGAAGTGCGGATAACCGATTAAGGAACCCACCCGCACCTGCGATGTCCCTTTGTCGTCCTACCGGTTCTGCCGCCGGTAGGGCGCCAAGGGGGGTTAGGATCATCCAACTGGCACGTCGGATCTCACCCAGCCGATGAGAGCAGGTGCCGACCCTCTGCAGCCCTCCATCGCTATCGCCCCCACCCCGCTCCCGGGTCTCGATTTAATCCCCGTCACCGGCTAAACCAAGTTTCCCAACAGGCCTGCCTGCGACCCAGCCTCGTCACCAGCCACCTGGAGTTGCGCCCATCCACCGGTAACCGATTTGGCTTGAGTCCGTCGCGGCGGGGAGCGTAAAATATTTAACAGTGATCTCTGTTATTGAATGTGCAGACGCCGCGGGAGTTAGTCATCCAGGGACGCGTTGAATAGTGCGTACGAAGCAGGCATCGTCCCAATTGCTCGGCCTAAAGAAGAAGTTTTAATGCGTCATGGCAAGAATTGATCAAATACTGTTGGCGCACCTGCAGATCACGGACCACGAACTAGTGCGTCGTAAGGAGCTTCTCAATTTCACCGCTGACGATGATCTTCTATTGCGGAACTGCAAACAATACATAGAAGAGGAAATTGACAACATTATCGCGCAGTACTGCCAGACGCAGACACGTTTCGACGAGATGGCGCAGCTATTAAGCGATGCCGAAGTCGCCCGGAAGCTGCATGCGGCACAGCGCAGGTACGTGCTGGGCCTGTTCGGCGGTTGCACCGGCCTCAAGTACGTTGCCAACCGTTTCCGGATCGGGCTGATACACCGGCGCCTCGGCGTTGCCCCCCAGATTTATCTCACGGCGCTCAAAACCCTCAAAGATACCGTCGCGAACGCGCTGGAGCGCCGGATTCCCGATTCCGACCGGTTTGCCAGGACCAGCCAAGCGCTGGACAAACTCCTCTATTTCGACATCATACTGGTATTTGACACCTTTTACCGCAGCCTGGCGAGCGAGGTCGAGGCGGCCAAGACGAGCGCCGAGGAGTATGCCGCACGCCTCGAACTGCAGGTAGCCGAGCACACCCAGCAGCTGGAGGAAAAGGTGGTTCAACTGGAACGGGCGCTGACAACGGTAAAGCGGTTGGAGGGCGTCATCCCCATCTGCGGCGTTTGCAAGAAGATCAGGAACGACAAGGAGAGCTGGCAGCAACTGGAGCAGTTCATCTCGGAGCATTCCCAGGCGCTGTTCAGCCATGGGCTATGCCCGGAATGCTACGAAAAGCAGATGAGGGCGATAAGCGAGTTGCAGGAGGAAAAGGAGGGAGAGACGCAGCAGTGAACCTGGTGATCCTTAGTGTGTGCCAGAATCGTAAAAGACGGCGCCGACTCTTTTGATGTGTTCGAGCAGGCTGGTATCGCTTATCTTGTGCAGCAGAGAAAGGTCAATTTTGTAGGGAAGCAACAGATCGTCCAGCTCGGTCTCGATCTTCATCATCTCGGAAAGGCTGACCGCTTCCCCTTGAACCGTGAGGTCGATGTCGGAGCCGTTGCGATAATTGCCCTTGGCACGGGAACCGTAGATGATCACCCGGTCAACCAGCGGATGGGTGGCAAAAACCCGGCAAATTTCCTGCACGACGCTTTCCTTTAAACCGAAGCGCGGTTGTTCCGTTTCACTCTTCATGCATAAGGTCCTGAACGCGAAAGCTGAAAGCCTCCAACAGACTGAAGTACTCTCCCGTCACCTTCTGTGCAATTTCGTCCGCGACCTCTTCATTGTAGGTGTGTGAAGTCATATTCCGGCTCTTGATCATTTTCATCCAACCTGCACCGTCGCTGATCAGGTTGCGCTGAAACGCTTCGCGGGTGGCGTCGCGAGATCCCATGATGGAAATAGCCCCCTGGTACTCGAAGTAGTCCTTCATGACATTCCAAGCCAACTCGTGGGTGAACTCGAACGCCTTGATCAACCCCTGGCGCTCGATATCGGACAGCGGGCGTTCCTGGCTCAATTCGACAGCCTTCCTCAGCTGCGAGAGAGCCTTCTGAAAATGCATGTAGCGTTGCTGCCAGCGGATATCCTGATCGTTCATGGCACCCCCCCTGAAAACGTAACAAAAGCAACGAAAGGTATCAAGCGCCTTATGAGTAGAGGCGGAGCTTCTTGTCATGAGCTTGGCCGGCACCATCGGCGGCAGGGGACCAGGGATAATCCACCAGGTGCTCGGCGAGTTCATCCTTACGGTAGCGGTTCACCCGGTTCACCAGCAGCACGAACGCCATCGCAACCGGCAGCGTGTAGATGAAGACTCCGGTAAGCCCCATCAGCTTCTCCCCTATGTAGAAAGTGACCGACAGGTTGAAGGCAACCACACAGAGGTAGAGAAACGGCGCGTACAGGGAGCGATACGGAGCGGCAGCCACCCCGGCGGGTTTATCCTTCCCGCCAACCAAGCGGTCGATCAACTGCAGTGCCCAAACCAGCAGTGCACTCACCAGAAACCACCCCAGATAGTTGGAAAGCGGGATCCCGAAGTGCGTCCCCACCTCGCGGTAACCGTAGATCTTTCCCAGGAACCACCGGTGTCCCTGCAGGGCCACCGGGTCGGTCACGATGTCGAGGAAGACCTGGAACAGCGAGCCTAAGAACAACACAGAAAAGGAGCGCCTGAGGCGTCCGGTCTCAAGGGCGACCAGATCGCCGCGGCTCCTTTTCATCGGCGAGAGCACCAGGAGCGCCGTGGCATAGCTGCAGTAGGAGAGAAAGACGTAGGAGAGCGAGTCGAAGAAGGGAACGCCGGCAATCCAGAGCTCCTTGCCGCGGGTGGTTTCGATGTAGTAGTACCAACCGTAGGGGAAGCCGTTGTTGATGGAGGAGTATTCAGAGGCGAAGGCGATCAGGTATCCCACCACGGTGAACCAGATGGTCTTTCTCCACCCCAGGTGCAGGACGGCCGAAACCAGGTAGCAGGCGAAAAAGGCGAACACATAGGGACGCATGGTGACGGTCCCGATGGCTATCCGAAAAAAATCTTCCATTCCAAAACCTTTCAAAAAAAGTAGCCACGAAAGACACGTCGGCCACGCAGAGCGTCAGAACCCTGAAAGTGCGGAAAAAGCCCTGACGCCTTGCACCGCCGTTTCGGTCCTGGTTCTCTCCGTGTGCGCCGTGTCTTTCGCGGCTACAGTGCTGTTAGAAGAGCGTACCGACGATGGAGCCCAGGACCGAGATCGGACCGGTGTCACCCAATCCCTCCATGGCGCGCTCCGCTTTCTTCAGGGTCGCGGTGGTGTCGCGGTACAGGTTGTCCTCGTTGATCAGCTTGCCGATGGTCCCCTGGCCGGAATTCACCTTGTGCGCGATCTCGCCGATGTCCTTGGAGGCGTCGTTCAAGCGGTTGTACAAGGTCTCGTCGTTGACCAGCTTGCCGACCGTCCCCTCGCCGCGGTTGATCTTGGCCGTAATCTCGTTCACGTTTTTGAGTCCGGAGTTGAGGTCCTTGACCCCGGTCTTCAGATCGGCCAGGACGGCGGTCGCATCGCGGTACAGCGCCTCGTCGTTCACCAGCTTGCCCAAGGTCCCTTCGCCACGCTCTATTTTGGCGGCCATGGTGTTCAGGTTCGCCATGGTGGCGCTGGTGTCTGCGTAGAGCTTCTTGTCGTTCAAGAGAAGCGCCAGAGAACCATCGCCGCGGTCCAGCTTTGCGGTGATGCTGTTGATGTTGGCCACCGCACCTTTCAGGTTGCCGCGGTTTTCGTCCAGCATGCCGGAGATCTTCTTCAGCACCTCTTCCTGGTTCCGGTTCAGGTTGGTGATCAAGGCCTTGGCATCCTTGGTCAGGTCGCTCACGTTGTCGACGATGATGTCGATGTTCGCCACGTCTTTGCCCGTTACCGTCCCCCCCGACGGCAAAAGTGGGGACGTCAGCGAGCCGAAAGAGAGCCCGAGGAACTGGCCACCCAGAAGGTTGGTAAGCCGCAGACTGGCCACGGTATCCTTGTGAATCACGGTCCCGGGCTTCACCTCGAAATCGATCTCGATCTTGTCGGCCAGCACCGCGATCCTGGTGATTCGCCCGACGTCGACCCCGGCCAGGCGTACCGGATCGCCCGTCTTCAGACCGGTGATACTGGAAAGGTAGGTTTTGTAGGGAACGTTCTTCTCAAAAGGGTTCCACTTTTCCCCCACCTCGAGAAGAACTCCGAGGATGATGAGACCAAGCAGAAAGAACATGCCGACCTTTTTCTCTACCGAGAGAGCCATGGGTACTAACCTCCAAACTGAACAAAGGCACAGATGCTGATTACATAAAAAACGCGACTGACAGGAGCTGCCCTGCTACATGAGCACCCTGGTCAGGATGTAGTCCGCCACCAGGATCAGCATGAACGAGAGCACCACGGAACGGGTGGTGGACTCGCCGATGCCCCGGGCGCCGCCCGAGGTGCTGAAGCCGACGTAGCAGGAGACCAGCGCGATCAGCGACCCGAAGACGACCGCCTTGGTGAGTCCGATGCCGATCTCCTTGACCTTGAGCGCGGCCGTCAGGCTGTCGTAGTAGGTGGCGTAGGAAACGAAGATCTGCGGGTGCAGGTTGCTGATGAGCGCCCCGCCGAAGATCCCGATGCAGTCCGAGTAGATGACCAAGGCCGGCACGCAGATCAGGCACGCGATGAAGCGCGGCATGGCCAGGTAGCGCACCGGGTCGATGTCCAGGGTGCGCAGCGCGTCGATCTCCTCGTACACGGTCATGACCCCGAGCTCGGCGGCCATGGCCGAACCGACCCTGCCTGCCACCAGGAAGCTGGTCATGACCGGTCCCAACTCGCGCACCATGGAGTGCCCGACGATAGCACCGATGATGTTCTGACCGCCGTACTTGTTGAGCTCGACGCCGGTCTGCAGCGCAAGCACCATCCCGACGAAGAAGGCCATCACCGAGGCGACCGGCAGGGTGTCGTAGCCGATGATCGCCATCTGGGTCAGGATGCTCGGTACGTTGCGTGGCGCCTCGCGGAAGAAGTAGAAGATCTTCCCCTGCAGGATCACCAGCTCGCCGAGCACCTGGCTGAAGTAGAGGATGCGCTTGCCGATGCGTCCAACGAAATCCGTCACGTCCCCCCCCATTTCAGGCCGAAGGGGAGCCAGAAGAGGTTGAGCTCGCTCTCCTGGCCGTTTCTCTTCAGGCCGACCAATCCTTTCAGCAATTTGAGATCCGTGTCCGCCTTGGTCTTGCGGTACGAGACCAGCGGGAACAGCTCGTAGGCGAGTTCCTCGCCGCGCCGCTCCTTCCAGAACAGGTTCCACAGAACCGAGGTGGCGGAGTTGCCGTTCTCGTCCCAGCGTGACTGGTAGAGACGCCAAAGCGGTGCCCAGTTCTCCTCGATCCCCTCCTTGTCGAGGACCGATTCCACCAGGGCCGGCAGCGAGAGGGACGAGACCCCCTCCGGGCTCTTCTGGTAGAGGAACAGCGGCCACATGGCCATGCGGCGCCGGGTGCTGCCGTCTTTGGGCCACTGTTCCCGGCTGTCCCGGTACAGGAAATAGAGCACCCGCTCCTGGTCCCGGTTGAAGATGTTGGAGCGTGTCTCCTCGTGTTTCAAGATCGGCCACAGGTACCAGGTCTTGGAACCGCCATCGGCGTAGTCGTCGTGCGAGTAGAGCGGCAGGAAGGTGTTGCCGTTACGTTTCTCGCCGCGCACCGTCGAGATGAAAGGCCAGAAGTAGTCGACTTCCTTGAACTGGCGCGCCCGGTCCTCAGTGTAGCCGAAAAACGGCCAAAGATAAGTGCGCGCGGTTTTTTTGGGCGAATCAGTCCTGCCGTAGAGCGGAAAGAGGAAGGACTTCTCCGTCGGGTTGTCCGTGCCGAGCCCGGTCGATTCGCTGGTGTAGAAGGGCCACAAGACGAACCGCTTGCGGTACACCCCTTCCTTGTGGGACTGGCCATAGAGCGGGAACACCTCGAAACCGCTCTCCTTCTCCCCGCTGGTCGTGGAGAAGATCGGGTAGAGGTAGTGCTTGGTCGTGGTGCCGTTTTTCACCGTGCTGCCGTAGAGCGGGAACATCACGAAGTGGTACTCGTCGCGCCAGAAGCGGTCGTAGATGTCGCCGTAAAACGGGATGAACGCCTGGTAGCGGCCGCGCTTCTCAGACTCGCCGGCCACGTAAAAGGGAAGCAACGTCGTGGTGCTGTTGCGCTTCTCCCCTTCCTCCTTGCGGAAGTTAGAAACCTGGAAAAGGCGCAGCACCTCGTAGGTGTCCGAATCCGGCGTGTTCTCGTGGAAGGCCGCCGGGTACAGGAAATAGGTCGATCTGGCGGTGCCCTTGCTGCGGTCCTTGCGGTAGAACAGGGGGCGGAAGGCCGTATCCCGGTCCTCGCCCTTACTTTGGAACTTGAAGATCGGCCCGAGCAGCGAGAGATTGCTGAACCCCTCCGCGGGGCTCGTGCGGTAGTCGATCAAGGGCCATAGGGTGAAGATGGTCCCCTGTTCCGCCTCGGCCGCCCAAAGCGGCTGCCCGGACACACAAAGGGCGAACAAGGCGAGTATGAAGATTCTGGTAACTGGCATGGACTCCTGCGCCGACCGGTTTAGTTAGGAAATAGCCTGTGATACTAACTGCAGCCATTGGAGCTCGTCAATCAAAATCATATAAAAAGACGGTAAAGATAAAACCTTTGCACTCTTATGTCGGAAGAGAGAAGGCCACTACAGTATATGGTCCCGGCGCAAAAACAAAAGCGAAGAGGCAGAAAACCTTTTCGGCCTCTGCCTCCTCGCATGTGTTGTCAGATGTTGTGCGGGCCTGCACCCTCTCAATCAAAGAGCAAGGAAAGCACGCGAGCCCTTTGCGACGGGCGAAGGTCCAGAGCCATACGGAACTGCACCGCAGTGAGCTATTAGTACTTGGTGTCTGCGTAATCGACCCAGCCGCCAGCCAGCACCAGCGCTTTGTCGAAGGGGGAAATCTCGAAGCCGATGGTCTCCTGGCGCCCGCCGCCGCTCACCGTGAGGCTGCCGGCCGCCACGTCGATGGCGATGGCTGAATCGCCAGCGTCGGCAAAAGCGAAGATCCGTTCGATCTGAGCAGCCGGCAGTTCAATTGCCGCCATGCCGCAGTTGAACATGTTCTGCCGGAAGATGCGGGCGAAGGATTCGGCGATCACCGCGTAGATGCCGTTCACTTCGAAGACCCAGGGAGCGTGCTCGCGCGAGGAGCCGCAGCCGAAGTTGGCGCGGCTGACCACGACGCCGGCGGAGCGGGTCTTTTCGGCCTTCGGATCGAAGCCGGGGAGCTTCAGGTCCTCGAGGAGGTAGGGTTTCAGATCCTCCTTGGTGATCTCGGTCAGGTACTTCGCCGGGATGATCTCGTCGGTGTTTATGTCGCTGCGGTCCAGAAAGAGGGCCGGGCCACCAAAAGTCTTCATATCGGTCTCCTAGATTAGGTGTCGTAGTTTTATCTAGCGGTACTTCGTAGCGGCGCCCTCACCCCTGCCCCTCTCGCAAGAGGGCGAGGGGGTTGCTCCGAGGGTCTCGTTCACTTCTTTAGGCGCCGTATGCCACCCGCTACCGTCTTACGCTTAACCCTCCCTCGCCCTCCGGGAGAGGGTCGGGAGTGAGGGAAGCTCCCATCTTCAACGGTAACTGTCAATCGATTTACAAGTACTTGCGCGGGTCGGCCAGTTTCCCTTCGATGGCGGAAGCAGCAGCCGTCGCCGGGGAAAGCAGGTGGACCATGCCGCCCTTGCCCATGCGCCCCATGAAGTTGCGGTTCGTGGTGGAGGCGCAGACCTCCCCTTCGGCCAAGACCCCGTTACTCATGCCGAGGCAGGCGCCGCAGGTCGGGTTGGTGACGCAGAAACCGGCGTCCATGAAGATCTGGATCAGACCTTCGGCGTTGGCCTGCTGGTAGATGTGCGGGGTGGCCGGCGACAGGATGGCGCGCACGTTGGGGGCGATCTTCTTCCCTTTCAGGACGGCGGCGGCGATGCGCAGGTCCTCCAGTCGGCCGTTGGTGCAGGAGCCGAGGTAGACCTGGTCGATCGGCGCGCCCGCCATCTCGGTGATCGGCTTCACCTGATCCGGCTTGTAGCCGAAGGTGCAAAGCGGCGCCAGGTCGGAGAGGTCGAGGTCAATCACCTTGTCGTACTCGGCGTCGGCATCCGAGCACCAGGCGCTGTAGGCTTTGAGCGCGTCAGCCTTTGAGGCGAAGCTGTCGGAGATGAAGGGCCAGAGGTAATCGACCGTCACCTGGTCCGGCATGCAGATGCCAGAGGTACCGCCCGCCTCGATGGCCATGTTGCACAGGGTCATGCGCGACTCCATGGTCATGCCGGCGACGATCGGGCCGCCGAACTCGATGACGCGGTCGGTGGCGCCGTTCACGCCGAGGTGGCCGATGACGCGCAGGATGGCGTCCTTGGCGAAGACCCCCTTGGGGAGCGTGCCGTTCAGGTTGATGCGGATGGTCTTCGGCTCGCGGAAGGCGCAGACCCCTTTCAGGATGCCGACCTCCAGGTCGGTGGTCCCGACGCCGGCGGCGAAAGCGCCGAATGCGCCGTGGGTGCAGGTGTGGGAGTCGCCCATGATCACCGTGTTGCCCGGGCGGATGAAGCCCTTCTCCGGGAACAGCGCGTGGCAGACGCCGTTAGCGCCCACGTCGAAGAAGTCCTTGATGTCGTGGCGCCGGGCCCAGTCCCTCAGCATCTTGGCCTGGGTGGCGGTCTTGGAGTCCTTGCTCGGCGTCACGTGGTCGATGACGGCCTTGATCTTGGTCGGATCGAAGACGCGATCCTTGCCGCGGGCCATCAGGTCGGCGATGGCTATCGGCGTAGTGATTTCGTGGCACATGACCACGTCGATTTTCAGCACCTTGGTACCTGCAAACGGCTCATCCACGAGATGGGCGGCAAATATCTTTTGAGCGGTAGTCATACCCATAAGTAATCGCTTCCTTTTGAGTTAGTGGGATGGTTTTCTGTTGGCTCACAATAGCTAAATACCATCGACAAATCAAACTAATATTTGTTCAATTATATTAAACATTTGCCTATAGGAACAACCATGCTATAATTGCCCGACTCGATACCTTAAGGGAGCCTTATGCAACTACGCTTTACTAGAACAAACGGTGAAATAGACAAAATTATTGACGAGCTCCTGGAAAAGGCCGGCGGGATACACCATCCGAACATGGCGCGCGACATGATCCTCTCTGCGCTAAAAGCCGGCCAGGACACCGACTACCTGGCGGATCTCAAACTGTTGAGCAACACCATGAAGGAGATGCGCTACACCACGCTGGTGTTCGCCCCCTACCGGAACAAGAAGAAGGTAACCATCTTCGGGTCGGCGCGCACCGGTTCCAACGAGCCGATGTACATAAAGTGCGTGAGCTTTGCCAAGATGCTGGCGGAGCAGGGCTACATGATCATCACCGGAGGCGGCGGCGGGATCATGCAGGCAGGCAACGAAGGGGCCGGCAGCGAGGCGTCGTTCGCCGCCAACATCCGTCTCCCCTTCGAGCAGAGCGCCAACTCGGTCATGCTGAAAAACCCGCGGCTCATCACCTATAAGTACTTCTTCAACCGCAAGGTCGCCTTCGTGAAGGAATCCGACGCCATTGCCGTTTTCCCGGGGGGCTTCGGCACCTTGGACGAGGCGATGGAGGTGTTCACCCTGATCCAGACCGGCAAGACCTCCCCCAAACCGCTGGTGCTCGTGGACGACGAGGAAGGCTACTGGGAGCACTGGTTCAGGTTCCTGAAGGAGCGGCTTTTGGTGGGCGGCTTCATCTCGGCGGAGGACTTCTCCCTCTTCACCATCACGAAGAGTCCAGAGGAAGCGGTGCAGGTGATCGAAGAGTTCTACACCAACTACCATTCGATCCGTTTCGTGAACGGGGAACTGATCATTCGGCTCACCAAAGAGTTCACGCCAGAACAGATCGAGATGCTGGAAAACGAGTTTCCCGAGCTACGCATGCCCGGCAGTCACATCACTGCCATTGCGGCGCGACCCGAAGAGTCAGATGAACCAGATCTAATGGATTTACCACGCATAGCGTTCCGTTTTCACCATCAGCATTACGGGTTACTGATCGCCTTCATCCGGCGTCTCAATACCTTCTAAAAGCCCGCTGGATGGCGCAAAAACCAATTGCAAGAAAAAAATTCTTTTTCAAATATTTTCTTGACAAGGTTATTATACCCTGTTAATTTTTAGTCCAGCAGCTAGTTTCGGAAGTTTGTAGCGCCGAAAAGCCAAAGAGAAGTTCCCAGCTTTGTGCCATTTCATGCCAAGACTCTCCGGACATTGCAGCATAAACGTAGATCCGGCAGAGTTCCGGAGGTACCAAAAGGAGGCAGGACAATGGCACAGGGCAAGGTTAAATGGTTCAACGACGCTAAAGGGTTTGGTTTCATCGAGCAGGACAACGGCGAGGACGTCTTCGTACACTTCTCCGCGATCACCGGGGAAGGCTTCAAGTCCCTGGCTGAAGGGGAAGCTGTCTCCTTCGACGTAACCAACGGGCCGAAAGGCCTGCAGGCCGCCAACGTCAAGAAGCTCGGCTAAACCGGAGCAACTCGCGTACAGCGACGAAAAGGCCCCACCGGACATTCCGGTGGGGCCTTTTTTTGTTTGAAGTGCAGCTTAATGACACAGAGGCGGAAAGCTCACCACAGAGGACACAGAGGAGAAGCGCTCACAGAGGACACAGAGGGAACCCCGAACGTGGTGAGTCCTTTGCCTTTGTTTCTACGCCTCCTGCCTGCTCCGCACCATTTTCAGCCTTCCAGCCACCAAGGCCGCCATGCCGGTCAGAAGCAGAACAAGTGCAACAGCCCCGTGTTCGACCGCAAAGATCACCGGTGCCAGCATGAGCCGGGTCGCTCCCCTGAGCACCGCATGCCGGGCGATCAGATCCGCAATTGGCGGACTCACAGCGTAGTACAGCTTCACGAAAAGTCGGCCCGGCGCGTTGGTGAGCAGATGGCGGTCCCGGAACTCGCGCAAGAGGGCCACCTTCGGATGCAGGTAGCTGCCATAGGCCGCCGTGGCGATGAAGCAGCCGCTTTTGCCGCCACTGCTGGAACTGCTCGTGGTCGTGACTGAAGTCGGTATCGGATCCTGGGCAGGAATGACGAGCGCATTCGCATCTAAGGCGCTACCGTCCAAGGTGGTGCTGTTGTCCGCCGGAAAGGCTCCCACGTACGGAGCGAGCATGCTCCCCCCATTGTTACAAACAAGCAGGTAAACCACCGCATCTGAGGTGAAAGAAGGGACCAGTATGGAATGTGCGTTGGCAGAGTACTGGTATTCATGGACGCCAGATGTGTCGCTTTTAAAAGCGGCAACTGCATAATTGGCAGCAAGGCTGGGGAAGCTTATAGTCAGATCCTGACCGGTAACTGAGGACGGAACATATTTGTAGTACGCGAAGGTATAAGAGGTAGAGAGGACGTTAATCGGTGCCTGGACCGTCCCGCTTACCGAGAATGTCTGCGCAGGGGTGACAGCAGGCACGATCCGGTTCACATCCGAAAGGTGGCTGGTCCAATCCCGCAAGTAGACTCTCTTGGCAAAACCGAAAAAAACATTCCCGAGGTTGCCGTTGAGTACCGCATCCAAGGTTTGTGCACCGTCGATGTCACTGCCGTCTTGAGGTCTTGATAGCGTCCCGAGCCGTTCCCAATACGCTCTGACAACCGTTCGACTGCCTTGTAATTCGGCCAGGTAACGATTGAAGATCCAGCGCGCGTACTCCGAGCCCTGGTCAATAGGGGCGTTCAGAGCAAGTGTACTGGTCACGCCCAAATAATACGGCAGGTACTCATACAGTTGATTGACCGAGTCGTAGACCTCATCTTCCATCCAGGTGGAGGTCATCTCGGCATAGAAGATGTCGAAGAAATAGTTATAACCGTATTGGATTGCATGATGGAACTCGTGTGCAGCTGTAACACGGAGGCTTTCTTCAGGTGTAAAACCGAGAAAGATTGAATCGGTGTATCCCTTGTCTATTTCGATGTAGCTCGAAGCAGAGACGGACGGCGCCGTCGGTATCCCATCGTCGGTGGTAAAGCCGTAGGCGCGCTGCGAGGCCAGGCTCTCCAGGTAGACATGGTAGGGAATAGCCGGAGGTGACCGATACGCCATTTTGTTCACTTCGACATCGTAAACGTACTCGAACACCCCTGCTACTGTTTCCACCCAATCCGGGACGTTGTTGTGGTTGTTGTCGGTGAGGTCGGGTGCGTCGCTGCCCGAAGTAGCGTAATGGATGGTGAAGTGCCCACCTACCGGCGTACACGTTCTTTCACCTGTGAGCGCCGGCCTTGCCAGTACTTTGGCCAGAATTTGCTGGGTCGACTTTTCAAGTTTGCTCCAATCCCTCTTGACCGAATGTCTGATACCAGTCAGAGAACGCGTGGGCTTAATCGGCTGTGCGACAACCAATGCCGAAACGGCCGAATTATAATACTGTGGCGCCAGATGTGAGAGGTAGTAGTCGTCGAGGCTTGCAGCCGAAGAGATCGTCGGTACAAGAAGAACCAGTAAAAACAGAACCCGCACAGACTCTCTAAACACTAATCCACCATCCTTTTGCTCCCTCTGATCGAGGTCAGCACTGTTTTTCCCGAATCGACGACGACGCGTTTGGTGAAACCGAAAATGGATACTTCGTAACTGCCGGGCGGCAGCGCAAGTATCGCGTAGCCGCCGGCGTTAGTCCGGGTGGCCAGGATGAGGCCGGAGCCGCGCACCGTTACCGCGATCCCCGGCATCGGGGCGGCGGCCGCGTGGCTCTTCAGCTTGCCGCCCGAGCTTTGCCGGTAGCAAAGAACTGCGACAGCGCCGGTCCCCGCAGGCAGCGGGTCCTCACGGACGTCACCCGCCCCCGCTGTCTGCGGAAGCATGCCGTCCTTGACCAGGATAGCTCCTGCGCCCCGGGCCTCCCGAAAGCTGGAGCCGTCAAAAATATAGGACGAGAACCCCGGCAGTTCGGCCCAGGTGGTGCTACACATCAATAGCGCGACCAGCGCGAAGGCCCCTTGTAGTTTCCACATTGGTACGGTCCCCCTTACAAGTTTAATGAGCCTACCAGAACAGCCAGGGTTTATCAACCCAAGCCGGAAAGCTTCCCTCCGACCCGTCCCCGGGTATCCCGGGAAAACAAGAAGTTACCCAAATGCAGCGCGTCAAGCTTTACCCATCTTTACACATGCACCGCTTTCCCCCAGGAATGAAAGCGACGTTAGCGTCCCGAGGGCAGCCAGAAACGAGGATCATGAAGCGGCCACCACGACGCAGGAAAGGAATTTAGCGGGCGCACGACAAAAAAACCCGCCGCCAACGAAGGTTGGACGGCGGGGCCGGTCTGGCAGCAGCAGAGCTGCCGTAGATGGAGCAGTTAGTTTACAGCGGCTCGATGTCGCGCTCGGTGGCGAAGAAGAGCCGGTTCAGCGCGTCGATATACGCTTTCGCGGATGCCTCGATGATGTCGGTCGAGGAGCCGCGGCCGATCACCACACGCTCGCCCTGGCCAATGCGCACGGTAACCTCGCCGAGCGCATCGGTGCCGCCGGTAACCGAGCCGACGTTGTACTGCACGAGCCGTGCATCGGTCTTCGAAAGCTTCTTGATCGCCTTGAGGGTCGCATCGACCGGGCCGTCACCCAATTCAGCCGTGCGCACCTGCTCTCCGTCGATCTCCATCTGCACGGTTGCGGTGGCGACAGCGAAGGAACCGCAGGTCACGGTGATGTGGGAGAGCTTGAACTTCTCGTTCACGCGCATCACCTCGTCTGCCACGATGGCGTCCAGGTCCTCGTCGAAGACCTCTTTCTTAAGGTCGGCCAGCGCCTTGAACCGGTCGAACGCCTTGTTCAGGTTCTCGTCGTTCAGGTCGTGCCCCATCTCCTCGAGGCGTTTTTTGAAAGCATGGCGGCCGGAATGCTTGCCGAGAACAAGGGCGCTCGCCTTGAGGCCGACGGACTCAGGCGTCATGATTTCGTAGGTCGACTTGTCCATCATCATGCCGTGCTGGTGGATGCCCGCCTCGTGGGCGAAGGCATTGGCGCCGACGATCGCCTTGTTCTGCTGCACCACGATGCCGGTTACCGTGGTGAGCAGGCGGCTCGCCGGGGTAAGCTGCTCGGTCACCACGTTGGTCTTGAACGGGAGGATGTCGCCGCGCGTCCTGATCGCCATGACGAACTCTTCGAGCGAGCAGTTGCCGGCGCGCTCGCCGATGCCGTTGATGGTGCACTCGACCTGCCCTGCCCCGGCCTGCACCGCGGCGATGGAGTTGGCCACCGAAAGTCCCAGGTCGTTGTGGCAGTGCACCGACAGGATCGCCTGCTCGACGTTGGCGACGTTGTCCTTCAGGTACTTGATGATGTTGAAGTACTCGAACGGGATGGTGTAGCCGACGGTGTCCGGGATGTTCACTACCTTGGCACCCGCATCGATGACGGCCCCGACCATCTCGGCGAGGAACTTGAGGTCGGTGCGGACGGCGTCCTCGCAGGAGAACTCGACGTTCTTGGTGTAGCCGCA
>Ga0079306_1000914_pt1 | contig 22621 bp, 21 predicted proteins | sample Methanotroph_Enr_FD_79181 | JGI IMG/M metagenome (GOLD analysis project Ga0079306, IMG submission 79181) | Enriched soil microbial communities from Old Woman Creek wetland in Ohio, USA - Methanotroph_Enrichment_5 | ecosystem: Environmental > Terrestrial > Soil > Wetlands | place: USA: Ohio...
CGAGCATCCCGCGCCCTCGAACAGGCAAAATCAATACTGCAAGGAACTCTCTGCAATGGATAATAATCAACGCTCAACGGATATGCCCGAAAACGCCCTCACCCAGCACTACGAGGTACTCAAGGAACTCGGCGACTGTTATACCTCCCTGGCCGACTATCCCCGTGCCCAGCAGCAATATGAGCAAGCCGCCCAGCTTGCCCCCGATGAAGCCATGCCATATGTCGGACTTGGCGTCATTGCTCTCCAGCAGGGCAAACTTGACGACGCCGAACTCGCCTTCAAAGTCGCAAAACGCCTTGATAACAACTGCGCCCGCGCCCTTTGCGGCCTGGCCATGGTCCAGCAGCAAAAACAGAATTTCCCCCAGGCATTGGATTTCTATCTCAAATGCCTCGATATCGACAGCGACAACCTCACCGCCCTCCTGGGCCTTTTCCAGACCTCCATCCAGATGGGCTCCTTTGCGAAGGTCATCCATTACCTGCGGCTCTATCTCGAAACCCACCCCGCAGACTTGGCCGTAATGTTCTGCCTCGCTACGCTTTATTACCGAGATGGCAGCCTTGATGATGCCCGCACCCTGTTAAGTGATATCCTCACCTTTACGCCTGACAACACTGACGCAGCCAACCTCCTCGAAGAAGTCGAGCACCGCATTGCTTCGACACACGGGGTAATAGCACAATGAACCAGCCCAATATCAGCATGCCCCAGCTAGAAAACCTTCTCCACGACCAGCTCGCGCTCCTCCGTAGCGGTCGCGACGAAAACGCACTCGAAATTTCGCAGCGAATATCCGATGCCATCGCTTTACTCTCCCCAGCCGATACCGACCTCTTCCGCTCGAGCGGCCAGCTGCGATCCCTGATGAACGAACTCTCCGCCGTCCTAAACACCCAGCTAGCCCAAACCCGCACCGACCTCACCGCCACCCAAAACTCCCGCAGACTCCTGCATGCCTATAACAAAAAGACCTATGAATAATCAAATAGGATGGCTATGACTCAAACACAACAGCTTGCACCTGATTCTAATCCAGCCCAGCTATTCAAAATTCGCGACTTGAATAACATCACTCATGATATCAAAACAGGTCCCGGCTCCTTCATAGATCCTGATGCGGTAATTGACAGCCCCGAAAGAGTCCGCATTGGCGCAAACACTGTCATTCGCAAGGGCGTGGTGCTTCGCCCCGAAAGCGGTGAAATACTTATTGGAAATAATTGTGTAATAAATCATTACACGGTCATGCACGGCAAAGGCGGCATTTATCTGGGTGATTGGACTATTGTTGCGCCCAATTGCGGCTTTTACGCTCAAAATCATTCTTATGATCGCTTCGATATTCCAATCACGAAACAACCTAACTTCGGCAAAGGCATTTTCCTTATGGGGGATAATTGGCTCGGCGCCGGAGCTATTGTCTGCGATGACGTTACTATAGGAAAAGGCGCCGTAATTGGCGCAAACAGTACCGTCACACGCTCGATACCAATGGCCGCAATCGCCGCGGGCTCCCCCGCACGAATTATTAAAATGCGATTCGGACCCGACTGGTCCTTCAACGACCGCGAACGCGCATCCCACCAAGGCGTCCCGGAAAATATATTTAGCCATGTTCTGGAACGTGGCAACCAGCTTTTGGCATTGCTCGATCCCGCTGATAACGTTCTTGATATCGGTTGCGGCGAAGGTATTCTGACATCTGTTTTCGCAGCTAAATGCAAGACCGTCACTGCGACTGATTATTCCATCCAGGCCATTGAAACCGCAAAAACAAAATATCCTAATATTGACTTCAGAACTGCAAACAGTACCAGTCTCCCGTTTGCTCCTGCATCATTTTCAAAAATCATTCTTTCGGATGTGGCTGAGCACCTCTTACCTCTTCAACTGTTTAGAACCCTGATTGAAGCCAAAAGAGTAATCGCTCCTGGTGGCACTTTGCTCATCGCTACACCTCTAACGGGCAAAGGATATAATACTTCAACCTATGCACATATATACGAGTATTCGTCACAGGAATTGGCGACAATTCTCGCAAAACTTTTCATAAATATTCGACTTGTAAACACTCATTTTGGAATTTTCTCCGCACAAAAAGCACCGGGCCAATGATATGAAAAACGTGCAATCAAAACGAATCCTGCTGATGACTTCCGCCCCGCCGGCTCAGTCACCTTTTTCAACTTCAGAGAAACGTCCTCCTATCGGAATAGGTTTTTTAATTTCCGTGCTGCGACGGGCCGGACACCAGGTTTCTTTCATAGACAATTACCTCTCCCCCGTGGATTTCATTTCCAATAATTATCTTGAATCAAACAGAATCGATTACATTGGTATATACGCAAACACTATTTGCTTCCCATATACGCTCAAGATACTTAACATCCTTCAGCAACTCCGTGATCAAGGCGTCTGGAAAGGCAAGATCATCTTAGGCGGCCCCCATACAACCGTCTGCCTCGATACGATTCCCGACTTTGTTGATTTTATTGTTCAAGGCGAAGGCGAACGTGCCATTCTCGATATTGTCGAAGAAAAAACCACCGCCAAGATTGTAAACTGCCCAAGAGTTGAAAATCTTGACGAACTGCCCTCGCCTGCATGGGATTGTTTCATCGATAAACCATATAACTGGTCCATGCCTTTCATAGATGAAACCCCTGTCTTTACAATGAATACCAGCCGTGGGTGCCCGTTCAATTGCACCTTTTGTTCGGTAAATTCCATCTGGGGCAAAAAATACACCTATTTCAGCGCAAAACGCGTCGTCGATGAGATCGAATATCTCATCAAGACCTATGGCGCCAAAGGTATTTATTTCCGCGAGGATAATTTCACTCTCCATCACCAGCGTCTTACAGAATTCTGCCGGCTCATCATAGACCGGAATATAAAAATTAAATGGGCATGTGAAAGCAGGGTCTCTAATCTCAATCACGAGATCGTTTCGCTTATGGCGCAAGCCGGCTGCGTCGGCTTCTATTTCGGGGTTGAAAGCGGCTCTCAGAACTTACTCGACCGTCTGCGAAAAGGAATAACAGTAGAACAAATACGAAGTGCTTTCGCGATTTGCCGCGATCTCAATGTCAAAACTGCCGCAAGCATAATCACTGGTATCCCCGGCGAAACAGATGAAGATGTAAGACTCACATCATCACTTCTTGATGAAATCAAACCTGACAAAATATGGTATAATGTATTCGTCGGCATCCCTGATAGCGAGCTTTATCAGTCTGTTCTTAAACAGCGTTGTTATGAATTCATCGATCCTCGAAATTTACTCTATTTGACAGGACATGATCAACGAGCGAAAACTGTTTACGGCAACGGCCCATTTGCCAGATCAGCAATGATACCTCGTACCAACCTTCATAATGACACCGAAAAAAACATCAAAATAAGCGCCTTGCTCTGTGTTCATAACTGCCAAAATTATATTAAACAGGCCCTTCAAAGCATTTATAACCAATCATTCCAGGATTTCGAATTAATTATTGTCGATGATGCAAGCACCGATAGCACGCCCGATATAATATGGGAATTCAAAGATTCAAGAACTTCTATTTACAGAAATCATAAAAACCTCGGCCTTACAAAATCCCTCAACATCGGCCTGGCCTTCTGCTCCGGCCAATATATTGCGCGCATGGATGCCGACGACATTTGTGACCCGCAGCGGCTTGCCAAGCAAGTAGGTTTTCTAGACTCAAACCCGGATATCGTCGCGGTAGGTTCGTGGGTTAACCGTATAGATGAAACTGGTACATTCATAAACAGTTGGAACCCCGCCTCCTCTCCGGATGCGATTGCAAAACGGCTCCTGATTGCAAACTGCATTGCCCACGGCTCTGCCATGACTCGCAAATCTGATCTGCAAAGAGTTGGCGGATACGACGAAACCTTCACCTATGCACAGGATTACGACCTGTGGCTTCGCCTCTCTGAAACTTCAAAACTGGCCAACATCCAGGAAGCCCTCTATTCATTACGAACCTGCAAAACCTCTATCAGTTCCACAAAGAAAAGCCAGCAGGATGCTTTCGCCGCTCTTGCCCTGGTGAACGCCTTGAAACGTCGCAACCTGCTCCCATCAGGACAGAATACAGTTCCTGCCCCTCAGCCCACAGTTCCCAGTTCGCAACCAATAATCAGCAACCCAAACAAACTCTCCGTCGTCCTCACAACCTTTAGCCACCCCAGCCTCCTGCCCCAGGTGCTCGAAGGCTTCGCCGCCCAGACCGCCCCCAAAGATTCTTTCGAGATCGTACTCGTCGATGACGGCTCAACTCCGCCCGCCAAAGACATCGCACAGTCTTTTGCCGATAAGGTTAATATCAATTACATATATCAGCAAAACTCCGGCCTCGCCGCCGCCCGCAATACCGGCATCGCCGCCGCACAGGGAGACATAATCCTCTTCCACGACGATGACGACATGCCCGGCCCCGACCTCATCGCTGAGCACATTAAAAGCCACCAGCAGAACCCCGCAGAAAATGTTGCGGTACTAGGCCACCTCGATTGGCACCCAAGCCTCACCGTCACCCCGCTCATGCACTACGTTACCGGCCCCGGCGGCCAGTATTTCGGCTTTACTCACATATCCGACGGCCAGTTCTACGAACCATGGAAATGGTGGGGCGGCCTGATCTCCGCAAAAAAAAGCCTCCTTGCCAAACTCAATGGCCCCTTCGACCCCATCTTCCGCTTCGGCCATGAAGACACCGAACTCGTCTGTCGCCTCCTCGACCGCGATATTAAAATTCTTTACAACGCAAACGCAAAAAAAACGATCCTCCGCCCCATCGATTTTGAAACGTTCTGCAATCGCCGCATAAAACAGGGTCGAGCAATCTACCATCTCGCCGCCAAATTCCCGGCCATAATTCTTGCTCGTTACCAGCTTTTCCAGGCAGCTGACGAATACAAAAAACTCTACGCTTCAAATCTTGATAAATGGCGACTCCTCGTACTCAAATACCTGCCCCAGATCAACGCGAATCCTGCCCCATTCATAAATGGCACTGATCCAGCTGCCGAATCGATTTATAAGATTTGGGCACAATGTTTCCATGGATATTTTATAAAAGGCTATCTCGAAGAAATGCAAGCTGCCAGGCAATTTTCCACGCTCATGAACACACCGGCCGATCTTTCCGCCGCTGTTGACGCCTCACCCACTCAGATAAACAAAACTCAAAGCCGCAAATTGCCTCCGATGCCGGATGAACCCGCAAACCTGCCTCTGCCTCGATCTGTAACAAATGTTCCATCGGGCCGTATCATCTTCATCAGTGACTACATTCCCGATGACAAACGTGGCTCTTCCAATCTGCGCGTTACGAACATACTCCGTATCCTTCTCGCCGCAGGGCACAAAATCACATACCTTTATTGCGGTCAGACTTCCAATACTGAACAGTATCTGCAAAGCTTCGCTCCCGATGACATATCATTCCGTTGTATAGATAACGATGCGGAAAAACTATTTAATTACCTTGAAACTGAAAATCTTTCGCCAGATTATATCTGGTTCACAAATCTTTGGCATTACGACTACCTGGCATGGGCTGCCAATGTCGCAAAATCCATAAAAGCCCGCTGCCCTGAAACTTTCGTCATCGCTGATACTATGGATTTCCATTACAAAAAATTTATCCGTAAATTTGAGCACTCCCGTGATCCGAATGACCTTTGCCTCGCTCGCAAGTTCCTCCAGGCCGAAACAGATCTCTATCGAGCATCAGATCGCATCGTCGTTGTAACCCAGCCCGAACGGGTTAACATTCTCGAAGTTCTGCCAACCTGCAGTATCGACGTAATACCCAACATCCACCAGCCGCTCACCTCAATGCCTCCATTTACTGAAAGACGCGATATCTGCTTTATCGGCTCGTGTTATACCAATCACAACCGTGATGCCGTCGAATGGTTCATTCGTGATATTTTCCCGCATATTCGCTCCACACATCCGAATATCGAGTTCCACATCCTCGGCTTTGATAACCAACATCTAAAAGCAATTTTCGAAACTCAACTCGGCATCAAGGTCATAGGCACCGTCGAAAATGCCGAACAAACCCTCTCTCAATATGCCCTCATGGTCTGTCCAATGCTCTATGGCGCAGGCATGAAGGGCAAAATCGGCTCCGCCGCCTCCGCTGCTACACCATTCGTAACCACCTCAATAGGCGCAGAGGGTTTTGGCTTTGTCGATTCTGCAGACTGCTTCATAGCGGATGAAGCCGTCGATTTCGCATCAAAATGCCTTACCCTTCTCTCGGACCCGGTCCGCTGGAACGACTTTTCAACCAGGATACATTCGCTTTTCGCACAAAAGTATTCGCCCAAAGCTCTTACCCCGCATGTATTGGCAGTACTGGCGCATGCCGCTAATAGCCAACTCTCACCGGCTCCGAGCATCGCAGCCCCGCAAAAATTATCCGCTGCCCTGGATCGCGCCTGCGATACACTTCGGCCCGCGAAATCCAGTCAGAATGAATTTATCGGACCAGCCGCGAAAGGGTGCTTCTAAATTGCCCACATTGCCCAATTCATCTAAAGATTACATTTTTTCCAACGAAAATAATATGTGGGTCTTTCGCCCGCGGTTTGCGTTTATTTGCAGAAAAGGTGATTTATGGCCATCAGCCTAGGCGGTCTTAATAGTGGACTCGACACAAACACGCTCATCCAGCAGCTCATGCAGATCGAGCAGCGAAAGCTCCTCAAGCTTCAAAACCGCCAGCAGGATCGCAACGATAAGCTCGATGCACTCAAGGAACTCAATAACCTCCTGTCGGATTTCAAAAAATCCGCAAAGGCCATATCCAACACCACCGAACTTAAAAGCTTCAAAGTTAAATCCTCCGACGAGGACATTATTTCCGCAACCGCCTCTGATTCCGCCTTTGAAGGAACGCACAGCATAAAAGTCAACCAGCTCGCCGCCTCAGAAAGAAAGGTCTACAATACCGAGTACAGCTATCCCGATGAAAAAATCGGCGCAGGAACGTTTATATACAGCTACAATAACCAGCAGCGGGTCATAACCACCACCGATACCAGCACCCTGCAGAGCCTTGTCGATTCGATCAATAACGATAACGAGAACCCCGGCGTAAGCGCATCATTATTAAAATACAACAACAAGTACCACCTTGTCCTCACAGGCACAAATACGGGCGCGGATTTCAATATATCCATAAACCCGTTTTCAACTCACGAACTCTCCAGCCTCGAAAAGCTCAAGACCAATGGAGCCGAAGCTGGCCTGACCACCAAAATAAAGGACCTTGATTCCTTTTCCGGTACTCTTGGCACTACCGACAAAATAACCTTCACGGGCACCAAACACGATGGAACCCCTGTCTCCGCCGAACTCACCATCTCAGATACGACTACCGTCGAAAGACTCCTCTCAGCCATAACTGACGCCTTCGGCTCCGATGCCAACGGCGCAACCGCCATCCTCGAAAACGGACGCATCAAGCTTGTAGACAATACCTCCGGCGCTTCCCTTACAACCTTAACCCTCGGCTTCACCGCCGACCCAGCCGGCTCGGCAGTCCTCACCTTGCCCGGCTTTGAGATCACAGATGACGGCACAACCGCCGCTACCCTCGCCGGTTTCTCAAATACCGCCGACTGGACAACAACCCAATCCGCCCAGGATTCACAAATAAGGGTCGACGGCTACCCCGCTGCGGGCTGGCTCGAAAACTCGACCAATAGCATTGAAAACGTCATAGACGGCGTAACATTAGACTTAAACTCCGTTACAAACGCCGATGAAACCATAACCCTCACCATCACCCGTGACACCGAAACACTCAAGGAAAAGCTCCAGGAATTTGTCACAGATTATAACAAAATTATAGATTTCATCAAAACCAACACAAAATACGACCCCGCAACCAAAACCGCCGGCATCCTTATCTCGGATTTCACCGTGTCAGCCATTCGAACAAAGATCAACAGCCCACTTATCTCTACAACGTCCGGCTTTTCGAAAGATACCGATACCTATACCATGCCCGCCCAGATCGGCCTTACCGTCGATTCCGAAAGCAAGCTCAAGCTGGATACAGCTGTCCTCGACGATGCCCTCTCAAGCAACTATTCCGATGTCCTCCAACTTATCGGCGCAAGTGAAATTGGTTCCTCAGACAGCAAGGATATTAAATTCTACAGCGCCTCGGATAACACAAGAGGCGGCACCTACGAAATAGAAGCTACCTTTAATGACTCCGTCCTCTCCTCCGCCCGCACCAGACTCCTTGGCTCAACCGACTGGCACACCGCCACTGTCGCCGGCAATGTGATTCTGGCATCCAGCCAAACCGATGACTCCGGAAAGACCCTTTACCCCGAAGCAGGCCTTGGCCTCACCGCCCAATACACCGGAACAGCAACCATAGCCGCACAAATCCGTGTTAAGGAAGGCTTCGCCGGAACATTCCAAAACGTCCTCGATGATTTTCTTCGCACAAAATACGGCTCCCTCACGATCGAGCAGAAAAATACTTCAGACAGCATTGAAAATATAGGTGACCAGATAACAAAGGAACAGGCCCGCCTTACCCGCACCGAAGAACGATTAAAGCAAAAATTTGCACGCCTCGAAAAAACCATGGCCCTGCTCCAGTCTCAAAGAGGCGCACTGGGCATGTAACCGCGCGCAAAATTTCCGAACATATATTCCTAATCCATCTCATTTCTGAGCCGTAAAACGCTTACACAATCCTTGGCACCCCTTTTGCATATCCGAAGTGCACGACAAAGTTTGTCTACGTTTTGATTAAATAGGTATTGTGAAAGTGAGAATATATGGCCAGCGACATGCAGATTATCAATTATCTCCAGGCCGGTATTAAAACCGAAAGTGCTCGTCAGACCACTATCGCTTCCAATATAGCCAATTTAAACACCCCTGGTTACAAACGCGTCGAAGTCAAATTTAACGAGCTTCTGGCCGATAAGATCAGCTCTGATAAGGATTTAGAGCCTGGCGACGAAGGTGTCGAACTTTTCAGCCCGATGGACACCCAGGCTAGGGATGACGGTAACGATGTCTCACTCGATAACGAAATCGGAGAACTGGTCGAAAACAGTCTTAAGCACAAGACCTACACCCGAATTTTGGCAATGAAGTACCGCCAGATAGATTTGGCAACTAACTTTAATAAGTAACTCATTCAGGAGTTAAAATATGGCAGTAAATTCCGTTGGACCTTTGGATATAGCGATAAGCGGCCTAAAAGCCCAGGGACGAAGCATTGAAGTGATCTCTTCAAATGTCGCCAATGCCCGCACGAACAACGCCGGCAATGGCCAGCCCTATCGCCGTCTTGAACCGGTGCTCAAAACAGATTCAAAACCAGGCGAGATCGGTACGGTTAGCCTCGCCGATATACTTCCAGACAAGAACGATTTCTACCGTGTTCTTGACCCAGGCAACCCCAATTCAGACCCACAAGGCTACGTCTCGATGCCAAATGTCGATCTGCCAATTGAAATGATGAACCTTCAGATCGCATCGCGGGCCTATCAGGCCAACGCCGCGGTCCTTAAAAGATACCAGCAGATGGTCGATACCTCACTCGAACTTCTTAGGTAATTAGCTCAAACAGGAGAAACTGATGATAAATTTAAGCCCGACCTCGCCGTCAATGCCCATTTCGCCCAAACCGCTCCAGCCGGCCGGCCAGGAAGCAAAACCCGCACAGGTCAGCGGATCAGGAGAATTCGGCAAAATAATTGATAAGTACATCGAAAACGTGGATGGCCAGCAGCAATCTTCCCAATCCTCTATACAGGACCTCCTCAGCGGCAAAAATTCGGATATTAACTCCGTTGTCGCCGAAGTTGCCAAGGCCGACATGAGCTTCAAACTCCTCGTTGGCGTCCGCAACAAGGTCATCGAGGCTTACAGACAAACCATGCAGATGCAGATATAGTTCATAAAATTATAAAAGCTGGATGGATCCGGTGGCGAATATAAAAAATATCTGGGAAAAAACCACGCTGATGCAGCGAGCCATGCTGCTGGCGATGATTATTACTTTTGCGGTAAGCGGTGTACTGCTCACTAATTGGGCACGCACACCCGATATGAAACTTCTATATAATGACCTTTCACCCGAAGAAGCATCCAAGATCACCGAAAAAATAACCGCAAAAGGCGTCGCGTACGAATTGCGTAACGCGGGCACCTCCATTTATGTACCAAAGGATAATGTATACCAGCTCAGGCTCGACATGGCTCGCGAAGGTCTCCCCGCCCAGGATCAGGGCGGCTACAAGCTTTTCGATAACGAAAAGATCGGTATCAGCCCCTTCGTCCAAAGCGTTAATCTCAACCGCGCCCTCCAGGATGAACTTGCAAAAAGCATTCAGATGATTGATGGCGTCATCTTCGCACGCGTCCACCTCGTCAGACCCGAACAAACTCTCTTCGGAGCTTCCGCCGATAAGACTACCGCTTCCGTCGTACTTAAACTCAAGCCCGGCATCATCCTTGCGGGATCAAACATCGCTGCCATAACCAATCTCGTCGCCGGATCCGTCGAAGGCTTAAAAAATGAAAATGTCACAGTCGTAGACAGCACCGGCAAGCTCCTCTCAACCCACGCCTCCAAAGATTCCGTAGCCGCCGGCGCAAGCAATGCCCTCGAATACAAAGAACTAGTCGAGCAGACACTCGCAAAAAAAGCTCAGGATATGCTCGCCCTTGTACTGGGACCAGGCAGGGCCACCGTCTCTGTAGCCGCCGTACTCGACATGACCAGCCAGAACCAGGTCAAGGAATCCTACGACCCGGAATCAAAAATAGCAACGAAGGAAGAAATTAAGAATAAATCAGAGATCGCTGCCTCATCTGCTCCCGCTGGTGCCCAGGCCAGTCCAAATACAACAAAGGACGAAACCATCACAACCGAATACGTCGTAGGCAAGACAGTCGAACAGAAAACTGATATGCCCGGCGAAATCCTCTCACTCAGCGTCTCGGCGATAGTCGATCTCACACCAGCCGATGCTAACGCCAAAAGTACGATGACCGTTACAGATGTTGAAGAGATCATAAAAAATGCCGTCGGCCTCAAAACCACAGACGCTCTTAAGGTAGTAAATGCCAAATTCTTCCAGGCCCCGGCTTCAGCCCAGCTTGTCGATAACGAATACCAGGATTCCATCAAATGGGGCAGGTACACCGATATCGCGAGACAATTATCCTTGGGCCTTCTGGCGGTAAGTGCCCTCATAGCACTCAAATTTTTCCTTGGCTCTAAAAAATACTCTTCCAGCTCCATCGCCATAACATCCGGCTCAGGCGCTCAGCCCGTCGGATACCTCGGTGCCGGCGAAGCAGAGCCGGGTATGCTCAGAAATCAAATAGCCGCTGCCCTCCAGAGCAATCCAGATGAAGTCAAAAAGCTCTTTGCCAGGTGGGCTCAGGATAGCGGGGAATAAACAATGGCGGTAAGCGGATTAAAAAAAGCTGCCATGCTGCTGATGAGTGTCGATCCAGTTACTGCTTCCGAACTCCTCAAAGGCCTTGGCCCGGATGTCGTAACAAACATCGCAATGGAGATCGCCAACCTCGATGCGTCTGGTTATTCACCGGCAAACGAAGGCCCCACCATCGTAAAAGAATTCTACCAGTCACTCAGGACAAAAGACTCCCCCACTGGCAATTTCGAAATGAAGAGTTTTCTCTCCACCATGCTGGAAAGCACGGTAGGCGCAAAAAAATCACAGGAGATCCAGGGCCAGATAAATGATGTGATGCGCAAACGCGATCAGTTCCTCAAAATTCGAAATGCGGATCCAAAAAAAATCGCCGCTGCCCTCGATGGCGAACACCCCCTTGCCATAGCGGTTGTACTCAGCGAACTTCCCGCTAAAAAAGCCTCCCAGATTTTACTCATGCTCTCCGAAGAGATCAGGCTCCAGGTCGTAACGCGAATAGCCGGATCTGAAATGATGAGCCGCGATACGAAAATGCGCATCGCACAGGGTGTCTGGGGAAGGATTCAGAGCCTCAACGAATCCGGCGATGTTATGCCCATCAGCTCCAGTGATATGTACCGCAAGATCGCGATGATGCTCCAGGGCCTCCCAAGGGATCTCCGCGAAGGAATGCTCAATTCCATCAAGCAGTCCGATGAGGCGATCGCCACCGCCGTTCGCAAGCTGATGATAACCTGGGAAGATATACCGACAATACTCGACAGGCCCCTTCAGCAGGCACTTCGCGGCATCGATTCACAGCAACTCGCCAAGGCCCTCACCAAGTCGGACGAAAGGGTCGTGACAAAGATCCGCTCAAATATTTCGGAACGCGCCCGAACCCTTCTCGACGAGGAAATTGCCCTCCTTTCCGCCCCCAAGAAAGACGATATCGACAAGGCAAGAGGCGAGCTTGTCACTGTCCTGCAGGAAATGAACGAGAAAGGCGAATTGGCCTTCATAGAGGATTAAATGCGAAAAGACGCTCATTGCTGAAAATATGGAACAGGCACTTAACATACGACTCTCAAAACCGCTCACGGCCGTAACGCTCGTTTCCGCCGCGCAGATCAATATGCGCCTCCGCTCCAAAACACAGCAGGCCGCAGCATCCGCCGCCGCCCAAAAAATCACGCAGGATCTCTCAACTGCCCTGGGTTCTCTAAACAACGCCGCCCAGATGCTGAATACATACCATCAAAATGCTATGAAGGACCACGGCCGCGAGATAACAAAACTCGCCATCCAGATAGCCGAAAAGATCGTCGCAAAACAGGTCGCATCCGGCAACTATGATATCGAAGCCATGATCTGCGATGTCCTCTCAACCACCCAGAATTGTGATAATCTCACAGTTTACGTCAATCCTGTTGATCTCGCTGTTCTTTTAAAATTACAGCAGGATAACGCTTCCATGATCAACAATGTAAAACTAGCTCCCGATGCCTCGTTAAAACCCGCCGAATGCCGCATAGACACCGGCAAAGGCTTTATCGAATCCCTTCTGGATATGAAACTCAAAAATATTGAGGCCGCCCTCCTGGGTCTCGAAGGCAACAATGAAGCTCACAACAACTGAAAATTTAATTGACTTCGACAAGCTCCGCTCCGTGCTCGGCAAAGTCAGCCTCCACAGCACATACGGCTCTGTCGTCAAGCTAACCGGCCTGACCATCGAGTCCACAGGCCCCGCCTCTTCACTGGGCCAGATATGCGCCATCCACAGACGCGATTCCACCCCCGTCATGGCCGAAGTCATTGGCTTTCGTGACTCCCGTGTCGTCTTGATGCCCCTCGAATATGTCGACGGCATCAGCCCCGGTGACCGCGTCAGCACCTCCTCGCAGGTCAAAAACGTACCCGTCGGCAATAACCTCCTCGGCCGCGTCCTCGACGGACTCGCACGACCTATCGATTCGCTGCCGCCCTTCAAACCATCAGAGCACCGCTCGATAAACAGTAATAGCCCAAAACCCCTCAGCCGCGAAAAAATAACCGAGCCGCTATCCGTCGGCATCCGCGCCATAGATGCCATGCTCACCTGCGGCAAGGGCCAGCGCGTCGGCATCTTCGCCGGCTCAGGCGTAGGCAAATCCGTCCTCCTCGGCGAAATGGCAAACGCATCCGAAGCACAGGTAAACGTCCTGGCACTCATCGGCGAACGCGGCAGAGAAGTCCGCCACTTCCTCGAAGAAGACATCGGCCCAGAAGGCCTCGCCCGAAGCGTCGTCATAGTCTCCACTTCCGATGCCCCCGCTATCCAGCGCGTCCGAGCCGCCTTCGTCGCCGTCACCATCGCCGAATTTTTCCGCGATCAGGGCAGGGATGTCCTTTTCATGATGGATTCGCTGACCCGTTTCGCACAGGCTCAGCGCGAGATAGGCCTCGCCGCCGGCGAACCGCCCACAACCAAGGGTTACACCCCAAGCGTCTTCGCCCTCATGCCCCGGCTCCTCGAACGCCTCGGCCGCAACGAAAAAGGCTCCATTACAGGCATGCTCACCGTCCTCGCCGAAGGCGATGACCTCAACGACCCCGTCGCCGACAGCGCACGCTCTCTACTCGACGGCCACATGGTCCTCTCACGCAAACTCGCCCAGCGAGGCCATTACCCCGCGATTGATATACTCGCTTCGATCTCCAGGCTCATGCCCCTTGTGGCATCACCGGATCACCTCCAGGCTGCATCCGTTTTGCGCCAGACCTACGCCACTTACATAGATGCTGAAGATCTCATAACGATCGGAGCTTTCGCCCCGGGCTCGAATAAAAAAATAGATAGATCGGTCGCTTTGATAGATAGGATAAACTCGTTTTTGGCTCAGCCGGTACGCCAGAGAAACACTTTTGACCAGACTGTCGAACAGCTGGTAAATATAGCCTCAGCCTGGGAAAATCTTATTAGCGACCCGGCTGCCAGGAAGTAGTTAAATGAAAAAATTCAACTGGCGATTGCAGCGCGTACTGGAGTTAAAGGAAAAGCAGGAGCACTTCGCCAGGATTGAACTGATGGAAATAACCGAAAAAATAATCGCGATAAGGCACGCTATCCTGCTCAGGCAGGTAAACCTGCGCCAGTCCCTTGCCGATTTTGGCCTCATCGAAGTCGCACAGCGCCTGCCCAGTCACGAAATGATGATGCGGTCGGCAAAATATGTAGGTGAACAGATCAGCCTTTTGCGAAAAAAAATGACCGAGTTCGAAGAAGTCAAAAAGCAGAAGATGGAAAAAATGCTGGAATTGCGTAAATTCCGCAAAAATCTTGAAAAACTCAGGCAATCAGCATATTTGCTCTACCAGGAAGATATAAAAAAAATGCAGCTTGGCGAAATCGACGAAATCGCTTCCATAGCCACAGCCAGGCAGTTGATCGCCCTTGAAAGCGATAATACAGGAGACAGGACATGAGTATAAAACAAGCTCTCATCATATTCGTTGTTTGTATCGTATGCTTCGGCGCATCCTTTATGGTCGCATGGATCACCAGGCCCGCGCCGTCCACTGCACACGAACCAAATATACCCGCTGCGGCCGAAGCCAATGACCCGTTCATGAAAGCAATCTCCGGCGCCTCGCTCAATCCTGAAGACCCAACCCTCTCAAAAACACTTACCGAAAAACAACTCAAGCTTCTCGTCCAGAACCTCCGTGCGAGAATCGAAGAATATGACACAAAGCTTCAGGACCTCTCTGCCAGGGAGCATCAGCTCCAGGTCTCAAGGATCGCCTTCCAGTCCGATGTAAACGAACTCAACAGGATCCGCGTAGAACTCGCCTCAGCGTCCTCGCAGGTCAAAGCTCAGAAACAGGAACTCGCCGATTATCAGACAAAAATAACTACCGACGAGCTTGCAAACCTCAAACGCACCGCCACAATTTACGACAAGATGGATTCAACCAGCGCCTCAAAAATACTGATCAGCCTCTGCAAGACCAAGCAGATCGATGATGCTGTAAAAATTATCAACTATATGTCCGAACGAAGCGCTGCAAAACTCATCGCCGAGATCGGAACCGCCGAGCCGCAGATCGCAGCCGACATTGTCCAGGCCACCAAACGTTTAAAGGAAGTTAAGTAAAATGGATATCGCTACAATATTAGGTTTTGTTCTTGGTTTTGTTGTCATCATAGGCACCATGCTCTACGAAGGCAATCTCGCCGTATTCTTCAACATCCCCGCATTTGCCATCGTCTTTGGCGGCATGACTTGCGCAACTATGATCCATTTTTCAATGGGTCAGTTCCTCGGCATCTTCTCCGTAATTAAAAAAACCATCTTCCATAAGACAAGCCCCGCCCCCGAACTTATCCAGAAAATGGTCAACTACGCAGCCATCAACCGCCGCGACGGAGCACTTGCCCTCGAGCAGGAAATACCCAAGATCAAAGATGGCTTTCTGGCCAAAGGCATGCAGATGCTGATCGACGGCCAGGACGAAGAAGCCATACGCGAATTAATGGAACTCGAAATTCAGTACACGCAGGAACGTCACGGAATGGGCAAAAAGATCCTCGAATTCATGGGATCCTCATCACCCTCGTTCGCCATGGTCGGCACCCTCATCGGCCTCGTGAATATGTTAAGTAAAATGGATGACCCCTCAAAGATCGGCTCAGGCATGGCTGTCGCCCTGGTATGCACATTTTACGGAGCACTCGTTGCCAACCTCGTCTTTCTACCAATGGCCGGCAAACTCGGCCAGCACTCAAAAGTCGAGACCATCAACATGGAAATGATACTCGAAGGCATCTGCGCTATCGCCAGAGGCGAAAACCCAACAGCGGTCCGCGAAAAAATGCAGGTCTTTGTCTCCTTCAAACGCAGAGAACAGGTCAAAGCTAAAGTTTAATGGCTAAGCACAAAAAACAGGCAGCCGAAGAAGAAGGCGGCGGCGAAAGCGCCCCTCTGTGGATCATTTCCTTTGCGGACATGATCTCACTGCTCATGGCCTTTTTCGTCATGCTCTCTTCATTTTCAACTTATGGCCCAAAAGCCAAATCCGATCTTAAAAACATCGCCAACGCCGCGATTGCGCCCTATGGTGGCTGGTTCCAAACGCCACCTAAATCCGGCCTCGGAACAAAACAAAAAATGTCCGGCCAGACCCCGGAAGGTGCTGAAAAACCAACCCTCGAACAAACTAAAGAAATGGATTCGATCAACGAAACCAAACCTACGGATTTCAGAAGTGAAAAAGTCTTCAGTATTGCATCCAGCGAAATTTTTTACCTCGGCTCCACCGCCCTGACCGCAGGCGGCAAGGACTTCCTCGACACAATGGCAACATATCTCCAGAAACTCCCCGCCCGCATCGTCGTCTGCGAAAACAAACCCGAAAAAACCGACGACCTCGGCGTCAACCGTTCAATCGCCATTGTCGAATACCTCGTCTCCAAGGGCATACCCCGGCAATGCTGCAATATGACCCCCGGCCTAATGTTCACCGGCTATAAGGATCGCATGCGCATGGTCGAAATAACCCTACTCGAAGAAAGCATCTATAAATGATAAAAGATTTTACATTTTTAACTTTTATTTTTAAGAACGATTGTGGCACGGTCTAGCGCAGCTAGGCCGTGTCTTGTTCTCTGTGTCCTCTGTGTCCTCTGTGACAAAAAAATTAACAGGTTAAACTATGAGTAAAGCCCCTCCGCCTCCCGAAGAATCCGGCGAAAAAGCCCCCCTCTGGATCATCTCCTTCGCGGATATGATCTCGTTGCTTATGGCGTTTTTCGTCATGCTCCAAACCCTTGCCACAAGCCAGAGCGGACAGGTCTGCAATGCCGGCATCGGCGTCTTTGATGCCACTATGAGCAGCTTCCGTCAATCGATCAACGGTTTCGGCATGCCCAATCTCTTCGGCCAAAGCAGCGACGTCGCCGATTTTCCCTCCGAAAAAGCCCATTGGGGATTCGATTCTTCCGAAGAAGCAAATCCAAACACAAAAGCCATCGACGGCAAGGAAGAAAAGATCCGCCGCATCTTCTCCCAGCTCGATTCAAAAGCCAAAACGCATAAATCATACCTCCTCGGCTCAAAGCCCCAGTTTACCGTCGCACCAATAAACTTCGCCCCAGGCCAGTTCAAGCTCAATGATCCCGCCAGGTCTTATCTAAGCAGTCTCGCATCCAATCTCAGAAACTCCGGCAATCTCGAAAAAACCCGCCTCTACGTTGTCGGCGTCGCCACCGATGCAAAAACAATAAAAGACCAGTGGACACTCAGCGCCAAACGTGCCCAGGCCTGTCTCGATTACCTCAAATCAGAACTAGGCCAGGAAAAATCAAATATCTACAGCTGGGGTTCAGGTACCGGCGGCGAATGGACTACAACCGGCGGACCAGCACCAAAAGACTCCCAGATCCTCATCGCCATCCTAAACCCGCAGCAATAGACATATAAACTATCCTGTTCTAACTCTTGACGAAAACGACCAGACGGGTTAATCTTGCACGGATTGTAAGTAAACTAAATATCACATGGACTACTGAAAGGGAACTTAATGTTTACGACTATTGTCGATGTCAGGGCCAGAGAAATTCTCGACTCCCGCGGCAACCCCACTGTCGAAGTGGATGTTACTTTAGATGATGGCTCATTCGGCCGCGCCGCCGTACCATCTGGCGCAAGCACCGGTGCCTATGAAGCCGTCGAACTCAGAGATGAAAAATCCAAGCGTTATGGCGGCAAAGGCACACTCACTGCCGTCAAGAACGTCAACGAAAAGATCGCACCCGAAGTCCTCGGCATGGACGCGATGGCCCAGGAAGAGATCGATCGCATCATGATCGAACTCGACGGCACCCCCAATAAGGCAAAGCTCGGCGCAAATGCCATCCTCGGCGTCTCACTCGCCGTCGCCAAAGCTGCCGCAAACAGCTCCCAGATGCCTCTTTACAGGTATCTCGGCGGCTGCAATGCAAACGTCCTCCCCGTCCCCATGATGAACATCCTCAACGGCGGCAAGCACGCCGACAACAATGTCGATTTCCAGGAATTCATGGTAATGCCCATCGGCGCCGAGAATTTCCCCGAAGCCCTCCGCATGGGTACCGAAGTCTTCCATGCCCTTAAGAAAGTCCTAAAAGCAAAGGGCCTCAACACCGCCGTCGGTGATGAAGGCGGTTTCGCCCCCTCCCTCGGCTCAAACGAAGAAGCCTGCGAAGTCATTCTCGATGCGATTAAAGCCGCTGGCTATAAGGCCGGCAAGCAGATCGCTATCGCCCTTGACCCCGCCTCAACAGAAATGTTCGATGTAAAGAGCAAAAAGTATTCCTTCTTCAAGAGCGACCCCAAGAACAAGGTCACCTCTGACTACATGGTCGACCACTGGGCAAAGTGGGCATCAAAATACCCCATCGTCTCCCTCGAAGACGGCCTCGCCGAAGATGATTTCGCTGGCTGGGCAAACCTCACCAAGAAGATCGGCTCCAAGGTCCAGCTCGTCGGCGACGATCTCTTCGTCACAAATTCAAAGAGACTCGCCAAGGGCATCGAACTCGGCTGTGCAAACTCGATCCTTATCAAGGTAAACCAGATCGGCACACTCACCGAGACACTCGAAGCCATCGACATGGCCCGTCGTGCCGGCTACACCGCCGTCATGAGCCATCGCAGCGGCGAAACTGAAGATACGACCATCGCGGATCTCGCCGTCGCCACAAACGTAGGCCAGATCAAGACAGGCTCCGCCTGCCGCACCGACCGTATCTGCAAATACAACCAGCTCCTCAGGATTCATGAGGAACTCGGCGCCTCAGCTAAGTACGGCTCGTTCCTCTTCGATAAGTTCAAGAAGTAATTGGATCTTATGCAGGCCGGAGCCTTTCCGGCCTGCTTCTTTTTTGACTGGTTGTTTTTATGGTTAGAACCGTCATCTTCATAACATTCTTCACAATAGGCCTACTCGGCATTTCCGTTTCCGCACTTATACCCGACCTCGATCAATACTATCAGCTCAAGGCAAAGCTCGCCGCCACCGAAAAGAAAAACGATAAGCTCCAGGACCTCATCGCCGAAACCGATCTCATGATCGAAAACTTGAGATCAGACCCCAACGCCGCCGACCGTCTCGCGATGGTAACCCTCGGATACGAACCAAACAGCCCCGATACCGCCTTCCCAAAACCAAAAGCAAAAACCCTCATATTAGCCCGCCAGGCACTCAAAGCCGCTAGCCATCTAAAAGATGAACCCGTCACATTGCCCGCATGGATAACCCGCATCTCGCCCCCAAACATGCGATGGACCCTCTTCTTTGCAGGCGCAGCCCTCATCATCATCTCATTTACCTGTTTCGGCCCACGCAGGAATTCGAACTATGAGTAATGTAGATCAAATCATTATCGCAAAATGCGGCCTCGTCTGTTCAAGTTGTGGCGCCTTCACGCGAGGCAAATGCAAAGGCTGCGATAGCCAAAAACCCATGTTCAAAAACTGCCCCGTAAAAAAATGCTCCACAGAAAAAAATTACCAGACCTGTGCCCAGTGCACCGAATACCCCGATCTAAAAAAATGCAAAAAACTCCACAATTTCATCTCCATCATCTTCGGATTCCTCTTCCGCTCCAACCGCCTCGCCAACCTTAAAAAAATACGCACCCAAGGCTTGGACATTTTCAAAAGCTCCCACCATTGACTACTGACCACTGACTACTGACCACTGACATTTTTAATATTGACTAAACTTTCCCACCCGCCATAATACTCCCGCTATGACAGACAAAACAAGATACGCATTAAATAGCGACAAAACGTACGTTTGGCATCCCTTTACGCAGATGTCTTCCTGGATGCAAGAAGACCAGATCATCATAGATAAAGGCGAAGGCTTTTACCTCGTCGATACCGAGCGCAAACGCTACATTGACGGCGTCAGCTCACTCTGGTGTAACGTCCATGGCCACTGCGTCCGCCAAATCGATAAAGCCGTCCGCACCCAGCTCGAAAAGATCGCCCATTCCACCCTCCTTGGCCTGGGCCAGACCCGCTCGATCGAACTAGCCAAAAAACTCATCGAGATAGCCCCGCCCGGACTGGCCAAAGTCTTCTATTCCGATAGCGGCGCAACATCCGTCGAGATCGCACTCAAAATGGCATACCAGTTCTGGCAAAACAAAGGCGACCGAAACAAAACCAAATTCATCGCCCTCGAAAACTCTTATCATGGCGACACCATCGGCTCCGTCTCTCTCGGCGGCATCTCGCTTTTCCATTCGATCTTTAAGCCCCTGCTCTTCGAAACTCTCTTCGTCCCTTCGCCACACCCTTACCGTTTCGAAGGCACCTCCGCCCAGTGCCGCGACCATAGCCTCAAGCACATCGAAACCCTGCTCAAAAAGAACGCCGGCAAAATTGCCGCCATTATTGTCGAGCCAATGGTCCAGGGCGCAGCGGGCATGATCGTCCATCCCGCCGGTTTCTTAAAAGCCGTCCGAGAACTTGCCACAAAACATAACGTCCTCCTCATCGCGGACGAAGTCGCAACAGGCTTTGCCCGCACCGGCAAAATGTTCGCATGCGAGCACGAAAACGTCACTCCCGACATTCTCTGCCTCGCAAAAGGCCTAACTGGCGGCTACCTGCCCCTTGCCGCAACTCTTGCCACCCAGGAAGTTTTTGATGCTTTCCTCGGCTCCGTCGATGAACACAAAACCTTCTATCACGGCCACACCTACACCGGCAACGCCCTCGCCTGCGCCGCCGCTATAGCCTCTCTGGAACTATTCGAACGAAACAGTATTATCGAATCCCTCCCGCCCAAGATCGCCCTCGTTCAGAAAAAACTCACCGAGATCTCAAAACTAAAATTCATCGGCAATTTCCGCCAGTGCGGCCTGATGGCTGGCATCGAGATCGTCAAAGATAAAAAAACCAAGGCCTCTTTCGATTCCGCCGCCCTGATAGGTGCAAAAGTCTGCCGCGCCATGCGTCCAAAACAAGCACTCCTACGCCCCCTCGGCGACGTCATCGTCCTAATGCCCGCCCCGGCAATGGACCTGCCCACACTTGAAAAACTCCTCGATATCATCCATGACACCCTCAAAACCGACCTCCCGGCCATCATAAAATCCTTGTAGATCATAGATTTTTCTGGCAATTTATTTTTAGTTTCTTAATCTGTGTTGAATCAGTGTTAATCAGTGGTTTAATTATGCGTTTGCCCCCTAAAACCGGCCTCTTCATAACCGGAACCGATACCGGGGTCGGAAAAACCCTCGTCGCCTCCGCTATCGCACACATACTCTCGCAGGCAGGCCATCGTGTCGGAGTCTTCAAACCAATCGCCACCGGTTGCCATCCCGAAAAAGGCCGCCTCGTCAGCACCGATGCCAAATGCCTTGCAAAATTCGCCTCGACACAATTTCCGCTTAATATCATAAACCCCGTCACCTACGCCACACCCGCCGCACCCATTATCTGCGCAACCCTCGAAAACCATCCCGTCGACTACGGCCGCATCGAAGACGCCTACCTCCAGATCTGCGAGGTATGCGATTTCGTAATAGTCGAAGGCATCGGCGGCATCCGCGTCCCCCTCAGCCCAAATGTCGATGTCCTTGAGATCGCCGACCAGTTCGGCCTCCCTATCGTCGTCGTCGCCCGAGCCACACTTGGCACCATAAACCACACCCTCCTCACCGTCGATGCAATCCGCATAAACCGCCTCCCCTTTGCAGGAGTCGTCATTAGCGGCCTCAATCCTAATTCCGCCGACCCCTCCGAAAAAACAGCCCCCGCAACCATCGCCCGCGTCGGCGACATAAACATGATAGCCACCATCCCCTTTGACCCAGATTCTTCCGTCGAAGCCGCAACCCTCGGCCACACCACTCTCGACGCCCTCTCCCCCGTTCCCTGGCTCACACTCGCCGTCGCACAACAATAATTGTTTACCCCCCCGCCCCCATGCAGTATCATAAATGATTAATTGTGCTTTGTAGAAAACCTTTGCTTCGAGCCCCTGTAAGGGGCGCTAGCTCTGTAGCCAGGGGTGGAAACCCCTGGACTATGCTAAAAAAAACGAGAACCCCCGTAGGGGGTGCAACTAATCTTTTCTACAAAGCAATAATTGAAAATGTAGGGTGCGATGAAGCGCC
>Ga0079306_1000919_pt1 | contig 22576 bp, 15 predicted proteins | sample Methanotroph_Enr_FD_79181 | JGI IMG/M metagenome (GOLD analysis project Ga0079306, IMG submission 79181) | Enriched soil microbial communities from Old Woman Creek wetland in Ohio, USA - Methanotroph_Enrichment_5 | ecosystem: Environmental > Terrestrial > Soil > Wetlands | place: USA: Ohio...
CCCCTGCCTCGTCCGGCAGGCGGGCTTCTCCAATGGAGAAGGGAGTCATCGAGAAGCAGATTAGATGGTTTATTCAATAATATTCGAGTGCCGGTTCTTTAAATCCCCTCTTTTGGTGGGGGATTGGGGGAGGCTTCAAATTTCATGATCAGATTAAATGCCTTTTTGGGTTGAAGCTTGGTATCGAAAAGTAAAGGATAGTTTTTCCTCCCTCTCACCGGAAAATTATTGAGCCACGTATAGTTATCGGCTGCACCCCAGAATGTTACCGACGAAATTTTATCTTTCTTTTCACGGAAAACGTCGAAACACATCCGATAATAATCTGCCTGCTGCTGCTCAAGTTCAGGAGTCATTTCTACCTGTTTGTCTGTATCGCTTTGGTAAACCGACACATCGAGTTCAGTAATTTGCACGGTAACTCCCAGTGCAGCAAACATATCAATGGCAGTTTTAATTTGTTCTTTCGTTGGCGAGCCGATTTTCCAATGCCCCTGCATCCCGATACCGCCAACTGGAACGCCTTTTTCCTTGAGCGATTTTACCAACCGGATGATTTTGTCGCGTTTTTCAGGCTGCCAGGTATTGAAATCGTTATAAAAAAGGATGGCATTCGGATCAGCTTCGTGTGCATACTGAAATGCCAGTTCGATGTAATCTTCTCCCATGATTTTATACCAGGGCGACGAAGTTCTTAGGTATTCATTTTTATCCTCCGAAATAGCTTCATTGACTACATCCCAGGCGTAAACCCTGTCTTTGAAATGCGATACAACGGTTTGAATATGTTTATGCATACGTTCTTTTAGAACTTCCTTCGAGACAGGCTGATCGCCTTCTTTAAAAAACCAATCAGGAGTCTGGTTATGCCAAACCAAGGTGTGTCCGCGAAGTTTCATGTTATGGCGTTTGGCAAATGCAGCCACAAAATCAGCATTTTCGAATTTAAATACATTCTCTTTGGGCTGAATCCACATGGGCTTCATGTGATTTTCGGCAACCAGGCTATTGTATTGGTTGATGATTAAAATGCTATCAGCACTTTTGAGCACACGCGGCGAAACCGCTGCTCCAATCGGAAAATAGGCCTGATATTTTTGGGCGAGTGAGAACAATTGTCCGGTTCTTGCATTCTGACAATGCCCTGCATTTATGAAATTGAGCAATATAATCAGCAAAAGAAGCTTTTTCATGATGAATGGTTTAGGTTTAGGTGAATAAAGGTAGTGATCAAATCAGTAAATAGAAAGCATTGAATGAAAAGAAACAATGGCAGAATTAAAGAGGCCAAGAAAACATGCAATTTCCAATACGTTCCTTATTAAATCTATCTTGTGAATCCGGAATTTTTCTTTCAATTTTTGAATCAATCAATTACTGATTATCAACTTTTTGTAGTTCATTCTATCTGAGGTTTGGATCTGGACAAGATAAATACCGGATTTTGGCAGATCGTTTATGGTATATTCCAGATTGCCAGGGCTTTTAAAAAATTTGATAACCTGACCTCTCATATCTGACATACAGACCGAGAGAATCTCTTTCTTACTTTTGACAGTCACTTGATTTGTTGCCGGATTGGGAAATAAACTGATACCCGAATCGCTTGATTCGGGCTGAAGACCAATTGCGGTTTTAAGATTCTTAAATAAGATGACCGAGGAAAAGGGTTTCAGAATCAGATTTCCTGAAACAGGACTTCCTTTTACATCAACATAATCTCCTGAAATATTGATGATTTTGTCATTCCCGGTAGCATTGTATTCAAACCGCATATAGTCATCGGGATTGGTTTTTTCAATGTCTACTTCAACCAATTCCATATTGTCGAACCAAATATCACCCTGTCCTTCGCGAATCTCAAAATCAATCCGCGAATTGGATTCAGTCAGGAACGCATCAAGTAAAAACTCGTATTGATTGTAGATAGTACCCAGTATAAAGGTTTTTGTATCGGCAACGTTATTGTATGGGTCTCCGTTTTTCCGGGGTATCAGTTTTATTGAAACATCAGATTTACTGCTTTTTGCCGAAAATTTCAGACGATAACTCTTGCCGTTGGTTATAGAGATTCTATTCGAAATAACAATCATGTAACCATCGGTTTTGCCTGAAGAGGTTGTAAAGCTTGCTTTCATTGCATTCCCGGTGACACCTTCGCCATTAGCAACCGCAATTTTGCTGTTGCCATAGTTTGCCCAGGTAGACCAGTAACCGGTATTACTTTCGAAGGCCGGATTATAAAATAAGTTCAACGATTTAACGCCAAGTATTTTATATCCTTCAACCGTAATCGGCGACTTGCCTGAATGTTGATCCTTCTGGTAAATTGAACTCCAACTAGAGAGTGTGTGTGCTTCATTAATAGCTGACCCATTCACATAGTTGGTTTGAATTGTCAGGCTATCATCAAGCGGCCGGCAATATGAATTGTAGTCAAAAGTCCCCATATTCGAAATTCCATTATCAATCGTTTCAAACGATGCAACCAGTTGACCGGCCTCTTTTGACACAAAAATATTGCTGTCGACGACACAGTTGGTAATCGGAAAAGTTGGCGCAATATTATCGTGACTCATGTGGAACTGAGTGCCATTGTCGTAAACCGTATTTCTCCTGACGTTGATGTGATTGGCATTATGAATAAAGATGCCGTTATTTCCGCAATTATAAACCGAATTACCGATCATATCCACATTGGCGCTGCGATCGTCGATATAAATACCTTCAGCGGCAACTCCGGGCCATCCCGATCCTTCAGGTGCTCCAATGGCATTCAATAGAATATTCCCAATCAATTTTCGCGAATAATTTTTTGTGCCGTCGCTCCAGGTGTACAAACCACCTCCGTCGTCTTTGGTCATACAGTAATTCGAAATTACATTGTTTTTAATGGTAATGGTATCGCCGTTAAAATTCATTCCGAGGTATCCAACGCTATCGATCGTGTTGTATTCAGCCAACAAATTCCTTCCGCCTAATTGCACTGCATTGTATTGTCCGTCTGAACCAAGTCCCATTCCGGCGATCAATGCGGTATTTTTAATGATGTTATTACGCATCACAAAATTTTTACACCCATTTTGGCCGAAAGCATTGTTGTTGGTATGGTTGATCAGGTTTGATTCAAAAAGAACATTGTTCGAAGAATTGATATCCACTGCATTTTCTCCGGAAGATTTGATTTCAAGATTCCGGAGAATAAGTCGGTTACAATTTTGGACTTGCAGCGTCAATTTACCCGAGCCGATCAATTGAAGGTTTTCGATGGTGACATAACTCACCGCATTCAGTTGGATTATATTATCCAGTTGAGTAGCCTCGGTGACGAATGTATTTGGATCAGTTTCAGAATACAAACTGAATTTTTTGTTGGTCGGATTATAATACCATTCGCCTTGCTGGTCCAATGTTCGGGGATCATTCTGAATAAAATACCCGAATCCATTCATAAACTCATAGCTAACATTGGTGGTGAATTGTAAGGTATTTGCTGTGTGCGATTTTATGGTCAGCCGGTCCAGAATCCACCGCACTCTCCTGACCACAGCTTCTGCGCCGGTCCAGTCAATTGCATTGGTAAGCTGGTTATCGGTAATCTGGTTGGTTCCTGAATGCGTTTCGTACGAAAGATATCCTTTGTTTGGATCGCTGGCATTGGGCCAGCGGCCAATTTGCTGCGGAATTCCGTTGATAAAGAAGTTGCTCACCCTGTTTCCGGTTTCGGCACAGGTTGCCTCCCAGATGTTTGTGGAAGTCTGAGTCCAGTTGGTCACAGTTACCGTTCCCGAAATGATTGGCTTCTTTCCGGAACCAAAACTTCCGAAATAAATATTATTTGCTGCATTTCCTGATTTGGAAAGGATAAGCTGATCGGGGAAAGTATCGTTACATTTGAAAAAAACTGAATCACCCGGCTGAAGCAGATTCAGAACCGTTTTAAGTTTGGTGATACTTTGCCATGCAGAATCCGGGGTTTTTCCGTCATTCAGGTCGTCGCCCGAACTCGATGAAAGGTAGTAATTGGCAGCATTTGCCTGTGTACAGGCTAGTAAAATAATGAATATAAGGATCGTTTTTTTCATTTCTTCAGAAGAGATTTACTGGTTAAAGGTAGGAATCATATCTAAAAAACTAAATAAGGGAAAGATTTTTATAGGATCAGTTCCTTGCCATTCAATGATCAGCATGTTTTAAAAAACCGCGTTTTTAGCTGAATTGTCAAAAAAGATTCTGAAATTAACAGTCTGAACCTGAATAGACCTTAAACCAAATTTACCTGATATGGATCTTCAGCAAAGAAACATTTTCCACCGTTTGTTTATTACTGTCCTTAGGGTTGCCATAGGCTGGCACCTGTTATACGAAGGATTGTCCAAAATTCTGCAGGGTAACTGGACCGCTTCAGGCTTTTTGCTGAACACTTCTGGCTTTCTTTCCGGATTTTACCATGCGCTTGCCAGTTCTCCCGGGCTTCTGAAAGTAACCGATATCCTGAACATGTACGGATTGTTTTTTATCGGATTGGCTCTTTTTATTGGACTTGTCAGCCGGTTTGCTTCACTGGCCGGAGCATTGTTGCTGACATTGTATTATTTTGCCTATCCGCCTTTTGGAAATCCGATGATGAATGCTGCCGAAGGGCATTTATTCATTGTCGATAAGCTTTTTATTGAAACATCCGCTCTTCTTTTTCTGTTCTTCTATCATGAGAAAGGCTACAGCATCGATAAGCTAATTGAAATCTATAGAAACCGTAAAAAATCACCTGTTAATGAACCGGAAAGTAGTTCATCTCGTCGCGAAGTTTTGAAAAACCTTGCCACTCTTCCGGTGTTGGGAGTAATGGGTTGGGGTGCTTTGAGCAACATCAAAACGTATGGCGTTGACGTAATGTCGGGAGCAACTATCCAGATTAAACAGAAGGCCTTAAATGAGTTGAAAGGCGAACTTCCGAAAGGGAAAATCGGCAAACATGAAATCAGCCGGTTGATTGCAGGCGGCAACCTGATTGGCGGATGGGCACATTCGCGCGATTTGATTTATGTCCCGGAACTTTTCAAAGCATACAATACCGAACAAAAAGTATATCAAACGCTGCAGCTGACTGAACATGCCGGAATCAACACTATCAATATTGGCTTTCCATCGAATCCATTACTGGCAAAATACAAGAAGATAACCGGTAGCAAAATCAAGGTCATCTCTCAGGTTGGACCAAAACTTGACAATAATGCTTTGTCAAAAGTAGGACCACACACCGACAAGAAACTCTACTTTGAATTCATTGATCAGGCTATAGATTTTGGGGTTGACATCATTCAGATTCAGGGCAACTGGTGCGACTGGCTGGTTCGCGACAATAAGATTGAAGTGATTCATGAAATGATGGACCACATCAGGCAACAAGGTTATACCGCAGGATTGGCAGCTCATTCGGTTGAATCGCTGATTGCCTGTGCCGATCAGGGAATTATTCCGGATTATTACATGAAAACCATGCACCACGATCAATACTGGTCAGCTCATCCGCGCGAAAACCGTTTCCCGTTTGAAGTGGACGGAAAAGAATACCTCGACCACAACCGTTTCCACAATAACATGTTCTGCCTTTTTCCTGAACGTGTTGTGGAGTTTGTGAGCAAAACCACGGTTCCGGTGATGGGTTTTAAAGTGCTGGCGGCCGGTGCAATCGAACCGAAGGATGGATTTAAATGGGCATTTGATAATGGAGCCGACTTTATTTGTGTCGGTATGTTCGATTTTCAGGTAGTCAACAATGTGAACATCGCCATGGATTGTTTGAAAACAACGAACCGGTCAAGGCAGTGGTATGGGTAATTAGATGATTATCATTATAATTGGCTTTAAGTCGGATATTGATAAGCATTAAGCCATTTATAACACTTCAAGTCCTGATTTTTCGATACAAAAACAAGTGAAAATCCTATTTCGCATTTTTCCGCTCAATCTCCCGGAGGTTGTCCAGTTTTTTCTTTTGCAGAAAGCTTTTAATATCTCCAAGATGCTCTTTCACCTGTTTATTACCGAATTCATAAACTTTTTCGGCCAGTCCATCCAGAAAATCACGGTCATGTGAAACAAGAATAATCGTCCCGTCAAAATCTTGCAGTGCGCTTTTCAGGATGTCTTTGGTTCGCATGTCCAGATGATTCGAAGGTTCATCAAGGATCAGCAAATTCACGGGTTCGAGCAGCAACTTGATCATGGCAAGGCGGGTTCTTTCGCCTCCTGAAAGTACTTTTACTTTTTTCGAAATGTTGTCGCCACTGAACATGAAAGCGCCCAGCATATCTTTTATCTTTGTACGGATATCGCCCACTGCCACGTCGTCGATGGTCTGAAATACGGTCAGTTCTTCGTTCAGCAACGAAGCCTGGTTTTGCGCAAAATATCCGATCATCGCATTGTGGCCGAGAGTCATTTTCCCTTCAAAATCAATTTCATTCATGATGGCTTTCACCAGCGTTGATTTTCCTTCGCCGTTTTTCCCAACAAATGCTATTTTTTCACCACGCCCTATGGTCATTGAGACATTTTTGAAAACCACGTGTTCGTCGTATTTTTTGCTCAGATCTTCGATAATCACCGGAAAATTTCCGGAGCGGGGTGATGGCGGAAATTTCAGGCGCAAAGCTGAAGAATCTACTTCGTCAATTTCAACTATTTCGAGCTTTTCGAGCATTTTTACCCGCGATCCAACCTGAAGTGTTTTCGAATAAGTTCCTTTGAACCGCTCAATAAATTCGTTGGTTTCGGCAATCATTTTTTGTTGCTCATCAAATGCCTTTTGTTGTTGCTCGCGGCGTTCGCGACGCAGTTCGAGGTAATGCGAGTAGTTAACTTTATAGTCGTAAATACGGCCCATCGTTACTTCGATGGTGCGGGTGGTAATGTTGTCGATAAATGCCCGGTCGTGCGAAATCACGATTACCGCTTTGGCACTGTTGATCAGGAAATCTTCGAGCCACTGAATCGACTCAATGTCCATGTGGTTGGTAGGCTCATCGAGCAAAATGAGGTCGGGTTTTTGGAGTAAAATTTTGGCCAGTTCGATGCGCATGCGCCATCCTCCGCTGAATTCGCTTGTTGGCCGGGCAAAATCTTCGCGCATAAAACCTAGGCCAAACAGAATTTTCTCGACCTCAGCGTCAAAATTTATTTCCTCGATCGAATAGTATTTCTCGCTCAGCGTCGAGACCCGTTCAATCAGATCGGAGTAGTAATCCGATTCGTAATCAGTACGGGTTGCCAGTTCTTCGTTCATGACGGCAATTTCGCGTTCCATTTCAAAAATACGGGCAAAAGCCTGCGAAGCCTCTTCAAAAACAGTTCGGTTGTCTTCGGTTAATAAATGCTGTGGAAGATAGGCAATAACTGCATCTTTGGGAGCAGAAATACGCCCTTTGTTAGGTGTTCGTTCGCCTGCTATCACTTTCAGTAAAGTTGATTTTCCTGCTCCGTTTTTCCCCATCAGGGCAATACGGTCTTTTTCGTTAATCACAAATGAGATATCCGAGAAAAGAGCCGATCCGCCAAATTCAACTGTAAGTCCGTCAACTGAAATCATTCTGTCATGTTTTTTTAGAAGCCGCAAAGATAAGTTTTTTGCATTATCAGGCACCGACCATTTCTTCTGGATCGAAGAATGGATTTCTCCGGAAAGATTTCTCAATGGATTAGCTTGAATAATCGAAAAACTACCGCTATATTAGTGCTGAACAAGATACAAATCAACATTCGATGGAAAATAATCTGCTCCATGCAGGCAAAGATGAAGTACGTGAACAACTGGTACAGGCGGCCAGATTAGTATTTGCACGTTTTGGCTACAAAAAAACTTCATTGGATGATATTGTCCGCGAAGCCCGCAAGGGGAAAAGCACAATATATTATTACTTTAAAAGCAAAGACGATATTTTTAAGGCGGTGGTAGATACTGAGACCGAAATCAGGAAACAGACTATAGATGAACAGATCAGGTTAATCGAAGATCCGAAGCAAAAGCTAAAGACATACATTTATGCACGGATGCATGCCTTGAAAATAGTTGGTAACTATTACGAAGCGATTAAAAACGATTTGATCGATAATCTGTATTTTATAAACAGCTTCCGAAATGAACATTTCGAAGCCGAAATCAATCAGGTTAGAAACATTTTGATTGAAGGAATTGATAAGGAGATTTTTACCATTCAGAATCCTGATCTTACTGCAAAAACTATAGTTACGATTCTTCAGGGATTTGAAGTTCCACTCATTTTGAAAAACCTTTCGGATGAAGAATTAAAGAAATCAGTAGACGAGATGCTTAATATTCTTTTCTTTGGTATTGTTGCAAAAAAATAAGCAGCGTTTTATTGCTGAACTTTTCATAAATTTAAATGTTGGATTTGCAATCGGGCATAAACATTTAGCTCTATGAAAACTATTCTATATTGCATAAAGGAATTGTGTTTTGTGAGGCGCTTATATAGAGTGACTTTAAGAAGTATTTTCATTGGCGCATTGGTTTTTGCAGGTATCCAGTCACCGCTTCAGGCGCAGAATAACATGTACAAAAGGTCATCCTGGTGGTTTGGCCCCTCAGGAGGTGCAAATTTAAATTTGTACCATGGATCGACTCAGGTAGTGAATTCAGATTTAACCATTTCAGCAAATTTCCGGAATACTAAAGGGGTAGGGCCTTTTGCGTTCCCGACATTGGAGTTTCATCGTCCAGACTCAAAATTAGGCTTCACGTTAAACGTAGGATATGATAACAGAAGCGGTTCGTTCGATCCGGAATTTTCCACTAAACTTGCCTATATTACTGTGGAGCCAGTTATACGGCTCAATCTTTTCCGTTCACCTTTATTTTTATTTTCAGGTCCCCGGATTGCGCTCAACGTGGATAAACGTTTCACTTATCAACCAGACCTGAATTCTGCGGTAGTAAACGAAGGTTTCAACGACATGAAAAAATCGCTGGTATCAATGCAAATTGGGGCAGGGTACGATCTTTTGATAACGCCTGAAAACAAGAAAATTCAAGTTATTCTTGCCCCGTTTGTATCTATCCATCCTTATTTTGGTCAAAATCCCCGTTCGATTGAGTCGTGGAATTTGACGACTTTAAGAGCTGGTATTGCTCTTAAATTTGGAAGTAGTCATAAAAAAGCAGTGACTGAGCAGGTTGAAGTACCGGTAGTTATTGCTGTTGAACCTGAAGCCAGATTTATTGTGAATGATTCCAGAAATATTCCGGTAGAACCAGCTGCGGATGATGTATTTCCACTTCAGAACTATGTATTTTTCAATTTGAAATCATCTGAGATACAAAATCCAACTAAGAAACCTGGTAATGGTCAGGTAAAAAAACTCAATGAAAGTCAGATAGCGTTATCCTCACTGGCAAATCTTTCCGACAGTTCTTTTCGACAAGATATCGTACACGACAATTTTTTGAGCAGGTTGGGTGACCAAATGGTAAAAAATCCGTTGAATACAATTACATTGATAGGTGCCTCGAAGGACGGTGTGAAGGATGGGCAGAAAATAGCGGAGGCAGTAAAAGTATTCCTGGTCGGTGTTTATGAAATTGATGCTTCTAAAATTGTTACCAAAGCTCGCAGGAAACTTAACATCCATCCGGAACAATATGGGAGTAAAAAGAATATTGCGTTGCTCCGGGAAAGGGATCGCCAGGTGTTGGTCAAAAGCAATTCAAGCAACTTGCAGATGGTTTTCAGGGGTGGTGGCGATGTTCCTCTGAAACCAATGAGAATGAATGAAATGGAGGAAGCTAATATATATAACAACATTACTTTTAAAACAGAAGGGGCAAAAGAAGCTTTCTCTTCATGGGTTTTGAAAATTACAGACGATCAGGGGAAGGTGCAGAATTTTGGACCATACACCCGAGAGTTGGTCTGTATTTCCGGAAAATCTATTTTAGGCAATCGCATTTATGGCAGATTTGAAATAGTGATGGCCGGTAAATTAAAGAGTGGGGAAACTATTATGAAAGATACAACTGCATACTTTTCTCAATGGATCCCGCCAGTAATCGATAAAATATTGAGATTTAAAGTTTTATATGAATACAACAATTCAAAAGCCATCAACATATTCACCCGTTACTTAACTGATGTTATTACACCGAATATTCCGCAAGCCGGCAAAGTTATTATACATGGCCATACTGAAAATGTTGGAGGTAGAGAATATAGTCCGGAATTGTTTTTATCCCGGGCAAATGATACCAGAAGTATTCTTGAAAATGCGCTGGCGAAAGCCGGCAGAACCGATGTTAAATTTGAAGTGTACGGGTTAGGTAAAGATCAGGTTATAGCACCATTTAGAAAGACAAATCAACCGGATAATATTTCGAACAGAACGATTATTATTGATGTTATTTCTAAAAAGTAGCGGGTTCTTCAAATTTACTACCTAAAAAAAGATAGCCGGAATTGCCTGAGTTTGACTGGTGAAAATTGAAATCTATTCAAACTCCAAACCTCCAAAAAATTCCGGAGCATGGAAGTTCGGTTTTTCAGTTTTAATTTTAGTCCACGAAACGAAATGTGGAACACTCAGTTCATCGCCACATTTATAAAAGTTACCGCGCATTTTCATGCCTTTTACCGGCTTGAGTGAGTGATTAAAATATACTTCCCATGGAATTGCAATGGTAATCTTCCATTCGGTAGGCTCTTTCCTTTCCTGAAATGGAGAATTGCCGAGCGAAGAAATCCTGCGAATGGTGGCAATCTGCTTTTCTGAAGCCTGAACCGTTGGATGATCTTTCTGATGGAAACCAATCAATACCGTTCCAATACAGTTCATTTCGAGGTTGTAATATTCGTCATTCCCTTCCGGTGAAAGGAAAAATTCTACGCAGCTGTCTGTCCAGACCCGGCCATTGCTTTTGGTAATTTCAGCCTTTACCGATTGCTCTTTTACCTGATATTGAAGAAAAAGCTCATCTTCGTTATAGGCAATCTGCACGGTCACCTCCGGATGATATGGAAACTCTTCCCAGTTCACCATTTCAAGTTTTAGCGGTGCGATTTCCAGATCCAGTGTTTCTGCTATTAACTCAAGCGGCGGATTCGAAAAACCTTCAAGAATTTGTTGGACTTTCATTGTTTTGTTTTTAAGATCAGAATTCTCAACAGGATAATTTTGAATTACCTTTTCGGGTTCAGGAGGCTGATTGAGCCAGTTCATCAGCAACAGTATGCACAATATGGCACATTTCATTGTATTGTTCCTCCATGCTGGTTAATAATTTTTTCTGGGCCAATGTTCGTTGATAGTTGTGTTCCGGACTTTTGATCCGGTAATAGTTGTCGCCATCGATGTAATCCATCAGGAAACGTAAAACCTGTTCGTAAGTAATGTATTTGGCCGAAAAGGCAAGGTATTCCAGTTCTTTTTTAGTGAGAAAACCAATGGCTTGCGATAAATAGCCTCTGGTGAATCCTTCGAAGATGGAGATATCACACGAAACGGCATTCAGGTTTTCGTCGTCTTCCTGACCGGTATTGGTATAGGTCCGCATGGCATCGCCAAAATCATTCAGGCAGGTGCTGTTCAGTACCGTATCCAGATCAATAACGCACAACACGTTGCCATTCTGATCAAATAGGATGTTATTTATTTTGGTGTCGTTGTGAGTGATGCGCGTGGGGATTTCACCTGTTTCGACCAGTTTCCAAAAATTGAGCATTTCTTCGCGGCGGCTTTCCACCCAATTGATTTCAGTGGCCAGCTTTGCTTTTCGTCCAACCGGATCTTTCGCCAGAACGGTATCCCACTGGTTAAACCGGAAACGGATGTTGTGAAATCCAGGCAAAATATCGCTCAACGGTTCATTCAAATCGGCAACCATCGTTTGGAACATTCCGATTCCTTTTCCGCCCTGATAGGCCAGTTCAGGAGTTATTGCCGACTGATAAGCAATGGTGTCGCTGATAAAAACACAAACGGCCCAATATTCTCCTTCTTCATCCTGAAAATAAAGCTTTCCGTCTGTGGCCGGAACGATGGTCATTGCCTCGCGCATCGGGTCACCATTCCGGGCGATTACTTTTTTCTTGATGTGAGTACAAACCTTCTGAATGTTCTCCATCATGGCCGGCACGTTGATAAAGATCTTTTTATTCTTTCGCTGTAAAAGGTAATCGGTAGCCGATTTTTCTTTGGTATATATAATAAAAGTATCATTGATAAATCCTTCGCCCATAGGTTCAACCCGGTCGACGGTACCTTCGAGCTGAAAACTGGCTGCTATTTTCTCTAAATTCATTTTGGATATCCTTTTTATTTCAAATCTCAAAGATAGATTCCTTTTTAAAATTCAGGCAACAAAATTGCTGTTGTTTTTGCTGGTTTACATAAATTGAGAAATTAATCCCAATTCATTCCGGGCCATTCATTTCAGCTTCTTACCTTTCCCGGATATCTGATTTTGCATTCCTTGTATTTTTATTAATTTTGGCTGACTTAAAACCACAATATCTCCAACAAATAACTAAACCCTCTATGCTGAAAAAGTTTGGATACTTCCTGCGCAAGCATATTTTGCTCGTCTTGTTTATCTCTTTTGCCGTTGGAATTCTGGCTACCTTCTTTGTAAATCGCACTATAGAATATACGTCAACTGACAAATTCTGCGCTTCGTGCCATGTTCATCCGCATGTTTTTACCTCCTGGAAATTATCGACCCATTATGACAATAAAAGTGGTATTCAGGTTCACTGTGTCGATTGCCATTTACCACCAAAGGATCAAGGTTACCTCCTCGAAAAAGCCAAACTGGGTCTCCATGATGTTTTCAGCTTTCTGACCAAAGATTCGACAGAGTTTAACTGGGAAGCCAAGCGTACTATTGAGCAGGCTCCGCATTTTACATTTAAAGTTTCGTGTGTGAAATGCCACGCCAACTTGTTCCCGCTGACATTAAAAAAAGAAGGACAGGATGCTCATTTGTATTATACCCAAAACGAAGCTAAACTTGAGTGTACCAATTGCCACCTGAATGTCGGTCATTACGATCCGAAAGCTAAACATGCCAGCAACTCTGATTTTGGGAAAGGTTCAGGAATAAATCAGACGGTTTATACAGAAGCAACCAGGGTTGATCATTTTGCCAGCTTTACGGAGAAAGTACCTAAATCTACTATTTCATTTAAAATGATTGCTATTCCTGGTGGAAAGTTTAAGATCGGAAGTCCGGTAAATGAACCCTATCGCCGATTGGATGAAGGTCCGGTGAAAGAAATTGAGATCAGTCCGTTCTACATGGCCGAAGTGGAAGTTTCCTGGAGTGAGTTTCTGGTATTTTATAGCCAAACTGCGCGTGAAGGACGAACCTCTGACGTCAAGTCAAATCCTGCCGCAGGCCAAGTTGATGCCATTAGCGGACCAACACCACCATACGGACAACCCGACCAAAACTGGGGGCTTGGAAACCGCCCGGCCATTACCATGCGTTATGCTACTGCCGAAACATATTGCAAATGGTTGTCAAAAGTAACCGGCAAAAAGTACCGGTTGCCAACCGAGGCCGAATGGGAATACGCCTGCCGAGGCGGCACACAAACTCCCTATTTCTTCGCCGGTGATCCAAAGAAATATTCGAAAGACCGTTTAAGGAATAAAATTTTCGGTGCCGATACAACCAACATCAACAGGTATGTGATTTACTCCGGAAATAGTATGGCTAAAACACAAAAACCTGATGCGGTGAAGCCCAATCCGTTTGGCCTGAAGAATATGCTGGGTAATGTTGGTGAATTCTGTGCTGACTGGTATTCGCCTGATGCATATTCTGCATTGAGCGATGGCATTAAAGATCCGAAAGGACCGGCCTCCGGAACTGAACGGGTTATCCGTGGAGGATCATTTAAGAGCGATCCAACCGAAGTTCGGTGTGCTGCTCGCGATTTCACGCAAGATGAAGCCTGGATGAAGACCGATCCCCAGATACCGAAAAGTATTTGGTGGTATTCAGATTGTAACATGGTCGGATTCCGCGTGGTTTGCGAATTGGATGAAACAACCGGCAAACAATAATTTGCTCGTTTACCGGATTAATCAAAGGAAATTGACTGATAAGTTTATATATTAGAGGCTTATAAAACCACAAAACTAAACGAACCATGAGTGAATCAAATTTTTCAAGACGAAAATTTCTTGCCAATGCCGCTGCAATCAGTGCAGTGGGCGTAATTGGTGTTAACGCATTAAGTTCATGTTCAGGTCCCAAAAAACCTGCAGTAGCTTTAAATTTACCTCCTCTTTTAGAAAAAGCTCCGGATGGAACTCCGTTAAAAGTTGGTATTATTGGTTGTGGTGGCCGGGGATCGGGTGCTATGATCAACTTCCTGGATGCAGGTCCAAACCTGATTGTTCATGCCCTAGGTGATACTTTTCTGAATAACATCACCGCCTGTCGCGAAAAGCTGAAAAAAGAAAAAAACCTGGAAGTTGCTGATGAAAACGTATTTGTTGGATTCGACGCTTACGAAAAAGTACTCGCTTCGGGTGTTGATATGGTAATCCTGGCTACTCCGCCTCATTTCCGACCTATGCATTTCGAGGCTGCCGTTCAGGCCCGTAAACATATTTTCATGGAAAAACCGATTGCAGTCGACCCTGTTGGCATCCGTTCGGTAATGGCTTCTGCAAAGAAAGCTGAAGCGCTTGGGTTGAAGATTGTTACCGGAACTCAGCGTCGCCATCAATTCGACTATGTTGACGTATACAAACAGGTCATGAGCGGCGCGATTGGTGAAATTACTTCAGCAAATGCCTATTGGAACCAGAATCAATTGTGGTATCGCAATCCTCAGGCCGACTGGTCTGAAATGGAATACATGATCCGCGACTGGGTGAACTGGTTGTGGCTTTCGGGTGACCATATTGTTGAACAGCATGTGCATAATTTGGATGTAATTACCTGGTTTACCGGAAAACATCCGGTCAAAGCGTTAGGTTTTGGTTCACGCCATCGCCGCGTAACCGGCGATCAGTACGACAATTTCAGTGTTGATTTTGTTTATGACAACGGCATGCACATGCATAGTATGTGTCGCCAGATTAACGGCACAACAAATAATGTTTCCGAATTTATTATGGGAACAGAAGGTAAAACCAATTGTAAGGATACGATCTGGGATTTGAAAGGAACTGAAAAATTCGCTTACAAATATCCGTTGGACGATAAAGGACAGCCGATGAAGAATGTAAAAGTCAGTCCTTACGTTCAGGAGCACATTGATCTGGTAACCTGCATCCGGCAGAATATCCCGATTAACGAAGCTGAACAGACAGCTATATCAAACATGACAGCCATCATGGGCCGTGTTTCGGCATATACAGGGAAAGAAGTTACCTGGGACGAAATGATGAATTCGGATATGAAGCTTGGTCCAACAACTTATATTATGGGACCGGTTGGAATTGTGAATACCGCCAAAGTTGCTATTCCGGGCGAAGCCAATAAAGTATAATATGATTGTTCATCGTTAATCTAAAATCATTCAAGTTATGGCAATCAATAGAAGAAACTTTTTGGGAACCGCATTTTCCGGTGCAGCTTTTGCGGCATCAGGTGGACTACTCTCGTCTTTCAGGAATGGAACTTCCGGGGATGAAAGGAATGCCGATACTCTGATTCTGAAAATTTCTTGTCAGGAAGGAGTTGCACCTGGCAAAACACTGACTGAAAAGCTCGATTTCATCGAATCAATCGGAATTGTTGGAATCGAATTTGGAGGCAGAGGTCTTGAAAAAAGAATCAGTGAAATCCAACAGGCCTTACAGAACCGCAACCTGAAAGTCAGTGCCATCTGTGCCGGGTTTGATGGCTGGCTGATTGCTGATGACCCCGCAATCCAGAAAAAATGTATGGATTCGATGAAGGTGATTATCGGAGCAGCTGGTGAACTGGGATCAACCGGCGTCATTTTTGTTCCGGCTTTCAACAGTCAAAAATCACTGCCTGACAAAGAGGCGCGGGCACTTCTGATTGGACAAATGCAGGAATTGGGCGAATTTGCACTTCAGAACAAAACCCGGATTTTACTCGAACCTTTGAATCGCGAGGAATGTTATTTCTGCCGCCAGGTGGCCGACGGAGCTGCAATCGTGCGCGACGTGAATAATTCCGGTGCTGCAGTGATGGGCGATTTCTGGCACATGACACGGGAAGAAACCAACGACCGTGCTGCGTTCCTTTCAGCCGGAGATTATTTGCACCATGTACATATTGCCAGCCGCAAACGCCGCAAAATGCCGGGAGAGGATGGCGAAGCCGATAATTACATCAACGGTTTCCGTGGCTTGAAGGAAATTAAGTATCAGGATTATGTGAGTTTTGAGTGTGGTTCGGTTGGTGATTCAAAAATCACCTTGCCTGCTGCCGTAAAACTGATGAACGAACAATGGGAAAAAGCTTAACCAAGGCTAAAATGAAAAACGGTAAAGGATATCTCAACTCTTAAATCAATGATATCCTTTGCCGTTTCGCTTTTGCAATCTTACATGTCGGGCATTACTCAATCCTGTAATTCACCAAGGTATTTCCTTCGCTGCCCACAATCAGATTATACCAACCATTCGCATCATTAAATTTACCAAGGGTGAAACTGCTGTTTCCATCCAGCGGAAAGCCCTGCATGATTGAACCATCCTTATTCAAAAGATACACTTTATTTTCACCGCCAACAACCACTCCGATTTTATTGTTCCCCGCTCCAAATGAGCACACAAACGGAGTTTCACTAATGATATCAGGAAATGAACGTTCGAACAGTTTTTTGCCATCGGTAGCAAACACCGTGAGCTTTTTACCCTCAGCAAAAAGATATTCAGGTGAACCATTACCATCCAGATCTTCAGCCGAAAAACGATGTCCGGCGCTAAATTTACCAACTTCCTTAACTTCTGCCTGCCCGGTGAAATCCATAATATGAATTTTCCCTGAGGTGTCGGTTGAAATTAACCTTGGATTTCCGTCATTAAAGAAATAGGATTCATTCCCTGAATGATCGAAAGAGGCTGGTTGTATTTCACGGCTTTTGCCCTGCCTGTCAAGAAAATACGTATTTTGTTTGTCAGAGAAAACGATATAGTCTTTCTCATCGATTTCGTAATGCTGAACAGATTTTGTTACCAGGCTTTCTGTCCCTTCGAATTTCCATTTGGGGTCCAGCTTTCCGTCGCGGTCGAAAGCATAGATCTTTTTATCTTCTCCGGCTACAAAAAACCGGTATTCTTTGTTTTTCCCAAATTCTGCAACTGATACACCGTTTGAGGCTATCGATTTAAGGGTTACCGGAAATTTGCGTACGTTGTTCCCCATCCGGTCGATAAGATACAACTGGGTTTTGGTATTGAAAAGATACTGGAACCTTTTTGTTTGGTATATATCAACCTGATGGATTTCGGAAACAATCTCGCCCGGAATATTCATGGTCCATAAAATGAGGCCTTCTTTATTAATCAGGGATAAATTATTCAGTTTGTTGTAAACAATGACTTCACGGTTTGGAAGGTCTTTATGGTTATATCCCAGTTTAGGTTTCTGTGCCAGTTGCCCTTCGAGTTTCAGTTGCCAGACTGCCTGAGGTTCTTCTTTTACTTTCGGATCGTATTTCAGTTTAATCTGATTTTTTATCATGTTATCTGAAACAGAGAACCGCCAGGAAAACGTGCTGAATTTGCGAATGACATCTTCATTTTCTGACAGCATGGTGCTCACTTCAGGTTTCAGCATGACATCCTTTAGCCGGAATACTTTTGGAATTTTGGCATAGATAGATAAATTCGGATTTGCCTGACCATTAACTAAATAAGCCTTGTAAATAGAGTCGTTGGCCATTGTTTTTTCTGAAACCAGACTTTGCAGATAATTCTTCAGGCCGGGTAAATTATCACCCCAAATCAGGTATTTCTTATACAAAACAAAATATTCGCCATCAATGCCGGAAAATATCCGTCCAAATAACGATTCGGCCATGTTATTGATTGGCAGGCGGTAAACGTCGAACTTGTTTTTGCTGTCAACCAGGATTACCGAATTTGCCTGAGCCGACGCTGCCTTGTTATATTCAGTAACTGCCTTCATCAGCTTTTGTTTTGCTTCCGAAGTATTAATCAGTTCGGTTACAAAGAATCTGTTTTGTGTCGGGTTCGATTTATTGATCGTGGTATAAACTCCGGCGAACTGATTCCCACCAAGTTCCTTGAATAGCTTAACAGGATTGGTATTCGTTTTCTTCTGAAATTCAATCAGGCTCATTTCACGGGGGTAAAAATTTCCGTTAGCCTTTATATAGGTTTCATAATGATCAAGAAAGGTGCCGGTGTTTTTCAGATTCATCGCTGCAAAATATGAAGCATTGGCAGGTATTGCCTTTTCAATGGTCAATTTTGGAGCTTCCTGGCTTCTGAAAATGTTCAGGTAATTATCGCTTGAGTCGCGGGTTACACTGTATCCATTTAACTCCAGAGTTGATGCGTTTGCAGAAAGATCGAGTTCTGACCAGTTGGAAAAGGACGCAATCTGACTGATGTTTTTCCGGATTTCAGGCGAAACCAATCTGGATAAAAGCTGATGAATAGTCAGATGATTAATGAAAATATTAGCCAGTGAGTTTTCCTCAATGGTTTTATAGACTTCAGTAAATTCCTGATTACTCAGTAGGTTTTGCGAAATTGAATGACGGATAGCTGCTTCGATCAGGATAAAATCTTCACTAACCATGAAAATGCCGTCAACACAGGAAAAAAACAGATCCAAATCAGCAGATTTCGCGCCGAAAATGGTTGTGTTCTCATAGTTTTTACGGGAAATGGTATAGGCAGAGCCCAATTCCCGCGAAACAACTTCAGGTGCCGAGGTTGATTCGTTTTTGTCGTTTAACTGAACCAGAAAAAGATTGGTAAACTGGTTCTTACCGGTCGGATTAACCGAAATGATAATTGATTTACCTTTCAGCAGGTTGCTGATTCCGGAGCGGCTGCTGACAAAATCTTTGAACCGGCTGATATTTGAAAATAGATTCTCAAATTCCTTAATGTTTCTCAATTCAGCAAAAGCTGGATTGTTGCCCTTTAATGCGTTAAAAAATCCTTCCTGATTTTTGATTTCAATCACCAGCGGACTTTTTAGAGGAACAGCCTTAAATGCCGGATTCTGTTTGGTCGAGAAGGTTTGGATAACAGGTTTTTCTTTATGAAACGGGTAATACTTTATGGCCAGAAAAGCGGCGGCAGCAAGCAGTATCACAACACCGGAAATAAGAATAACTTTTCGCATAAAGGGTAAAAATTTCCTCAAAAATAAGAAGTTTGCCTGTAACTTTCGTTTGTTTGATGCAATTGTTAACAAGATTTATCGAAGGCAGAAGTGTCACGCTGTTTATATGACACTTTTACCCTTAGGTTTTACATTGACATTATTGTTGTTTTACCTCCGAAGCCTCTACAATTTTATACAGTTTGTCCGATTTCCTGATTTTTGTGTCAACAGGAATAGAGATGTACGAACCTTTCTGTGCCTCGTTAACCGACTGTTTATCAAGCTGTATCTCTTTTACGATGGTTTTCACCAGTCCGGTTGTAGGCCCGGTAATGTATATTTCGTCACCAACTTTCAAGGGCCCGGTCTCGAGTTTAAATTCTGCTACCTTCAGATTCGAAAAGTAGTTTAGCCCTTTACCCACATATACCTTCCGGTGCGAAGCCAGCGAACCATAATTTTTGCTCCATTCGCCAAGTCTTTGCCCCAGGTAATATCCATCCCAGAATCCACGGTTGAAAACAGAAGCCAGCCGGAGATCCCAATCCGCAATTTTTTCATCGGTAAAACTATCGCCGAAATAGGCATCAACCGCTTCACGGTAACATTCCACCACGGTGTAAACATATTCGGGAGACCGTGCCCGTCCTTCAATTTTCAGAACCGAAACACCAGAATCGAGGATTTTATTCAGGAAATGAATGGTTTTCAGGTCTTTGGGCGACATGATGTATTCGTTATCCACTTCAAGTTCTGCCCCGGTTTCCTTGTCGGTTACGATGTAGGCCCGACGACACGATTGCATGCAACTTCCGCGGTTGGCTGACGAGTTCACCTCGTTCAGGCTCAGGTAACATTTACCGGAAACAGCCATACACAGCGCGCCATGTACAAACATTTCGAGCCGGACCGGTTCTCCTGAAGGACCGCAAATATTCTGTTCTTTGATTTGTTTGGATATTTCCCACACCCGGCCAATGTTCATTTCACGGGCAAGTACCACCACATCAGCAAATTGGGCATAAAACCGGACAGCCTCGATGTTGGTAATATTTACTTGCGTGGAAATATGAACCTCAACACCAATCTGCCGGGCATACATAATTGCAGAAATGTCGGAAGCAATGATTGCAGAAATTCCGGCTTCCTTTGCCGCATCGATAATGCCGTGAAGCTGGTTGAGTTCTGTATCGAAAACTACCACATTCACAGTCAGATAGGTTTTGACTCCTTTTGAATGGGCAATTCCTGTAATTTTCTTTAAATCTTCGATGGTGAAATTATTCGACGAACGGGCACGCATGTTTAATTGCTCGACGCCAAAATAAACCGATCCTGCTCCTGCCTGAATGGCTGCCATGAGTGATTCATACGAACCAACCGGAGCCATAATCTCAACCTCATTTCTTCTCATTATTCCACAAATTATTGAGCTGCAAATTTAATTTTTATTTTGGCTTTGATTTACAAGTCTTTTCAAAAGGTTCGTTACTTGTTTTTCAAAGATAAATGGCGTGTCTTTGGCATTTCCGGATGGTACAGGCAAAAAAAAAGCGATCTCTGTTTGAGACCGCAATTTTTATACAGAGATTTTCGAATTGATTATTTAACAACTACATTGTAGGAATAAGTTTTGTCATCTGTCGAAAGTACAACCGAATAAGATCCTTTATCAAGTTTTGAAAGATTGAATCCCTTATTGACACAGAATTGATTTCCAATTTTCTGGGAAAAAACCACGTCATTCCCACTGTATAAATTCAGATTCATGTTTTTTTCCGAAAAATTCAGATACGAAAGTTTCAGGATACCATCTTTATACCCAAAGAAAGGCTCCAGCATATTCTTCTCTTTTCCGACAACGATGCTTTTGTTTTTAATGCTAAAAGAACGTTCCGTTGTTAACAGATCAACAGTTACCGACAACTTATAATTGCCATTCTCAAGATCAGCGAAGTCAAATACTTTCCGGTAATCATTATTTTCTGCACCGGTTTCATTGTAATACACTACTTCTCCTTTGTCGTTTGCAATACTGATCTGGAAATTGCTGGCTGCAGCGCTTGAGATAGCTACAACTGCTTTTTCGTCCTTAAGGGGAAGGATGTTAACTTTTAGGTTTCCTGTTGCCATTAATGTGTTTGCAAATGCTACAAATGCAAACAACATTGTTACTTTTGAAATTGTAATCATTGCTTTCATGTTTTTCATTGTTTTAAATACAATGCAAACGTACTGATCTTGCTGTATACATGCTGTATAACATACGTTAATGTTGCATTACGCTTGTGTTAACGGAGCAGAACAACATTAATGCAATGTAAATTATTAAATTCAACATGCTGAACTTCTGTAAGATACAGCATATCTTATTGAATCATTCTATGGAAATCACTATACTACAATTGCTTGAAGGGGCTCAAAAGGCTGAGGGATTAACCGTAATTATTGATGTTTTTCGGGCATTTTCGACGACATGTTATGCTTTTGGTGCTGGTATTCAACGAATATATCCGGTAGGAGATCTCGAAATGGCATATCAACTGAAGCTCAAAAATCCGCAATACATATTGGTTGGCGAACGGAATGAGCAGAAACCTGAAGGGTTCGATTTCGGAAATTCACCTTCACAGCTATTAGAGAGCGATCTGAGAAACAAAACCATGGTGCATACCACAAGTTCAGGAACTCAGGGAATTGCAAATGCCGAGGGTGCTGATGAAATTATTACCGGTAGTTTTGTGAATGCCTCTGCAATAATCAGATATATACGGAAACAAAATCCGGCAAAAGTCTCGCTTGTTTGCATGGGGTACAGCTGCCAGTATCCAACTGACGAGGACACTCTTTTGGCGGTTTATATTAAAAATGAACTGGAAGGAAAACCAAATAATTTTGAATCAATGGTAGAAAAAATCAGAAATGGTGATGGAGCACGTTTTTTTGCAGCTGAAAAACAGGAATGGGCTCCGGCGGCGGACTTCGACTTGTGCCTGTCTCTGAACCGATTCAATTTTGTGCTTAAAGTTGAACAGGAAAACGGGATCAATTATTTGCAGAAGATTGAACTGTGATAATCCTTTTGTTGTTTTACCATCCTTATTTACAAATTTTCAAACACTACAGGAACAGAAATGAAAACATACAATTTTGACGAACTGATTGACCGAACCAATACGAATTGCATCAAATACGATGGACGGAAGGCGTTCTTCGGAAATCCGGATTTGTTGCCGCTTTGGGTTGCCGATATGGATTTCA
>Ga0079306_1000923_pt1 | contig 22479 bp, 22 predicted proteins | sample Methanotroph_Enr_FD_79181 | JGI IMG/M metagenome (GOLD analysis project Ga0079306, IMG submission 79181) | Enriched soil microbial communities from Old Woman Creek wetland in Ohio, USA - Methanotroph_Enrichment_5 | ecosystem: Environmental > Terrestrial > Soil > Wetlands | place: USA: Ohio...
CGGTGGCTTGCCCGTTGAGCGAAGCCACCGTACGTCTGTGACGAATATAAGCCCGTCGCATCCCAAATCAACTTTAACAACCGGTGCTTGTTTTTGTAAGCGTAATAGTTTTTGAAATATTCCCCGCTACGGTGCCTAAATCAATAACCAAACCTCCCGTACCTATCGTTGTTATTGTGCCATCCGTCATCTGATATTTCTTACTGCCGCTACCGGTAGAGCAAGCAGGACTGATAGCAATCGATAAATGATTCGTGGCAGGTGCTACGCCAGCGGCTACCGTACAACTAAAAGTATCAGTTGTATTTTCGTGGTGGGTTCCGGTCAAGGAACACGTGCCGGTGCCGGTATCAACTGCTACCGTCGCTGTCGTTATAACAACATTATTGCCAATGCTGATAGTTCCGCTAACCGTGTAGGTAGTTGCCATGCTCGCGCTAAACGCTGTGCCTGTCAGCGTTTGTGTCGTTCCGGGCAAGGTTATCGTTTGCGCCGTATTTGGCGTTACGGTTCCACCGGTCGAAATCGTTGCGGTCAGTGTAGCGCTGGTAGTGGCAGCTGCTGTAGTAAGGGTGCAGGTGTAAGTACCATTGTTATTGTTTGCACAAATTCCGCCATTGGACATACTCAATGTAACGGCATTAGCAGCCGCTGAAGTTCCGCTAATAGTGCCGGTAATAGTGTAGGTCGGGTTAGTCGTTGCAGTAAACGTCAAAGTGCAGCCTGACGATGATACCGGCGTCAAGGCACAAGTGACCGTTTGGTTATTGTAAGTGCCGCTCATCGTTACCGAGGTTGCCGCCGTGGTAATCTGGCAACTATACGACGTAGCGGTAGCCGTACAGTTATTGGTCGATACCAAGTCGGTCACCGTAACCGCCGGTGGGCTGGCGGCATTGGCTATAGTTCCGGTAATGGTATAGGTTGTTCCCGTAACAGCACAGTAGGTAGTATCAATGACAGGATCGAAGACAGTAGTCCCTGAAGTAATAGTGCGCTGAATATTTTTTGACGCCAAGTGTAAACCGGCAATCGCGTTGGCTTGGGTAACGCACTCGCTGTGAACTTGCGCGTTTGTATTTTGTCCATTGATAATTAAAAAGTCATGACAGTTATAAGGCTTGTTGATGCCTTCATTAATCGAATTAATTCGAGTGTAATAATTGCGTGCAGTGTCTACAGTAGTTGCTGTTCCTGCAATTTCCTCGGCAAAGCAAACATTATTGGTGTTAGCGGCAACGCCTAATAAGCCCACCTTACCGCGCCATCCGCCGGGACCGACCTTGGCTGCCGATATAGAACCCGGACACGCCGTCACGTCAGTCGAAACTGCTCCACTATATCCCGTGCAATTGCCGCCAACATAACATACGTAGGGCGCGCTTTTAGCGCCGACTCCCGGATTGAAAACACAATAGGTACCGGATTCCGAGGTATTGAAGGTAAACAAATTGACATCTAACAACGTCTGATTTTGGCCATTACCCGTGGTCGCGCCGGAATGAACGATGCCCCTGATCGGGATAATAACGCCGCCGTTATAACGAATCCTGGGCATACAATAGTCGACTCCGCCGACAGTGACTTTCTCATAAAGCTCAATCGCTTCATTGCCCGTGACGCCATCGTGATCGACCCTTCGCGTATACAAACTATTTTCGAATGCTGCCAAAGCGGGGGTATAACTGTCGCAAGTGGCGGCGCGCGAGGCTTTAAGAGGATCGTTTTGGACAATATAAGTATTGCCATTAACGGTTACTACGCTACCCGGCGTCCCGGCGGTTGATAGATTGATATTCTCGGTTATGTCATCGGACGATTCGGCATTGGTACTTGGCCCGCTCACTTGGGTAGCGGCTGCTCCTGCGCCCTCAGCGGCCAGCACCGAGTTGCCCACGCCGTCAAAAGAAATAACGCTTTGCCCCACAACTTGATTCGCGGCGCTACCGTCACCCCAACTGACCGTGACGCTGACTTGTTTACTCGTCGGATTGGTTTGATTAGCCACCACCCAGCTACGGGTAAACGTTTCGGTCACACCGGCAATACTCTCGTTGGAGGCGGATGACGCCATTGCGGTATAGCCGGTTGTACCGGCTTTTACGATGGTATCGCGCAACTGTTCTATTTTGGTATTGGCAAGAGCTTGAGCTTCTGCTCTGGTTTTATTGGTGCGGCTACCGCCTATTAAATCGCCTTGCAGCGCGGCGACTGCCAACAAACCGACAGCTACCACAACCGTGGTCACCAATACTTCAATCAGGCCAATACCTGCGCTATTTCTTAATTTCATCGTCATATCCTCTGATTTTGGTTACCAGTCTTTCCACGAGCCGGCAATTACAGACCCAGTACCGGGAGTAAACGGCGGCGCTTGATTGCCGTCGCTACTCCACGGTTTATAAACCAGTGTTAACGTGCCTGCGCCATTAGGGGGCAGCGCGCTATTTTCTGCAACAATGGAACCTTTAACTACCGGATTACCGGTTATTGTTAGCTGTCCTGTTACGTATATCACGCCATAAATGGGGCCGCCGGTTAAATCCAAATCGCCGTTGACGATCAAAATGGCCGGATTGGTGGAGCTTCCCACCACATCGCCGTTGTGCAAAGCCAGATTACCTTCTTCCCAAATCAAACCGGTTAATCCAACAGGGCTTGTACCGGTAAGCAATTGACCGGCAGCATCCGCTGCACTTTTCATTTCAGCCTTGGTGTGGGCAAAAAACATATCAAAAAATTGGTTTTGCGCGGCATCTGTCGAATTGGTCGTACTTGTCGTTTTGCTTGCTAAAGTGGGGTCGTTGGTAATTACGTCAATACCGTTACCGGCGTTACGATTGGATACCAGCTGGTCGTTTGGGCCGGGATTGCTGGGATCATTGCATGGATTTGCCTCGCAAGAACTATCCAGCTGTGCTGTTGTGTAATCAGCCGATTCCGTACCGGAGGGACGTAGATAGGTGCCATAACTCGCTCCATGTACCGCATCGGCCCCACCACTCCAAATGCTGCTGTTGTTATAACGATTGATGATTTTGGCGTTACCAAACACGCCGACACCTGCTTTGCTGATAAAGGGTTGCTGCGGCCCGTTCCCAGCATCGAAAATATCAAAGGTACCCACGCACTGGGTGATGGTGCGTACCGCGGTGCAATCGTCGCTCCAACCTTTGGCTGTTACCAAGGCGCGGGTCATGTTAGTTCCCAGTGTACCCATGCAATCACCATTACCATTGCCATCAATGTCTTGCGAAACCGTCGATTGGCAGTCACAAGCATTGTTGTCGGTGTTATTGAAGTAAAACTGCGCGTATGTGGTCTGCGCGCCTGAAGTTAATGTTAAAGGAAATGCTGTGGTGGCCGGCATTGAGCAGCTTGCGGCAGAAGGTTCAGATGCTGCGATCACAGTGGACACCCCGTTGATTAAATTGGTTCTGGGACCTATGTAATCAACGAGTCCATCGGCAGTCAAGGTAGTGGGCGTTGTATTATTATGCTGATCCAAACCGCCGGCATTAAAATAAGCCACGGCCTGATCCATCGCAGCGCTGGCCGCCGCTGCCGCCTGACTGGCACGATAGTTGTCCGCAGTGATTTGCGTCTCTACCAGCACTGTTTTTGAGGTTAATAGGATAACCAAGGTAATACTGATCAGCAGCACCAGCGCCGTGAATAATGTAGCCGCCCCTTGTTGTTTATGGGTAAGTAATTTCGCTTTCATTCTGAGCACCAGTATTTAGGGTTGTATGTAGAGCCGATTGTTTCTAACTTCTACCGTACCATTAATGGTTTTTGTAACAGTGGTGTCACTCGTTACTTGACCTGTAAGCTGGATATTCACTAAGCGCTTTTCGGCCAGATTGTCTCCAGAAACGATGGGAAAGGTAGTGGGGATCGCAGAACAAATTACCTCCGGAGTTGCCGGAGGAGTCGGCGCATTGGCCGCCGTACTGCTGTTGGTGACATTTAAGCAGCGTGATGTAGCCGGTAAAACACCGGTGACAGGCACAAAATTAAATTGCAAGTTGGTGATAGTTAGTTGATTGCCGTCGATAAACTCTTCCCATGTTCCATCGGTGCAAGTAGCCGTAGTCGTACCTGTCTTGCGCATTTGGATGGTGTTGTTTGTGAATTGAAATCCATAAAATTCATTGCTATCGACTATGCCGTCGCCGTCCGCGTCATAACTGTAGAGAACGCAGGTATTAGAGGGGATCTGTATATTAGTGGTCGTAGCCGTATAAGGATTGGTTCTGCTATCCGCCGCAAAATTTGCCCCACTCCAATAACCCGCTCGCCTGATGTCGTTGATCATCAAAGCCATAACAGACTCCAAATCGTGATTTAGGCGCGCTGATTTTATCAGGTTGGAACTGCTACCCACCGTACCGATATAAACATTGATCGTTGCGGCGAGCACAATAAGTCCCAGCACTAAGGCAATCATCATTTCTATAAGTGTGAAGCCGATTTGTTTTTTCATGGAAACTTCTCTGTACAGGGCCATTAAGTGCAATTTGGTTTACCAGGCAAGCCTACCTTGCCTGCCGGCATGGGGTTGGCTATTGTGGCGGGTGAACAAATACTTACCCGCCCTACCTGACTAAAAACAACTCGAGCCGCATAATGGTCGGTGCTAAACGTTACGCCATTATTACCTATGGTTCCGCGCCTAAAATCAAAAGTGCTATTACCGCTGGCCGAGTCCATATTGACGAAACTAAAACCGGTGCCTGAAACAATTTTTATATCGCAATAGCTGGCAGATGCCGGATCGGTTACGGTGCAATCGCAACTGGTTCTGGTTGTAGGAATATCCTTTGCCAATCCATAACACCATGCGCCCGCATTGCCTGTTATGCGTGAAACAATGACGCCTGTGCTTTGTTTGATCGCTTCGGTTCGCGCAAATTGCATATCTGACTGAAACGATTCAACCGCTTGTTTTAACCGGTTAGTCTCAAGCATACCTTGAAATGAAGGCACGGCTATAGCTGCAAGAATGCCGATTATGGCAACGACTATCATTGCCTCAAGTAGGGTAAAACCGGCGTTTTGTTGTCTGTTCATGTCTATCCACCTTTTTGTGTGGTTTGATTATAGATTAGTATTGTTCGTAATCCGTTAGCTAATCTACATTTTGTTTATTAAATTCGAGTATTATTCAATTTACCTGCGCGTGTATTGGTTATGCTATATTTGCTTCAAAAAATTAACTTTAAAATAAGGTGAAACAATGTATACATCCAAACGCTCTTCCGGCTTTACGTTAATGGAATTGATGATTGTTGTGGCTATAATCGGGATTCTGGCCGCCATTGCTGTGCCCGCTTATTCTGACTATGTGACCAGAGGAAAACGTTCCGATGCCAAGACGGCTCTTTTGAATGCACAACTAGCGCAGGAAAAATACAGGGCTAACAATACGACCTATGCCACCACACTCGCAGCCGCAGGCATTACCACTCCTTCACCTGAGGGCTATTATACAATTGCCATATCAGGCACCCCGGATGCCACGAGTTACACGATCACTGCTGCTCCGCTAAGTCCATTCGCAGATGCAAAATGCGGTACGCTTGGCATTACGCATACCCAGACAACAGACACCAAAACTGTAAACGGCACTGACTCTGTTGCGAATTGCTGGGGTAAATAACTTCCCTGTACGATAGGATTTACCGAAAATCGAAGCGCATCCTGCCGTTTTCAATTTATTCGCGCAGTCATCTGATATCCCAAAGCTCTAAAATGGCATAAAAAATCAAGAAGCCGCCACGTTGCGGCTGCACAAAGTAGGCGAACCGGCAGGTATGGACAGATGTTTGCGCCTCGACACGCCCTGAGCCAAAATACGATTTTTCAAGCACAAAAACATAACCCAACCATTCCGATAACAAATTGACATATCAACAAAATAAAACCTTTCATCCCAGCCGTAAATTCTGCGTTGCCCCGATGCTCGACTGGACCGACAGACACTGCCGTTATTTCCATCGGCTGATTTCACAACACGCCTTTTTGTATACCGAAATGGTGACCACCGGCGCCTTGATTCATGGCGACCACCACCGCTTTCTGCAATTTAATGCCGCAGAAAATCCAGTTGCATTTCAATTGGGCGGCAGCAATCCTCGGGAACTGGCCATCTGCGCCAAGATGGTCGAAGATTACGGCTACGACGAAGTCAACCTGAATGTAGGCTGCCCCAGTGACCGGGTGCAGAATGGCCGTTTTGGCGCTTGCCTGATGGCGGAACCCGAAATGGTCGCCGAATGTGTTGCCACCATGAAGCAGGCGGTTTCAATTCCGGTCACGGTTAAATCGAGAATCGGCATTGATGAGCGCGATTCTTATGAAGAATTGACACATTTTGTCTCGACAGTTGCCGATGCCGGAAGCGAAATCTTTATTATCCATGCCAGAAAAGCGTGGCTGAGCGGCTTGTCGCCCAAGCAAAATCGCGATATCCCGCCGTTGCGCTACGATGTGGTCTATCAAATAAAACAGGACTTTCCGCAGCTGGAAATCATCCTGAACGGCGGCATCGCCACCTTGGATCAGGCCGAAGCTGTATTGCAGCATGTTGACGGCGTCATGGTTGGCCGGGAGGCTTATCACAATCCTTATATGATGGCCGGTGTCGACCGGCGGTTTTATGGCGAATCCCAAGAGCCCCGGTCACGGGAAATGATTATGGATTTGCTGATCCCCTATATTCAGCAGCAGCTTGATCTTAACGATGGCGTCCGCTTAAACAGCATATCCCGGCATATATTAGGCCTGTTTCATGGCGAACCGGGTGCCAGGGGCTGGCGCCGGCATCTGAGCGAAAACGCCTGCAAGCCCGGTGCGGCCATTGAGGTGATTTTGAGCTATCTAACGCCCCGTATATAGGTATTTGGCGAAGTTTAAAATTCTCCACACCATGCTGTATACTGAGCTGCAATTTTTTAATAACTGGGATTGAAACAATGGAACAGCATTTTGCCAAGATTATCGAAGCCGTCGGTGAAGATTTAAATCGCGAGGGCCTGCTCGATACGCCAAAACGGGCGGCGAAGGCTTTCAAATTTTTAAACAACGGCTACGAAAAAACGCTGGAAGAAGTGCTTAACGGCGCGATTTTTACCGCCGACACCGAAGACATGGTTATTGTGAAGGATATTGAACTGTATTCTTTGTGCGAACACCATTTACTGCCGTTTATCGGCAAATGTCATGTCGGTTATTTGCCGAAAGGCAAGGTGATGGGTCTGTCCAAAGTGGCTCGCGTGATCGATATGTACGCACGCCGCCTGCAAATTCAGGAAGTACTAACCAAACAAATAGCCGACGCGATTGAACTGGCAACCGGCGCACGGGGCGTGGCGGTGGTTATCGAAGCCAAGCATTTGTGCATGATGATGCGCGGCGTTGAAAAGCAAAACTCGGTGATGACGACTTCAGTAATGACCGGAGTTTTCCGTAAAGAAATCAGCACCCGTTCGGAATTTTTAAACCTGATCAACCGATAGGCCGAATCTCTCGTAGTGAGCGGAGTCGAACCAATGGCAGCAAAAAAAACCGGCATATTACTGGCAAATCTGGGTTCGCCCACCGCGCCGACCACATCTGCGGTCAGACGGTTTCTTAAGGAGTTTCTTTGGGATCCGCGCGTCGTCAACCTGCCTCGGCCATTGTGGTGGGTAATACTGCATTTTTTTGTGCTGCCTTTTCGCCCCCGCAAATCGGCAAAGGCCTATCGCAATATCTGGCATGAAAAAGGTTCGCCGTTAATTTTCCTGACCTTGCAATTGACCGAACGGGTGGCCGACAAGCTCAATGCCAAAGACGTCACTACCCAGCATGTCATGCGCTACGGCGAACCCTCGATAGCGAAGCAGTTAAAAGCCTTCAAAACGGCGGGCGTTGATAACTTGATCATCCTGCCGTTGTACCCGCAATATTCATCGACCACCACCGCATCCATCTACGATGACGTGGTTAAGGAACTGAATCAGTGGAAACACCTGCCCAGCATTCACTTTATCAGCGACTATCACCAGCACAGCCATTATATTGCGGCGGTTGCCGAATCCATAGAGCAGAGCTGGCGGGAACACGGCAAAAACGAGCTGCTATTGATGTCCTTCCACGGCCTGCCCGAACAACTGACCAAATGGGGCGACCCTTATTTTCACCAGTGCCACAAGACCGCAGCCTTGATTGCTGAAAGATTGGGCATTGACGAAAAACAATGGATGATTGTGTTCCAATCGCGTTTCGGCAAGGCGCAATGGTTAAAGCCTTATTGCGTGGATACGCTAAAGGCGCTTCCGGAGCGAGGCATTAAAAAAGTGGATGTCGTCTGCCCTGGATTTGCGGTGGACTGTTTGGAAACGCTGGAAGAAATAGCAATGGAGAACAAGGCTATCTTCATAAAGGCCGGCGGCGAAGACTATCGCTATATAGCTGCACTGAATGATTCAGAAATTCATGTTGATGCTATAGTTAATCTTCTTGAACAGAAGCTGTAGGTAGTTAATTTAGGCATAGGTTTACATGCCAAAGCACGCCTTGATACACAAGTGTCTGCGAGAACACCAAAAACTCGTCATTCCGGCATGGATGCCGGAATCCAGTGCCATGGACGGTAACTTGGTGGCTATACCGGTACTTGATCAACGCGAAGTAGCTGTCGACAGCTTCACATCCATGTGTTCTGGATTCCGGCAATCCCTGCCGGAATGACGGCTTTGGAAATACTTGTATATTAAAGATGAGCGCTCCAGTGTGGGAAACAAAAAAAGGCTAACCAGATGAACCAAACACTATTACAAAACTGGCAAGACAGCAATTGGCCGACCATCAAATCCAGCAAACCTCTGGATACCGGCGACGGCGTTATTGACCAAAGAACCTTCAACACCATTGAAGTCGATGAACTGTTCGATGCCGTCAATCACGCCTCAACAATTGCCGGACAAGCGGTATTGTTTCGCTCTTTAGCCCAGCCATTGAATGAGCAGGATCAGATCAAGGCCAAACAGCAAGCGGTTGAAGAACTGCGCAGTAACCCGGCGCTAAAAGAACAGCTTGAACAAATCGTGCAATACGCCGTACCCAACGAAAAAAACTTCTATTTGCTGTTATTCGGCGAATTTCTGGGCACCTTCGGCACCGCCAGAGAAGACCATGAAATTGAAGGCTACGGCTATCTGCAATATAAACGCGGTATCCGTTTTATGTTGGAACTGGTTGACCAGATTCAGTCCGTCGAAACCCCGCAAAGCGGCTATCTGAACGATATTTTCGGTAAGATCAAAGCCTTTGCAGAGTCACGGCCCTATTCATTAATGGAAGGTCCGGTGTACATCACTGAAAACAATATCCAGTGTAAGGAACAAAGAAAAGGCTTGATCTCACCTGCGGTTATTTTTAAACCCCGGTTATTCAAACCGCTGCTGATCAGCCTGTTTTTCGGCATCGTTTGGACGCTGGTGCACTTTTTTCCAACAGACATGTTCCAGGTTTCGACTGAGGCCATTCCCACCGCAACCATTTTCTTCGTGCCGATGTTGCTGGTTTATTTTCCAATAGTCGGCGGCTTTGACCGTGACAGCTGCATTATCCCCTTAAGAAACGAGTTCAAAAAATCCCCGGCGGTAGCCGAAACTTTGGACGCACTGGGAAAGATCGACGAATTATTGTCGTTTATAAAGTTTGCCGATGCATTCGGCGGGAATAAGACTTTACCTGAGCTGGTTGACGCGCCGCATCACCGGATAAACCTGACGGACGCCAGAAACCCGGTTTTAGGCAAGCAGAACCCGGATTATGTCGGCAACGATTTTGTGCTGGAAGACGACAAACTGGTGTTGGTCACCGGCCCCAATAGCGGCGGCAAGACGGCTTTTTGCAAAACCGTCACCCAAATCCAGCTGCTGGCGCAAATCGGCTGTTTTGTTCCTGCCAAATCGGCAACGCTGACCGTCGCCGACCGGATTTTCTACCAAGCGCCTGAAATCAGCCATCTGGATGACGGCGAAGGACGCTTCGGCACCGAATTGAAACGCACCAAAGACGTTTTCCTGGCCGCAACCGCAAAAAGCCTGGTGGTGCTGGACGAATTATCCGAGGGCACGACCTTCGAAGAAAAAATGGAATCGTCGTCGAATGTGCTGAATGGCTTTTACCGGAAAGGCAACAGCACCATTTTAATTACCCATAACCATCAGCTGGTCGATCATTTCGTCGCTGACGGCATAGGCTTGCCAAGACAGGTCGAGTTTGCCAACGACGCGCCGACCTATAAACTGGTTCCCGGTATTTCCAGGGTTAGCCATGCCGATCGTGTCGCGAAAAAAATCGGCTTTTCCAAAGAAGACATCGACAACTATCTGGCAGATTCAGAATGAAAATAGGCACCGCATTATCAAACAGCGCAACCAAAGCCCTGCTGCTCGGCAGCGGCGAGCTGGGCAAGGAACTGGCTATTGCACTGCAACGCTACGGCGTCGAAGTGATCGCCGTCGATCGCTATCCGAATGCGCCGGCGCAACATGTCGCGCATCGCAGCCATGTGATCGATATGACCGACACCGAAGCGGTCAAAAAACTGATTGCACTGGAACAGCCGGACTTTATCATCCCTGAAATTGAAGCGATTGCAACCCAGGCGCTGATCGACATAGAGGCGGAAGGCGGGTGCATCGTGGTGCCCAACGCCAGAGCGATCCAGCTGACCATGAACCGCGAAGGCATCAGGACCCTGGCCGCCGAACAGCTTAAAATACCCACCTCTGACTATGCGTTTGCAGAAAATTTTGAGCAATTGCAGGCCGCGGTTGACGGCGGCATCGGTTATCCGTGCTTTATCAAGCCGACTATGTCATCATCCGGCAAAGGCCAGTCGATGGTTAAAAGCGCCGACCAACTTAAAGCGGCCTGGGATTACGCCAAATCCAGCGGCCGGGTCGATACCGGCAAGGTCATTGTTGAGGCGAAAATCGACTTTGATTTTGAAATCACCTTATTAACAGTACGCGCCCTGAATCAGCGCGGCGAAGTCGAGACCCACTTTTGCGCGCCGATAGGCCATGTGCAGGAAAGCGGCGATTACCGCGAAAGCTGGCAGCCGCAAGCCATGACTGCCGCCGCCATCAAAGCATCACAGGACATCGCGTTTAAAATAACCAATGAAATCGCCGGGCTCGGCCTGTTCGGCGTTGAACTGTTTATCAAGGGCGACAGCGTCTGGTTTAGCGAAGTCAGCCCCAGGCCGCATGATACCGGCATGGTGACCCTGGTCACCCAGAAACAAAACGAATTTGAATTGCACGCCAGAGCCATCTTAGGCTTACCTGTCGATACCGGCATGCAAAACACGGGAGCCAGCGCAGTCATATTAGGCGGCCTGGATGCACAAGGCGTGATTTATGAAGGGCTGGACAAGGCGCTTAGCGTTCCGACCAGCGAAGTCAGATTATTTGGCAAGCCTGAAGCATTTACCAACAGGCGTATGGGTGTTGCGTTAGCTACCGCTGAAACTGTCGATGAAGCCAGGAACAGGGCGGTCAAAGCCGCAACGATGATCGTTATTAAACCTGACCGATAGGTGACAATATGATGAGAATTCACGCCAGGCTATCCTGCCTGCCGCCCTTCGGGTTAATGCAAATCCGTTCCAGACAGATTTGTGCCATTATCTTAGCTAGTTTATTCATCTCAAACGAGGTGCAGGCCGACATCTATAAATTTATCGCGAATGACGGCCGCATCTACTATACCGACAAACCAAAAAACAGCCTGTACAAGCGCATCATACGGACAAGGCCGATCAATTATGCCGCCGCCCTGCCCTATATGGGCACCAACAAAAAGAAATTCGCCGATCTTATTGCCGAGGCGGCCAATCGCCATCAGGTCGATGCTAGACTACTACACGCCGTTATTCAGGCCGAATCCGCTTACGATGCCAACGCCATTTCCACAGCCGGAGCCGTAGGTTTGATGCAGCTAATGCCCGACACCGCAAGGCGCTACGGCGTTAGTAACCGGAATGATCCCGTCCAGAATATCGACGGCGGCACCCATTATTTGAAAGACTTGCTCAGGATGTTTGATTCGAACCTGAACCTGGCCATTGCCGCCTATAACGCCGGTGAAAATGCGGTGATCCGGTACAACCATTCCATTCCGCCTTACCCCGAAACCCAGAATTACGTAAAAACAGTGATGTCTTTGTATTACAACAGGCGTTCTTGAGCTGAACCATAATCTGTTGGCTAGAACTACAAGGAGCCAAGCATGATAAACGCAAGCGACACCGTCGACTTAAGTCGTTTCACAACTGCGCAAGAAAGCATCTATGCTAATGTCCTCGCAGAATTAAGAAGCGGCCAGAAACGAACTCACTGGATGTGGTTCATCTTCCCGCAAATTGATGGCTTGGCCCACAGTACAACATCAAAATACTATGCCATTAAGAGCATAGAAGAAGCCCGGCAATACCTAAATCATCCTGTCCTTGGGAAAAGACTATTGGAATGCGCAGAAGCGGTTTTTGCCATTGAAGGAAAATCAATTTCAGAAATCTTTGGTCATCCTGATAATCTAAAGCTTAAATCTTCCATGACGCTATTTGCCTATGTGGCGGCTCCAGGCTCCGCGTTTACCCGTATCCTTGACAAGTATTTTAATGGCGAGCAAGATGCCTTGACGCTCCGAATATTAGAGAAACTTAAAGCGAAATGAGCCAGAGTGATCCTGAGACGGATTGCTACCACAGGTACTTGAAGGGGATTGTTATGAAACATCAATTTTATGTTGTACTGGCCTTGATGCTGTTGCCATGCATTGCGTGGGGCGACGGATACCGGGGCTACAATTCCTATGGCGTCTACGGTAACCCTTACGCAAACGCACCGCAGCTCTATGGCAATCAAGGGTATTACCAGAGGCCTCCTACCAATAATCCCTATGCTCCGAATGCAGCATCGAACGCCTATGGACATTACGGAAATCCGCACTCGGCTTATTCGAACGGCTCCCCGTATGCTGCCGGTAATCCATACACCCCATACAGCTCATCGAATCCGTATAACGCCAACGGTAACCCCTACTCTACTGATTCGATCAACACCCCTTATAATGACGCCCCGAGTAACACAAGAAATCTGTATGGAACCTACGGCAACCCTTACAATTCGAACCCGTCCACAAACCCATACCCGCAAAATTCAATGAACAACCGCTATGTTCCCAATAATCCATACAACCCAAACAACGTAGCGTATCCGTATGAAAGCTACGCCACGCCTTACGGCCCAAACGCGATCCAAAACCCGCCGTACGACCCCAGTAATCCATATACCCCAAATCCGTATGCGCCTTACAACCCAAACTCGGCCACAACTCCAGGCACAGGCAACACCCCGTATGATCCATACGGCAGCCTTTACGATTCTAATTCATCCACTAACCCGTATTGATCAGGTACCTCGAAGCCAGGCAAACCTTCATGAGCAACAGTAAAATAACTGTTTGTTCCATACGATCAGGCTATGACTTAGCCCGGCTGACCACATAAACGCCGATTAATACCAAAGCCGTCCCGGCCAGCTGCGCCAATGTCAACGTCTCGCCCAACAACAAAAACGCCAGCGCCAGCGTACCTATCGGCCCCGTGGAACTGATGATAGATGCGGAACCCGCACCGATGCGCCTGATCCCTGCATTCATAAAAAACGCCGGAAGCACGGTGGAAAAAATCGCCATGATCAGCGCCAGCCAATAAACATTGGCCGGCAAATCCAACAGTTTAACGCCATGCTGAATCACAAAATGCAGTCCGGTCGCAAGACAAGCGACCGTCATCGAATAGGCGGTAAAACGCGTCGAGCCTATCCGTTTGACCATCATGCCGCTGCCCATCAAAAAGAAGGCAAACGCGATGGCGCTAGCCAAAACCAATGCGGAACCTAACAATAATCCCGATGACGCCATTGCCGTCCTGTTATCGACAAACACCAAAACCATCCCCGCATAGCTTAAAGCCAACGCAAGTGCCTGGTACCTATTGATGGCTTTGCGTTGCAGCACTGCCGTGAACAAAACCACAAAGGTCGGATAGAGAAATATAATCAAGCGCTCAAGACCTGCCGAGATGTATTGCAACCCCGCAAAATCAAGGAAGCTGGCAATGTAATAACCCAACAGGCCTAAGCCGAAAATCATCAGCCAGTCTTGTTTGTTTAAACGTTGCGCATCTTCTGCTGTCGAATCATTGGCCGACCATAAAGCAACCGCCAGGAAAAACGGCAAGGAAATCGCCATGCGCAGCACCATCAAGGTGATGGCATCCAGTTGGTGACTGTAACTGTAAGCTAATTTGACCAGCACCGCTTTAGCCGAAAAGCCGAACGCGCCGAGTAAAACGAACAGGTAGCCGAAGAGTGCCTGGCGATTGTTTTGCGGTATAGATTCGGGTTGATGCACAAACTTCTCCTTAAGATGGAAAAACTGCGAATCTTGCCGGAAAGACTACCAAAGCAACGGGGACAAGACCCGCAGTTGCTTTGCTAAAATGGAATTAATGAACCAAAAAAACAGCACTGCGGCGAAAGCTAATAATCTTTCGCAGCCATCGTGTGCTAATTTTCAGGGATAAGGCCATGTGGTTCATGGTTTGTATTCTATGAATACGGTTGTATATTGTCAATCTTACTGCATTATACGTAGGGCGCGCCGTGCGCGCCAAACGACAGCACGATTGTTCAAGTATCGGAAAAGGCGCGCATGGCACGCCCTACTTGGCGATTCTATCAGAATCACCAGTAATACATTATCAATTTGTGTTGCATGATAAAATCAAATCTAGCCGGATGACAAAGAATTCAAAACCATGAATCACATTGCGATAAAAATGCTGATGGGGGATCGAGGCAAATATCTCGGTATTGTCATGGGGCTGACCTTTGCCTCGTTGATCATGACCCAGCAACCGGCTATTTTCTTGGGGATTATGTCGCGCTCTTACAGCTTTATATCGGATGTCGGTTTGCCCGATATTTGGGTAATGGACGAGAAAGTTCAGTTCGTCGATGACATTAAACCCATGCAGGACACCGAGCTTTATCGGGTACGCGGCATTTCCGGTGTGGAGTGGGCCATGCCGATGTACAAGGGTCTTTTAAAAGCACGGCTTGCCGACGGCACTTTTCAAACCTGTAATGTCATTGGCCTGGACGATGCCACCTTAATCGGCGGCCCGCCAGTCATGCTGGAAGGGACGGTTGAAGACTTGCGCCGCAGCGACGGTATTATCGTCGATAAAGACGGCGCACGGGATAAGCTGGGCAAACCGGCTCCGACACCGGGCGGCAAAACCATTCCGCTTAAAGTCGGCGACAGCGTGGAGTTAAACGACCATCGCGCCATCGTTGTCGGCATCGCCAAGGTCACCCGTACCTTTCAGTCCCAACCCGTGGTCTATACCACGTATTCCCGAGCAAAAAGTTACGCGCCCAAGGAACGCAAGCTGTTGTCTTTCGTTCTGGTTAAAGCCAAACCAGGACAAGATATTGCCGAATTGACCCATCGCATCCGCGCCTCCACCGGTTTGGCCGCTTATTCGCGAGAAGAATTTATGTCCCTCACTTACGAGTATTTCATGCACAACACCGGCATCCCGATTAACTTCGGCATTTCGGTGCTGTTGGGTTTTATCGTCGGATCGGCCATTGCCGGGCAGACTTTCTACAACTTCACACTGGAAAACCTGCGTCAATTCGGTGTGCTGAAAGCGATGGGCACCAGCAACTGGGTCTTGCTGCGCATGATCTTGTTACAGGCGGTTTTAGTGGGTACTATCGGTTACGGTTTAGGCGTGGGCTTGACCGCAGTGTTCGGCTATTCGATGCGCAATTCGATACTGGCGTTTAAGTTTCCGTGGCAACTGCTGCTGTTTAGCGGCGCCGGTGTTAGCTTGATTTGCATTTTTGCGGCGCTGGTCAGCATCCTTAAAGTAATCCGGCTGGAACCGGCTATTGTGTTTAAAGGCTAACGCATGAATCCGTCATCATTGGCAGTGCGCTGTCAAAATGTGGTCAAAGTTTACGATACCGGCGACCAAAAAGTGACCGCGCTGAACGGTGTCAATTTGGAGATCGCGATGGGGGAGCTGATGATGCTGGTCGGGCCGTCAGGCTGCGGCAAGACCACGTTGATTTCAGTCATCGCCGGAATACTCGATCAGGATGACGGCTGTTGCGAAGTATTCGGCGAGGATTTGCTGAACATGAGCAACCAACACAAACTGAATTTCAGGGCGCGCAACATCGGTTTCGTTTTTCAGGCCTTTAACCTGTTGCCTGCACTCAACGCGGCAGAAAACGTGTCGATACCGCTGATCATCAACGGCATGAAACGCAGCGATGCCGAACGCAAAGCCATCGCTGTGCTGGAGCAAGTAGGCTTGGGCGCACGGGTTACTGCCTTACCCTCGGAGCTTTCCGGCGGGCAGCAGCAACGTGTCGCCATTGCCCGAGCGCTGGTTCATAGCCCGAGACTGATCGTTTGCGACGAACCCACCAGCTCGCTGGACCATGAAACCGGGCATAATGTGATGACCTTGCTCAAGGATGTGGCCTTGCATAAAGACCGGGCGCTGGTCATCGTCACCCATGACGCCCGGATTTTCGACTTCGCCGACCGCATTGCAGAAATGGATGATGGGCATATTGTTAAGGTTAAAGAAACAAGGGACAAGGCTAAAGGCTAAAGGCTAAAGGCTAAAGGCTAAAAAGCATTTTCGTGCTTTTCGTGGGCAATAACCATAAAACGATTTCCAAGAGGTGATATGCAAGTCAAATACACATTACCGATACTGGCGGCTGCCGGATTCCTTTTTGCGGCTTATACGGTCGTCAACAGCAACAAGCCGATACCGGTTGCTCCCGCCGTTGCGCCGCCCGCCTCCGCACCGTTTAAATCGTTTATCGCCGGGGCCGGTATTGTCGAGGCAAAAAGCCAGAACATCGCCATAGGCACACCGTTGTCCGGCATCGTCAAGACCGTAGCGGTCAAGGTTGGCGATAAAGTCAAAGCCGGCGCGCCACTGTTTTATCTGGACGACCGCGACACCCGTGCGGAATTAGCCGTCAAACTCGCCGATCTTGCGAAAGCGCAGGCCGGCGTTAATGAAGCCAAAGCCTCGCTCAAAGATACCAAATCTCTGAGTGACTTAGCCGAAGCCATAACCGACCGGCGCGCCATCAGCTCCGAGGAACTGCTTAGACGGCACAATGCCCTACTGATCAACTCAACCAAACTAGGCAGCGCTGAGGCCCTGGTGCAACAAGCCGAAGCCGCGCTGACAACGACACAAACCACGCTGGCCCGGCTTGTCGTTCAAGCGCCGGTAGACGGCGAAGTGCTACAAGTCAACATCCGGCCCGGCGAATTCGCCCAGGCTGGCGCCCTAAACACACCGCTGCTGGTGCTGGGCAATATGGATCAGCTGCATGTGCGGGTGGACATCGACGAGAATGATGCCTGGCGATTCGACAAAAACAGTAAAGCCGTGGCGTTTCTGCGCGGCAATCGGAACTTCAAAACCGACTTGGTTCCGGCTTATGTGGAGCCCTATGTGGTGCCCAAAAAATCGCTGACCGGCGACAGCACCGAGCAGGTTGATACCCGCGTTTTGCAGGTGCTGTACAGTTTTGACCGGAATCAACTGCCCGTCTATGTGGGCCAGCAGATGGATGTATTCATTGAAGCCAAGGATTATGCGGTCGACGGCGGTTCACCGTTATGATCTATCGCCCGTTTGCGATTTTTGCCGCCCTACTGTTATCCGGCTGTTTTGCCGTCGGCCCCGACTATGAGCCCCCAAAAATACCGGTACCCCAGCAATGGAGCGAAACGACTACGGCTACAGGCGACCAACTGGATAAATGGTGGAAGACATTTAATGATCCGGTACTCGACAATCTGATCCGCGAAGCGATCGCGTCCAACCTAAATTTGAAACTTGCCCTTGAGCGGGTTAAAGACGCCCGAGTCCTGCGCACTGCAACCATTGCCGCAGGCTTGCCGAGCCTGGATGCCAAAAGCAGTATCAGCAGGCGTTTCAATAACACATCCTCACCGACGTCCCAAACCGGAACATCCTCTGCGGGCGGCGGGTTTGGTATCGGCAATCAGCTGATTAATATTTTCCAAATGGGCTTTGATGCCCAATGGGAACTGGATTTTTTTGGCGGCGTCAGACGCGCGGTAGAGGCCGCCGACGCAACGATTGACGTCGAAGTGGAAAACAGCCGGGATGTGCTGGTTACTCTGTTGGGTGAAGTCGCCCGCAACTACATCGAGCTGCGCGCCAACCAACGACTGGTCGCGATAACCCGTGAAAACTTGCACGCGCAGCAGGAAACTCAAGAGCTGACGCAAATCCGGCAACAGACGGGACTTGCGAGCATGCTGGAAGTGACTCAGGCACAAGCCCAGGCTGCAACGACAGAGGCGCAGCTGCCGAACTATGAAACGGCAGTTAAGCAGTCGATACACGCACTCAGCGTATTGCTCGGCAAGGAACCCGGTGCGCTGGCCGTCCGTCTTGATCGGCAAGGCGTTACCCCAGCCGTTGCCTCTAATGTAATAACCAACCTCCCCTCAGAATTATTGCAGCGCAGGCCGGATATTCGCCGAGCCGAACGGCAACTGGCCGTCGCCAACGCGTCCGTCGGCGTTGCCACCGCCGAGCTGTATCCGAAAGTCAATCTGGCGGCATTCATCGGCCTGCAAAACACCACCATCACCGACTTCACCCCAATCGGAAAATCATGGTCGGCAGCGTCATCGATAACCATGCCGATCTTCAACTGGGGAAAGCTGAACGCCAATATCGACAGCAAAAAAGCGCAGTTCGAACAAACCTTCCTGACTTATCAGTCCACACTTTTATCCGCGTTTAAGGAAGTCGAAGATGCGTTGATCGCCTACAGCAAAGAACAGGAGCGGCACAAAGCACTGGCAAAAGCCGTTGAAGCAAACCAACTGGCGGTTCAATTAGCCGATGAACGCTACCGGAAGGGCTTGACCGCGTTTCTCGATGTACTGACCAGCCAAACGGCGCTTTATCAATCCCAGAGTTTGTTGATCTCCAGCGAGTCGGCACTTTCCAGCAATCTGATTGCCCTGTACAAAGCACTGGGCGGCGGCTGGCAAACCGTAGCCATCGTGAATGATGCTAAAAAATAACCTCATCGTATCAACTTACTCGCACCCGGCCCTGTGTACGGATAGAATAGGCGACTTTGTTTAGCCATCGGAATAGCTCATGAAATTTAATGCCTTTTTTATCAGCCTGTGCCTGTTTGTCTCATGCGGCAGTTATGCTGCGGAAAAAACCGTCATTCGCATCGGCGTTCAGGCATTCGGCACTGTCGACTGGGAATTAGCGGCTTTGCAGGATAACCCGCAGGCCGATTTTCAACTGGAAATTCAGCACGTAGCCAACGCGGAAGCGGGCAAGATTGCGTTGCAATCGGGCGCTGTCGACATGATTGTCTCAGACTGGATTTGGGTTTCCAGGCTGCGCGCCACCGGTTCCGATTTCACCTTCTACCCGTATTCGAATACCTCGGGCGCGTTGGTTGTACCCAAAGACAGCCCTATCCATTCGGTAAAAGACCTCAAAGGCAAGCGGCTGGGAATCGCCGGGGGCGAACTGGACAAAAACTGGCTGTTGCTGCAAGCCTTGGCTGGGCAAGAGCGGCTGGATCTGAATGCTTCGGTGGAAAAAGTCTTCGGCGCGCCGCCGCTGATCACCGAGCAAATCAAGCAGAACCGCGTCGATGCAGCCCTCACCTACTGGCACTTTGCCGCTCGCCTTGAAGCCGAAAGCTATCGCCAGATTATCGACGGCAAAGGCATCTTAAAAGGCTTGGGAATTCAGGAAGATGTGCCCAGCCTGGGTTATGTGTTCAAGCAGAGCTGGGCGAACGAGCATAAACAGGCGATCAACAGTTTTTTCAACGCCAGCAAGCAGGCTAAAAACCAGTTGTGTTCGTCCGATGCCGCTTGGCAAAAAGTCCTCCCGTTAACCAAGGCCGAAGATGCGCCCACCCAAAGCCAGTTACGCCAGCGCTATTGCGAAGGCGACATTGAGCATTGGGGCGAGGCGGAACAGCTGGCGGCGGCCCGCATTTATACGATGCTCCGCAAGCTAAGTAACAATGAGCTAACAGGCCAAGCGGAAAACCTGCAACCCGGCACCTTCTGGTCGATTGAATAGTAACGACTCAGCCATTAAATTTAATGGAACGCCGATGACGCTGATAATTATGATTACATAAGATTTTTATTGGACACTCTGCGTTCATCATATTCATCTGCGTTCCATTTTTCTAACTGCCGAGTAGGTACGTTTTGATTAACCTGAAAAAATTATTACCTACCCTGTCCTTGCTGGCTTTTTTAGCCATATGGCAGGGATTGGCCGTCTATTTAAACAGCAACACCTTGCCGACACCCGAAGTTGTCGCCAAGGTTTTCTGGCAGGGCTGCGTTTCGGGGCAACTGCCGTTTCACTTGGGCGTAACCTTGCTCAGGCTGGTGGTCAGTTTTACTATTGCGATGCTGCTGGGCTGCGCCATCGGCATCGTGCTGGGGCGTAGCAAAAAACTCGATGCGTTCTTCGACAACTGGCTGGTGATTTTCTTGAATGTCCCGGCGCTGGTCACTATTATCTTGTGCTATGTCTGGTTCGGCCTGGTCGAATCGGCGGCAATACTCGCAGTGGTTATCAATAAGCTGCCTAACGTCATTGTCACGATCCGCGAAGGTACGCGCGCATTGGATCAGGACTTGCTGGAGATGGCGCGCTGTTACCGTTTCGGCAGGCGCAAAACGCTGGCTCACGTGATCTGGCCCCAACTGCATCCGTTTGTGATGGGCGCAACCCGTTCGGGACTGGCATTGATCTGGAAAATCATTCTGGTGGTTGAGCTATTAGGCCGCAGCAACGGCATGGGCTATCAATTGCATTTGTTCTTCCAACTGTTTGATGTCGCCGGCATCCTGGCTTATACGATCGCTTTTGTTGCAGTCATTCAGCTGATAGAACTGCTGATTTTAAAACCGCTGGATAAAAAAGCGTTACGGTGGCGCAGATGACCGACATCCAAATCCGCATCGACAGCAAAACCTATCCGTCCGCGACAAACCCGACTATCGCCGATCTTAAACTGTCGCTAAATTCCAATGAATTCATTTGTCTGGTCGGCCCGTCCGGCTGCGGCAAAACCACGCTGCTGAATATCCTTGCCGGTCTGGATAATGACTACGACGGCGACATCCTGGTGGGACAACAACACACGCATCCGAAGATCGGCTACATTTTTCAGAATCCGCGCCTGCTGCCTTGGCGGACAGTCAGGGAAAACATTGAGCTGGCATTGGATGGCAATCAGTCGCCCGATGCCATCGATGAACTGCTTGAAGTGATGCAGTTAACGGCTTCCCAACATGCTTATCCTGAACGGCTGTCACTAGGCATGAGCCGCCGGGTCGCCATCATTCGGGCGTTTGCGATCGATCCTGAAGTGTTGCTGATGGATGAGCCATTTGTGTCGCTGGATGCGCCGACAGCAAGGCAAGTCAGGGGACTGCTGCTGAAACTCTGGCAACAGCGTCCGCACACGGTTTTATTTGTCACCCATGATCTGCGCGAAGCCATTGCCCTGGCCGACCGTCTGATATTTTTGTCGGCAGCGCCGATGCGGGTCGTTAGCGAAATCGTCGTGCAGATCTCCCGAAGCGAACGCGGCAATGAGCTTGCTGTCGAATCATTCAGGCAACAGTTGCTTGCCAACCATCCCGAAATAAAGCAACTTTTGTGACCGGTTTACGGCTTTAAAAACAGTTGCAGATTCGCTGAAAATACCCGATACTCTTGATCCATCAAGTCTTGCTATAGGGGATTCACGTCAGGCTATCCTGCCGATTTGTCCAGCGGGGCTTGCTGTACAAACTACCCAAGGTTAATAGCATATGAAAAAAACAATTATCTTAGGATTGACGACCGCTGTGTTTGCGTTGGTTACATTTACCGCATCGGCTGAGAGCGATGACAAATATCCTGCTGCAAACTTCCAACCTAAAGTCGTCTATATCGACAAGGATTCAGTCGCCGTTTCGGCCAAATCTTCAGCCAAATGCACATGCCCAGACCAAAAGCCCGCAGAAAAAGCAACCGAGTTTGATCCTAAATACCCCGCCGCCCACTTCTCCCCCAAAGTCATTTACCCATAATCCAGCGTTTCAAAAGGTGGATTTTTAAACCGGATTCACCTTTATGCTAGTCTGCGCCCGATTTCAGACAAAAAAAGGGGATTGATACGTATCAATCCCCGCCATGGAACATCAACACTAGAACGAACCCGGCCTAGAGATAATTAAACAACGATAATGTTTTTACCTTTCCAA
>Ga0079306_1000925_pt1 | contig 22447 bp, 17 predicted proteins | sample Methanotroph_Enr_FD_79181 | JGI IMG/M metagenome (GOLD analysis project Ga0079306, IMG submission 79181) | Enriched soil microbial communities from Old Woman Creek wetland in Ohio, USA - Methanotroph_Enrichment_5 | ecosystem: Environmental > Terrestrial > Soil > Wetlands | place: USA: Ohio...
ATTATTATTCCATGAACCACAGTAGACACATAGGTCACATAGTTTGATTTTGAAAGTTGGATATTCAATATTGAATATCTTTCTTGAAAGGAAGAATTTCAAATTTGGGGTTTTCTATTGTTTCCTATGTGCCTATGTGGTTTTATACTTTATCGGTTCGCTTCCAGATATTTCAATACAAAACGGATTTCGGAATAAGTGAATTTGTTATCTAATCTGGTTCGGATATCTGTGATTTGCCGGGTCGGGTGTTTCTCGAGATACTCCATTATCGCGTTGGTCTTTTGCGGCTCAACTACCTGATCAATATTCAGTTCGCCGGTTCCAACGAAATGAGCCAGATGACCTTCGATGGTTGAAACAGCCATGCCCCGTTCTGCTGCAACTTCAGGAATGGTTTTACCACTTTTAAACAATTCGAAACTGGTTTCCTGGGTGCTTAACCCGGCTTTTTCGGCCTCTTTTTCGGCTCCAATGGGCAATTCGAGTCCTTTCTCCCGACGATAGGAAATGACCATTCCCAGGATTTCCTTACCGAATTGCTGCATCCGGGTGCCTCCCATTCCTTTAACAGCCTTCAGTTCTGCCTTGGTGGCCGGCAACGTTTGTACAATTTCGTGCAGGGTTTTCTGCGGAAGGACGCGCCGGACCTCAACATTCAGCGATTCTGCCTTTTCATCGCGCCACATCTTCAGTCTGGAATAGAATTCAGGATGCATGGTGAAACCTGACGAACCGGCTGACGAACCTTTGTATCCCGCTTCCGGAATTTCGATAGCCGATTTCGACTTGGTTTCGAGGTAGGTTTTTATATTGAACCCGGTTTTACACAGTTCCAGACAAACTTTTTTTGTTTGGATTTCCTTCCGGAGTTTGTCGGCTGCATCATTGAAACTTTTACGGATAGCTTTGTTGTCGGTGTCGAAAGTTGCTTTCGAAAATGGCTGACCGATTACCTGATCGAGCCTTCCGGAGAAATATTCCGAAGCTTTTTTTACCCGCTCCTGAAGTTGCTGATTTTCCTCGGCATTGGGTGTAGTGGCAATCAGTTGACGGAGCTGATTTTCAAACTTTTGTGCAACATTAATCATTTCGGTTTGCAGCGGTATAGTCATGCTATCCAGTTGAGTTTTCAATGTGCCAAGCAACTGCGCCGAATGTTCTTCCCACAACTTTTGCAAATAATGAATCTGCCGCAGCAGCGGCTTGAAATCGAATAATTCGGAAAGCAATTGTTGCACGTAATCCTTGCGCGATTGTTCCAGTTCGGCGGCTCCGGGTTGGTTGCGTTCTACATCGTCCGAGAACTGAATGACGGTAGTGTCGTTTTTTACACTAAAACCGGCTATGGGTGAGCTCAGAACCAATCCTTCGAGGGTTCTGCACCGGCTCAGGGCCACGTAAACCTGTCCGTGGGCAAACGATGCCCGTGCATCGATGATGGCTTTTTCGAAGGTTAATCCCTGGCTTTTATGAATGGTAATGGCCCAGGCCAGTTTGAGCGGAAACTGTGTGAAAGTACCGATAACATCCTCATCAATTTCCTGGGTGGTTTCGTTCAGAGTGTATTTGGAGTTTTGCCATTCTGCCCGTTCAACTTCGATGGGAAAAGTTTCTCCAGGACAAAGCACGTCAATTCGGTCATCGTCTATACCTGCTATTTTACCAATTTTACCGTTGTAGAATCTTTTTTCCGTATCGTTTTTGACAAACATGACCTGCGCACCCACTTTTAATTCCAGTTCAGGATCTGTCGGGTAGGAGTACTCCGGAAATTCGCCTTCAACTTTGGCTTTAAAATGGTAAGATTTGGTTTTCAGCGCACCAAGTTTCAAATCATTTATTTGCTGCGACTGGTAATTGTGCGTGGTGAGCGTGATGTAGCCTTCTTTCTCTTCGGGATTAAAACCCGGAATGTACCGCTTGTTTAATTCCTGAAGAGTAGCCTCATCCAACCGGTTTTCGCGTACTTTATTCAGCAAATCGATAAACTGCTGATCGCTTTGACGGAAAATGTGATTCAACTCAATGCCCATGAATTTCGACCGTTTGAGCGCATGGCTGCTGAAGAAAAAACAAGTATCATAATAAGGTTTCAGGATGGCCCAATCGTCATCTTTTACCACGGGAGCCAACTGCTGCAAATCGCCGATCATGAGCAACTGCACACCACCGAATGCTTTGTAGCGGTTTTTGTACCTCCGCAAAACTTCGTCAATTCCATCCAGAATATCGGCACGAACCATCGAGATTTCATCGATAACCAGCAAATCGAGGCTCCTGATAATGTTGATTTTTTCGCGGCTGAAACGTTTGATGCCGGCTGCAACGTTGCCATCGACAGGAACAGCAACCTGCCTTTGCTGATCGGGATCAACAGGTATTTGCGGGCCAAACGACATCTGGAAAAATGAATGGATAGTAACACCTCCGGCATTGATCGCTGCCACGCCGGTTGGGGCGACCACCACCATTCGTTTAGGCGATAGTTTTTTCAGGTTACGCAAAAAAGTGGTTTTCCCGGTTCCGGCCTTTCCGGTCAGGAAAATATTTTGGTTGGTGTATTGCAGGAAATCAAAAGCCAGTTCGAGCTGTGGGTTGGATTGGTATTGCATTGGGGTCTTATGTCAAAATATAATGTCCAGAACAAATGTACTGAATTCCGATTAAAAAAGCCGAAGCTACTCTTTAACAGCTGATTTTATGCTCGGATTTTTTTATATTTATAAGAAAATATCATTGACGACTATGAGGCCAATTCATGCCAAATCAGGTGGCTTCGTCTTAATTTACCTAACCTTTAGCCTTTAGCTGCATCCAGTACAACAATAAGTAAATAACTAATTATTCAGAATTATGAAACATCTTGGGCATTTATTACAATTAAGTTTAGTGCTTTTTATGATTGGTTCCTGTACCCAAAAAAGTGAAAAGACCCGAATACCTAAACAGTATTCCATTGAGCAGTTGTATGAAAATCTGGCAGTTTATGGTTCTGGTTTCAATGCCAATGAAACCAAAATATTAATTGGCAATAATTCAACTGGCATTTATAATGTTTATGAATTAAACATTGCAGATACTTTGACAAAGGCTCTCACCTCATCAGCTAAAGAATCTTTTTTTGCAGTAAGTTACCTGCCTCATAGCAGTAAATTTCTTTATTCTGCTGATAAAGGTGGCGATGAAAATTCTCACCTGTATTTAAAGAGTCAATCGGATACAAGTGCCACAGACCTTACCCCATGGCCCAAAAGTACCAATAGTTTTTTCGGCTGGAGTGCCGATAAAAAATCGATGTATGTGATTAGCAACAAACGCAATCCACAATTTTTTGATTTATGGAAATTAGATACTACAAGCTGGAAACCCGTTATGATCTATCAGAACGATTCCGGACTGGACCCGGGAGGAATCAGTAAGAGCGAGCGGTATATCGCACTTACGAAAAGCATTACTTCCGACAAAAACGAACTTTATCTTTTCGATACCAAAAATAAAAAAATGACACGCATTAGTAACGACAACGAGGCCACATGGAATCCGATGGCTTTCGAGAAGAACGACAGTGTCATGTATTATACAACCAGCGATGGCAGTGAGTTCTCATACCTGGTAAAATACCATATTAATAGCGGAAAAGCAGAAAAATTATTCGAGGATAAATGGGATGTAGCCTATATGTCGCTGAGTGAAAATGAAAAATTTCATACCATTTTTGTCAATGAGGACGGCAAAAATAAAGTCCTTCTTTTCGATCACCAAACAAATCAGTCCATTGATTTTCCTGAAATTAAAGACGGGGACGTTTTAGGTGTGGATATCTCGGAAAGCGAAAAGAACCTGTTGCTTACTGTGGGAAGCAGCACCAGTCCTAAGAATCTTTACGTTTATAACATGGACGAAAAATACCTGAAACAGTTAACATCCACCTTGAACAAAGAAATTGATCAGAATGATTTGGTAAAAGCCGAGGTGGTCCGATTTAAATCTTTCGATGGCAGGGAAATTCCTGCAATTTATTACCGGCCTATGCAAGCTAATAAAGATCAGAAAGCAGCCGCCTTAATCTCTGTTCATGGAGGCCCAGGCGGACAAAGCCGGGTTGGGTTCAGCAATTCAATTCAGTTCTTTGTAAATCATGGATATGCAGTTCTGGCCGTTAACAATCGCGGAAGCAGTGGTTATGGCAAAACATTTTACAAAATGGACAACAGAGACCATAGCAATGGTGATTTAAAAGACTGTATTTGGGGAAAGAAATGGCTTGCCCAGCAAAATTACATTGATAGCACAGCTATTGGTATTTACGGAGGTAGTTATGGTGGCTGTATGGTGCTGGGCGCCTTGGCATTTCATCCGGAAGAATTTAAAGTTGGTGTTGATTTATTTGGTGTGGCCAACTGGTTAAGAACGCTCCGAAGCATTCCCCCGTATTGGGAATCGGGCAGAAAGGCCTTGTATGAAGAAATGGGCGATCCATATAGCGCTGATAGTGTACGTTTGAAAAATATTTCGCCATTGTACAATTATCAAAAAATCAATAAGCCGCTTATCGTTTTTCAGGGTGCCAACGATGTGCGTGTTTTGCCAATTGAAAGCGATGAAATTGTGGCAGGTGTTAAGAAAAACGGAGTACCGGTGGAATATGTTGTATTCCCTGACGAAGGGCATGGATTTGTGAAGAAGGAAAACCAGATTACGTCGGCGAAACGAACACTTGAATTTCTTGATAAATATCTGAAGCCAATGAAATAATAAAAAGTAGACAAAATTGGCGGCAGGTAACATCACGGTTTACTTCGAATACGTTATCCGCTTTATTTGCCAAAAAACAGCAGACCGAAAACCCTTGGATCGACCGGGATTTGCGGCTCAAACGACATCTGGAAAAACGAGTGAATGGTCACCCCGCCTGAATTAATAGCAGCCATGCCGGTTAGCGCAACCACCACCATCCGTTTGGGTGATTGTCTTTTCAGGTTTCGTAAAAAAGTAGTTTTCCCGGTTCCGGCCTTTCCGGTCAGAAAAATATTTTGGTTGGTGTATTGCAGAAAATCAAAAGCCAGTTCGAGTTTGGGGTTGGATTGGTATTGCATGGATTTAGTGTTTATGTTTGGCAAATTTAAGCATCTGATTTCCAGTTATTCTGGTAATTCGAGCCTTAATACAAAGGTAAATAAATTCAATCAGATAATTTGATCAGTAGGAATCGTTAAGGCCGTGGGTAAAGAAACTGCCAATTTTCCGTATGTATTATCCAATTTTTTATCACCCATTTTTCACATCATATAGTTTCTTTATAGTAATTTAACTGCCTAAAAAATAATAACTAATAAATCTATCATATGACTGGACTAAAGAACAATCGCCGCGATTTTCTCAAGAAATCACTGGTTGCAGCAGCTGCAATAACCATTATTCCCCGGCACGTTTTGGGAGGAAACGGATTTCTCGCCCCGAGTGATCAGTTAACCAAAGCCATCATTGGAGTTGGCGGAATGGGACAAGGTCACATTGTTTACGAAGGCACAAAACTTCTTGCCATTTGTGATGTGGACAAAGACCATTTATCATCAACCCTGAAAAAAGTGGGTCCGGATGTGAAAGGTTATTCCGATTTCCGTGAATTGCTGCTTCGTCCGGATATCGACATTGTACACATCGCCACTCCTCCACACTGGCATGGTATTATGTCGGTTATGGCTGCCCAGGCCGGAAAAGATGTTTGGTGCGAAAAACCAATGACGCGCACCATTGGCGAAGGCAAACGCGTGGTTGAAGCCATCAACGCCACAGGTAAAATGTTCCGGCTGAATACCTGGTTCCGGTTCAAGGATAATTTCTATGGACTGGGAACACCGGTTAAACCGCTTAAGAAAGTAATCGACAGCGGAGTCTTAGGCTGGCCATTAAAAGTTACCATCAGCGGAGTTACCGGTTTCGACTGGAAATTCTACTGGGTAGGCCGCACAAACCTTCAACCTCAGCCTGTTCCTGAAGTGCTCGACTACAACATGTGGCTCGGGCCTGCTCCCGACAAGCCATACAATCCTCACCGTGTTCATCAGACTTTCCGTGGGTATTGGGATTATGACAGCGGCGGCTTGGGCGATATGGGCCAACATTATATCGATCCGGTTCAGTATATGCTTGGAAAAGACAATACCAGTCCGGTAAAAGTTGAAGTGGATGCTCCCCAGCAGGATTACGATGCAGCTGGTACCTGGAGAAGAATCACCTACACCTATGCTGATGGGTGCCAAATCATTCTGGATGGTGAAAACAGAGATCAGAATGCAGCATATATTGAAGGTCCAAACGGGAAAATATTCAAAGGTTTTAAATCCGATATTCCGAACCTGAAATCACTGATTGATACGCTTCCCGATCCTGAACCTCAAATTGCCCTTTTCAGTGAATCGGTTAAAACACGACAAAAATTTGCACTGAATGAAATGAACGGCTTTCGGTCGGCAACCATTGTGAACATGGGCGGAATCGCTTTACGCCTCGGACGAACACTCGAATTTGATCCGGTCAGTCAGACTTTCATCAACGACGATGAAGCCAACAAACTAATCAATCAGCCGATGCGCGGAGAGTGGAAGATTTAACGTGTTGCGCATTGCGAGATGCGGGTTTCAACTCGAAACCCGAAACCCGCAACGATTTCATTTTTTTAATTTTAACATCATTCACATGAAAAAAATAACAACAAAACTATTGACCGTTTTACTGGCTCTTTTCCTGATTGCCCCTGCTTTTTCTCAGGATAACCGCCTTCTGGAAACCAAAGTAGCCGACATTCTGGCTCAGTTTCCGGCACAAAACTTAGATTATTCCACCAAACTGATGGTTCAGATTGTAGAAACCGGTGCTCCCGGAATTGCGAAATTCTGCGATTTGGTTGTTCCTCCCGGAACGGGCAACGATACTCAGGCCCGAATGGCTTTGGAAAGCCTGGCCCAATATGCCGGAGCGCCAAACCATGGGAGTGACAGGCAACTGGTCGAAAATACCCTTCTGGCTGCACTCGAAAAGGCATCAGACAAAGAAGTCAAAGCATTTTTTATCCGAAGGCTGCAATATTGCGGTGGTTCCGAATCGGTTGCTGCACTTGAAAAATACCTGAACTCGGCCGATTTATACGGTCCGGGTCTGGCAGCATTGACCAGTATTGGAAGCGCTGAAGCCGGAGCTGTAATCCTGAAGAACATTCCAGGGAAAAAAGACCTGCAACTCGATGCGATGATTAAAGCCCTCGGTGCAATTAATTATCAGCCAGCCGAACCGGATCTGATCAAGCTGTCGCAAACTGCCAAAGGTGAAACATTGAAACAGACTTTTGCTGCACTGGCAAAAATTGGAGGAAAGTCATCTGTCGCCACTTTCGAAACCGCTGCAAAAACTGTAAAATTCCAACCCGATGCAGCTGAGACAATGGTTTCTTACCTTCATTATGCCAAACGACTCGCTGAACAGCGCTGGAATTATCTGAGCAATCCACTGTGCGAGACAGTAATGAAAAATTGCAAACAGGAGAATCAATTGATTTATCGTTCATCGGCTCTTGCAGTTCCCGGATTCGGTACCAACAACCTGTTCCTGAAAGAAATTAAGAATACAAATAAAGTTTACCGGAATTCTGTTCTGAATAATGCATCAGTACAACTGAACTCCGGAAATGTCAGTTCCTGGATTGGTGCTATGAAAAAAGCGCCTGCAGAAACCCAAGCCGAAATCATTCATTTCTTAGCTCATCTTCCTGACGAATCAGTACTTCAGAAAGCGATTCTTCCGGGATTATCTTCCGGAGATGAAATAGTCAGAACTGAAGCTATCCGATCGCTGGCGGTGAATCAGAAAGGCAAAGCTGTTCAGGTTTTGACTGGGCAACTGAAAAAAGCGAAAAGTGTCAATGAACGCACTGAAATTGAAAAAGCTTTGCTCACTTCCTGTTCGTTAAAAGAATGCGGAATACTCACTGGTCAGATAAATGAAATGAACGATGCCGGGAAAGTAGTCCTGATCAATGTGTTGGGAAGTCGTCGGGCGACCGAAACCTATCCACAGATGATTAGCTTTTGCAAATCAGAAAATGCCGATATACGTACGGCAGCATTCGCCTCCCTCCAAAATGTGGCGAAAGCTGAAAATGCATCTGAACTCATTGCTTTGTTGAAACAGACAAACGATAAAAACTCAGTGGAAAGCATCCAGAACGCCCTGATTGCAATTTATTCGGGAACATCCAAACCGGATGCAGGATTGGTATTGAACGAGATCCGGAGTAGCAGTCAAAAAGATAAACTCATCCCGGTTCTGTCTTCACTGGGCGATCCAAAAGCATTGAAAACAGTGGTAGATTTACTGAAAAACGGTAACCAGTCGGAGCGCGAAGCAGCATTTGTGTCTCTATCAAACTGGAAAGATGTTTCAGCTGCACCGCATTTATTTAATGTATTTATTAATCCTGAAATGAAATCGTTCAGGGAGAATGCTCAGAAAGCTTATCTCCGGATCACACGTGATTCAAATCTGCCTGACGATCAGAAATTACTGATGATCGAAAAGCTAATGCCAGTTTGCACTACAACTGAAGAAAGAATCAAAGTTATTGATGCCGCTGAAAATGTAAAAACCTTTTTATCGCTGGTTTTTGTTTCAGCTTACCTCGACGACAAGGAGTTGGGGGCTGATGCGGCTTCATCAGCGAAATTTCTCGCACTGCCATCTTCAGGAAAGAAAAATGGTTTAACCGGGGAATTTGTTGCCGGAGTGCTTACCAAAGTAATGGGTAAAATGACCGGCCCCGACAGCCAGTATGATGTGATTGACGTGCGTGAATACCTTGCAAAAATGCCAAAGGAAAAGGGGTTTGTGAGCATCTTTAACGGAAAGGATTTGAGTGGCTGGCATGGCTTAGTGAAGAATCCGGTTGAACGTGCCAAAATGAAACCTGAGGAACTGGCCAAAGCGCAGGTTGTTGCCGATGAAAAAATGTTGACAAACTGGTCGGTAAAAGATGGTTGCATTAATTTTAACGGTTCGGGCGACAATCTGTGTACAAAAAAAATGTACGGCGATTTCGAAATGTTGGTTGATTGGAAAATCAGTAAAAACGGCGACAGTGGTATTTATCTTCGTGGCGCCCCGCAGGTACAAATCTGGGACACTTCGCGCGTTGATGTGGGAGCCCAGGTTGGTTCAGGTGGATTATACAACAACCAGAAAAACCAAAGCAAGCCGCTGGTTTTAGCCGATAATGCCATTGGTGACTGGAACACATTCCGGATTAAAATGGTTGGTGAACGAGTAACAGTATTCCTGAACGGTATTTTAGTGGTCGACAACGTGGTGATGGAAAATTACTGGGATCGTTCGATCCCGATTTTTGCGAAAGATGCCATCGAGTTGCAGGCACACGGAACTGATCTTGCTTTCCGCAACCTGTTTGTAAAAGAACTGGATGCAGAGCAAAGTCAGTTGAGTTCTCAGGAAGAAACCGAAGGTTTTAAAATGTTGTTCAATGGAAAGAACCTCGACGGATGGGTAGGGAATAATGTGGATTATGTTGCTGAAGATGGCCTGCTGAAGGGAAAATTGCAGAATGGTGATCATGGCAACCTGTTCACCGAAAAGGAATACTCCAATTTCGTTTTCAGGTTCGAATTCCAGCTAACACCCGGAGCTAACAATGGACTTGGAATTCATGCCCCGCTAAAAGGTGATGCAGCTTATGCTGGAAAGGAAATTCAGATCCTGGACAATACGGCAGATATTTACAAAGATTTGCAGCCCTATCAGTATCACGGTTCGGTATATGGAATTATTCCGGCCAAAAGAGAATTCCTGAAGCCTGTGGGAGAATGGAACTCGGAAGAAGTAGCTGTGAAAGGCGATGATATCAAAGTAACGCTGAACGGAACTGTTATTGTGGACGGGAACATGAAAGAAGCCAGCAAAAACGGAACAGCCGATCACAAAGAACACCCTGGATTGTTACGCCATACCGGTCACATTGGCTTCCTTGGGCATGGATCCGACCTGAATTTCAGGAATATACGGATAAAAGAGTTATAACTTTAAAACCTCCACCGATGCATCAAAAAGGAATTTTACATCACCGGACCAGCCTACTAGCAAAGCATCATCAGCTTGCTTCAATAGTCGGGAATTGCATTCTATTTCTTGGCGCAATATTGATTGTATCGTCTTTAATGTACCTGCTTTTTAACCTGGATAAATCCGATTCTCTGATTATTCTCCTGATGCCAATTATCATTCTTGGAATTGTCCTTATGTTTGTAAGTCAAGCAATTGTACCTGATCGATCCAGGCTTCGGCATCGAATCAGAACCGGATTAAAATTTTAAGCGGATCGAAATCCCATGACTTCAAATTCCGGAATATCACCTTTATTTTTTGCAACGGCAGATGATTTCAGGAAATGGCTTGGGGAGAATCATCAGACAGAAACCGAGTTATTGGTTGGTTATTACAAAGTTGGCACCAAAAAACCAAGTATGAGCTGGTCTGAATCGGTCGACGAAGCATTGTGTTTCGGCTGGATCGATGGTGTCAGGAGATCGATTAACGACGAAAGTTACTGCATCCGGTTTACACCACGAAATCCTAAAAGTAACTGGAGTGCGGTGAACATCAGCAAGGTGGGAGAATTAACCCGGCTTGGAAAGATGCATCCGGACGGTTTGGCTGTCTTCGGGAAAAGGGCCGAAGCTAAGTCAGCAATTTACAGTTACGAAAACCGGCCTGAAAAACTGGAAGCTGAACTGGAAGCCGTATTTCTGGAACATCAAAAAGCCTGGAAGTTTTTCACCTCACAGGCTCCGTCGTATAAGAAAACCATGACTTACTGGGTGATGAGCGCCAAACAGGAACCAACCCGGAAAGCACGTCTTGCGAAGTTAATTGGAGCCAGTGAATCAGGCAATAAACTTTTTTGAATTCGCAGACATGGCGAAGACTTCCGGAGATTCGGCCAACAAATTCTACTTAAAACTGCAACTTATTGCGGGAATAATTGTTTTGGATAGCCAAAGATGTGACGGTATCCTATTGATACAGGCTATTTTTTTGACGCAAATAAAATAAAGCCGAAACTTTTATCGTTACTATTACTAATTTTACGGCCAAAATTCAGCAGACTGCAAAACCATACCAGTTCTGGATTTACAAACAATAATGAGTTATAAAAATTTAATACATTCAAAATGAGATCATTATTTATCATTCTTGCAGTCCTGGTAGTTTTCTCGGGTTGCGTAAAGAAAAACAAAGTTCCAACCGCTCAAAATGCTGCCAATCCTTCGATGCATGAAGTGAAAGTGGAAGAGGTTATACAAACCTCACAATATACTTATCTGAAGGTAAGTGAAAACGGAGCTGAAAGCTGGATAGCAGTTACCCGTCAGGAAGCCGCAGCAGGCGAAACCTATTATTATGACAAGGCTCTTGAAATGAAAAATTTTGAAAGCAAAGAACTGAAACGTAGTTTCGAAACGATTTATTTCGTGCAGGAAATCAGTAAACAGCCAGTTGCATCTACTGAAATGCAAACTCCCGGAAATATGTCGCCGGCAAATCACACCGGGAAAGTTCCTGATGGAAAGAAAGCCGGAATTTCGGTTGCTCCTGCTGCAGGAGGTGTTTCAATAGCTGATTTGTATAAAAACAGGTCAAATTATAGCGGTAAAAAGGTAAAAGTTAAAGGCCAGGTAGTTAAAATTAACGAACAGGTAATGGGTAAAAACTGGATTCATATTCAGGATGGAACCGGATCGACCGATGATTTTGACCTGACCATTACCACTCAGGATGGTTGTAAAATGGATGAAGTGGTTACTTTCGAAGGCACCATCAGTCTGAAAAAAGATTTTACCCATGGTTATTTCTATGAAGTAATTATGGAAGATGCCGCGCTGATAAAATAAAGCGAGGAAAAAGTAAAAAGGTAAAAGGAGAAGAACCTTTTCAATCAAGTAAAATACCCTGTTGGAAGCGAATTCCGGCAGGGTATTTTTTTCTTAAAAGCATGTATACACGCTTTTTGTACTTTGGCTATCAGATACTTTTATAATCGGCGCTTGTTCCTGGCGCTCCTTTCGTTACCAACCCGGGCTCGCAGGAGTCGATCCGGCCTGTGATTGTTTTGGACTAAGTATCATCAAGCTGACTGCCGCAGTAAATGCAGCATATTTTCCGGCCTTGATCATGGCTTCTTTACGGGTGATCTGATCCTTTTCCAGCTTCTGCTGAAATTCGGATTTGGATTGTGTTTTAAGATCTTTCATTTGTATGTAGGTTTTTGAATTTGAATCTGAGTTCCTAAGTGCCAAAGTTCCTGAGTACCTGAGAAACACTTTTTTCACTTTGTAACTTAGGTACTCAGGTACTTAGGTACTTTTCTAATACCACACTATTTTCTGGCTAAACTGCTGTTTCGAGTTCTGAATCCGAAGCAGGTAAATGCCTTGTTTGGCCTGCATTTTCAGCAGATTATCCCCGGTAAAGACAGTTCCATTGGTGATCAGTCGCCCGGCCAGATCGTAAACCTGTGCCTGAGCTGGCAAATCAGATGTAGAGCTGATCCGGATCTTGCTTTCTTTTGCCTGAACCAAAACTTTGAACCCTTCGTCGATCTTGTTGATTTTACTTGCCGTTACGCTGTTCTGCGAGGTGTGCAGGATGAAGTTCCCGGTACCTTTGGTTTGCGCAGTGATGGTAGCTGAGTATGAACTTCCGGCGCCGGAAAGTGGTGTAAATACTTTGGCAGCCCGGTCTTCCAGAATGGGTTGGCAATTAGCAGGAAGATTTATCAATTCTGCCGAGAATTTTACCGTAGTTCCTTCCGGAGCATCAATTCCAAGCGGAATACTCAGGCTGGCATAATCTTCAGGTAAAGCCTGAATGGCAAAATCAACGCCATTGTCGTCAATCAGGCGGGTGTAGAGTGCGAAATCTTTATTGCTTTTGTACATCCCGGCATCGTAGGTAACATCCAGACCGGTTGTCATTTTTGAGTTGAAGCTCACCACGGTACTGCTTTTGCCCGAACCGTTTTCGGCCATAAGTTTGATGGTTGGCCAGGCTACCACGCCTGATTTAATTCCTAATCCATTGTAGTCGGTTTGCATATTTTCGGTAAAGGAAACCGTCTGTCCGATATTGTCTTTGGCCTTGACCGAAAAAGCCTGGCACACCTGGATGCAATCCCAGCCCGGCAAATCTCCAGTCCCAATATTGTTGATGGTTTTGTAGGCATTTGCTGTTGGATCCCACAAATATACAGCGGCATAACTCGGGTCGAGATTGTCTGCATTCCAGTCGAGGAACTTGTTCAATCCTGTAATTTGGATAGCAGAGAGGAAAGGGTTTCCCAACATGTTCCAGCCAAACCCGGCGCGTGAAATGGGTATGCCCGTCACGTCGCTGATGTTGGCTGTACCGGTAAAGGACACCAGGCCATCGCCAGTTCGGAGAATTTCGTAGCCTAGTCCAGGAATTATACTCCCGGCTCCCGGCGCAGTGCCAGTGGTAAAAGTTGTCCAGGAATCGCTGCTTTCGTTGTAGGTTCCCAGGCCATACTTGATATCATTGACCGCAATCGAGTTTCCGGGAGCGGTTACCAAAGCATTGATACCTTGGTTGGCTACCGGCGACGAAACGATGTGCCATTCATTGCCGGTGAGGTAGCGCTCAACAGTAGTGGTTCCACCAATAGTAAAATGGTGAACCAGGTTGGCTGTGTTTGAAGCATCGCTTTGCATGGTCAGGTTGTTGCCAATGGTTATTGAGGCTAGTGCCCCTTGTGGAAATACATCAGTATTGGGAGTAATCAACAAATTGTGACATTCGAAGCCAGTTCCATAGTAATAGATACTAATGGTCGCGTTATCCATATACGTTGGTGTGGATGGTGTCCAATCGTCGGTAGCATAATTGTAGCTAACAGTTTTACTTTGCCAATTGAGAAATGGGTAATGGCCACCGGTACTGAAAGACCAAACAGGGGTTGTTGTGAAATCCCAACCGGTAAATGTATTTTGGGTTTGCATCTCGAGCGTGGTTTTGGGTGTGCCATTGCCGGTGTCTCCCTGGCCTGAAGTGTTCGTATCGTAAAAACAGTTGGTAATAGTTCCACCATTATTTCCAACCAGACCACCAGAAGGACCAAGCATAGAAACCGCTCCTGTGCTATAGCAATTAGTAGCAGTTCCACCACCTCCTAAACTCCCTATGAGGCCGCCCATAAATTCAGCTGCCCACACATTTGCTTCGCTGTAGCAATTCGTAATTGTTATTCCATCGGCATATCCAACCAAACCGCCCACGAATGTGGTTCCGCTTACATAACCTGTGCTGAAGCATTTCTCCAGCGATGCGCCCACCTCGAGCGACCCGGCCAATGCGCCGACCGATCCGTATCCATAAATAGTTGCGTTCACCACTCCTAAATTGATGACAATTGCGCTACCGCCTAAAATGCAGCCAAATAAGGCCTGATGATCGACTCCCCGATCGATATACAAATTCGAAATGGTATGTCCCTGCCCATCATAGTTTCCGGCGAAAGGATTTCCGGCATCTGTACCAATCGGTGTAAAACCCTGATTGGTGTCCCAAGTCGAAGAACCCGAAGCATCGATATCTGCTGTTTGTTGAAAATAAGCCCCCCATGACGATGAGTTTTGGGTAACCCAGTAAAGTTCTGCGATATTAGTAATCTGGTATGGACTGCCTGAAGTACCGCTCCCTGCGGGGGTAGTTGGAGTTGGCTCACCAGTTGCATAGGCGTCCAAAGTTGAAAATACGACAAGAAGCGCTAGCGCCATTACTGTCAGAAATGTGTAGATTTTTCTCATAATTTTTTGATTTTGGATTTAATCACCCGTATAGCATTCTTCAAACCGATATCGCGCGTGGTTTTGAGATCGAAAAAAGCTGATTGCATATTCAGCTTTTACCAAAAAAACAACTACTGGCGTTATTCATCTTTGAAAAATGAGTAGTAAATTTAAACATAAATTTTACATTTCACATATTAAATCGTACGAATATGCATACAATCTGACAATTGGGCACTTTTTTCAAAAGTTTTTAGCTGTTTTACTCGAAAATTAGTTTCCACCGATTGATAAATAAATTCCGGTGAAAATTCTTTACCCGAGAAATGAGCTCCGGATGGCTGATTATAAACTAAAAATAGTCTGCCCAGAGACCAATTGCGGCAGGGTATTTTTTCATCTAAGAAGCATATATCTGAGTTTTTTCTATGATTCTTTTGTACTGTTATGAAATATGCAGTTCTATATGTCCCGTTTCGGACAAGATATTTATAGAACCATGTACGATTTTAACCCATACGTCTTTTTAGTGATAAAATGCCAATGGATACAATATACCCGAGAAACGCATTTTCAAAGTAAAACATGCTTCTTAAAACAAAATTTGCAGCAAATAGAAGAGATATTATATGCAGAACTGTTCCAGTAGTTGCTGCCTGTACTGCTCCGAAACCGACAGTTTATGTTCGCCGATCCGTATCACATTTCCCTCGAGATGGTCAATTTTTGAAAGGTTGACAATCGTAGTACGGTGGACTTTCAAGAATGAAGAACCTTTCAGCTTTTCCTCCCAGCTTTTCAGGGTGCCATGTACGACCAACTTTTTATCCGGACAGAAAATGGTCACATAATCCCCACAGGTTTCCAGAAACAAAATATCGGCGACCGAAATCTGGTAAATCCGACGGCCTGATTTGACGCTGAGCTTCTGAGGCGAAGAAGGCACACTCCGGTCATTAAACCGTTCGCGGGCCTTGTTTACTGCTTTTGAAAACCGCTCAAACGAAAAAGGTTTCAGCAGAAAATCAACGGCTTCCAGATCGAAACCATCTATGGCATATTGCGGATAAGCCGTGGTGAAAATTACCAGTGGAGGGTGCACCAGTGAGCGCAGGAAACTCACTCCAGACATTTCGGGAAGGTTAATATCCAGAAAAATCAGGTCAGCCGTGCCGGTTGCCAGGTAAGCCTGAGCTGAAAAAGCATCAGCAAATGTACCGCAACAGTGCAAATCGGGGCAAAGCGAAATGTTCCGTTCCAGTATCGACTGTGCAGCAGGTTCGTCTTCAATGATAATGCAGTTCATAGAATTTGAAAATTTGAAATTCGGCAATTTGAAAATTGAGCCCATGTCGAAAAGTCTGTTTTTCGTCCTCACTATTGAATCTTCAGTCAGTCCTTCAATCCATCAGTCTTTCAATCATTGTTTCAGATCAATTTTCATTTCCAGCCTGAAAACGTCATCCTTTTCGCTGTATTTCAACGAATGACGTTCTGGATAGATCAAATGTAAGCGTTTTTCCACATTTCTGATACCGATTCCACCATTCGCTTCTCCATTCGCTTTTTCACGCAGAGCGACTTTGTTCTCTGTCCTGAAAAGCAGTTGCTTCCCGTCAAACCCAATAAATATCTGAATGATTCCCTGATCTTTCCCGGTACCGTGTTTGAAGCAGTTTTCGGCCAGAGGCAGCAAAAGCAAAGGCGAAATGTTTACTCCTTCAAAATTTCCTTCGGTAGTCAGAATTACCTGGGTAAGTTCAGGATTCACCCGTTCTTTCTGCAGACCAACATAAGTTTGAATGATTTCAACTTCCTTTTCGAGCGGTATGGTTGCGCTGGAAGTATCATACAAAACATATCGAAGAAAATCGGATAATTTAAGGACAACTTCGGCCGTCCGTTCATCGTTTTTTGAAGCCATTGAATAGACTGTGTTCAGATTATTGAACAGAAAATGCGGATTGATTTGCGCTTTCAAAGCCGATAATTCGTTGTGGGCAGCATCTCTTTTTTCGATAAGCATCAGTGCGTACTGCCAAATCAGGAACAAAATGCCGGTAAAGATCAGGTAGGCAGCAATAATCAGAATTAATTCCCAAATCCGGAAATAGGAAATGTAATACAAGTTGGGAAAGAGCTTGTCAATGAAGAAATTGAACAAGGCATAATTCAATAAGGCAGTCATTAAAACTAATCCACCGGCATACAGTAGATATGCTGCAAACCTGCTTCGATTCAGGAAACCGATAATTAAAACTTTCAGGTTATAATAAACCGCAACGACGATGGTGATGTGAAATACAACCACATACAGAAAATTTTTCAGAAAATATTCCACAAAAGCAGCTACATCTTCCTTGTTTCCATCAGGTTTAATGGCTTCCAGAACCACGTATCCCAGCGGAACCAGAAACAAAACAGTGAGCGGTACTTTTATCCACCAACGTGCCTTTCGGACCAGCCAGATGAATGGCAGCGCACAATATAACAGGAAAATAAAATTCATGAGCAAAATAAAGTCCCATCCCACTTCTAATCCCTGAATGATGCCGGTTGATTCCACTCCGGGATTTAAAATCACGTTCCAGAAGTTCAGCGAAACAAACCAGAAGATGACATGCAAAGCGGGAACGAGTTGTTTTTTAAGGTGTATGATTTTCATAGCATGTTTAGTTTATTCGGTTTAACTTCAGCATGGCAGGCTGGTCCTCCCAGTCAATAAATCGCTTTTGGTCAGCATAGTGTTCAATCATTTCGGTCAAATCCTTTGATGACGCAGTAAGCAGCAACCTTCCGGCATCGGGAACATACCGGTATTTGATCCTTACACGCTTCTTTTCAATCATGTCTTTCATGTAATCGGCGCCAAGCCACGATACAAAAAGTTGTTTGTTTTGAATCTTTATTCTGGCAAGGGTATGAACGGTAAAATAATTTTCCTTTGCCATCCTGCTGTTCTTAATCGCGGTGGTTTCGCGCGGGCTAAAATCGGCATATAGAACTCTGTTTATCCGGAAAAGAGCCAGATGAAACTGGTATTGTGCCGAATCGGGATTGTTGCCCGTGAGTTTTACCACATAAAAGTTCTGTGGCTTGAAAACCGTTGAATCCTTACCTTTTTTGGTTTTTACTTTTTCTTCTGAAATGAATTGCTGAATTTGCCAGATCGAAGTGGTATCGGCTTTTTCCCAGAGGCTGCTGTTTTTCTCGGTTGAATCCTTTTTGGATTGAATCGGGTGGACGGTCCAGTTTCCTTCAATCTCTGGTGCAAGTGTAATGTTCTTGTCGAGATAGAACGGGTTCAGCGAGCAAATCATCATAAAATCGGAACATCCTGAAACAAACAGGAGAATTCCGGAAACGATTAGTAATCTTCGCAGTTTCATAATTGTTGGTTTTATATTCCTGATCGAATATCCGGAGAATAAATACAACTGTAAACTTTTTTCGATGAAACGCCTTGTTTTTTCGACGGGGAATGCTTGTTTGCCATTTTTTCCTGTTTTTAACTACATTTGAACCTTCAACACCGAAAATTAACCAAACAGATGATTCCAAAAGCAATTTCATTCTGCCTGATTTCAGGAGCATTAATGAGTTTTACTACAGAGAAGGATATGACCAGGCTTGAAAAGAAAGCACACCGAATCCATGAAAAATGTTTAACGGTAGATACGCACTGCGATACTCCTATGCTCATGATTAAACCCGGATTTTCGGTTCGCGACGAACATTAGGCCCCAAAAAGCAGGGTTGACTTGCCGCGAATGAAAAAGGGTGGACTGGATGCCAGTTTCTTTGCCGTGTTTACCGGACAAAAGCCGCGCACCGAAGAAAACTACATCAAAACATATGCTTTGGCCAACCAAATGCTCGATTCCATTCATTCGTCGTTGAATCGCAACAGCGATATTGCCACCTTGGCTTTGAAAGCTGACGACTTGGCTAAGATCGAAAAAACTGGTAAACGTGCCATTTACATCGGCATGGAAAATGGATTTCCGCTGGCCAAAGACCTTTCTCGAGTAGAAGAATTTTATAAAAGAGGCGTTCGGTACATCACGCTTTGCCATTCATATCACAACGATATCTGCGATTCGTCGAGCGATAGCAAACCGGCAGAACACAACGGTGTGAGCGAATTTGGGAAACAGGTAATTGCCGAAATGAACCGGTTGGGAATGATGGTCGATATATCCCATGCCTCCGACAAATCGTTTTTTGATGTGATTGAGTTGAGCAAAGCTCCGGTAATTGCTTCACATAGTTCTGTTCGTGCCATCGCTCATCACAACCGCAACATGACCGACGAAATGATTAAAAAGCTCGCAGCAAAAGGCGGAGTAATTCAGATCTGCCTGCTCGATGAATACATCAAAGATCCGGATACGACTTCGGTAAAATTTCAGCGGATGAAAGAACTGCACCGTCGATATAGGGAAGAAAGCGATAAAATGACTGAAGCTGAGAAAGAAGCCCTGCATAAAGAATGGGATGCGGTGCAGGCCTTAAATCCGGAAAGCATGCCAACGGTGAAAGATTTATGTGATCACATCGATCATGTGAAAAACCTGATAGGCGTTGATTATGTGGGAATTGGAAGTGATTTTGATGGCGGTGGCGGTTTACGCGATTGTGCCGATGTCAGTCAGTTTCCGAACATCACCATGGAATTACTCCGGAGAGGTTATAACGAAAAGGAAATCCGGAAAATTTGGGGAGGGAACCTGCTCCGGGTTTTTAGAGAGGTTGAAAAATGTGCTGAAAAAACAAAAAACGATCCTCATTTAGCAAATATTGGTAGTAAAATATAGCTCTTCTGGTGTGCTAAAAATCAAAATTCAGTACATTTTCGATGAAGATCGCGCAACCATTTGAGCTAAAAATCAGTCTGTGTAATATCAAAATTCAGGAACCGATGAAAAAAGTCGCTGTTGTCCTATCCCTTTTCTTTTTGTTCACGACTGCCTGCAACGAACAGCTAAATGAACCCGCAATAAAACTTGTGGATTTATCGGAGCATAATATGAAAATTATTCCTGTAAATCCATCCGGCAACGATGAAATTAAATTGGTTGTGTTCGATGATTGCACCTACAATACACTTTCGGGAATTACCCAAAACGGCAAAACGATTACTATTCAAAAGCAGTTCAACAGCATGATGAAATGGCCGTGCGTGATGAAGAATGATACCATCCTGATTGGCAAATTACCCGAAGGAACCTACACCGTACACTACAAACTCGTCGATATATCAACCAACGCAACCAATCCAAATTCCATCTCATTTTATTTTAGCCTCCCAGTTTCCAAATAATTAGTGAGACTTCTTCTGATCTTCAGACTTAATTAATAATTAATAACCATTCCGAAATTGATTGGCTGTTGGTAAAAAGCACTAATTTTGCGGCTGATTTTATTAATCGTCAATTTATGTCTGAGAAACACAATAAACTTTTTGAAGAATTTCCACCAGTCAGCACCCAGCAGTGGATGGACAAAGTTACTGCTGACCTGAAAGGAGCCGACTTCAACCGGAAGTTGGTTTGGAAAACAAATGAGGGCATCGATGTTCAACCTTTTTACAGGGAAGAAAACCTGAAAAATCTGGATTACCTAAACTGCCTTCCCGGAGAGTTCCCATTTGTCCGCGGAACGAAAAAGAACAACAACGATTGGTTAGTTCGACAGAACATTGCAGTAACCGATCTTGCTGAAGCCAACAAAAAAGCCCTGAATTATCTGATGAAAGGGGTGGATTCGTTGGCTTTTGTATTTAGTGGATGTACCGAATATTCCGTTGCTGATCTGGCTGTTTTGCTGAATGACATTCAATTGGATGCAGTTGAGGTCAATTTCGTTTGCAAATGTCGCGCCTGCAAAATCGCTGAACTCTTCGTTGAGTACGTGAAACAAGGCAACTGGGATTTAAAAACTATTCGCGGCTCGGTTGAATACGATCCGTTCGGGAAATATGCCCTAACCGGGAAGTTCAAAAAAGATCAGGAATTTGCTGTCGGACAGGCTGCAAAAATGATCACCGCAACAGCTGAGTTGACAAGGTTCAGAACACTTGCTGTGAATGGCAAAAACTTCGGCAACACCGGATCATCAATTGTTCAGGAATTGGCTTACTCACTGGCTCTGGGTGCTGAATACCTGACTGTTCTTACCGAGCGCGGTCTTGAAGTTGATGCCGTTGCAAAAAAATTGAAATTCAACCTTTCGATCAGTGCCAATTATTTCCTCGAAATCGCCAAGCTGCGTTCTGCGCGTTTGTTATGGGCACAAATTGTAAAAGCCTACAATCCAAAAAGTGAATGTTCATGCAAAATGACGATTCACGCCGAAACCGGAAGCTGGAACAAAACCATATATGATGCCTATGTGAATATGCTCCGCACACAAACCGAAGCCATGAGCGCTTCTTTGGGTGGTGCCGATTCAATTACCATCCTTCCTTTTGATGCGATTTACGAAGATTCAACGGAGTTCTCCGATCGTATTGCACGTAACCAGCAGTTATTGCTGAAGGAAGAATCAAACTTCGATAAAATTGCAGACCCGGGAGCCGGTTCATATTACATCGAAGAACTGACCGCTTCCATCGCCGATCAGGCCTGGAAACTGTTTCTGGAAGTTCAGGAGAAAGGTGGTTTTATGGCAGCACTTCGTGAAGGATTTATTCAGGCTGAAATTAAAAAGATGGCTGTTAAACGCGACATGAATATTGCTACACGTCGGGAAAACCTGCTTGGTACCAATCAATTCCCGAATTTCAGTGAAAAAGCTGAAAAGGAAATGGATGCTGCTATTTTTGCCCCAGTTGATTTTACTTCAGAAGAAGCCGAAATTGAAACACTGAAACCCTACCGTGGCGCTCAGGCTTTCGAAGCGCTTCGTTACAAAACCGATGTTTATGCCCGGACCAATAAACGACCGCTGGCTTTCATGATGCCAATCGGGAATCTGAATATGCGCAAAGCCCGTGCACAATTTGCATGTAACTTCTTTGCGGTTGCAGGTTTCAATGTGCTCGACAACAATGGCTTCAAAACCGTTGAAGAAGGCTGGAAAGCCGCTCAGAATGCCGGTGCTGACATCGTGGTGCTTTGCAGTTCCGATGACGAATACGCTGAACTTGCTCCGGCCGCATTCGATATCCTTTCCGGAAAAGCCATCTTCGTGGTTGCCGGTGCTCCTGTCAATATGGATGAACTGAAAGCAAAAGGAATTGCCAATTACATCCATGTAAAAAGCAATTTATTGGCTGAATTAAAACAATATCAAGCATCATTAAACATCTAAACCACAAAGACGCAAAGGCACAAAATTCTTTGTGAATTCTTAGTGACTTGGTGGCAAAAACAATACATATGAAGCCAGATTTCAAAAAAATCAATATAAAAAAAGCTCCCGGAGCAGTTGATCCCGCTGCCTGGAACGCTAAAAACCTGACCGAAAAGAACTGGATTACTCCGGAACAGATTCCGGTGAAACCGGTTTATACCAAAGAGGACCTGGAAGGCATGGAACACCTGAACTATGCAGCCGGTGTTGCTCCTTACCTG